>ERZ1034401.6-NODE-6-length-350772-cov-23.129081_pt1 | contig 350772 bp, 427 predicted proteins | sample MGYA00520601_ERZ1034401 | MGnify/ENA primary metagenome ERZ1034401 (study PRJEB33736, sample SAMEA104288476) | Azolla filiculoides | biome: Urban; feature: water surface; material: ditch water | place: Netherlands | collected 2014 ... | reverse complement strand
ATGCAGGCGCCTTCTGTCAAACGTGTATCCGGGGAGTAAACCTGTTAATGGAACAAGTGAAGCCGGCTGCCATCAGGCAAGTTGCCTTCAAGACTTGCGAGGATCGCAAACAAGCCGTGCTCAGTATGCCCCAGGTTTCGGCGGCAGACAGATCCGAGACCGATCAGCGCCGGCGCCGCCGCCCACGGCTGCCAGCGTTCCCAGACGGCGCGCAGTAGTTCGAGGCTTCTTGCGTACTGGTCAACGCGCCAGCCCTGCAGAACTGGCACGGGGAGCCGCACTTCGTTCCGAACGGCTGACTCAGACCAGCCTTGCCGCACCAGTTGGTTCTGGTACTCGTAGACGATCCGAAGACACGCCTCCAGCAACGTTGCGGTCGCATCGATGCGGTAGTCGATTTCTGCGTCGTTGCTGCAGATTTCAGGCTCGCAGCACATGTCGGGTTGCGCGTACCAGCTCGCGCGAGTCGACATTGCGAAGGAAAGGTACGCCTCGAGACTCCAGGGGTACACCCCAGCAATCCCAGGCTGTGCGCCCTTCTTTTTCCACAGGCCCATGGCGGTAAATCCCGCGGAGTCTAGCGCGTAGTCCAACTCGGTGAGATCGGTTGCGGAAGGGAATGCGAACTGGCTGGATTTCGCGTCCCAGAAAGCGTTTGCACTCACCATCACGGGGTACCCCTCGTTGAATGCGTGGAAGGCGAGCTTACCGCTGCGATGAGGGATACCGACCCGGGTAACCAACCCCGGCTCGAGATGCGCGTTTGCCTGGTCTCGCGGCATGCGGGACTCCAGCAAACGGGTCAAAGAAGGATTCATTTCCTGCTCCAAGAAACGTGCGAAGCAGGACCCCGGGCGGGATGCTGCCCCGCGGGGATTAGAACGAAGACGCCGCGCGAGGCGGCAGGAGAACGGCACGTAGGTGCCAGTGTGGCTAGTTCGGCCCAGCTACCGTAACGAATGTTGCTTTGCGAGTATAGCGTGAAACCTAGCGCACGCTCTTCACTCGCTTCCATTCCATCATCGTTACGCCCGTGCGCCCATCCTGGATCCGGCAGTAATCACCTTTGCCGTAGCGAAAAGTGGCGACAAGCGAGGCCAGCCAGTACCAAGGTGCCGAGAACACAGGGGTGCGTGCTCCACTCTGCGTGAACACCTTAAAGCGTTGAACCATTCTCAATCCATTTCCGTTAGTTTTCATACCGTATGCCCGCATAGGGAAACGCCTCGCCGCCTCTAGATTGGCCAGGCCTTGCAACAACGACGTAAAACGCAGCCCCTGTGCACAACCGGCTGGGAATCTCATCGACCCTATGAGCTGGGTACAAAAACGAGCCACCAGCCCCGCTCTTTAGCATCATGTAGAAGGGCTTATCCCGGCACGGCTGCATCAACGACAGTCGAGAAAGCACGGTTACCAACCACGCGTGACCGCGACGTGATGGCGTAATCGGATCCACCCATTACCTGCAATCGGGTGATCCTGAATTCCAGGCCGTTTACAGTTACGTCCACGGACTGCTTCCCGGCAAGCACTTCCTGAGTCAACGCGATCAAGGGGCTCCGCGCCGGGCCCGTGACACCGGTCACCTTTCTGACGCGCTTGGTACTCGCGTCACGGGCGCGCACTTTGCTTCCGCCTGCTCGCGCTTCCAGCCACACAGTCGTGTAGTTCGCAGCGACGAGCCCTCGGCACGGCTCCTGCGTGAACAGTTGTATGAGCGCATTTTGTTGGGGCATCTATTCACCATTACAAGGGATTTCGGCTACCGCCGTTGCTTCGATACCGTTTGTGGCCAGCCTCAAGCTGCAACATTCAGAGCTCGTTCGTTTCGGCTTTGCAAAGCCGCAGGGTCACCTTCGGCAAACGCACCACCGTGCCCTGCCTTAGATCTGCGGATCGATATGTCGCACAGAAAGGAGGTAGTCCTTGCCGTTGGCGCCGTGAATGAGGCCAGACTTCTCGCCAGCCTTGATGTTCACCGTAGCTTTCTGTGATGTCGCTTCCTGTCGGGCTTCTCGCGCATCGAGCTTCGCTTCTATCGTTGAAGCACCGTTATCGCCGAAAGTGATCTTGCTGATCGTCAGCTGCCAAAATCCGCTGAGATCATCGGGATTGATCTTGCCGTCCATGATCGCAATAGCGAACCCATAGCGCTCGCTGATTGCCGCGCTGTCCCCGTCTCGAATGAGGACGTTGCGCTCAACTTCCTGCATACCATTGCGCAGTATCTTGACGCTAACTGCTGTCATGCCACGCGGCGCATCCGAGATAGCTTTTCCCGCCACTGCAACATCAACATGCTGCTGGACGATCGCTTCAGATTCGCTGCGTTTAAAGACGTGGGTCTGAACGGGCTCGGGCTGAAAATTATCCGCTACTTGCACCGCGTCAGCGTTAGCTGACGCGCTTACCAGGAACAGCCCAATCGTAAGAATCATCTTCATCTTCCATACCTCCAAGCTTGATCAATGTTGGTTGATTTGTTGTGCCATCGCTGACGGCGTTCTGGCTAGCTCCCACGAGGGCGGTGAAGTAAGGATTGGTTGGCCTCGAATGGCGACGAAGGCGGATGCACGGTCCAATCACCGACCCCCTTCCATACTCCGTTGGACTCTCTGTGCAGCAGGTTCCCTTTCCTGAAGCCGAAGAATGTGGGCCAGTTGTTTAGGAATAGAGCGGGAAACTTGAGGATGGTCGGGTAGAGGTTGGCACCTCGCAAGCGAGCCGCCCGCCAGAGAAATCGCAGCCAGCTAGTCGTTACGATCGACGCCCAGATCGCCTCGGCAACCAACCGCATCACGCAATAGAGTACGAAGCACCAGAAGACGATGCCGGTGGTGAAGATAACCTTGTCCACCATGAAGCCCCCTCACGCTCTATTCCCTGGATCGACCTGAGCTCAAATTCGAACTATGCGCTACCGCTTGCTGGCCTAATACCGTGAGGCTGCTCGACCATTCGCGCACTTACCCACAAGCTCTCAAGTCCGAGCAGCGAGTAATAGGCTTCATCAGTCTCCTCGAGGGATTGCGCCAAATCGTAGGCACCTTCCCCATTGGCGGAGTAGATCATGGTGCCGCCGGACTCTTTAGTATTGAAAGCACGTCCGCGCAAGAACCAAACGAGAATGGTTGGCTTGCCCACTTGTTCAAACAACGCATAGCTCGGCAAATTCGCGGCCACGTTGGCTTGCATTGCTGGCTCCTCTGGGTCGCCGGCAACGAACGTCATATCACCTGGGTTCCATCGGTAAACTCTGAAAGCGCCTGCCGATCGCATCGCATCAGGAGCACTGACGTTCCACCAGTCACATAGCGATCTGACGGCCCCATTTGCCTCATAGTCTTGCTTGAACGTGGACCAAGGCACACTGTCCGTGAGAAGGCTCAGCGCAAGCTGCAAAGCGGGATAGCTGCCGGGAACCGCCATTTTCTTCCGGACCTCATCCAGACCCGGGCGCGATGCACGCTTGGCTTTCGACACACGAGTACCATGGAAGTCTGCGACGCTCGTAAGTTTGAAGGTCCCGGCCAGCAAAGAATCCTTTTGGGGGCTATTCCAGATTCCGGAGAGCCACTCCATGCCGCGGTACAGCACCACGAACTTCTGCCCGCCCGGGGACTCTGCCGTCATCGAGATTGCAGCCTCAAGCGACTCCGCACTGACACAAGAGTCTTTGAACCAACCGCAATACTTTTGACTAGGGGCCAAGTCTGCCAGCATCTTCAGGCCAGCCTCAACCTCCTCCGGCTCGACGAAGTCCGACGTGAACCCAACGTACGTGTACGACCGCGCTTGACGCACGAGCACGCCTTTCACGGAACCATCGGCGTACTCACGCAAGACGAGCGTAGGGAAGTCCCGAGCGGACTGCCTTGCGGTAATGCTCCAGTCGATCGGCCACTCGTCGCGCTGGTAGTCGTGATGCATGCACGAGATCGCACGATCCTTGTACGTGGTGGTCGCAATCAGTCGAGACACAAACACGTAGTGATCGACGTTACAGGCCGACCTCTCCCACACGGGAGGTGCATACGAATAGTGAACCACTGCTTCGTCACCCTCCGCCTCGCCAGGCATCACAGCCAGCTTCTCGAAGATCTGTTCGTTGTGCCCTGTCTGAAAGCGCTTTGCGAAAAGCTGATCGCGCAGGTCGAGGCGCTCAACTTCAGTCAGCATTGAATTCTCCGTTGTTCGGCTCCGACTACCGGGTACATGGGTCGCGATCGACGTCGTCGGCTACCGATCCCGTGCCTCAAGTGCCTGAATGCGGCGTTCGAAAGCCGTAATACGCTCATCCATCGTGATTGCGAGATTGGCCGCGTCGACACGCGAGAACAACACTCGGTATGCGAGTGGGGAATCCGAGATCCTCCGCACACGAATCTCGACCACAACGTTGTCGACTTCGATGAAGCCGCCGCATGCTTCTGCGAACAGAGGGTCGAATGCTTTGAAGGTTTCGCAGGTATGGTAGTGCGCAACCAACGCTTTAACCGCGACCTCGCAATTCGCCACACCGGTCGCAATACCAACGACCCGATCAATCTCGGACGTCTTCCACATGGCAGAAAACTGCCCATCGGCGATCAAGTAGTTCTCGCTGCGTTCAGAGCGAGCTACTTCAGCTGCAATGACAGAGAACAGGTTGTCTTTTTTCGAAATCGAGACCATTCTCAGAGAATCCTTGAATGGCGGATGAGCTGGAGCGCTGCGCCCTCGTCGGTCATATGACCGACGTGCCCCGATCGCCACTTGTTGAGGTTGGAGATGACGATACCCGCACCCGATCACTCGAACAATCGAGAAAGGAGCCGCAAGCGGCAGGGGTTTCAGATTGGCTGTTGCTAGCGCAAAAGCACGCTTCCTCAAGAGGGCTGCGAAAGGCTGCAGATGCTGGTCTCTTAGCCGTACGAGCTACTAGGTGTTTGTATCTGGATCTGCCGGTTGGAGAACGACGTCCTCCCGGCGATACCATTTCGGCTTCACCCTTCCGGCCACTCCTTTTTGGAATTTCAAATAATCGCCACTCGCATGCACCTCGATAACCTTGCCGTAGGCGTAGCTGCCGCTCGGCTGGCGAACCTTGCAAGTTCGATCTAGGGCCTGTAAGGCTTCCTCTCTGGATGTGCTCATGCGGGGGCTCCCTTTGTTCGGCTACCGCGCCTCCGGCCACTAATGCAGAGCGACTGCCAACAGGTCGCCGGAAACTACCTGGAATTGCCTCTGGATTGAGTCAGCAACCCTGAGCATTCCCGAGATACCGAGAGGCCTATTTTCCCGACCGGATTGACGGCATCAATATGGAAACACTGCCCATGCGCCATGTCTTTCCGTACCCACAAAAGAAAAAAGCCCACGAGGAGTGGGCTTGAGGGAGCAGATGGCCCGCAAACTGTATGCAGGCCATAGCACAATGGTCGATCAACCTACGGCTGCGAGCGCCGCGCCAGAATCTCTTCGGCACTACCGCAATAGGGAAGGACAATCTTTAGGGTTAGGCTTACAGCCTTCTCCTTCAACTTGATCGGCGTGCTCGGTGACTTGCCAAAACTCGCAAGATTTGGGAAAGCCGATACAGCACGCAGCAGCGCATTCTCGGACATCCTCCGCAGGCCTTCGGCCTCCAAGAGCGGGCAGTTGTCGTGTGAGGTGACCCTCAGACCAGCCGCATCACGGTGTGTATGGCACTCTTTGACGAAGACAGCTGGGACTGGACGGGAGTGCTACTTACTGTCCGAATTCTTGTTGAGATGAGGCCGCACTGGCTCGTCTGGCACCTGCACAGCCACGTCGTCAGAGTGGGTAGCTTCCAACAAGACTTTGTCGATTGCAGCCTTCAGGGTTTTGCTTTCGCCTTCCGTATAGCTCGGCCATGGAACAAATGGCTGTGCGTAGTCGCGTCCCAGGCGGATGGATTTGGGACACCGGTACACCGCAGTTTCGTGGCCCATCCTGACAAGAATCATATCGCCGCTACAGTCCATCTGCTCCCCAGAGAACGACACGTCCATGACCCCCGAGTCGGCCGCGCTGCGGAAAAACAAGAAGTGGTCAATGGGAGTGGCACACATGTAAACCGCCGCAAGTACAGCCCACGTAGTCATGCCGAATCGCAGTCCTCCAGCGCTCGCCCCTGTTCGATCACGAACGGCCCTCACCAACTTGGCTCCGAACAGAATCAGACTGATGGCGCCAAACAGGAGGTAGGCCACCGGGGCCCAGTTGTAGGCATCGCCATTGATCCCTCCACCTGCATGTGGCAGTAGTTCGATTCCGAGCAGGAATGCTACAGAGGCCACCATACATGCGAGCATGTGGACATGAGCGAGCCAGTGGGCTTTTTCGCTTCGCAGGAGTCCCCGTATCGCCGCAATGAGATTTGCGTACATGAGGAAGCAGCTGATTGCGAGGAACGGCATATGGGTTGACTTGCAGGAATGTTGGGGAAATGGATGTTACCGCTTGACCGAGCTAGATCTTGCCCTTGCGGACAAGAACGACGGCATCAGCATATTTCACCGGTTGTCCAAGGTACTCGGAAATCCGAGCGTGCAACAGCGTTGGATCCTCCCACGGCTTGTCATTGATCTTCCCCAGCGCCTCTTTCAGTAAATCGACTGCTGTCTCGTGCTTCACTGCTTCAACCCAATACTGCGGAACCGGCATTCATTCTCCGTTGGTCGACGCCTCGTTGCCTTGGCGAGTGAAGCAATTCTCGCCATGCGTCCAATGCCGATCAACTCAGAAACACGTCCCATCCACGGGGGTTTTTGCTACAAATGCGCTCTGGGTCGGGCACGTTCGTACCAGCAAATCGACCTAGCGACCGCCACAGAACACCGCAAATGTGGCCATCCAGATAGCCCAGGCCAGGATGAAGACGACGTCGAATGACCATTTCATGGTCTTGTGACGAGCAAGTGAGCGACCGATCTGGCTCCCAACAAAGCCACCAGCCAACGCGATGAGGTGGAGGTAGGCCTCAGGTATTCGGCGTTGCCTGGTCCTGGCTAGCATCTTGTCCACCGCGAAAAGCGCGAACGCAGCCAGGTTGATGAGGAGGAATGGCAGGCGGAAAGCTGCAGGAATGAACTGCGTGAGAAAGCCGACACCGGAAGCGATCGCGATGATCGTCAATAGACTAAGCCGCTTGCCGAGCAGTCGTGGCGACTGTTTCTGAGATGTGTCCATCATGTTGCTCTCTGTCCCACGGCGACCTCGGTAATCGATCCAGTGCACGGTCGAATGCCCGAGCCTGTAGTGCCGTCGACGCGAATATATCAGCCTGGCGCTCAGGACACATTGGCCACAAAAGCAGAAAGCCCGCCTCTCAGGAAGAGAGACGGGCTTCTGACGTTGCGACTGCTTTCGAATCAGGTAGACCATTCCGGCCGTCGCGTTTCATTTGGCGTTTAGTTGACTGAGTACTCCCCATCAACGATGAGGCCGCGCTCGACTCCAAGCCGCCATGCTGCAAGATGCGCGGCATATCCGGCCTCGCTGAAGCACTGCTCATCGAGGCCTTCCGTGGGAGGACCGGCCGTGAAGTTGATCGCTGTCCACAGTATCAGTTCCGCTCCGAGACCTTGCCCTTGGTGCTCATCCGCAATACAAACGGCGCCGGGCGTGTTGTAGTACCCGACGACCGAGGCGCCACTCCAACCACCCGATGTGGCGGTGCGGTGCAGCAGCAGCGCACTATCAGACGATGCCACGAAGCCATACTCGGGATTCACGATCGAGACTTCAACCTCGCTCGCGTCGAATCGGACATCGATATCGCGGATGTACTGTTCGAAATGTTGGTTGAGCAAAGGATCCGGGCAATCCGCGTGACAAACAAACTCCTCTTCACTGCAAACGAGTGGGGCTTCCGCCGGCACGAAATGACCGCCGGATGCCACTACTACTGGGCTTCGATTCATACGAACTCCTGCATGCCCTAGTGCGTGCGGTCAACCTGCACGCCACTGATTGCACGGGCTGCGCCGGAGTTAGCGGACTGGCGGGACTCAACAAGCACCGACAGGTACTCTTGATAGGCCAGTCGATCGATCGGGGCAAAGGCAAGCCCTTTCGCATCGCAGTAATGGCGCAAGTCGGAAAGCAAGCATAGAACCGCTTGCTCTGCGCCTTCCGGAGAATCAGGCGCGTCGGATGAAGTCTCGTTTGCCACGCTCCAAGCCTTCAAAGCCTGCTCAACACGAGCAACCCGCATCCGCGGGCTGTAGGACGAATCAGCGGCGAACTCAGCCATCTCCGCCGGAATCCGGACCTCGATAGCAACTGCGTCAGCAACTTTGGTGGTGGTCATTACCTGCTCCTGAATGGGTTTCGCGAAGCAGGTCCCCTAGTGCAGGAGACGAGCCCCGCAAGGGTTGATAGATAGCGGCGCCATGCGCCTGGCTGGGTGCGGTCCAGCTACCGGTAGAACTGCACTGATCTTACTACATGCACTGGTCGCCACGCGCTCAGTGTGCGAGGAATTTTTCCCGGTATCTAACATGCTTTGCAGAGGCCAACGCCTTGGTCTAATGAGCGGAATCATGTGCGATCGACCTATAGCCAGGCAGCTTTGCGACAGCCGGTGGAACCCAAGAGCGGTCTTTCCACCACGGCGATTCGCTCATGCCGAGCACGTCGCGAATGACGTCCAGATAGCTTGAGCACGTGTAGTCCTCCGCGCAGATTGCCACCCAGCGATCATCGTCTTCCGGTACCGGCACACCGGGCCTCCAGCCGAGCCCCTCGACTACCAGCCACACCATGTCGAGTGTGAAATCGCCGACATCTCTTTCGAGCGCGAGTTGCTCCGCTGCCGTGAGTTGGGTTGGTCCGTCATACGGGAGGTTTCGCGCGAACAATGTCTCGGCCGAGTGAACCTCGACTTCAGCGGGCATCGGTACCCCATATTTTTCCAACCACTTCCGACCTGCTTCCACCCTTGCGCGACGATCGTTCTCCATGCGCTTAACGGCGAACTGGTGTGCTTCCTCAAAGGGAGCGCTTCCAATCGGGTACGACGTTCTCACGTGCCGGCAGCCAAACTCACCTTCTTCGAGCCAATACTCGACAACCGACTTCCGGCAATCCAGTTCGGCGGGCAAAACAAGGTTCATCCGATGCGCCATCAACTCAGCATGAAATGGATCTCGCGGTTCGCTCATGCTTTTCTCCTTATCCAGAATTCAGACCCAGCGTGACGACATGAAAAGGCCCACGTCCTCCATGCGCGGGCCTGGGTTACAGGAAATTTATAGGGGTGTGTTTGAGCCGACTCCGATCAAGCGGCCTGCGCAGAGTAAGCACCCCATGCGCGAAGCCACTGGCAAACTTGACTCGCGGACTTCTCCGGGCTCGACGCCGAGCCGCCCGCAATGTATGCGCGCAGCGGGCCGGCCCAGATGCTCCAGGTCCAGACAGGTTGGGAGCCGCCGGCACCGGTATCGAGCGTCATACGGCAGGCGTAGCCGCCCCAGTTCGCGGACAACGTATTGCCACCAGTCGGCTTGAACGTCAGGACGGGATCTGCGGCGCCTTGATTGAACGCAGCGGTCTCAGCATTCGCAACGGCCGCAGCCAGCTCAGTCTCAGACAGCATGCCGATCCACTCGTGTGCGTCGGCAACACCAGCGCCGGCGGAGCCGATGCGACAGCCGTTTTGGGCAGCGTGCACGGTCATCGACTTCCAGAGCCCGGACCGAGTGCGATAGGCTTCATCAGCCAATGCAACGACGTTCGAGTCGAGCAGCTTCGCGGTCGGAAACACCACTGCCTCCTTCGGGAGACGCCCCTGCAGTTGGGTGCCCACACGGCGAATCGCCTTGATACGGTACCGGGGGAAGTACTCACTGAAGATGACTTGTTCGACAACGCCGCGATAGGTAACCCCAAGAACAACGCACCGCCCTTCAATGCGATCGCCGACGGCGATGTGAGGGATGTGGGCAGCGCCGGTATGGTCACCGGTGGCATTCTGGAATGGATAAGCAGCAGCGTGCCGGCCGCCAAAGGCGGCCTGGAAAGGTTGAGAGACAGCGGTTTGGATGAAAGCTTGCATTTTCGACTCCTGGTAGTACGCCAGGCAGCCGACCCTTCAAGCGGGTGCGTGCCAAGCGGTAGGAAATGGGGTGTAGGGCCGGGTAATGGCCATGGAATCACCTGCGCGAACGCGCGATTTGTTTGATGCAACGCGAAATGCACCCGTGCTGTCCTCGATTCGAGGCTACAAGGCGAATTTCGTCAGGAGTGAGTGAGGGACGGCTAACAGCGCGTCCGGCAGCAGCTTCGGACGATGTGTCGACCGTCGCCACCTTCTGAAGGAGTTCAAAACGGCCGAAAGCGACCGTGGTGTCTCAGAACAAGCAGTGTGCACGCTCAGCGTGGAGCAAGCGGCCCCTTGAACCTCAAGGGTAAATAGATCGCGACTGTGGAAAGCCGCTTTGGCTGGATTAGGACCGGCCCAGCTACCGGGTACGACGGCTTCACTATACTTGAAGAATTTCCTGATAGGAAGCTATCCGCACCCTACACAAGGAGGGGGAGATACAGATCGTTACCCTGCCTCAATCCCCGCCCCGTGTGGCTTCAAGTCAGAGCTCGCGTATGTCCCAGTCGCTCATGTCGTCTGGGACTGCAAGCGGATACCCATCTTTCCAGCCCGCCAGGTTCGGCCGGATATAGGCGTCGTTGTCCTCACTCGCCTGTTCCGGAGTCAGTCGCGACACTCGCCAAGCGAGAAGCTCAGAATTTACCTGCAGAACCAATTCGCTTCGGTACTTTGCGCGATTGCGATAGAAATCAGCCGGATCAAACTCCAACCTCGGAGGGAGACTTAGTGCTACGGGAACAACCTGGTCGCCCGAAAGCACTTCCATTACACGGGCCTGGTAGCCGTCTATGGTCGACGTGATCCGTATCGTGAATCTCCGCTCTCTGGCGCTAAAGAAATACACCTTGCTCTTCATTCCTGTGTCCTTATCGTTGCGTTGCCGGTTAGCAGCCGCTTTCTCCAGCGGTGCCCTCAACTATGCCTATCCGGCGCACACGGCGGCCGACCGGCATGCTTGCGGCTTTCTGGATGTGCCGTCTGACTCGACTTGCTTGCGCCAAACGATCTGAGCTTCCCGACTACTTTCTCCCGAACATTCGTCCAGCGCAGATGAACAGCGGAATTCCCGTCACGATCAGCGCTAAGCCGACGATGATGGGATGCACACGCGACGTTGCAACCAGCCACGTTGCCATGCCGGTCTTCACCATCAGATAGGGGACTCCCAATACCACGGCCACAAACACGACGACGGCGACCGCCGCTGGCAGAATGTGCGCCAGAACATCTTGCGTTGAATTACTCATCACAGATTCTCAACGGCTGCCGGCCGAAGGCGGGGGCGCGATCGCGCCCACTCATTTTCCGAACCTTCAAGGCTTCAGGTTCGCTGGAAACTCAAGCTGAATGTCGCGGGTCACTACAACCTTCAACTCGCTCGACAAGTTCTTCGGCATCGGCGATACCAACGCGCCGTTCGCAACTCTGTCGAGGTCCACGACAAGACCCGTCGGCGTCGACCAGCTACGCCATACAATGCGGTCGTTCTCGACGGCCCCTACGGTCACGGTCGGGGCGGTATAGAGTTCACCGCAACTCGAATCGAGCGCACGGCCTGCCATTCTTAGATGGCTCACTCGGTGTGTTGGTGAGGGCGTTCGGTTCCTACCCGAATGTCGACTGGCTAGTTCGACGGCTCGCTGATCGCCACGCTGGTGAACCGGTGATCCGACTCCAGCAGTTCCTGCGCGTCACATCCGCGCTGCGCCCTCAAAACCTTTTCAGTGAGACTGACTGGCCAGCTTCTTTAAGCCGCAACCAGAAAGTCTTCTAGCTTCGCGCCGCTTTCGATGGCCGCCTTCAGCCACCCAGGTCGGTGCCCGCGGCCGGTCCAGGTGTTGCCCTTGTCATCCTTGTAACGCGTGGGCACCTTCTTCCCAGCGAGCGAAGCTTTGCCCTTGAAACCGAGTTCGGCAGCCGTGAATTCGAAAACCGAGATCTGTTCACGGACCTCTTGCAGTGCTGTCGACCGTTCTGCGGCCTTGAGCTTGTCCGCCTGCTTCTGGAGTTCCTGGATCTGTTTGACGATGTCCTTATAGCTGGACTGAGTGCTTGCCATAGCGTTAGATATTTGAGTGTCGGTGCGCCGAGTACAGAAAACCCCATGTAGGCGCTATTCCACGGGTCAACTTGCAACTGGAAGATCGGTCACCGCCGTTCTTCAAGGTGCTGAGAAACTTGGGCCAGCCAGCTTGGGTCAAGAGCCCCGATGGGCCTCACTAAGGGTGCAAGCATCTTGGCCACCTCTCCATCTGGCAGGCGGCCCAGAATTGCGGCTGAGAAGCTGCCCCACCACTTCTCGACGTGGCTTTCGAGGTTTCCCAAGTCAGTTACGGCTTTTGACAATTCCCCGTGATGCTTTTTGAGCTTCGTAACCGCAGCGCTCAGCTCGGCTTCGCTCTTTTGCAAATGAATAAGGCGATGCAGGTGGCCCGTTTTGACAACCATTTGGAACTGGTCGTCATATTCACCGCCCTTTACAAACCCGGAAAACAGTGCGTGGAAGCTCTCCACCTCTTGGACCATGTGCTTGGACACATAGGCGAGCGTATCTCTGTCCCACTGACGAAAGGTTTCGGCAGCCGCTCGCAGCCTGGCAAGGTCAAACTTCGATGAGTCGACCGCTTGAGGGACATAAGTGGGCTTCCCCAATCCTTCTTGCTCGTCCCAATAGCCAGGCTCGATCAAGACTTCCAGCGCGGACAAGTGCGCAAGTATGGAACCGGCAGCGATCTGCACACCATTGCGTGCGGTGTCTACAGCAGCGATCCGGTCGGATAGCTTTGCAGACTCAGCCTGCAATCGGTCTATCTCAACACGAACGGCGTCGGACGTGATTGTCCGGGCGACACGAGCTAAATGATCAACCTGAAGCAGTGCTTGGTCGGAAGCGTTAGATTCTGTCGTCCGTGCGGCGACGGCCAGGATTTCTTCCGCCACCCGAATAGGCCCACGCTCTCGAATGAGGTTCACAAGAACCCGTGTGTTCTCAACCGCGTCGCTCAGGTACTCTTTCATCGTGCTTAGTTGAATTTGACCCTTATGTGGCCAGCCATCACCACGAAGTCCGTTAATGATTTAGTTCCCAGCAGGAAGTATGCGGACTATACACTATGTTCCCCTCGTTCCAACTCTCTATAAATGGCCTATTTAGTGGGGTATTCGCTTGTTTGAGGAGGCGCAAAAATATGAATGTTGCCGACCCCCACCACTGAGGGGTGCCAACCTATAACCTTCTCTGCCGACCGGTCAGTCCAGTTCCCGGACCTTCTCGATTGCTTCCCCGATTCGATCCACTGCAATTACGTCCAACCCGTCAATTGGCTGTTTTGGTGCATTCGCGCGGCAAATCAACGCTGTCGAGAATCCAAGCTTCGCCGCCTCCCTGAGACGATCCTGTCCACGTGGAGACGGGCGAATCTCGCCAGCCAAACCAACCTCACCGAAGGCAATAAGCCCCCTTGGAAGTGCTTTATTTCGCATCGATGAGTGGATGGAGAGCAAAACCGCCAGGTCGGACGCGGGTTCCGTGATCTTCACTCCCCCCACAGCGTTTAGGAAGACATCCTGATCAAAGCAGGCGACACTGGCATGGCGATGCAGGACTGCCAGCAGCATTGCTAGTCGATTCTGCTCAAGCCCCACAGCGAGCCGACGGGGGTTGGGGGCATGTGTGGTATCCACCAGCGCCTGGATTTCGACAAGCAGCGGCCGACTCCCCTCTTGCGTGACCATGACGCATGAGCCAGGCACCTGCTGATCGTGCCTTGATAGGAATAAGGCAGAAGGGTTGGAAACGCTCCGAAGACCTCTCTCGGTCATTGCAAACACACCCAGCTCGTTCACTGCCCCAAATCGGTTCTTGAACGCCCGCACGAGCCGGTATGAAGAGTGTGTGTCGCCCTCGAAATACAGCACCGTATCCACAATGTGCTCGAGCACCCTTGGTCCGGCGAGGCTTCCTTCTTTCGTCACGTGGCCAACCATGATGATGGTTGTCCCAGATGACTTGGCGATTCTGGTGAGTTGAGCTGCGCACTCCCTTACCTGGGCCACCGAACCAGGTGCCGACGATAGGGCCTGGGAATAGATCGTCTGTATGGAATCGATGACGGCAACATCGGGCTTCCTCTCCTCGATCGTGGCCTGGATTCTCTCGAGTTGAATCTCTGCAAGGAGATCCAGTTCGCGTGCATTGGAGTCGGGCTCAAGAAGCGATAGGCGCTGCGCTCGGAGGGCAATCTGTGCGTCCGACTCTTCCCCGCTCACGTAAAGGGCCTTGCGCTGACTTGCCATTTGCCCCAGCGATTGCAGTAGTAACGTGGACTTACCAATCCCGGGATCTCCGCCGATCAGAACAACGCCGCCTGCGACAAGCCCTCCTCCGAGCACCCGATCAAACTCGGCAATTCCACTCGAGAAGCGCGGTACATCAGCCGCATCGATGTCAGCCAGCTTGCGGACAGGGGCGCTCTTTGCAAGTGAGTGGAACCGATGCGCATCAGTGTCTGCTGTCGACTCTACAAGGGTATTCCAGGCGCTGCAGTTCGGGCACTGGCCCTGCCATTTCGGCGCCTGCGCGCCACACTCTGTGCAACTGAGAATTGTCTTTGGTTTGGCCATGGCAGCTTCCCGCTCCAGAGTGCTCCACCGCAAAACTCGATGGAGCACTTAGGTCTTTGAACGAGATTCCATGGTTGCACAGCGCCATCCGGATTCAAGCGGTGACAAAGTGCTGGCGGAGATTGCAGACCGATTGGATTTGCAGGGCCGGCAGAGATGGAGAGCGACCTAGATTCGGAAGAATCGCCTAGCCACCAAGAGAGGATCGAACGGGTTAGGCTGCGTCGGTTGGTGCGCCCTTGAATTGGGCCAACTGGAAGTCCCCAAATCCCATGCTACGGGACCTTTCACTCATGACTGATGCCGTAGCCTTGCGACGATCCAGCATGCGGTCAAGATGGCGAAGACACTCCTCACTCCCGACATTGTTGCGAGTAGATCGCGACGGGACTGCTCGAAACCATCCGACGATGGTCGTTCCGATACGGGTGTGAAAAAAGTTCTTCATGGGAAGTAACCTAGCGTAAGTCCCCGCTCTGTGCGCTTTCCAAATCGCAGATCGGACATTCGATTTGGACACGCAACGCCTAAAACGTGGGGCGTTCTTGCGATTTGGCCAGACAATGCCCGCAGGTTCTATAGGAAATGAGAGCGCATCAGCTATGTCTTTCCGCTGCGTATGTGCGGGTGGACAGCTTTCGCAAGAAGAATGTGTGTCGACTGGCGGGAATGGGTACCCTCGGGGTAGCCAAACAACGAAGCGCTCGTCAGATCTCTTGGCCAGTGACTACCAAAAGCTTTTCACGTCGCGCCTGCCAGATTGCGCCAGCTTCACGCCGCCCCACCTCTACAGCCCCAATCTTTACCGCTTGAATGCGCCGGCGCTCTGTGAGGTCGTAATGAGGTGCTACGGGTGGATCTTGAAACCAGGCGCGCTTCATTCCGATTCGCTCGGCAAAAGCGTGCAACTCTGAAAGATCCAGGGCGTCCGAAAACATATGACATGACTTGACCCTGTGGCCCCTCAGAATCCAGCCCCAGTGCCTAAGTGGGTCCACATAGATCGTCACGGCATCACCGCTTCAAATTCCCCACCGCCGAGCCACCCTGTCAATCTCGGCGCCTGCCTCTGTCGAAAGCTCGAGCTTGTTCGGAAGATCGTCAATCGCGGCCGCCACTGCGGTCGAAAAGACGTCGCCTTTAGGCTTTGCTACTGCGATCGCAGCCGCCTTACAGCTGATGGGATCATTGACCCGCGAGGTCATCAAGAAACGCCGGCCCATGTACTGCAGGAATGTCTCTTTTTCCTCAATGCAGGGGCGGTAGTTCTCAGCAACGAACTTTCCAACCTCATTGCTGCTCTCGATTCGTGCCCAGGACACTGCTTCGCCCTTCCTGACCGCCGCCATAACCGCCTCGTTGTCCAACCCCATGGCGAACTGCTGCGCGACAATCATCGCTCCCAACGAGAGCCACAATGCCATCTTACGTTCGACTCCAATCGGCTTGTGTTTGATGGTGCGTACGGTGACAGCACAGACACAGTGTGCTGCCAGGCCAGCCGTTAGCGCCCCCCACCACGGTTGCAGAATGACGGCCCCCAGAATTGCTGCTGCGGGGTACCGTTCGGCGCGCTCCCCCACGGATAGGTGTGTCAGCACGAAGGTCAGGGCTGATCCGATGGCCGAGAAAGCCAAGATTTCCCAAACGGAGTAGTTTCCAATGTCAAACATTCTTCCTTTTTCTCCCTACATATAGTTCCCGCACGACTGCACACCTCGTTCTTAAGCATCAGTCGTGGATAGATCCTTCTTCTAAGCTTCCTGGGACAGTTGAATGCACGCGCCGTATCGCTCGACCGCGTCTCTCCGACTGGCTGTGATTCGCCGCTGCAGATCTTCTCGAAGTGCCTCACGCTGCATTTCTGTCTGGTTGTGTGGGTCGATGAGATAGGCGAACCGACCAGCCCAGTAGACAGCCAAATGTCCGCTCGGCCCCTCCACAACTACGGTATAGGCCGGCGTCATCGCCTGACCACCTAGACCACCAAAACCAAGAGCTGTCGAACTCCAGGTTTGTGCGAACATTGAGAACACCTCGCACTTCCAAACGTCTGGCCGACGGACAACCGTTTTTTCCGGCGCACAGTTGGCTTGCGCGGCCGCGTAGCGCGCCTGTGAGGTCCAATCCTTCATGGCCTCGTAGTCACGAGTTCGAGAGTGGATGTCGGGCATGGCGACCAGAGCCGCGTGATGCACAGCACTAGCGACAGCGTCGATGGGTGATGACAGCTGCATGGGCTTGTCCTATGTGTCCTCAAGGTTTCGCGTGAAATTCGTCCATCCAGGCGGAGATTCTGTGTCTGGTTTTGCTATTTCCTGGTCCGACCGGACTGACATCAATCCGCCGGTCAATGTAGGCACGATCCGATCTAGGTCGGCTGGAATGAACCTATTCCAGCGCCGGCGGTTCTCTTCACCCGCCCACACTGAATTCCACCCGAGTACGTAGGAGCGCTCGGGCTCGCCGAGGGTGGATTCGTCCCGGGACAGAATCGGTGCCGTATCCCCTTCCAGCGCCGCATTTGCCGCAATGACGCCAGCCTCATAGGCTTCGGCATGAGCTGAGTCAATCTGTTCCATCTCTGACTTAACTGTTGACTCAGCGCGCAACCTCGGCCAGCAGCTCCGAAGGCACGTTGAAAAAGCCCTGCATACCGCGAAACGGTATCGGGGTCGGCAACAGTTGGGGTTCAGAGGCCCGCCAAGCGAACCGACCGGGGCTGAAGTCCCCCAAATTGTTATGGTTCTCGGCGGCCTGGGCCGGCACGCACTCGGACAGGACCACTGTGCCAAGAATGCACCCGCGCGGCATCTCAACCAACGTCGCAAAGCCGCCGCTGGTAACCGCACGCACGTAAGCCTCCATGCTCTCGTCGTTGCCCAAGCCGGCCTGTCGGTCCAGCAAGTACTCGACTAGTTCTTTCAGATCGCTATCCGCTTTCGCCGCGTGGATAGCAACCCGAGTTCCCAGAATCGACTTCGGAATAGGCCAACCGCGTGTTTCGTAGGGCTTGAGGCCGAGCATCAGGAGCGATGCATGTGGCTGCCAGATGGAAATAGCCTTCATCGGTTCCCTTTTCAAGCCAGTTCGAGAGAGGCTGCTTCGGGCCAAGCGACCCAGCCCTCGAATGCAGCACGGAATGCCGCGTTGGTTGCATCGTCCCAGGCCCGCGCAGCGTCTTCATCAAAGGGTTCTCGCTTACCCCGCTTGACGCTCGCTTCGTGAGCCTCTTGAGCGGTGAAACCGCGCCCAGAGAGGAGCTCTCGAGCCGCCTCAGCACCGTCTCGCATCTCGGCTTCGTTGACGTGTGCGTTTCGGATGGTCAGCGCACCTGTGGCTTGTGTGGCACCAAACTTTGTGTTCATCGTCGTCCCGGCTTACTGAGCAGCGTGAAGCCGCGGTCGGACCGCAGCACCAGCCACGTCGTCAGAGATTCTTGGCGTTGTACTTCCATTCTTTGCGGCTTGGCTCAGCCACTCCGCACCGAGTTTGGTCAGCTCAACTTCCCCGGAGTGGCGCAAGACCAAGCCCTTCTTCACCAGGCCAGATACCGCTCGCCCATCAGTGTGGTCATACGAAACAGTCGATCCGGCAGAAGCGAGCCCCGCCTCTTTCAACACGGACTTCATGAATGCTTCCTCGCCGAGGGACAGTTTGACCTTGTCTCGTGCCCCGCCGGTACCAAGCTCCACCTGGGTCGCTTTGACCCAGCAATCGGGCTTTTGATCGTCCATGCGCTTGATCACCCCTTGCTTCTCCAGCCCAAGGAGCAGGGTGCGAACTGCAGCGCTATGTACGCGCCTGTTGTGGCCAAACTGGAAGTCAATGCGTTCTGCAATCTGCCCTGTCGTATAGCCACCATGGCCATCGAGGACGTTGAGTATCGCTGTTTCAAACTCGGCGAGAGGCATGGTGCAAGGCCCTCCTAAGGGAGCATCGGGATCGGAATGGGTGGCTGCGCGCATTGCGCAGACAGCCACCCCATCATTCCGGAGCCGAGTGCGATTTCTAGCCCCTATCTCGAGCACCGCCGCCCCTCGCTTCTTGTACCCTCAACTCATCTCTTACGGCAGGGCAGCTGAAAAGTTCAGTGCTATCGGTTCTTGTTAGGAATCAAGTTTGAGAGCGTCCGACGAACGGTGTGTCCATCTCGGTTCCGGTCAGTTGGTGCCGACGCACCGTAGCCTGAGATTCGAACACGACGGGGGGGGGCGTACCCGTTTCTGCGAGGCTTGCATTCGACCAGGACGTCCTAGCGGCCCGACGAACTGGTGCCGATCGGCAAGGCACTTTCCGGCGCACGGGATAGAAGGTGAACCTTGCACGCAGGGTCGACGAGGAACTGCGTCGTTCCAACGACCTACCTGAGGTCGCTTCGAAGACGACAAAGCGAACCCATTTCTGCGTAGGGCTGGGAATGTGAAGAGGCCGCTCTGCCGGGGGCTATTGCGCCGGTTTCCGGGCTGATGGCGCTTCAGAAGCCGTAGGGGGCGTCGTGCCAGCGGCGCAGGACCTGATAGTCGTTTTCGGGAAGCACAATCTGCCCCCGTGCGGCCGCTTCGAGGACTTTCTCGATGTGCCGGGACCGCACTAGGTTGCCGTGTAGCGCATAGAAATACCAGGCGAAGGGAATGCCTATTTCTTTGTCGAACTGCCGGAGGCGCCCGAACAGAAGGTATGGATCGAGAGGCTCACAATCCTCCAACGCCGAAACGCTGTGATTGTGTCCCCAAACCGGAATGAATGAGACGCATCGGCCACCGCGCGGATCCGTCCAGTCGGACGTCTGGAATGCCCAGCGCGTGCAGATTCGCTCGCCAGTAGCTCCGGCACTCGACTCTGTCCAATCGCGAAAGAACCGGGACTCGCTCGACTGTTGCTTGTCGTAGCCCGGGGTGAGCTCTCGCATCGCCTTGACGGACACCTGATTCGTCTCGAAGTTGATTTCGTGCACCATCTGATCTCCGTCTCGACGGTGCCGATCGACAAAGAGCGTTTCAACCAACGAGGTAAAGACTGCGATGTCGATCCCCTGCCCCAGCCGATACGTCGGTTCGCCGAAGTTGCGGCGCTCCAGAGTCTTTTCGTAGCCGAGCCCAGGCCGTCCGTCTTGTAGTTCACGGACAGTGGCTTCTTTGCCCCATCCCCTCCAGGAAGCTTCGGCGAACAGTTCCCGCTCTACAAACAATTGATCCTGCCAGATCTCGAACTGTACAACGTTGGCCTGCTCACCGCCGCGATCCTGGACAAAGTAATGCAGTACGGGCTGAACCTCAGCCAGGAGATAGCCCTTTTCTTCATGAGCTCGGCAGATCGATGGAACGTCACCGCCAAACTCTTCCAACTGTTGCTGGACCCATTCCCGATAGTCGGTGGCGACCACAGTACCGTCACCATCCAGAATCTGGGCCGGCTGTGCGCACCAATGATCGCGACTCGTGACGTACCGCAAACCGCGATATTCGGTGCGAGAGGCGAACGCCGCAAGCAGCGCGGCATGCCCATTCATTACCGGGGCAGAACTGACGATTGTCTCGATGATGTCGGTGTGGACGTCGTACTCGCGGCGCATTGGAAATCCTGTGTGGCTCGGCTAGCGCCCCACTCGGGTGGACGCCTTTTCCGCAACCAACTTGTGGTACTCGTCGTACGATATTGCAGCGGTCGGACCGGCCTCGACCAGTGATTTGCAAAGCTGAATCAACGCCGCATAGAGATACGCCTCATCACGCGGGAGCCCGCCAGCATCAAGCAGCTTCTTGTGCTTGCCAGTTTGGTGAAACCAGTCGAGCTCTGCTGCGTGCCACAGGCTCTGCACGAACACGTCAATAGGATCTGGGTGCGAAGACTCGGTCTGTGCCAAAACTGCCGCTTGGGCGAAGGCCTCGAACTCCTTCATCGGTCGGTGGGTGGGCAGTTGGTTCATGAAAGTACTTTTTTCAGTGTTAGCTTGGGTCGGGAATCCTCGCGCCGAGGGCGTACATCAGCGCGTGGCCAGCTTCATGCACTGCAGTCTGCCGATAACCACCACGTCTAGGCCGGACGGCCAGAATCTGATGGTATGCCGTCTCAAATGCGTAGTGGTTTGCTGTCGCCCGCATGACCAGGAAGCGCGCGAAGAGCGCCAGGGGATGTCCAAACGCCACCACCACCACGACAGCCAAGAGGATGAAAGCACTGAACGTTTGGGGATCGCTCGATGCGAGCACAATTGCATGCCGCCAGCCGAACCAGCACAGCACGACGCACAGGAAGCCGTAGCAGACGGAGGCAACGACCTCACCGAGCAGGACAGATCGTTGAAATGCCGGCATGAGGAACCAAGATCCGGACACGAAGAGGAGCGCAAACCCTACGACCGCGCCTCCCAACCGGGCGGCGACTGTGGTTGCCGTTATTCCCCCACCCAAACCGAATGCCAGAGCCAGAAGGGCTGCACCGGCTAGGCCGAGCACGCCATGAAAGCCGATGACAATCGCGCGGGTGTTGTCGTCGTAGGCAGAGCGCAAGCGAAATCGCAGCATCACGTACGTGAGCCGGAAGAATTCGACCGGGCCGCGGCGCGTCAAGGTTTCCAACATGACCTTGGCGACAAAAAAGCGGCCGTATGGCTTCGATTCTGCTACGGATTCTGATTGGTTCTCGCTCATCCTGCTCACCTAGGCGCCGTAGGCGGCGTGCCCGCCATAGGACGGCCAATTGTTGCGCGCATCGCCTTCCTACGTTCCAGAGGGTGGCAGCAGCTCACCGAAAAGGCGCTGCAGAACGGCGTCCAGCGTCGCTAGCGGCTCAAAATCTCCGCGACGCAAGGTTCTGTGGCCAGGCCGAGCACCCTTCACCCCATCCTTGTTCGCACGTGTCTGCCGTGCCACCTTCTTGCCGCCTACGTCCGGCAAGCGCTGACCAGGTAGCCCCCCAAACCAACGATATCCGCGAAAGGTCAGTTTCTCGTCCACAATGATCCAAAGGACGCAGCCCGAGGGCCGTTCAGCCAACTTCAAATTGACGGTGACGTTGCTCGTCTTGCCGCCCTCTATGGCTGACTTCAATTGGATGTGCCGAACGACGTCTTTGTAGCTCAGCACCAGATCGTATCCGCCGGCATCGAACTCGGAACGAAGCACTTCGACTTCAGCCACTCCCATCTGCCAAAGGCGCCGGAGGGCCTCCCCCACGAAAACGTGCTCGATAATTCTTTCTCGGAGCACTGATTGAACGAAGTGGTGCTCGTTCTGCGCGCTCTCGCTTCCAGTTTCGGGCATGTCAGATTCTCGGCCTTCCCAGTTCACACACTACGCGGGCACGTCCCATCCGGATTCGTAACCGTCAGTGCAGCCGGCCGAGAGTCCCAGCGTCCCTGTTGGTGGTGACGATGCTCCGGATCGATTTCCTCGACAAGGCGATCCACCTCGGCAGTGAGGATCGCCGAATCGCCCACCCCCAGGGCGGCGGCGGCCTTGCTTAGACCGTAGCCGAATTTCTCGACCATGAGGCTGGCCAAGGCCGCCGTCTCAGCGCCTCGGCTGACGTCACTCTTGCGGCCGTCGGCATATAGCCTGAGCTCTGCAATCAGACAGCCAATTGGCGAGGTGGCCAGCCTTTCCGCAGCGACTTCTTCTGGCGTGCGCAGTTCGCGCCGAACTTCCGTTTGAAAACCTGACAAGGGCGCCTCCATGGGTCGCGGATGTAGCGGCTGACGCTGAACGCAGCCAACGGTCCACTACTGGGAAGCGTGGCTAAACACCTCAGCTGGTGCGCGACGCCATAAAGGCATCGCTCGTTGACAATCCTAATCGAATGGCTGGGTGGCGGTCAGTTTCTGTGTGTCAGGCGCTCAAGTGTTTCGACAGCACCTTACGCTACTTACTCGACCACGTGGCTCGAACTGAGTCCGGGGCAGCGGCACTGGCCGCGGTAAGCCGCCTCGACAGTTCGTTTGACACCACCGGGAGTACGGCAACAATGAACTTCTCGGCCTGGCTAAGCGGTACACGGTTCTGGTCCGCGGCCACTTCGATCGACAAGCCTTGAGGATCGTTCTTGGCCACGAATAGGAAACCCGTACTGGCCAGCAAAGACAGATCGAATTGATAGGAATCCAGGTAGCGAGGCACCCTGTCGCTCAGTTCATCCAGACGGCTTGCCAAGCGGACGGGAATATCCCAGCCAATGGCTTGTTGCCCGATGTCCTTCGTCGCACGCCCCTTGAAATAGACGTTGCAGAACACCCGATCCGGGTGGACAAGAGGTTGTTCAGCCCAGCATTCAAGCTTCTCAACATCGGCCGGCAGACTCGATGCTGGGCGGGCTGCGTCGGTCAGCTTCTGGTTGAACGCTGTGGGTTGTGGCCAGCTTTCCTGCTTGCTGCCGCACGCTGCAAGAGCGGCAGCAACCGTGGCGACTGAAACGAACTGGATGGCACGTTGGAAGGTCACGGACATCTCTCCCCTCTATACCTCATATGTTGGCTGTCGCGCTGACCCATTTTCTTCAGGCGCAGAGAGCATTGGTGATCAAGGGCAAACTGGCTGCGGCGTCGACCGTTACTTGGCCGGCGGCTTCTCGCCTGGCTCGGCCGAACGGAGGACGTAGCACTCGCCGGCGACAGGCGTGATCTCTCCGGAGTCGCTCATGGTCCAGCAAGACGGTCCTGCGCTTTTCACACCACCGTCAACGATCTGGATCGGTGGCCGCTTGTTGCCGCGCTCTTGGACCAGGGAGCCCGGAGCGGGAGTGGTTTCACTGTACAGAGTGACGACCGTCACGTTCTGTGTGTCTTTGGAGGGCGCCCCTTGTCCCTCGGCTCCCTCCGCGTACGCGAGGGTGGAACAAACGCAAAGGGCGGCAAGTGCTGGTAGATGAACTCGTTTCATGGTGTCGATAGTGTTGTCGGCCGGTCCGGCCCTGCATCCATATCGGCATGAGGGGCGCGAACCTGGAGACACACTACCAACGTGAAGCCGTATTTCCACCCGCAATATGCGAGCCACCTACGTTCGATGGGTATGGCGCTATAGTGGTGCCGGATGTCTTCTCGTCAGGAAATCTTCTTGGAATCGCCCGCCGGACAGCGTAGCTGCATCCGGGGGCGTGACCGTATTTAGGCAGTCAGTTCTTGCCAGCGACGGACAATGACCTTCCAGTACGTTTCCGGTGAAACGCCCTCGTAGGCTCCAAACGAGAATCCGTCATTCATCTCAATGAGGGCCGTTTCGCCAGTGTCCAGCACGCCAAAATCGATCACGTACCCTGCCGGTGCGTGGCCCTCCTTTGTGAGTGCACTGATCGCATCAGCAATCAAACTCGCATCCGGCTCGACAGCGTGGTCACCACCATGATCCGCAAACCTCACCTCCAGCAGTTCTCCATCTGCGACATAGGCGCGCCATTCGCTGACGAAGCGGACCGGTTCAGAAATCCAGACTGCTCGCGCTTTCGACTGGCCATTGAACCGCGGGTCGTCGACGAATTCCGCAACGAATCCGGTGAACCGCTTCCATCCGTCTGCTGGCTTGATGAAAAGGCGTCTGCCCGACTCCACCATGGCCCTGGCTTCGCGTAGCGAGGAGAGCTTCCTCACCTGGCGATACAGCAAGTGCTCCAGGCAGGACGGGTAAGGCGTATGGACGGGTAGTTCCACGCCGAGCTGCCGCAGCGCATGCTTGACGAAAGGCACGGACCCAGCAGCAACGTACCCCTCACCCAATCGAATCCGGCTACGTTCAACCTGCATAGTGGAAGCCCGCTCAACCGGGAGGCCATACTTCACCGCTAGATCGGCCATCAACTGTTCTTCGCGGTCAAGAGTTCCATCACCCTTCACCTGGACCATCAGCCCTTCTGGTTTTTTCACCTGCATCTTTCCCCAACCATTGAACAGGGCACCCGGCCCTTTGGTGTCCGTCTAAGCCTCAGCAGAACCTTGCTTGTTCGTTTCCGATATGGAAGCGGTGGCAATGGGTTCTCGGTTGTTTTTGAAGTCCTTCTTGACTACCGCTGGGCAGCCGGCGACGACGGTTCGGGACGCGACGTCGCGCGTGACAACGCTTCCGGCCGCAATCACTGCATCGTCCTCGATCCGCACGCCAGGCATCAGGATGGCGCCCGCACCGATCCAGACGTTCTTGCCCACCACGATTGGCTTGGCCATAGCTGATGGATCGCGCGCGCGCTCGTCGGGGTCGACGTGGTGGTAGGTCGTGCAAAACTTGACGCCTGGGCCGACCAAAGTGCGCTCTCCAATGGATACCATCTCCCCGTTGGAAATGGTTACGTCAACGTTCAAGAACGCTTCGGCCCCAATGGAGAGCATGTCTGGCCGCTCAACGTGCAGCGGTGCCCAGACGGTGCATTTCTTGTGCACTCCCGGGAAAGCGCTTTTGAGCACACGGCCTTTCTTGCTCTTGGATGCAGCCGAGTGGTTGAAGAAGTGCAAGGCCGCGTCAGGCGATCTGGTGCCGCGTGCCAGCAGCCAAAGGTAACGCATTAAGGTGAACATCGTTCTTCGTCTTTCTATGAGGTTGTGGTGCCTTGCCAGGATTGTCGATAGTGCCCGCCGAGAGCTGACGGCAAGGCGGGAATGGCTTGGCGAGCTATGCCCGGCGCAACTTCACGACCATCACGATCAGCGCCACAACCAGTACCGCTGCGAACGCAAGCTTGTGCTCACAGGCGAAGAGAAGGGGCTCCGATCCGAACGTGGCCCAATCTGACGATCCGCCACACTGACTCGGTAACGAGAGTGCATTGGCAATGCCGAAGACCACCCAAAAGACCAGCAACGGTAGTAGTACGCCTTTCATTTCAAGTCACTCCAACTAGGTCGGATCGGTCATCTCCCACGTGACAACCGGTCGTGGCCGGCAGAAGCTGCGTCAACGTGCGCCCGATCGATCGCACAAGTTATTTCTTCACTTTCAGCCCGAGGGATTCGGCCACGGTGAATGCCTCTTCCCGAGAGTCACAGCAGTCAATCCAGAAATCGGTCCCAACAACTCCAATTGCGAACGGCGGCGCCTCACGGCACTCGTCTTGTCGGTACACCACCACGTCTGCGCCTTCGGCCAGGTACTGCGCCATCTCACCGCCAGCTTGGCGAGATCTGAGTTCAACCCTTGCAAGATGTGCCAATTGGGCTGGCGTCAGTCCTTCCGGCACTTCCGCTCGTGTTTGCGTCACACCCATCGATACCTCCTGTTCGTGTCTCTGGTCAGCTGATCCGGCTAGACGGATCGGTTGAGCGTCTCAATCTCAAAGCCCACGGGCCAACCGTAGTTCATCACCCCAAAAGCATCTTCGGTTACCAGCTCGGGAGCGGCCTCCTCGTAGCCTTCCTGGTCGCGCGGCAAGATCATCACGAGCGCACAAGGGGTACCCTTTGCGGCGGCGATCTGGCCCGCCAATCGCTTCAGTTCCGTGGTCCAATCATGGACCTGCCTATCAAGAATTTGCTGCTCTTCGTTTGTCATCTTCCTTCCCTTGTCTGTCGGTCACGACCAGCTGAAATTGGCTGCGAGGTTTCAGAACAGATCTCGCAGCTCGCGACTGCTGCGAATCTGCTCAAGTAGGACGAGAACGAATCGATTCAACCGGAACCGGAGGAACTGCGAGTCGGCCATCAACGCGTATTCACTGACGAAATGGAAACCCTGGACGGTACCGTCTGGCAAGGCGATGATCCAATTCTTCATCAGTACTTCGAAGAGGAGCTGTATATCCCGTTTGACTGAGACGTTTCGCTTCTGTTCGCCAAGCCCGGTTAAGGCCGGCTGACGGTACGGAACGAGATCGGACAACGGGATCAACGCTTCGTGGCCTTGCAGAGCGACTGGGTTTCCTGTCAGGACGGCCGTCAGCACTTTCGCCTCGCAATCCGTCATCCTCAGATCTTGCTTGAGGATGGCCCAAGCAGTTGTGCTCACCTTTTCCTTCCTAGCGATGGTGGTCGTGCCGATTGTTCTGAGCGGCATGGGAGGCATCCGCAGCATCGTTGCGCCTCCGTTCCGCATCGTCCGATTGCCGGCGGGCGAGATCCCGACGATTCTGTTTCGAACTCGGCCGGCTGAAAGTTAGTAGCCAGAACGCAAGGGCGATTCCGCCGAAGACCAGGCATTTTTCGAAGAAGTCTCGCATCCCGCAGTTCCAGTTTCTCTAAGGACAGCCTACGAGCAGGCCTTGCTTTTCATCTCCCAGCCAAACGCATTCAGCTCAGCATTCTTCACGAACCAATAGCGGCACTTACTGCCGTACACATTGGGCGTTGGAGTGCTGACGAGGACCGTTGCCTCATTGCCTTCGGCAGATTCAAGCGTTGTCGTGACCTGGTCCTTTGCAACGCCCGTGGAGAGACTCATGAAGGTCCTGGCGGCGTCCTGTGCTGCTTCAGGCGATCCAGCGGGACCGGACGTGGGTTGCAGTTGCACGGCAACCGCGCGGGCCTGGGACACGTGCGTTGAAGCTGGATTGTCGATTACCGCGTGGCCTTGGGCGACAGCATGCGACGCTCCGACTGCACAACAGAGGATTACGAGAATTTGACGGGCAGCTTTTGTAGTCATGGTTCGAAATTGGGTTGGTGTCCTGGACTTCCCGCTGGAGGGCACGCGAAGTTGGTGCAGTGCATCTTTTCTTAGCTGGTTTCGCTCAGGCGGTTCCAGACGGCGGACACAGCGCCTTACCGTTCAAACTGATGACGGCTTTCGCGCCACTGCGCTCAATCGTGAGGCCTTCGATGTTTTGCAATTCCGCTTGAGCTCCCGGCAATGCCGCATAAAGCAGCGCCGCCGCGAATTCGCGCAAGGTCGGCTCAGACAGCCACACCTTCACAAGCGTGCCGAGGCTGGAAATTTCGCCTTCCGGCAACCGCAAGCCGGTGGCCACAGCCAGGCAACGCTGCTCTGCCGAGAGCTTGTGGTTTGCCATCTGCTCCAGGAGCTCCATCAAGAAGTCGCGAACCTCGTCGTTGCGGAAATCTTTGGCCACATTCAGGCTCAACGGCTTGTCCACAGCCGACAGGTAGCGAGCTTCGTCGACAATCACAATGCGACGGTCTTTATCGACAGCCACGATGCGATCGCCGAGGGGGCTGTTTGTATTTTGCTCAGTCATGCATATTCCCGTGATTTAGCAATTTGCTAGTGCTTGGCCAAGCAATCTGACCCCAAACAGAGGTAACGCAATGCCGACGACACCTATCGTTGCAAGCCCCAATAGCCAAGTCGCTGCTCGAGGTGGCAACACGACGGCCATGGTGCCGCATGACTCTTCGTCTATCTAAGCTCAGTTGGCTCGTGTGGGCATGGGCACCGGCTGCACCTGTACCGCACAACCGTTACATCGTGGCGACTCTCCTCCCTGGCGACCTCTTCGAACTTGTGCCCCAGGAACCAACAAAGGATGCGCTTCATCTTCAATCTCTCGTTTATGGCGCTCAACCTTCCGCCACGCCGACCAATCCATTCATTTGTTGGACCTTTTGCCGATGTAGCGCCTTTTCATGTGCACTGGTGAGATCCTGGAAATCGAATACTCGCAGGACCCTACCGGAGCCAAGAATTTCATCACGGAGTTGGCGTGCGGCCTCGGAGCGCTTGAGAAGGTCCAGAGTCTGGTCGAGCATCCTCGGCACATCTTCTAGCCGGCTCAGTTCATTCGGCTCCGAGCTCGTACTACAGACGAGACCTAACAAAGTGATACTAAGCAACGCAATACTCCTCGTGAGGGTCACGAGATTTCCATCGTCGACGACAATCGAGGCACCTGCACTGACGATGAACAAGGCCATGAGCGCGAGCACAAGGCACACGCACCGCCAGAATCGCGTTGAAGCGATAGCATCGATTTCGGAATCGGTAAGAGTGGAGAACCGGTGAGTCATGATTTGCCTATTTGTGTTTCTTCAATACCCGGGTTACCTGATCAGGTCAAATCCCTTTCCAATGTGTTGGAAGAACGTTGGAATGTCGCTAGGAGTCTACCGCTCCAGCAGCGGCTTGTTCGAGCCACTCCTCACGGAAAAATTCTAATCCGTGCCGAATGCTGCACGCTGGGCACGTGCTATCGCATTCTCAGAGTCTGCCTCCATCTCCTTCACCGCCATCTCTATGCGAAACTCATCAGCCTGAATTCCACGGCCAAGCAGGTTGTAAAGCTCGTTCACCGACACTGGTCGTAACCCACAACGTCCACAACGCGGTTGCCCACGTTGAAATGCGTATGGGGAGCGATCACCAATGTCGGCTCGCCCCTCTTGCCGACGACGCTTTGCGCAGCACGACCAATATCGGCCAGAGCATCGGTGACACCTGCGCATGCCGCCGAGCAGGTAAAGAGGGTCAAAGCCGCGAGTGCAATCTTCCGATTCTTCTTCATTCGAGTTCTTCCTTATCCTGGAGAGGCCGGTGGCTATTTTGACGTCAATCAACTGTGTTGCGCCGGAACCAGTGCCTTCCCGGCATCCGTCACCGTCCAGTCGTTGAGACCATTGCTCTCTTGCTTGGCCAGCCATCCCTTTTTCGTCATGCTGGCGAGCGTGGCCCCGTTCGCTCCCATCTTGCTGGCCTGGTAGAAGTCAATCTTTCCGTGTTGGGCAGCGAACACCAGCACGGCCTCTTGCTTGTCTGTGAGCTTGGCAGTCATTGCAATTTCCCTTGATTGAGGCGGCGCCAAGGTGGGATCGCGCCCGCCAGAGCACAGATGACCCCATAGCAGTGAATTCTGATGTCCCCGATATTGTCCCTCCCCGGCGAGCGTTTTCTAGCCTTCGTGAGGAAGCCCGTGGCACTGCCCCCCACTCACCCTGGGGGCACCAGGCGCACTTGTTCGCTCTCGACCATTCGCTTAACGGCAGAATCACTGGAAACTCCAATCAGTCCCTTAGCGGCCAATTGCGGCTTGGGCCCGAAAGTTTTCTGTTCCTGGCAGGAACTGGGGGCAGTTCTCCTTGACTGAATGGTAGCCGCCGCTACCACTCAAGCCGAATCCGCTTGGGATTTTGCCCCTACCAGCGTTGTGGGGCCAGGGTACGGGCCGGTCGCAGGGGAAAATGGTGGCGAACGCCAGTTAGACCCGCACATGCCACCCTATACTTCTTTGCCAGCAGGCTTTGCGCCAAACAGCCCGTCCCAGGCATGCCGCAGCAGGTCCCCTGCTGCGCCAGCGCACAGGTCAAGGAACCAAACCCAGGCCATAACGGTGCCAATCCAGAGGAACAGATTGTGGCGCCGGACGTAGGTGAAGGCCGTCAGGGCGACGACCAGGAACAGGACAATGACAAGCATGGGGAATTACTCCGGTTCGGCCCCTGCGGATGCAGGGCGCTCCCCTCGTATAGGCACGCCGAGCGGAGATGACGGGAGCAATTTGAGGACTTGCGCGCTTGGCGGCGGCCCAAGGTTCCAAAACGGTGCTTGAAATAAGGCCGTTACTTGTCCTTGAGGATCTCTTCAAGGGCATCCGGCAGCGTGTTCCGTTCCGGATTCAGCCAAGCCTCGACGGTTCCCTGCTTGGCCGGAGCCGTGTACTGGCCATGGCTGGCGACGGCAACCTCTGGGGGACGGTTCACCTGCAATCGCTGCGAAGGAGCACGAGGCCTTCTGTCAGGGCGCCCCGCGACCGGCAATCGCACCTGCAGTTATGCGAAGTGCTTACGGCGCAACAAATGCCCACTACCTGCTGGTGAGAGCGTCAGATTGCCATTGTTCGTGAGCGAGGTTGTTGCCCGGCTGACCACTGGTGGAGGAATGCCTATCGCGCCCGAGATTGCCGATAGGCTAACAACCCGCGGATGGCATCGCCGTCGGTGTATTTGTCCTTTGGAGCAGTGCCGACCAGATTGGTGGCGATAAAGAGCCCAAATGCCATAACAGTTTCGATACGAAGCCAGTCGAGGTGACTGGGAATGATGTTCCACGCGACAATCGCCGCAACGCATGAGGCCGCTACCCCTCCCGCATACATCACAATCCGTTGCCGCCGCGAGACCGGCAGATAACGAAACTCCACGTAGCCGCCGCAGGGCAGCAGGCCCAACGAAACTGGAACCTGGCTGTCACGCCAGAGAATGATCGCTGGACCATACCCGATTTGGATTCCGGAGGGGCGCACACCGTAAAGCAGGCCACAAATAATGTGGCCGCTCTCATGGATGAAGCTCTCTGCAACGAAGAGCACACCCAGAGCGACGAGGAAAAACAGGATATCGCTGGTGTCCATCTGTCGAGATACGACGCGATAAACGAACCATCCAACAAACACAAGCGCGAGGGGCCCCTCAACCAGCATGGTCCGGACAATTCTCTTCTTATTTTCCGAGTTCATAGGCGCGCGAGCAGCACAGGTTCGATGTCAGTAGGGTTGGATCAGTGTGACGTTATCCACTCGCGTCGCAAACAGGTTGTCGACCAACAGCGGTTCAAAAAGGAAGTCACCAGGGTCGTTTTCCCTCCACACCAGCATCCCTTCGGAAGGTCCCTCGTACTGCCCGCGATGACGCAAGCTGGCCAAAATTGTCAGATCCAACACCGTCATGTCCTCAAGCGTAAGCCAGACATGGACGGGCAAGTCCTCACCGTCACGTGGACCTTGCATGATCAGATCTCGAATGCTGTCTCGGCTCGCCTGATAGATGTTCTCGCCGCGGTAATAGATGTTCCCCACAGTGACGGCCAGCTCGAACACGTCCCCCACACCAGGCAGATTGCGAAAATTATGGCGATAGGCGTGACTGACGCTATGACACGAGTTCGCAACCTTGAGTGGCGAGTTCGCAAGGAACGCAGCACCAAGAGGTAGTAGGACCTCTTCGAGCAGACCACGGTACATCGGCTCGTTTTCGGCAGATTGGAAACCGAGCAGCGCGCGCCGTACCTCTGTGAAGTCCGGCATCGAATCCGACTGGAAAAACTCCAGGAAGCGCATGGACTCGATGAATTGTTCCAGGTAAGACATCCCAGAGAGCCTCACCTGACTGTGCATATGGTCCACCGAGGCCTGTGCATCAGTTGCCGCAGCCACGCGCACATCGCGGTTCCCACGTCGCTTCGCCTCACCCATGCTTGAAATTGTCTGTGAAGAAAGTTGAATTCTGCTGCTTGTGCGCGATGCACTGTCCTACGCCAACATACTGCCAATGTCAGAAATCGAGCTTCACCTGATAGAAGCATTGACAGTCAAACCGTGTTGCAGGCAACACGAACTCCCCCTCTGTACGCAAACCAATCTGGGGGTTAAATTCTGTGCCGCTCAATGCTGAGTGGCATGCGAATGGCACCCCCTCGAGACTGACCCACGCTGCTTTGGTGATGCTCAATTCCACCATCCGGCGCTGCGCCTCACGGGCAATCGCCACCATTGAGAAAAACCTGGAAATTGGCACGGCATTCTCTTTGACCAGGCCATACCGAGATGCGATCAGATCGCTGAGATGCGCGAGGTCACGGGGTCTTGCTGCGACAGCTGCACCAAACTGCTGGGCACTGCCGTTGGAAAACAGGGCCGCATAATCCATCGCGACTCGTTGAGCCATGATGGGGTCAATATTGAACTGACTTGCGAAGTCAGCCGCGGTGTAGTTGGCGAATCCAACCGGGATGCACACTTTTTCAGCGGCCTTCTGGACTTTAGTCTTGGTGCCTGTGGCAAACCCGAGAAGTCGTTTCAGCATATTTTTGGATTCCTGGATACTCAGGGGCGCAAACAGTTGCGGATGAATGCGCCGACCTTCTGGGTAGCCGATGCTGGCACATCCACTTGGAAGCCAACATACGTTGGTGCCTCGCGCGAGAGCTGCATTGCATGTCCAATGCTGCGCGTGCTGGACGCCACTGCCATTGCCTGATTGCTCGTCAATGGAAACAGCGTTGCAATCTCTATCCCCGTAGCCTTTGTTCGGACTGGGTCTGGGAGTGGCTCCGTTCTATCGTCAAGCATGAGGGAGTGATACCACCCGCCCGCCGCAACACTACGAGCCTTGTCAGCACCTATCTGGTAGAACGACTGCATAAGGAGCCGATGCTCCGCACAGAAGAAAACTACCTTCCCTTGTCCATAGGCAGTATCTTGGACGCCGCGAAGATACTGCCCCCCCTCTATTGCCTCGATAGACCACTCGGGTCGCTTGCGACCATTGTTGGCGACATTGAACCGAGTCAACTCGGCCTTCGTCAGCACGCGGATACCCTCTGCCCCCTGCGTCGCCATCAGACTGAACAATCCCGGATCGACATCCATGTCTTTGATGTAGTTGCCGATCGCAGCAGAGATCACCTGAGCAGTGTCCAAATCGTTCGGTGTCGATCCCACGGTGCTAGAAAAACGATGAACGCCATACTCGGAACCATTCATGACGTATCGGTACACGCCACCGAGAAATGCAAGGGAACACGCACTGTAGCAACCGCCAGGAACTGGCTTCGCACCGGCTTTGCCAGCAAACTTGTTCTCGTTATCAGGCACCAAATTTCCAACATGGGTACTCACACCTGCATCCCGAAGGACACGCCCGAGTTGCATGCCGGCGAGGAGATTTCCACCGGGAGAGTTCAAGTAGACATCGGCGCCATCATTGCCGACTTGCTTTAGTGCTTGCGCCACGCGCGCCGGGGCGCCCGCATCGATTTCACCACTCAGCACTACGTTCCACGCCGAGATCTGGTTCAGCGTCTTGTACCAGTCGGGCCTTTCCACGCGAACCGATAAGGTGCCGGCCTGAGTGACTGGGGCGAGGCAGAGAGCAACAACGGCCAGCACGAACTTTGTCATCGCAGCACCAGTTAGGAAAGGTTCGCACGCAAGCGGAGGGTTTCCCCATACCGAACGCGAAGTTCCTCGGCATTCAGTGGGAAGCCAATCTCGGCCCCAATTTCGACAGCGATTTCCCACAACGAAGGGCCGCCTTCTTGAGCAATGAAGCTGGCATATTCGCTCAGCGTCCACCCGACCACGCGTTGTGCATCGTCGTCCAACTCGTCAGCCACCAACTCCGTGTATAGGCCATGGACGAACTGACCTGTATGTAGGTCGTGCGACGCGAAGACCGGGCCGCCAGTCCGGCTACCTCCCTCCATTGGCAAGCATACGGTCGCGTCATAAACCGCTGGACCGTACTGGACCCACGAATGGTCGAACTTGCCACCGTCAGGAGAACGCACGACTCCTATCCGCAAGGACACCTCCGGCGCGTCCCCCGGCAGTTGAGCCTCGAACTCAGCCAGCAATACATACAAGATTGCAGAGTATTTGTGGCAGGCGCCGGATTGCCGATGGCGGACCAGGTGGCGCAGTACTTCGACGTAGATCATCACGCTAGCCTGGTGGTCACCCATCTGTTCGGCTACGGTCGCGGCATCTCGCTCGAATCTCGGCAAATGCCTTTGCACTTCATTTAGGTCCATAGAGAATTAGATGACACAAGAGAAGGCGCGGCAGACATACGCGCATAGAAATTGAGGGGGTGAGTTTGTACGTGCCGTAAGGACTGATGACCGCACGACCATGGGCGGCGCGTGACAGCTCCCACTACGGATTTTCCTTGAAAATCTCTATGGAGTGGGCGGGCGATTTGTCGCCTCCGCCTTCCTACGATTACTAAGCAGCCAATCGGTGCTCATAGTACGGGTGCTCTTTGTCCTCAAGGATCTGGTCGAGGGCATCGAGAGTGCTCCGTTCTGGATTCAGCCAAGGCTCTACATTGTCGGGCCTGATCGGAACCAGGCAGCGGTCATGACCAGTGGCAGCTACCTCAGCGGGCGGTTCGTCTGTAATCGCGGCAAAGGAGAGCAAGTCCTTTTGTCCAGGCGCGGTCCATCGGGACCAAATGCAAGGCACGAGCATCAGGTGCGATGGGCTAGGCTCAAACTCAAGCCGCACGTTTTCCGGTTTCTCCCCAGGCGCGAGCTCGCGCTGTTCCAAGCGGTGCTGCTTTACGTTCTCGTAAAACCGGTCCACCAGAATTAGGCCGTGGTTGTGGCCAAACTGCTTGCGCCAGAAGTGACGCAGATTATCCCGACGAGCGTTGAACGCCCCGTCATGCGTCACATCGAACGAGGCAGGCATGCCGGCCGGCCGCAGGAGAAAGCGCATCGGCTTGACAACGCGACGGCCATTTTCCACGATCATCACCGGGGCATACCACTTCGGGAAGATGCGTGAATCGCCCGACTTTAGGTCGGTATAGCCCATGTTGGCCAGCTTCCACTTGGCTTCCTCAACCTTGTCGGTCGAGATGCGCAGGTCTTCGCTGGCGGTCTTGGTGAACTTGGCCTCCAGCTTGCGCTGCGCTTTGATTTGCCGCTCACGCTGCTTGAATAGATCCTGCTGCAGCTTAGTTTCCATGGCCGCATCGAACTCTTGAATGAGCTCTACGATGCGGCGCTCGTTTGGGCCCGTTGGGTCGTGAACGAAAGCGGCCGACATTGCCTTGGGGATATTCAGCTTGCTGTCTTCGCTTCGCTCGACATACAGTTCGACAAACTCGCGGAGGCTGATCTCCGCGCCGAACAACCGGATAAAGTCCTGGTACTGAGCCCTCACGAGGGCGCTATAGCACATTGGCGACTCCTTCTGGCTGCGCGGATTCGCCCATCATACGCCCGAGGAGCGAGACGCAGCCTTACTGTGGGCCCTCCCGTTGCGCTCGGCGTATGCGCGCTTCTCTTCGGCCGTAATCGGCTTTTCGTGCGGCAGCTTCTCGCAAAGCCACTTTTCCTGAATGAGCGAAGTCCGAAGTTGCATCAGGGCCTTACCTTCCGGAGTATTGGGGTAGACGAAGGAGTGTTCGGCTTCCATGCGCCACGCGTCGCGGATCACTGCCTGAAGCGCGCGCACCTCCCACAACAGCCTGAGGACAACAGTGTCTTCACGACGTTTGAGACCAAGATCGTGCAATTCCGTGAGGGAAAGCGAAGGGTATCGCTCGCGTATTGGATTCGACATCGCAGCCCCATCACGACTTGTTGGTGCCGCGTAGTTTGCGACGCTGGTCGGGCGTCACGGGCCCTTCGGTAAGCCGCGCGCGGTACGCCTCCCTTTCCGCGAGGTCCTCCTTAAACCATGTTTCAGCCTCTAGTTCGCGATGCAAGGCGGCGACCGCGATGGAGAACGCGTCTGACCTGCCACCCGGCCCTGCGGCCTGCGCCACTTGGTACGCGCGCCGTGCGATGTTTTGCAGCGCGCGAATCTCACATAGCAATCGGTGAACGACAGGATCGCTGCCACACTGCTCGCCAATTTGACGTAGCTGGGTGTGCGACAACGCCGGATATTGGATGCGCAGAGGATATGGCATGGCGGAGGCGGTACTGCGTTCTACTTCGAGCTGTCCATTCGCGAGAACACGAATCTTCCTGGACCTTGAATTGCGTTGTTGGGCTGGTAAGGTCGTAACTCTGGCGGTCGCGCCCAATGGGCATCAATCACCTGGACAGCGTTTGTGCTCGGGCGACCGCCAGATCCGGTCCGTGCACCAAGCCTGCCCGGAGCCGCCCTCAGTCGCTCGCTTCACCCACCGCGTCAGTAACGCTGATCTCGGCCGGCTCGAAGCTCGGCACCAAGATTGCATGGCGCGCCTTTGCGTCCCACAATGAATCGAACGGTCCGTGAATGACGGCCTCGCGCGACAGCATGTAGGCGTCCTCGCCGTGGACGCGCATGAGCGCAATCGCCCATCCGCTGGGGTGCTCCCACCCGTAGTCCGAAACCTGCTTCCAGTTGTCCATTTCGGTCTCCGATACGTGCGGTCCGCCATCGAAATCGCATCGAGCTCACCACAGCAGTCGCCTGAGGGGCGGTGGGCACGATTCGTATACTACTGTGTTTTTATACAGTGTCAATCGAGTGCATTACAACGCACAATAGCTCCCCCCCAAATGGGTACCCGGATATCGACGCGGGCGAATCTGTGCAGCTGACTAGCAAAAAAAAACCGCCGGGCCCCGATGAACGGGAGCGCGGCGGTTAGGTTGTAACGTGGTGAACCACATCACTCGCTTGGAGATGGAGTGCTCGAGTGAGAGCAGACGGCTTTCCAGCACCTTGCGAGGCCCGGGCACTCCAACCAGCGATCTGCAGACGACCCCCTGCAGACCTCTGTTTCACTTGCCCGGGCCGGTCTTCAGAGCAGAACTTGCCTCCGAAATTGCCCGTTCGGCGATGACGCTGAGGTTGAGATTGCTAAGCGACCGGCCTTTTTCAACCTGGCGCTGACAAGCTTCAAACACCGCCTCAGCCACAGCCATTGCGGACGACTGTTGATCCGTCGGCTTCCCGTCCAGTTCAGCCGGGGCTTCTGGTTGATGGATGGAGTAGCCCGTGCCCGGAACCTTGCCCAGGGAGACCTTGGCGGCATGAACGGCTTTGATGCCGCGGACACCAAGCGGCAAGAATTCCACCGCCTGCACCAGATCGGACAAGCAATTGACCAAAGCCTGATCGTGCGATTCCGGCGCCGGCGCAACTGCAGACAAGCCCGCAATGCTTCCGAAGCTCTGCGCGAGTTCAAGGTCCACCCAGCGCCCGAATTCCGGATAATTAGCCGGCTTTTGGTCGACTGGCTTCAGCGGAACTTGGTACATCGGTTCACCGTCCTGAGTGCATTCGAACAGCTGGAAGTGGTCCCTGCGCTCCTTCTGGAAGGCGTACAGCTTGGCGCCATGTCTGTAGTAGACACGACAGTTGTCGCGATCCGTTCGCACGAACTCAAGCGGAGGGTTCCCTTTCGCCTTTGCATCTCGCCATGCCACGAGAGACGCCAGGATTTCCTCCACCCATACGTTGAGCTTGCGCCCATTCGGTGAGAAAGGCACTCCTGAGACGGAAACCACCCCTCCCGCAGAAACGCCCACACTGACGGCCTGGGATACGTTTGGAAGCGAAACCAAACAGTATTCCCACGGACTCACATACCGACCCCGCTCCTCCCACGGGGTGCGTGTCGCACCGAAAGCGGCAAGCGCCTGGTCGAGCAGCGCCTTGCCCTCCTCCATGGTTCGGGCCTCCGCCGTTTCTGCTTGCTGCATCTGTTGCGTACCCTGGATCACCGTACCCGATGCAAACTGCCGATCCGCTTTCGAGATCGCTTGTCGCACCAAAAGGTATGAGTAGTCCGGATATTCGAACTCCGTGCCAGCGAGCACGCGCAGCGCGTTCGCAAACTCGGTGTCCTGGTCGTACAGATCCGCGACACGCTGGTACCGGTATCTAGACAAGACAGCACGCGCCTTGTCGCGCTCCGAAGCCCCCTGCTCAGGGGTAGCAAGTTCCCAGCACCAGCCAGAGCCCACGCAGAACACGTCGACGAGCTTGCCATCGACTTCGATTTGCTCCATCGAGGACTCGACTACGGCGGCGGGCTCCTGATGCTCGTCAGTGACACGCACCACACCAGCAGCCTCATCGAAAGCGACTTCTGCGGGCATCAGCTGTGCAATCAACCGGACCGACGACGTTGGGAACAGCGGCTGCTGCCATCCGTTCCAGAGGACCCCGTTGGTGTACGCCGGAATGTCTTGGTCCTCGGCAAGCCAGTCCCCGGTAACAGCGGTCTGCCGAAACGGGGGCACGTTCGATCGGTGCTGCGCACTGGCTCCAGACGTTTCCCCGCCTCGACCTTGTGCACCATTGCGTGCACCACCTTGCTCAAAATTCTCGACCTGTTTTTTGTTCATGTGCTTGCTCCAAAGAGAAACGCGAAGCAGGCACTCCCATGCGGAGTTGCGTGCCCCGCTTGGGTTACCAGAATCACCGTCTGGCGGTGAGCTTGAAATGACTCTGAAGAACACCCCCCGGGCTACGCTAAGGGGTTGAGTCGCACTGCATTGCTGCGGATTCGGTACCAGTTATCCGTAAAACCAGACATGGCACTGATCCACGCCGATCTCCTTCAGCTGCTCGACGTTGTAGGCCTCCAGCCGCGTTTGCGCCTTGATGGAGATCTCCAACTGGGTGAGCAGCCCAACGACCGCTAGGCCCACCACCGTGTCTTCTTCCAGGTCCGCGACCGCCGGCGCCAACTCTGACCAGATCGCCATATCGACGCGATCCCGAACAAACGGGCCCTTCCCATCGGTACTCGGTTGCTCGATTGCCTCCGAGCTGACTCCGCTCTGGATGGGAATGTTGACTTCTGCCCCGCTCACATCCACGGACGCATCGTCGATCGTCTCAATGTCATCGGCATTGGAGCGCAGGCAGTCGATGTGATCAGCAACCGGTGAGACATACGAGCCGCGAGATTGCGGATCCGGTACAAGCCCTAGAATCCGCAAATCAGCGGTCATTCTGACCAGGCGCGCGGATGGTGGCATATACAAGCCCACCAGCCCGAGGAGTTCGCTGTACTCATCGCCACCAGGACAAATCTCCCGATCGGACACCCGTTTCTCTAGACGCAGGATGCGAACGCGCGTCTCAACGAGCGACGTCAACGCCTCCTTGTAGATCGAGAAGTTGGGGTCGCCGGGATTCTGGCAGGCCAGTTGGAGAGCAGCGATCGCCTTGCCAATCGGCGAATCGAGCCGTGCAGTACGCAGCCGCGTGTCGATGAGGGTGTTCAGTGCATCGAAGTTGCCCACGCACTGCAGCTCCGCCTCGAAACCGGCAGGAAGCACCTCGACTGCCGTTACCTTCGTCGGATAGAGTCCCGCAGCCGAAAGCTGCTGAACGAGTTCCGACTGGCTAGCTTGTGCGGCAACCCAAACGATCAGATCGTCTGTGTCGCTCGAAGAAGCGTCGAAACCGGCGAGGGTCAATTCGAATACTTGCATTTACCTACTCCAGAATGGAAAACGCGGAGCAGGCGGCCCCTTCTGGGGCTACGAGCCCCGCAAGGGTTGGTGGCTCACCGATGAAGGTGAAATTGATGTTCGGCGCTAGGGCCGTTTGGCTGGATTGATGGCCCAGCTACCGTTGAAATACCCGTGAAGGGTACCACGGCTTCCAGTCAGGAAGCCACCGCTGGTACTGGGGGCTGTGTTCGCGGCGCGCTTGGCGAACAAATGAAAAACGCCCGCACTATCCTTTGGAGGACAGTACGGGCGTCGACCTAAACACGGCATCAACCGCTATCGATCTTCCTGCTCAACCTCAGCCAGCAAATCCTCGACCGAGTATTCCTCGCGCGCTCCGAGATCGACTACTTCTTCAACCTCAGGGCTCGCGACAAAGGCTTGCTTCTGGTCTGACGTCATGAGGCGCCAGCACAATCGAAGAAGACCTTGCAGATCGCCGACCGTATGGTCGGCTTCGCCGGCATCGGCTCCATGGTTGTCTGCCGCTTTGCACAACTTGTCGATGACCGATTCGTTTGCGAATTTCGCGCATTGCTGAACATAGCCGTCGCGATCTTCCAGCCCGGGCCAGCCCGCCTTGCAGCTGCTCATCTCGCCTGGACAGTAGTCGCAGTTGCTGCATCCCGCGCACAGATCGTCGTCGCTGATGGACTTCTTCCCGTCAGAAAAGGTGATCGGGCGCAGGTCTGCGTCCTCAAGTGGCATTTCCCTACTCCTGGTTAGAATTCGCGGAGCAGACGACCCACGCGGAGTCGAATGCCCCGCACGGGTTACAGAGTTCACCGCAACGCGGTGAGCTGAACTGAAGCCGGAACGACCTCAGTCACACTTTTTCTCAATGCTCAAGATGCCATTGAACTGGTACTTCGGGAACATCTCCCGCCAAGCTTGAACTTCCAGCTCGAGTTCAGTGCGCGACGGAACACGTTCAAGCTTCTGGCCCGCCTGCGCTGCCAACATCGCCCGGTAGGCTTCGGCAACTGCTACGCCGAGCCCAGGACAACTGGTAGCTGCGCCGCCCGAGGTACAAATTCGGACGCCTTCAAGTGCGCGGCCATTCTTGGGCGTCACCTGGACATACCAGTCACCGTTACCGCCCGGATAAATGACCAGCGCTCGCTGCTCGTCGTCCGGGAGATCTCGATCGTCCGTCAAATACATTGCACTTTCGAAGTCAGCCACGTTGCTGCTCCTTTGTGTGAACGTGGGGCAAGCGTTCCCTGTCGGGGTTGCACGCCCCACAAGGGTTATCAAAGCACCTACCGACAGTGTCAGAGCGGTGCACTAGGTCGGACTCGCCAGATGGCGATTTGGAAACCGCCTACTGCAGCAGCTGCACTTCGGGGAAGGCCTAGGCGTAGACCTGCATGCCAGCTGTTCGAAGCAATAGCTGGACATCCTTGACCACTCGACGAGCGCCGTAGGTTTCATGAACACACCCATTGGGATCGATTGTCAGATGGTGGGATTTCCCGCCCTCACGTGAATCCAGAACATCCACCTCGGCATCCCGCAGCTTGTTGATGGTGGTGCAGAGCACCTCCAGGCTGACAGGTCCATACGTTACGCCAAGATAGATCACTCGAAACACGGAATCTTCCCCGTAGACAGCGTTGGGCGAGGCAGACCCCGCACCCGCCGGCATTTGCTTCCCGCCACGAAGCTTGCAAATGACCCACCCGAGGAGATTGGAAAGCGTCTTCATATTCACTCCCTGGTCAGATGCTAAGTTCGCAAGTACCGGCGACCGGCACCGGTGAGGCCAGCGTAGTAATCAGGTGGTAGCCTGGGCTTCCATCCCGCATTTCGGCTGCAAAATGCTCGATGGCCTCCGTTTGGCTCCTGGCAACGTAGATGCCATGAGCCGGCTTGATCTCCGAGGTACTGCCATCCTTCAGCAGCACCCCCGAAACCACGTATCGCGTCGGCTGGCTCACGTACCAGCCAATGGCCGCACCGCGGCCACCGACACTTTGGGCATGCGCGGCAAACGTCGCCATGGCCAGTGTCATCGCGACCAACAACGTCTTGCAAAAGTTTTGCATGATTTTCTGCTCCAGAAAGGAATTGGCGGAGCAGGCGACCCCTACCGGAGCACGCGTGCCCCGCAAGGGTTTAAAGGCTCACCACAAGTGGTGAAAGTGATTCGCGCCCAGTAGCGGGCACGTTGGCTGGATCTATCGGACCAGCTGCCGAGTGAAAGCTCCGTAAGGGTACCACGTGCATTTCCTGATGGGAATCAAGCAGAACAGCGAATCGGCCGACGCAGCCAACCCAATTACCCTGGCGGGTGAGCACCGGCAAAAAGAGAAACGCCCGCGCTGTCCAAACCGGACAGGCGGGCCTTGATTGAACAGAAATGGGACTACTTGCGCAGCGCGAGCAGCTGACTGCACCGCTCGCCATTCCCGTCGGGATCGAGCGATTCAAGCATCGCCTTGCAGCGGTCTACCCATCGGTCCGCCTTCTCGGCGCCCATGCAGGACCGATCAGCGCTGCACGGATCGGCCAGCAGCTCGGCCAGGTTGCCAAGTGCGAGTTGGAGGATTTTGGCATCCTCGCCGGTCCACAGCACGTCTTTGCCTTGCAGCTGGTTGACCAGTGCGCAGACCAAATCTCGCTCATCGCCCATGCCGACGCCCTCAATGCCCAGGCGTCGCTCGTCAATCGAGCTCGTCGATTGCATGTAACGGATACCGCTTCCATGCCGGCTACAGGACACGAAGAACAGGCCCTGCTTCGGGTTCGTTACTGCAAATGCGAAGGGCTCCTTGTCGTTGTCGAAGAACAGGATTCCGTTCGGCTTCTCGCGGTAGTAACCGGTTTGCTCCTCGACAGGCTGGCTTTCGAAATGCGCAAATCGGCGTCCGTTGATGTCGAGCACGGGAGGCTTGCTAGGCCTGAAGTCCGGCATCAGGAGAGCCACCTCCTTCATTGCCTCCGCCTCTGTCAGATAGAACAGATTGGCATTGCCGCAGCCTTCTCGACCGTCCGAACCGACGAACGTCACCGAAGGTGCTGTCGCGCCGACTTCCGTCCGTATGCCATGCCAGGTGACCGTTACTGTCTTGACTTCAGCGCTGACAAACACGTCATCCCGCATGGTCTGCACGACCTCGTACAAAGTGAGCGGCACAGCCTTTCCGACGAGATCCGCTGCCGTGGCTCGCTTGGGGGTCAAATCTTTAGTTGCTTGCATATCCTGCTCCTGAATGGAATCAGCGAAGCAGGAAGCCCTTTGCGGGACTTCATGCCCCGCATGGGTAGTAGATACACCGACTGGCGGTGAAATTGAATCGCGAACCGCGTGGGGCCCGCGCTGGCTGGTAGTGGACCAGCTGCCATTGAAAAACTGCGGCAGAATACCACGGATTTCCTGACGGGAATCTGGGCTTGCCTTCGACAGAGGAATCAGGAGCCCCCCGCACGCACGCCCTCCTCTCGCGCCTATGCGGCCAGCAACTGGCCCCAAAAAAAAAAGCCCGACGCCTCCCTTGTGGGGAGATCGACGGGCTAGTGTTGCTGGAACCGACTTGCGTCAGGTACCTACTTCTACGGACTGGGCGCTGCCCGGCTTCCACTCGGGAATCGCCTGAACGGCGCCAACTACCGTTTGCAGCAGCTTGATCGAGTTTTCGATCCGGGCACCAGCAATGTCCCCTGACGTGCAATCCTCGGCGGTCGAGGTTTCTGCCATGAGGAACTTAAGGAGCCCATCACCGCAGCCGCGGAGCGCATACTGGAACTCCTCTTCGAAATTGCAGGCCTCGAGGTATGCGAATTGCCGATCCGCGTACGTGTTGAGGATGGCGCGCTGGACGGGGTTCAGCCACGCCTTGGTCTTGTCCACTGAGACGAGCTTCGTGATCGCGCCAGGTAAACCCTCCACCTGTGCTTTCGCGTAAGCCTCCAGCGCCTGAAGCGTTCTCGGGTCAACCGACGCCTCGTGTGGGACGTCGAATAGAGCCACGACGTCGAGTTCCGAAGGCATAGCGGTGTCCGCATGGCGCGCGTAAATCTCCGAATCCGTCGGCTCTGCTCGTTGGAAGAAGAAGGCCAGGCGGGCGCCGCCGCGTTCTACGTGCTCGAGCATCGCCACCCAAAGGCGCGGCTCATCCACTGCGCTCGCCGGCAAACCCAACGACGGGTCTTCGCGAAGCGCGCGCACCGCATCCGCCCACGCTTCGGCTTCCGTGGCGAAGTTGCCGTGGCTCGACTCCACACTCATCCAGCCAGACTGGCGGAGCGTCCACCACCAACGACCAATTAGGTCAAGACGGTGTTCGGTCGTTCCGATCTGGACCTGAAAGCCCGCTTGCTGCGCAGCCACTATGTCGGCTGCCTCGATTCGCTTAGGCACATGGAACGGAGGCTCGACGAAAGTGATCTGATCGACCGACAGCCCATACTCGCTGGCCGCGACCGTCTTTCGCTCCAAGGCATGCGCCGACGACTGGTACGCCTTGGCTGCCGCGATATGCTGCGCGTGATTTGCCGCGTTCGCTGCTGCTGCGATCGCCTCCTCCACGCTCGTGTAGCCCAATGCTTTTGCGGTATCCAGGTCGGTTGCTGTGTTTGCTGCTTGCATCTTCTTACTCCATGAATGGAATTGCGAAGCAGGCAGCCCCATGCGGGGACAGCTTGCCCCGCCAGGGTTGGTAACGGTCACCGGGTGCCGGTGAAAATGAATGCCATGGGCTCGACTTGAGTCGAACTTGCGGGCGTTTGGATCTGAAATAGGCTGGCCGTCTACAGCGCAGCCCCTGCGTCACTGCTCTCGGTCGACTTCCGTCTGGCGGGCGATAGGTGCGCCCCGGAAGTTGCGCCACTCGGTGCTGTTAGTGCTGCCGGCCGGAAGCGTCTCCGGCGCGTCAAGCGGGCCGCCTGCGTCAAGCTCGTCAGACATCTGGCCGCGCTGGCCATACAAGCCAGACCGACCTGGCATGTTGAGGCAACGCACACCTTGCCGCTGACGGCGACCGCCGGTGCAGATGGAGTTCACTGGCATGTCCTGCTCCTCGTACTAGCTTGCGAAGCAGGCAACCCTTTGCGGGACAGCTTGCCCCGCGTGGGTTATGTAGACATCACCACGATGTGGTGAATTTGGACTGCGGCGGCCCGTGATCGAACCGCTCTGGCTGGATCTCGGACCAGCTGCCGGTAGAAATACCCCGTAAGGGTAGCAGGATTCCTGCCGGGAAGCGATGGGGCGTTTAGGCAAAGAAAAAAGCCCGCGTCCCCCTTTTTAGGAGAACAGCGGGCTTTGGACTACTGTACCAAGAAGTGTCCAGGACCACTTCCAATCAGGAACGACCGGCGGTCGCTCATACCGATGCCTCCGCTTTCGCGGTCGACCGCGCGTACGCCGCCGTGATGGCCGGGTGCACTTTGGTCGGCACTGCTCGAACGAACCGGATCCCTACAACATCGTGGTCACCGATGAACGCAGTCATCGCTCGCACGATATCCGTACAGAACGGACTGGTGTGGCGACCGAGCCAAAAGCAGAAGACCGAGCCATTGATGTTGCCAGGGCCCTCGCTGACCGGCAGGCCGTCGGCCATGTACGTCGGCCAGGAATCGACCCAATCCGCTTCAGATGCCTCCTTAACACTGAGACTGGCCCCCGTGCGCGGATGCATGATCTGCAGCTTTCTCGTGACATCTGGCAACGGCAATGCCTCGCCGCGGAGCTCGTCTGCCAACATCCAGGCTTTCGCGCCGTCGAAGGTGGGGAAGTTGACATCCCGTCGACTGCCAGGGGTCTTTCGCTCCCAGCAAACACCCAGTCGACCAGATGGATAGAACGGGCACTGGATCAGCACCCCCTTGTCCTCGGCTTCCGGTATGTAGAACGGGTTGCCCAGACGCCAACGAGGGTCATGCAGACTGGGGATTTCGCACCAGTGCGTGGCCGGGAAGCCCGACTCCACATAAGCCATGCGCGGCGAGCCAATGCGACCCTCAGCGCACCACGTGGAGACTCGACTGTCCGTCGTGTTGAAGAACACGTAGCGCCTGCCCGGGACCGGCTGCCGCGCTGTTTCCGTGTTGACGTGTTGCTGCCATAGGCCCTCCGGAACGCCGACGCGCGGCGCCTCATGTTCGCGCAGATTGCGGATGCCATACTGTTCCAGCCTCTCGCCGGTGTTCTCAGACATCCGCGTCTCCGCGTTCCACTGCAAGACGCATCCGTCGAGATCGAGCCCGACGACCTCTTCATCCTCAAGGGTATCGACTGGGATCAGTTCGTCCTCGAATGCATCTTGCTCCGATCCATCCTCGAGACGGATCTTGAACATGGGGCCGACGTCGTCGATGTCGGCCTCCTGCTCGGTCAGCAGACGAATGACAGTCGCCTTGACGTTTCGCTTCCCTTCCTGCGTTGTCGAGTAGAACAGCACTTCCTGCCGCTCGCCCGATAGACGATTTTGTGACATACCTGCTCCTAATAGGAAATAGCGAAGCAGGCATCCCATCGGGACGCGTGCCCCGCATGGGTTCAAATTGAAATTGACGGCTGGCCGGTTGCCCGGACATACAGCTACCGTCCGGAGTCGTCCTCAGGCAAAACTTGGCGCCGCTGTGGCTGCCAGTTCAGAGCGCGGTGCACTCTCGGCGCGAACAGCACTGTAGAGCGCTACGACGTCGAGTTCTCCGCTTGCGATCGCCTTGAGGGCGTCATCAGAGAAGGCTTTGAGGATGCCGATCGAGCGCGACTTCAGCTCAACCCCAGCCGCTTGCTTCCACTGCTCCCGGCTCATATTGGCGGCTTCAGCGGTGGGATTGGCGGACACAAAGCCCACCAGAGTGTGCTTCACGTGGGAAAAGACACTCTTCTTCATGGTTCATGCTCCAGGTTGAAGCGGAGCGGACATCCCCTTGCGGAGGTATGCGCCCCGCTTGGGTTGGTTGAATATCACCGCGTTGCAGTGACGAGCGGCCAGCTTCGGCCATATTCGGCTAGACGCGGTCCAGCTGCCGTTGGAATACAGGGCAAGACTACCACGGATGAATTCCTAGCAGGAACCCGACCGAGAGGCACCTAGTCCTCAATCGCCTCAGCGGTACCGCCGTGCCGCATGGCGGTGCCAGGCATTCCCAAGGCGGAAATGAAAACGCCCGCCGACTCCCCGGAGGGAGCGCGGCGGGCGTCAATGCGTTACTGGTTACTTCTGCTCCGCTTCTGAAGCAACGAGCACGTGTGCGCGTTGCTCAAGATGCGGGTAAAGCGGCAGGTTCTTAAGCAGATCTACCGCTTTCTCCGCTACAGCAAGTCGGTCGCCCCAACGCTGGAGGTCTTCCTCCGAATAGTCCTTGTTGATCTCGACCTTCATGTCCCTCAACTCGCGAGCATCGGACACAAGCGACTCAAGCACGCCGGCAGACTGCCCTGCGGCATCAGTGGACGTCTCCTCTTCGTAGTGGCGAACAGCACGCCCCATCTCCGACATGAAATCCACGCCGGCTCGGTCACAGTGGTGCATCAGATTGCACAGAAGGTCGCCGACCACGCTTTCCTCCTCGCAGCCGGTGACGCGCTTGAAGACGTCCAACGCCTGGCGTGCCCACAACGCTCGTTCGTCATTCAAGCCTTCCGGGTCCGGCATGCCTTGCGCAACAGCTGCTGGGGCATCTTCGGACTCCGTACGAGGTGCAATGTCGATGAGGAACTCGCTTCCCGGATAGAGCTTCACCACCTGTTCCTGAGCTGCGCTCGCTTCGGACAGCGACACAAACCTCACGGCCTCCGCGATGTCCAACGTGCGCGGCGGCGTGGCCGACGTCTCACCATCGTCTTCCTCGCTGCTATGCGCGAGGTATGAACGTGCCTCAGCTGGAGCGATGAGGACGACATAGTCTTCGCCGCCCTTCGGCTTCCGGTACCGGCCCAACACTGCCGGGAAATCGTCGAACTTCACGATTTCGATGCCCGGGCCTGTGTACGAGCCGATTTCACAGTACACGTACACATTGTCCGCTGCGACGCCAGCGTCTTGCGTTTCAGCGATTAGGGCTTTGAAGACGTCGCGGTTGAACACGCCATCGACCACCGCTATAACCCGGCCGGCCTTGGTATGGCTGGCCACGAGAAAGCGGTATCCGTCGTGCAGCGTCAATCCCTTCATGCTGCCCCAGATCTCCAGGACTTTGCGCTTCAGCAGAGCCGACGGCACGCGGTCTTGCAAGGCGGCCTCCATCGATGCCGCCAGGGCGCAGTCAAGCTGCTCTTGTGTGATGTCGGCCAAGCTTTGCACGTCGAAATATTCCTCGACGCTGCTGACGACGGAAACCGTATAGGGTCCGCCGTGGCCCAGTTTGATCGGGTCAACCAGGGCATCCGTCGAATCTCGGTAGTCCTTCAGCGTATGGATCTGTTCCAACTGCAAGGACAGCACCTTTTCCGTGACGTCGATACTGCGGCCGCCATCGATGTCCGTGGCATCGTTACGGATCCAAGCCTGAGGCTGAAAGTAGGCCTCGATGCGCTTCGCTGGCCCCACGCTGATGTGTTGTTTTTCCATGAACCTGCTCCTGAATTGATTTCGCGAAGCAGGCGGACCCGTAGCGGGTCTGCTTGCCCCGCATGGGTGAAATGAAGAGAAACGCGGCCTTGTGACCGCGTTCGAAAGACAAACTAGGTTCGCACTTGAATCAATCGGTTACGCTTCGGCAACCAGGTTGAATGCAGAGCAAGCACTACCCGGCTCTTCAACGTAACGGCCTTCGCGCGTGAACCGCATGAGACTCTGCACTCCCTCAAACGGGAATGAAGACGACTCGTCCACCAGCTTGACCTTCTCGACCTCGCCAAGCGAATTCTTGTAGAACTTGCCATCCTTAAGAGTCAACGCAATCCCGCTGATTCTGCAACCACCTTGGTTTCCGTCGAAAGTTCGCATTGCAGCGCGAATCTCGAGCACGGCTTCGGTTGGCGGCAACGAACCTAACTTGCGAACGGCTACCTTCACCTTCCTCGAACCATGCCGTCGCATACGCGACAACTTCTGCATAGCACGACGCGCAGCGTCCAAGCTCACATCACTGGCGGTGCATGCGAATTTATTCATTTTCTGCTCCGAAAGAAACTGCGAAGCAAGTGCCCCTTCCAGGGCAACTCGCCCCGAATGGGTTCATAGACGCACCGATCTACGGTGACATAGATGCGCTGCCAGAACAGGCAGCACGTAGGCTGGTTCCGGCCCAGCTACCGTGCAAAAAGCAGGGCCAGAATACCACGAAATGATTCCCGTCAAGAAGTTCCTGGTCACCTGGCAATCTGCATTCAAGCTGCTTTCGGTAGCCTGGCCGCGTCACTCTTCCCTTTGGTCGTTTTGACTATCGGGATCGCGTTGCTCTTCCGGGCGGTAGCCGGTTTGGTGAGGCAGGGGATCTGGCGGGAAAGGAAACACCCCCCTGCAATGCTGGCAGCTCGTTCCCTTTCCGTGCTCGCACAGGGGTGACAGCGGCTCATCCCAGTGAGGGGGACGCCTGGTTGCCATTGTCCGCCCCAGCTTCAGCGCGGCCGAATCCAACCGTCGGGGCCAGTTTCGAACCCCCGTTTGTCAGCACGACTGAGCGGAATACTTCTCAGCCCTGGAAGCCGTGCACGAATCATGGCAAGAGCCTTTCGACGCATCCTGTACTCATCTAGCGCCCGCCAAGCGTATGGGAGAAGTGCCGTCAAAGTTGCGACAGCAATGATCAAAGCGATTGTCATCAGTTTCAATTCCTTCCGTACCGTTGTTCAAGCGGTAGAGCGGCCTTAATCGGTTACCCGTTGGCGAGCACAACCTCCAGCTCATAGTCGACCATCCAATCGACACCCACTTCGCCGTCATCAGATGACACTCCATTATCGATCTGATTCCGGAGATACGTGCCGAACTCCTCTGGGCTATCACAGTCCATCTCCTCGAGTTCGTCGCGAGTCACTTCAACTTTGATTTTCACCGTCGTCTACCCATTCGATTCTAGAGAAAGGCGGTTCTCGCACCGAATCTATCTCCTTGGCTTTCAGGAGACGCGCTTGACCACGAGCTCACCGTCGTACAGTTGCAACTCCTGCCCAACAACCAGGCAGTTCACTTTGCGGGCATCCTCAACACGAGTACGTGTTTCCGGATCGAGGAAGTACTCCATCTCCACTACCCTTGTACCTGGGTTGGTGAAATGCTTGCTCCAAATACATTCAAACTGTCGTGCCATGTGAGCCCTCAAATTGAGCCTGGCAGGCGTTTCTTCAGGCCTATTCAGCAGCGGTGACCAACTGGCCGTTGGCGCGCTTCAACACAACAGCATCAGCGTGATTCGGCAACCCCCGTTGCACGCTCCACGTTTCTTGTTGTCGAATGACGTGGCCATCAAATTTGCCGTACAGCACAACGTGAACACTGGCAGCCTTCGGGCCGATTACAGCACATCCGACATGACCTGCATATTGCTCTGCGTACTGGGTGTCGCTCATGCCCACTACCCAGATACCGGTCGAGTCAGGCAGGGGCTTGACCGGACAGATACTTGACCCACCTACCAGCATAGCCTTCCCGTCGATCAACACCTTGTTGTCCGCCGTCGGCACAAGAACCGCTGTCAGGCGATCAAGCCCGGCTTCCTTGATATAGAGCTGAGTCAAGCCGTTCAACGCTGAAGCCTGGGCGACGCCCATGACACCCATCAGCCCAAGCAGTGCCGCCAATTTCCTCATCAGGTTCTCCGTATTTTTTGCTATGCCGGCGTGGCCAGCACTTTCCATTCACTAGCGGCCATCAGGGGCTTTTCATCGAGTCCGCCGGTCCACTTTCCGTGCGTTTGACGCCAGCAGATGTAGTTAAGGAATATCTCGTCCCGGCAATTGGTCATCCAGTCTGCCCAGCTCACTTCCAACACATCCTGAGAGAAGTCATAGAAGGCCAACGCAATGGCGAGCCCTCCCCAATGATCCAACTCCGGATACAGTCGCCGCAGGACGTCGATTTGACGTTGCCTATCCGACGACCAATCTCCACCACTGTGAGTCTCGTAGTCGCTCCCACAGATGCTTCAGCATGCCAATTTCCTCGGCGCCTACTTCCAGACGCCTGAAACAATATTCGGATGAGTACCCTGGGCAATTTGCCGGGCGCCGTCCTGGAACCTAGACGCTTCCATTTTGGCCAAGCGCACGGCCTCGGAATCGGGAAACGTGACAGCAACCGTATCGGCCGCGGCCTCGTTCCACCTGGCCATCGCCTCGTAGTACAGCTGCCACGTCTTCGCTTGCTTGCAATCCCGCCTTGGCGGCTTCGGTCGCTCCGCTGTCTTGGGCTTTTTCATAGGCGTTCGCGCCTCCGAGATGCGCAGTCGAATCAAAGCGGTAAGCAGGTGCTGTCCAAGGCCCCGCTTCTAGTTGCACTCACGGTCGCCGATTTGTTTGGGGGCGAGCCGCGGCCCACAGAATGCCCGAGACAACCTCGAAGACGCATGCAGCCAACGCAGTCGCAAACATCACTGCATGAACCGGATGTTCCACATACCAGTCGGGTTGGAGGAGGCGGACCAGCAAGCACAGGACCACCTGGATGTAAGCAAAGCGAAGGAACTTACCGAAAAATTCATCCATTTGTACTTTTCCTCTGGTGTTGACCTCGTTTGACATCTGCAACCCGGCGCCAGATCAGCCCCGCTTGACAGCCTCCTGCCAAAACAACAAGGAGCGCCCAGAAGCCAACGTCAAAGTCCCGTTGGTGCATCAGCACCGCTGCGACAGTCAGCGCGGCGGCCAGGACCAAGCGCAATGCCCAATCGATCTTGGATTCCCGACTAAAAAGCAGCAAGGAGACATCACCAATCGCCAAGACAACAAACCCAATAGCGACAACATCAAAAACACTCATTCTCGTTTGGCTTCCTTAAACGACCACCCAATCAGCAGCATCGCATTCGCTTGGCTTGAAGAGGGACCATCCCAACATGGCAAGCTGAGCTTAGCCTCGGAACACTGTGATGCGGCCGTCATGGCTCTTCCGCAACAACTGCCCCTCTGGCCACGAGCGCCGGCGGACGTCCTTCCCCTCGCCCAGCGCATTGAGCGCCTTGCGCAGTGCTGCACTGCACACGGCCTCGTTAATGGCTATCGTCATAAATCGTTCTCACTTGAGCGCATCTTCTACGCTGCATTCCTTGGTCTTTGGGACTCATGCCCCGGATCGCGGTAGACGCCGCTCCGGATCAGCACACTCCGTAGTCGTAGGCAACCAGTCGTCCAGCTCGATTGACTCCGACTTGCCCGCCATCCACACTCATCACCCAATCCGGTTCGTGACCAAATCGGCTCACAATTTCCTGGCTGGAAAGCGGCTTCACTAACTCCATGAAGACGACCGGCACCTCATCGAAGACGGCCATGCGCGTCCGGGGATACTGAATATGCCATTCACTTCCGATGCTTTCCGGGGCGTTCGACACGGATCCTTCCCAGTCATTTTCCCGGAATCCCAGAAAATTCTTCGGCAACTTGACCACGTAGCCGTCTCGCAACTGGAACACGTTACGCGTCCGCCCTGCCCAAGCTGCGACGGCCCGGCGGGCAAAGCGCTCGTGCAGGCCCAATAGGATGCCATCCACGTCCTCATCAACGTAGACGAACGTACCGTAAGGATCGGCAAGAGCCTGCTCGTCTGTCGGATTGATGATGATCGATTGTTTTGTCACAGCTGCTTGGGCGGTTCCAGCCATTTCTTGTTGTGATTTTCAAGCGAACGGCACGTCGATCGGCATCTTCCTGAGCAACGTGGTGCACAACGAGAAATAGCCGTTCTCCAAGCGCGGCGCATAGTCGCGCATCCATTGCGCGGCAAGTGGCGAGCGTAGTGCTGACTCTACCCGCTCAAGCACTTCAGGCGTACCACAGACGATGCTCAGGTTGTGGTTGATGGGCAGAATGCCGGGCGGCACGCGTACAGCCTTCGGCGATGTCGCGATCCTCGGCACCAGTAGTGTCTCGCGGGACAGATCCATGCGGTGAAACGTCTCCGGCGGCATCCAGAAGGCCCCACGCCTGCCCCGTGCTGCCATTTTGTGCATTGTTCGCTGCAAATGCTCCATCACGGCCCCGCTGGGCTCCTCACCCGGCTTGGTCCTGATTGCAAACCGCTTCGGCACGCCAAGGAGGCCGCTCACGATGTCATCGGTATCAACCGCCGGCACCAGGTATTCGCCAGGCAGTTTTGCGGCAGTGTCCTCGTCGACCACGAAGATCCCTGGAGATCCGAGCCACGGTGCAATTCGTACCTCGGCGATTTGGTCAAGCGTGGGCATGCCCTCGTAGCGGCTTTCGTCCACGCCTGGATAGATTGGCCTCTCTGTCAGGACACGCATATCCTGCTGGGTCTCGGTACCCTCAAGCGGCTTTGCCATCGCATTCAACACGACAGACACCGGGTGAATCCGAGGCGGTGTGCCTGCGCGACGATTCTTCGGGCGATAGAACACAGAGCGAGCATCCAACCGCTCAAGATGGGAAATGGCCAGCCGGGATCCCAATGCCGCACGTAGCTGCGACGCACCGGAATTGAAGAGCCATCGATCCGAAGTCACCAGCCCAATCTGCCCATTGGCATGGATGGATCGGCTGCAACGTTCCAGGAAGCTATGCAGAAGATCAGAGGCAGCGAACGCTGGAACATGCCTCGAGTACTCGTCCTGCAGAACACGCGGGACATTCGCCCAGCGTAGATACGGCGGATTGCCGGCCACAGCGTGGTAGGTGGGTGTTCGCGGGCCATCAGTGAGGAAATCGCGGTTGTGAACCATCGACTCGGCCACCGCGGTGGCCGTGGCATGGTCGTAGCCATGCCGGCTCAGTGTGGCAGCGACGCGCGCACGCGCCTCGATGCAAGCACCTGTATGCACTTCCCAGCCCTCGACTTGGGCTCGCAGACTGGCACCGCTTGGGCGAGCCTGCCCGCCGGAAAGCAGCTTCCCAAGAGCGCGCTCAAGGAACATGCCGTCACCGCAGCTCGGATCAACCAACCGCCGGCCCTCGCGCGGCCAGTCAAGTCGCGCAATGAGCTGATCAACCACCGGTGCGGCGGTGTAGATCGCCGTCGCGTGATGCAACCGCTCTACTGCTTCTGCACGTGCCTGTTCAGTCTGGCAAATTTGCGGATGTGGATGGTCAATCGTTTCTGCGGGCATTGCGATCCTTCATGCACCATGCTCCCTGAGTTTGCACTATGGCCTTCGAGAAGCACGGTACGACGTTAGCGATGCAGACATCTTGCCGACCCGGGATCCGAATACAAGCCTGCATGGAGGCATCAACAGTTGGGCACGATCGGCAATTCACCGCGCTCGAAATGAACACCAATTTGGCAGTTGGCGGGACATACAGGTTGCGTCCTTCGACTGGCTCATGCGGTGAGCTAAAACCGCGAGAATCTGGGAAGTCAGGACACGCTGCGCTCGGGGGCCTGCAACTTGCTGGCCAGGAAATCTTCCGCCGTCAACAGAAGCGGCGCCCACTTCAGATACTCCTCACGAGTACGAGGGTCCACAAAGAACTGCTTGAAATCCCCCTGCTTGTAAGCGGAAATGTTGAACATCTCGGTGGCCGGCACTGCCAGCGTCTGAAGAATTGGTGACCGCCCCCAGCTGCGAGCCTCACGTTCCCAAGTGAAGACCGCCACCCGAGAGCGTGGCTTCCACTCTTCGATCGTCGCGATACGGCCAGGTCCTGGATTGCCGTCCGGCTTGTAGAACTTGTAGCGGTGGGACGAGGCGCCAACTCGGTATGTGCGATCGCGCCGTGCATTTTCCCGATCAGCTTCCCGGGCCATCCAGAACCGCTCCTGACCAACCACTATGCTGCCCGGGCCCATCGATGCGTTGAGCTTGGCGCGGAAGGCCTCAAAGTCTGGCTTCTCGCCGTCATACAACGCTCGGCTCGAGTCGTACACAAGCCTTACCGATCGCGAGAAACTCTCCGGGCGCCACGTTTGCACAGGCGGGTGCGGATGAAGGATTTCCGATCGATCAAACAAACCCTGGATGATCACCGCCACACGGTTGTATTCCTTGACCTTTGCGCTCAACACCGCCATCACTTCGTCGTAGTGCACATTGCTGCGATCGAAGGGCTTCCAATCGTAGGGGCGGAACGATCCAAAACCCGGGATTTCCGCGGTGTCCCCGAGGAAGCTCATGTATGGGTCGCGGATCGTGTGTTCCTTCGGATTGGCTAGACGCCATGCTTTTGACTTGGCCACAATCTCCTGATACGTGGCGAAGTTCTGCTCGTACTCCGCGCGGGTGATTATCCTGTCCACGCTGTTTGCGTGCATTTTCACCATCAGAGGCTCCCCGTCCCGGTGAATCGCCCCGTCCGGAAAAATCATGGGCCCGAAGTCAATCTCGCAGGCGATACGCCACACCTGCTCGCCGTTGCGGACGTAGAGGAACGTCCATTTGTCGGCGTACTCCTCCTCGATCCTGATGAATGACGCGAGTGGATCACCATGCGTCTCCCGTTCCTTTGCGGATCGCCGTACGCGCATCGCAACGAGGGTACGAGGGAATGGCAGGATGCGATCGCGATTCTCAGGCTTGCTGATCCAAGCATCGAACTCCCCGACACCACGGAAGTCCATTCCCCCCGCTTCATAGCTGAGCAGGGCTTCCTCGTCCATGTAGCACCGGCGCTGCATGACGTGCAGCGGTTCTTCGCGGCTTGCAGGCGCACCGCTGCAGCATTGGATCGCACTTTCCGCCAGCCCGGCATACAGCCCAAAACTGAACAGCCTGTCGTTGATCATCTGGATGGTTTCGCGCATCGGCACGATGGACGCTTCGAGAGCCAGTGTGGAAGCCTTGATCCAGACGACAAGCTGCTCGTTCGCCTTCTTGAGCTCTTCGTGGAGCGCGGGTAGCCCGTTCGCCGAGCATTTCCGTGAGCTCGAGTTCGGAGGTACCGAGGCGCTTGCGTATCTCCTCGACCGCCGTAAGGAAACCGGCCCCGTGCAGTTCAGTCCGCTCGCGTGCGATGTCTTGGACGTCGGCCAGCACCTTGAACACTGCTGCGGCTACCGCATCGGCGCGCAGGTACTCGATGTCGTTGTCATCGATGCTGCGCACACACCAGGTGACGCCCTCAAGATCCTTTAAGTTTGCGTCCTTCGGGCAATCATCACCGATCTGAAGGAATATACGTTCCGGGCAGTTCATCAGCATGTCGTTCCCTTGCCGTTTGTCCATGATCTAGTTAAGTGCGACCTGCGGCATAGGTGTCGGTTGACGGCCGTGCATTGCCAGCGCATCGTCCACGGCGGTGGGCCCCAGGAACAAGCCGCCTTGTTCCGGATAGTCCACGCCCCAGGCAATGAGACCATCCATGTAGCGCGCGATCGCGACTTCAGAGTCAAACCCGCCGAAGAACCCCAGCAACGCTTCCGTCTGGCGCAGCGTGATCGTGGTTTGCTTGGGAATTGCCTTGATGACTTCCGAGCTCAAATGCTCAAGGTGGGCAGTCTCCGGCAAACCCTCCTGCAGCTTCATGACGCTTTTGACGCATGTCTCCATGTTCGCAAGGGCCTGTGCCGGCTGGGAGGCGTTCTCCACAATGTTGCGCAACCACTGCAGGCCATTGGTAGCCACATCCGCCCACTCATTGGCAAGGAAGCGCCAATCAACCGCCGGACTCGGATTGCCAGCTCGCGACCCAAGTGCAGCAACACGCTTAGCGATTCGCTTGCAGAGGTCGAAGTCATCGCTCGACAGAGTGCGGCCGGCCTCTTCGTGAATGATCTGAAGCACAGCGGCGTGCTGACTACGCGCGGCCTGGCCCGGGCCGGCATCGCTAGCCATTGGCCACGGCTCTGACATCCAGTGCGTTACCTTGCGCGCCAGGTCGCTGCCCGGCTCCCCATCATCAGGGTTGTACTCGTAGAATTCGGCTACCTTCATATGGTGGAACTGGACACCACCATAGTCGTGATCTTTGGTAAAACCGATCACCTTCGCGGTCTCGTCGTAGATCGGCAAGCGCTCGGTAACTGGAATCATGCGAAACTCTCGCGGCGGCTCTACCGCGTGCGCCGGCAGGTTCACAGCAAAACGCGGCGAAGCCGTGCCGGAAGGCTCCAACACGAGCTTGATCGCATCGCTGTTCGGCACGCACACGAAGATCTCTTCCCCTGCTTTCGCTTCGCTCGCCTGAGGTGCAAGTTTGTCGATGGCGTCAGCGCACTCTCCGGCTGCTTCCAGGGTGACCCACTTGGACCCGGCCAGCGCCTCGATAACACGCTTGGCGTCGCGTAGGGCTTGCTGTCGGATGTTCTCTGCCGAAGGCGTGCGCGACAGGGCCGTCATGGCAATGGCCCGAAACGCTGCTTCAACTTGCTTGGAAGCTGTCCCGTCCGACTCGCGCACCAAGCGTTCTGCGACTGCCACCTCAGGGACCGAGTCCAAAAGGCTATCCACGCTGTTTTCGTCCACCTCCCCCGCATCCATCACAGGTCGGGAGTACAAGCAGCTACCAACCGGCACCTTCTCGGCCTCAAAGCACGCCATGGTGAATCCGCTGGTGCCAGGCATGCTGCTGGCTACACCGACCAAGCTTGATTCCGCGTGCCGACGAAAATCAGCAAGGTGATTCGGACACAGCGCTTTGATGACGACGTCCGGGCCGACGGCTTCGGCAGCTTTCATGACGGCGTCATACACAGCGGCCTTGAGTTCCTCAGTCAGCATTCATTTTTCTCCATGGTTGCCGCGTTGGCGACGTGTTCGGGTGCTGACGGCTTGGAATCCGCCGCCACTGGTTCGACGCGCTGCGGGGCCACCCCATGCAGCCGCTGTTTCAAATCGAAAAGTGCTGCGGTCGGATTGGCCCTGTAGAACTTCACCGCTGCCTGCTCATCGATCGTCCGTTCACACCCAGCCGGGGACTTGGCGCTGGACTGGCTGGCGGATTTGAAGCACTGCCGCGCCTGGCTCAGGAACGATATCGTCGCTTCGGGCGAGTAGTTTCCATGTGCGGTCACGCTATCGATGAGGTTGTCGATGATCTCGATCCCTTCAGCGATTTCCTCCGACACGCATGCCTGGCGGCCGTCTTGCGCTCGTGCGATGAAACGCGCGGCGGCAGGCGCAGCCACTGTCGAAGCAGTGCCGCGGGAAAGGATGGCCCCCAGCTTTGCTAGTGGACTGCAGAGCCAGTCGTGCACTTTGTCAGCTTCAGTGGGCAGCAACTCCGGACGCCCAACTCCCTTAGCCAAGTCAGCAAGAATCCGCATTGCTTCGCGGAGCTTGTCCACACCCACCCCCGCATGAGCAGCCGCTGTGGTGGCGCTGAATACGCGGACAGTCGTGGGGAGAACGTCGAGCACCGCCTCTGCAAGCAGGGCCACCTCGTCCTTGCCGGTCTTGGTTGAACTGTCTCCAGGCGCGGAAAGCTTGTCGACGAGGGGATACTTCTCGCCGTTGTCATCGCACGTGTAGGACAGCCCGTGCTCAGTCAGTACGCCGTGGATCAGGTCATACAGCGCCTGGCGCGTCATCGTATGTGCAGATTGCGGCGCCGGACTGGTGCTGTAGGCAATCACGTCGTAGCCGTTCGCCTTCCACTGATCGGCGATTTCCTTGTCTTCGGTGATAGGGTCGCACACCGCCTTGTGGGTCGTCTTCCAGATGGACGCCGGCACAACGGTCGCTGCACGCGCAACAATCGCGGAATCGCGCTTGCCTTTTGTCTTCACAGCCGCGACGCCATTGGTCTCGACATCGGCAGGACGCCACTCATGACCACAGGAGTGGCATAGATGAGATCGGTGTGGTGGATTTGTCCAGCGTGGGATACCGGCCGATGCCGGCTCTGGCTCGTCCTCCGCGTCGATATGCTGGTAGTTGCAGTTCGGACAAAACAACACCATGTCGACCGGCGTCGCAACCATGTCAGTTCCAGCGCGGGACAGCAGCGCGTGTACCACCTCGCTAGGCATGCAGACTGTGATGCCATCGCTTTGCTCCAGGTACGTCTGCAGCGCGGCCTTCAGCTTCTTATCGTCGTTCAGCATGCGTGGTTCTCCTTCTGTTCGGCACTGATGGCGGCCTCGATGGCGGCTTGGTCGCTGTCGTATCGGCAGCGTGCCAAGTAGGCACCATCGCGATTGCTCGGAAGCGGCTCCGCCTCCCATTCGCCGTGTGTGTTGAGGCATTCGTCCTGGCGCTGCACCTTCCACTTGTCTGCTCCGCCAGCTTGCGGGCAACGCTGAATCAGGGTGGGGTTCGCCGGGTTCCGATCATTGAGCGCGTAGCGATCGACCACCACGCCCGCGCATTTGATGGCGCCAATGAACTGCGTTGTATCGAACGCCCGGAGGGTCGGAGAAAACAGCCAGCAATTCCAGCCGTTCCCTTCGGCAATGGAGAACATGCGGCGCGCATCCTTTTCGTTGTCGTAGTTGCAAGGACCGCGGTCGGCGTCGTCGAAAACCAGGAGCCAACGGGGATCTCGCCGATCTCCCGGCTGGCAGTACACCCCTACGCCCGTCCGAGCGGGGTCCGGTTGCGGCTTGCCTTTCTGGTCTGCCACCCAGTTCGCGACCAGTCGATTGAGATGCTCGACCATAGGGAAGTCTGCCTCGGCACTGCACATATCGCAGTTGCTCGAGAACTGCCCGTCCTCGAATGTCAGCTCGGTATGGCCACCGCCGCAGTGCTCGCACACACGACCGTCTAACCCTTGGGAAGGCATGTCAGCCGCTGCGCGCTCGCGGGCCAGCATCTCGCGGCAGGCCTCCCGATTGCTGCAGGCATTGAGTGAGCTTTCGATGCCAGCTGCCTGCTGGGATGTCACGGTGCCGGAGGCGACCAGTTGCGCATGTCCGCGTCCGGCTTGCGCTTCCAGCCCCTCTGCGGCAGCTAGCAGGTCCCGAAAGACGGCGAACGCGCTGCCCCCGCTTCCCAGCATCGCATCGATGCTTGTTTGGTCACTCTCGGCGCCGGCGAGGAGCTCGCGAAGTTGATTGGCGGTCCGGCCGCCGTACTGAGCTTTCATGGATGGGTTCCTTGTGTCGTGCCGAGGCTTCGCCAGCACACAACTACGTGGATCCAATATACGGAGGAGGATCGATGGTTCTAGAGCCGATGACTCAATAGGAAGATGCGATTCCGAGCGTTCTAGCCATTGCCCTGGTTCTTTTTCCAATCGAGAATCGATCATTGGCTGCTCACCATTCCGATGCTTTGATTCCGACACCTGTGATAGAGGCGAATCGCGTGTGGTAGCCGTTTCCAATGTGGAAAAAGCGCTCAGGTTGAAGTCTCTCCGTTGGCGCACTGTGCCGCTTCTCGAAACAGGAATGACTCTCCGTACCTCGCATTAATTTTACTTCCCATCAGGAAATTACGAATACCCCGCAATTGGGTAAATTTTTGCTGTGCTCGTGGATGTTATGCGTGCCAACGAACGTTGGACAGTGCTCAACGCGCCGTGCACGTGGCTCCCCCTTCTCTCCGCCATCCCGTTGATCGACTGAACCGACATGCTCGCGCGGACCCGCATCTGGTGCCCATTCGCACACACAAAATCTCGTTCCAAAGCTCAAAAAAAAAACGTCGCGCTTTTCAGCACGACGCCGGGGAATGATTCTAGACGGCAGATGGGGATCGTCGTAGAACCAGCGGGTTGCACAAATCGAGGCCTATTCGGCCATCAGGTGAGAGGGTCCATGGACGAATGGGTCTGTGGCTCCGACTTGCGCAGGGCAGAGTATGCCACATTAGTTCCTGCTGGGAAGTTGTTTTGTTTCATCGCAGCCACATCACGTCTCTTGGACCGGCGCTGAGCTATGGACCCAGTCCGGGCCGAATGATGTCCGCCTGCTACTCCCGAACGGAAGTGGAGACTTAGCCCGATGGCGGCATGGGTCTAAATGGCGTTTTGGCCTTTGTCTCGTTGTCCGCACGTAGTGCGATTGCCGGCGAGAGCCCTGCCCCTATTCGTCGCTGTCGCTTGAGTAAAGTTCGCGCACCCTGGAAGCAGCGACCACTGCGTGGGTATTCCCGCATCCAGACTGGAAACGCTTAGAAGCCTTCGGCCAGTGTCGGTACCATACTCCGGAGCGGCCAGCTCTCAGCCAGGCATAGTCTTTTGAACAGAACGGCGCCCCCCGCCTTCGAGTCGCAGACTGCCTGGCCATTTGAGCCGCTGGGCGCAGACAGCCTTATCAGTCACGCTCAAGCGCGCTGTGATTGAGGTGTTGTGTGAGGCACAAAGCCGACCGGCGACCGGGCGGCGGCGCCGCGCATGGCATGAGTTCGGGGCTAGCAAGCAATCCGTTGCCTCCTATCTGAAGACGCCACGCAAATCTCGGACACCCCAGTACGAGCGACAGAAAGCGCCTTATACGACACTTAACACAGCAAAACTAGCTGATTTCGCTAAACCAAATTCGCATACGGTGATTTTGCTGTACAGCAAAACAAGCGATTTTTGCTAAACTAACGGCACCAGCGGTACTTTTGCTGTACAGCAAAACTAACTCACCCATTTCGCCGTGATCGAAGAAGCCACTCAATCTGCAGCAGAGAACACCCGTCGAGCCTACCAGGGTGAGATGGGAGACCTCCTTTGCGCCGCGTTGACCGAACGGACAAACGGCCAGATCGTCAGTCGCGAAGACGAACTGGAGATGGGTCACGGCAACCGGCTCGATCTCCTCCTCAGACTGGAGGCTGCCGGAGAAACCCTCACCATTGCGGTAGAAACGCTCCGGCACGCCTACCCCCGCGACATCCAAGGGGCGGTGTGGCGGCTGGAAGAATACAAGCTGACTGCTGGTTCCGATATGGAAATCATCCCCATGGTGGCTGCCGAGGCGCTTAGCCCCGGTGCCCGCGAGCAACTACGGAATCGAGGAATCGCCTACTTTGAGCGAAATGGCAATCTGCATCTACGCAGGCACAACTGGTGGTTCGATGTAGAGCGCCCGCCACTCTCGACTACGAAAAGAGAGGCCTCTACGCTCTTCACCGATGCGCGCGAGATGGTTGTCCACGCTTTGCTCATGCACCGCGGCGAATGGCTCACTGGTAGCGAGCTAGCACGGATTTCCCAGTCCTCGCAGTACACTTGCTCGCTGGTATTGCAGGATCTCGAACGCCGTGAATGGTGCGAGTCCAGCGGAGCCGGCCGCACCCTCCGCCGCCGGCTCACCCAGCCGCGCCAACTGCTCGACGCATGGGCAGAGCAATGGACGAAGCGCAAGGAGCACCGGCACCGTTACTACGTGTTCACACCGAACCCGAAAAACCTGATCTTCGATTTGTCGGCGCAAGCAGACAAGGCGGGCACCAACTTCCCTTGGGCATTCACTGGCACCGCAGCGGCCAACGATTTCGCGCCGCTCCTCACCAGCGTTGATACGGCTGAAATCATCGTGCCGCCCAATCACACTCAGGATCTAGTTGAGGCCCTGCGCCTGAAGCCCGCCAGCAAAGGCAACAACGTCACCCTGATAGAGCGCACCGGTGCAAGCCTCATGTTTAGCGAGGTCCACCCGCTGTATGAAGCCCACTCCGCGAGTCCGTTTATCCTCTATCTGGATCTGCTCGACGGGCGAGGCCGCAACAAGGAACTGGCAGCGCACGTACTCGAAAAACTGGAGATCTAGTCCATGGCCGGAATCAAACCGAGCAGCGCCGCGGGTTATGAACCCGAGGTCACAGTGGCTTGCGAGCGGGCGTTGCTCACGCTCATGGGGGCGTTTGGCAGCCTCAAGAAATCGCTGCGACTTGTTGGTGGCCTGGTCCCCCGCTACCTAACGCCTGCTGCGCCACCCGATGTTCCCGCCCACGCCGGGACCTCCGACGTCGACGTCGTGCTCAACCTCCGGGTGCTCGCCGACGGCGAGGGCTACGCATCGTTGGCCGACCAGTTAAAAAACCGAGGTTTCGAGCGCCATGTAAACGCCAAAGGAATCCCTACGGCGTGGCGCTGGAAGCGGCAAGTTGACGAACACCTGCACGTGGTGGTCGAGTTCCTACAAGATGCAGGAAAGGAGACGCCTGGCAGACCCGTAAGCATTGACGGCGAGCGCGTTTCGGCGTTGGCCCTCCCATATGTCGGGATCGTGCACGACTGGTACCAGGAACGCGTAGTCACCGCCGAGCTGCTCGACGGTGCTGGGACGTCGACCGAAACGGTGCGGTTCGCCGACGTGCCGGCCTTCATCATCCTGAAGGCGATGGCACTTGATGATCGCCACGAGAACAAGGATGCCGCTGACCTCATCCACGTCCTGCGCTACGCTGGCACGCCCGAAGAGGTGGCCAAGATGTTCGTGGACAGGGAACAGTCCGGGCTCCATCCTGGTGCGATCCAAGCCGGCCTAGAAGCCCTTCGCCTTCGCTTCTGTGACGATGAGCACGGCGAGGGATACCTCAAGTTGGGGCCAATCTCTTTCGCGCGCTTCTACGGAGATGGCGATGAAGATGATGATCTGGTCCGCGAACAGCGCTTTGCTTCGGGCCTCGTCCAAGCGCTGCTCGACAGCATCCAGAGCATCCGCGAAAGCCTGGCCGCGGCCGAATAGTCGGCCCGGCCAGCCAACCTCAATCAGCCCAGAGCCCGAGTAGCTTCTCGGCAGTTTCAATGCAGCGCTCAACGGGGTAGAGGCCAATCCTCGCCCCGCCGTGCTTCGCGATCACAGCCTCAGCCTTCTCCATCAACTCCCGTTGACGCGAGCTCATCGACTCGCCGCTACTAGGAACGCAGTATTTGATGGCATTGCCAAGCAGATCAAGATCAGCCCCGACATCCGTTCCGCGGAAGTTCGGGTGATGGTTGCCCATGTCCTGAATGACGTCAGCCAGGCGGTACCACAGGCTAGAGGGGATGGAGATGTCCGACCTACAGCTTTCATCGGCTGTCGTACTTTCAGCCATGGCCACCGCGCCAGATTGCTCCCACGGCTTCATTGCCACTGCGAAAGGCGGCACACCACTTTTGCCCGTTTGACTCTTGAAGATGCGGCAGAGGGTCAGCACGAAGAAAAATGCACTCACGCTGGCACAGCCGGCCATGTAAACCAAATAGGCGCCAGGCGTTACCTTTGACGCCGTAATCGTGCACAGCACGCAAAACGAGAAACAGAATGCGGCCTGATATTTCTGATAGTCAGGCGTCGTAACTTCGGCGGCGTTAAGCGTTGCCATTGGCTTGTCCTCTTCACATTGAACGTACTTCGCCTGCCGGTTTTGTACGGCAGAAAACGGCCAGAACGAGTGCGGCTACCCGCGCTTCAGCGGATGAAGGACTCGCAACCCTTCAACCGGCATAGACTGTTCGGGAGTGAAGAGCATCATTGCAAGAGAGAGCATTGCCTTGACCGCCTCGACCGGATCACTGGGTAGAGCAAAGCCGTGCGCCTCAGCCAGCTTGCGGGCCTCACTCAAGGCAGACGCCGCCAGCTCGGGAGGGACAGACGCGCACCAGTGCCGTTTCCCGCTGAGAAGGTATGGCAGCACGTGACCCACGGTTTTGAGCGCGTTGCCCCGCTGTTCATCCAGCCTGGCTATGGCCAAAGCACCCGACTCGAGTACGTAGCGCATTTCTTCCACGAAATCGTGACGTGTGCGTTCAAGCGTTGCGATCCGTTCTTCGAGATCAGCAATCACCACATCTCGACCCTGAACTTGGGATGCCAGTCTGTCCGTGTCAGTTCGATGGCGACGTGAACTCACAAACATGCCTCAAATCCCCCTGTCGCTCGGATCCCCTTTTGATATGGGGAGCGTGGTCACAAAGCCCATCGCAACCCCTACGGGCTGACGACGGAAGTTTGCCAGGCGCATGATCCCCTGAATCTGCGCAGCGGTATATTGGCGTTTAATCGCCTGGACCTGCTCTGCGGTGTACCCCAGGTCCTGAAGGGATGTGCCGGTGTCTTTCATCACGGAATTCCTTGTCGGCAAGCTATAGCAACACTGTCGGTTAGACGCGGACCCAGATGTTTGGAGACCAGTACGCGCCCGGCAACTCCGAACCATCCTCAATCCGCACACCGTGCCCGTCTCGCACCTCAACAACTCGCCCGTTCTCGAACCGGCACGCCAGCTCGAGATCTGAGAAGTCAACCTCAATGCACAGATGAATCCAGCCGTTTAATTCGGGATTCCAGAAACGCCCTCGATCATCGGTGCGGACAAAGCGCCCGGTAGCGTCGATCTCCCCGTCGACGCAGCAGGAATACTCCCCGTCGTCGGGCATATCCTTTGACTGAAACGACCAACCCGAACGGGCTGCCTCAGGGAACAGATCGCAGTCTCGTGCGATCCTGATCGTCGAAACATCGCTCATGCTTACCCGCCTTCTACGTGTGACTGTGTGTCGCTCCTCACCTGATCGTGCTCTCGAACGATCGGCATGGACATGCGCGTCCACTCAACCAGCGACGAGCCGCTCAACTCGCGCGTGAGTGACAAGGCTTCACATTTGTCGATGGCATATTCAGGTGGATCTGCCTGCAACTGTTGTTGATTGTCGTCCATGGCATCGGGCTCCACCGGCTAATGCCGGCATTGTGGTGCGCTCGCGCGTCAGATCAGTCGCGCGTTGGCTTGTTCAGAATGGCGTCGAATGCCGCCGTGCCTGCACCGCCCGTCGTACCGAGTGCGACGCTATGCTCCTGAAGGGCTGAGCCCCCGCGACGGCCGAAATTCGCCACCTGCAGAAACTCACTCTCTGTGAGTCGTAGGGCCCTGTATTCGTCACGCGCGGATCCAGTCAATTCGGCCGGCGGCAGGAATGTTCGAGTGTTCATAGAGCTAGTCTCCCGGGCATCCGGCCCGCGTGCGGAGCGCGAAGCGCCAGTCTTTGCAAGGTTCAACGAATGTCTTCGACGTAGAGAGCCGCTGTGTGCTCAGATCTGTAACGCCATGAATCGACAACCGCGGACAACCGCTTTACCGCAAGTTCCTTGTCCCGGCCGCACATCAGCTCGTAGATTGCTAGAGTCTTGCTCAGCCAGCCAGCGTGATCCACATTTCCACAGGTTTGGCTGACAACCGGCATCAGTTGGTCAGACCTCTCGCGTGAGCGGGCATGCAACCGCCACGCAAAGTCCAACATCTGCCCGAGTGAAATGGTGTTGCGGTCAGAAACCTGCCCGCCCATGGCCCGGACCTGGTTGGCGTCGTGCCGGTCGATATGCGCCTCACAAGCACCACGACGGCTCATGAAGATTTCGTGCCGCAGTTGCGACGCGATTCTGTCGAGGACATGGCCGTCATGGGTGTGGTGATAGTTCCTATCGAGATCCTCTCGAATCGCCTGCAGGGTCTGCGCAACCCCGGCACCAAGGGCGCAATGGTCAGCGATCAACTGCTCCAGGTCCAAGAGAGCTTGCTGTGTTTGCTCTCGCTCATGTCGCAAAGCATTGTCTGCCCAATGGCGGTTCTGCCATAAGGCACGAAATACGACTGTCAGTGCGACTCCCAACAAAACGTTGGTCGCCAACGAAACCCATAGCCACGCGGTCATCTCGAGCTCCCCGATCCCAATGCTCTTGCCAGATGGAATGAAGATACGCGCCGCAGATCGCCGGAACAATCGATAAACGGGCCACAAGTGGCATGGGTTTCAGGTGGAGTAAGCTTTGTCGACCTAGCCGATATTCTGGGCTGCAATCCAACTAAACTGCGTGCCCAGCACACTTGCCGTCTGCCGCTACCTTGTCACATTCGCCGACAACTAGGAATCTCTTCCCCGCAGCCTTCATGCAAATCAGGTTCGCGCGCAACTCCACCGGCGTGCCGCCCTTCAGCATTTCGGCCAGAGACGTGTCCTCCTGAGAAAGGAGATAGTCCAACTCAAAGTGGCAATGCCAAAGAGTGGGTGCCATACCCGTCTCCAACAGAACGTGTCTTCCAGACCTACTTGCTGGTCGCCGATTCGAGCTGCGGCACCTCAACCACCAGGTCGCCGGTTCGAACTGTTTGCAGTTCGCTCAAATTGGCTGGCCGAACCTCCATGCGACCAGGAGCCAGAATTGATTCACGCGCCTTGCCGAGCTTGTCGCAGACTTGGTCGACGCGGATATTGAGCCGCCCAGTCGAATCACGAGACGTGCTTGACAGGTAGCTCATACACACCGAGCCGTCGGACTTCTGCATCGTCGGAAGATCGACAACAACCTCTCCGACTCGGACCTGGCGCACGTAGAGTACCTGCTCAGGTACATCAGCGAATGCCGCGTTCGCCAGGAACATCGCCCCCAACGTCGGTACCACGAAGCTTTTCAGTCTCATTCTCATTTTCCATTCGGCAAACCGGCCGGTGCGGGGCGCTCACGCGCCGGATAGTCGTATCCTCGAGTGTTGCACCGGTAAGTTGCAGAGCCTCTCCGCTATCTGGCAGCCTGGCCACCAATCCGGCGTGGCCTCCGAACTCCAAGTGCCGATCATCGACAGTGCAGGCGATGGTGACGATCATGGACATCAGCCGATGAACAGCGTCTGATGGCGATCATCGGTGTGGCAGGCAACTGCGCATGCTTCTGGCATGCTCCCCGCGGGCAAAGCGCGCGTATGCGAGTGCAACATAGAGCCGGCCAACGGTTCGACCGATAAGTGTGTTTGCCCTGAAAGTGGTAAGTGAACACTGATTGCGCTCCTGCCCGTCAGGACCGGTCACCTTTTGGCACTGCACGTAAGCGTGAAAGTGGCAGCCCTGCGCTGGTGTCGAAGCCACAGCAAGAACCAGGATCACCACCACAGCGGCGAAGATTACCGAGATCAGTTGGCAAGCGTTCATCCCATCTCCAGAAGTATGGTCTGCTGCGCCGACTTACTGCACACGCAAGCATCTATGTGGCCGTCCGGTTATCGGTCACTTCCCACCAGGAAATAGTATCACCACTCAGAAATTGGGCTCCACCCAACTGTCGCAGGCAGCGATCAGAACCTTGCTTACGAACATCCTTGATCCGCACCTGATACTTCGCTTGAAACCGGGCGAGCAACCAACCGGTGCACGGTCAGATTACTTCAAGCGAATCGCCGCATGGAGCGGCTGGCCTTCGTCAATACAGAAGACGCTCACGCGACAACCATGCCAATCAGCGCGATCCTGGCCGCCCTTGCAAACTGCTTTTGCTCGCACTTCGCCAAGCACCAGTTCTGCGAACGTCATCATCTGGACATGTGTTGGGGACTGAAGCGGGCTGATACCAGCAGGGGTCCGCAAATGCGATGCGCCCGCGCCGACCAAGGCTACATCCGTCACTCCACTGCCCCGCCAGTCATCTACCGCAACGGTCAGGCCAGCAGAAAAAGCATCAGTCAAATTCATGGCACTGTTCCTCGCCTTTGCTAGGCCACTTCAGCTGGTCCAAATTCGCGCTCGTACGCATTGATGTTGTAGCTTAACCATCCGCGGGCTTCACTTTCGGTCAGAAGTCTGACACGGTTACCGTAGACGCGATGAGTGCGACTAAGCTCAAAGCGATGTTCAAACCATTGCCCCTTTTTCGTTCGGCACAATTGTGCGACCTCTATCGGCCCCGGCTCCGTAGGGAGATCAACTCGACGCAAATCGACCGCATCGGCATCACGCCCAATGATGCGCAGTCCCCCCGTTATCACGTCAAGTTCGTTCAGCGCGCCCTCAATCGCCTTCAGATTACGGTCACTTTCTAAGCCTCGTAGAAACGCACCCAAGCTGAACAGAGCCACAAGCGTTCCCGCAGCCGTCAACCACGTGGATAGCTTCAGCAGCATCCCCACAATGACACAGAGCACACCTAACGCAAATAGGCCGAACGCTGTCGATTTGTTCACTCTCATTTTTCTGGTATCCGTTGTGCTTCATGCTGGCGCTGCCAGCGTTTCTTTATGAGTTAGGGCACTTCTTCGCTTGCCATGACCGCTAGAGCAAGGCCTTAGTCATTCGAGATATGCCGGTCTTCAAGCACTCACCAATCATCTCCAGCACCCAAGGCACCTGGTCGTAGCTCGGGCTGAAGTCAAGCAAGATCGACCCATCGGCCTCCTCTACCAGCTCGTGATCAAGGACGGCCAAGGTGCTGTGCGCACCGCTACGGGAGAAGCCCCGGTACATGGTTTCGTACAGCTCGAGCTGGCCCGCCTCCTTGGCAGCGTCATACGCCCCAAAAGATCGCGGCTTCTCTGGGCATGCTTCGATCAGCGCTTCCAGCTGCTGCCGCCGTTCAGGCGTCAGATGGCGCGCGATGGTAGGTATCGCCAACATACCCCTGGCCTGCTTAGCCTCCTCCAGCTGACCCTGCTCGATTAAGCGCGGTAGTACGTCTGGGTTTTCCATCAACGCCACCGCATGGAACAAGCTCTCCACGGCGCTGCGAGCTAGCGTTAATGCGTCAGGCACCATTCCCATTTCCGCGAGAACGATGCCCCCCTGGCAAGCGCGCACGCATCGCATCCAGAATCCGGCCGCGAAAAGTACGGCAGCAGTTCTGCCATCCAGGTTTGCACGGTGGAGCGTTTCGATGGCTTTTTCGGACCACGCTTCGCAGGCCTGGAACTGTGCCGAGAACTGCTCCCGTGCAAGACGCTTTTGCTCTCCCATTTCTGAGGAAAGGAAGCCCTTTTGCGCAAAATCGCTCATGCTCTGGCGGCAGCAACTTCGCCCACGAGAAATTTCACAAAACTCGTCCGATCATTGGCGTGGTCGACTGTAGTCAACTCGTCAGCAACCGCTTTGATCTTCAGCAGCTTGTCGAGTGTGCCGGATGAATTGTTCAAATCCTTGGCGTCCTGCAGCAGTTGCAGCAACTTCGCGAGTTCGTCGCGCCGGTCTTTTGTCCACATAGTTGTTCCCGAAACACAAATACAAGAGGCTATCGGTCCGTTTGAGCCTGGTGACTCGGCATATCTGCCCCGCGCGTACCCAAACTCTTCGGGCAGTTAGGCGTTTGCTGTAGCCCCACCAAAGTGGGGCAATCAACTCGGGGCTGTCCTCTGAGATCGAATAGTCCGCCGCGGCCCCCTTCGGCGCCAGCCTCTTCGGGCCCAAAGCAGCTATCAGCCGCCAGTTGCCGCTCGACGCAGACGGTCGGCTGCCGATTCGGTACCAGCTTGAGCAGCGCCACTGGCAATGCGACGTGCTTCGTCAACCATGTTGGCGCGATCGATAGGCTTCTGGCCGATGTCCGCGATCGTTTGGGCAGCATCCGCTTCTACACGGGCCTTGTCTGCCGCGCGCGCCAAGGCAGAGAGACCTGTCGAGGTGCCGCCGGCGCCAGCGCGCAGCTGGTTGAGTTCTTGTTGCTGGTGCTGCTGTGCCTCGGCGCGTTGCTGATCGGTCTTGGCCTGCTGAAGAGTTCGGATGGCCGCCTTCGCCTTCGCGTCGAATTCGTCCAGATTCTTCTCGATCATGCCCAGCACTTCCTGCAGGGAGTCAACGAGCTGCTGCGCAGCAGCAGCGTCTTGCTGCATCCCTGGCAGGCGGGCCTTATCGGCTTCGAGACTTGCTGCGAATTCGTTGAGCATCGTTTCATCGACCTGCTTCGCCTCGAATTTGGCGAGGAGCGTCTCCGCTGCCTTCTTGTCGGTCACGATGCTCGCTTCCAGATCCGTAGCCGCCTTCTGCGCCGCTTCGTTCTTGTGCTTTGCGTCAGCAAGTTTAAGTGCGACCTGGTGCAGATTCTCCTTCAGCCTGTCGCGATCGACTTCCGTTGCTGTTTCCGGGTCAAACGAAGCGATCGCGGTCGCAAGGTTATCGCCAAGTACACCAACTTGCTTTTTGACAAGAGCAAAAGTGAGGTTCCAGCCGGACATGTTGATCTCCTGATGTGGGATGTCGTGGAGTGATGAGGTGCGCTTCAGAAAACTTTGACCTTGCTGCGGTCTAGGGCGAGGCCCACCAGATAATCGACGTAGGCGGCCCGTGTGGGCTTACCGTCCATCGACAAAACGTTGTCGAACGAAATGAGCAGCCGCTCTTGCTTGCCGTCGGCGAGCGCGCGGACGTACGGCATGAAGCTTTGCCGCTTCTGCATGCCCTCTTCGCCTATGGGATCGTCCATGCGGGTCTCCTCCGCCTGGAATGGCTTCACGTAGTCACCACCCGGCGTGTCGCGCACGAAACGCAACGAATCAGCACCGCCAAGTAGCGCGGCCAGTTGAGGTGCCACCTGCGGAATGTTGGCCAGTTGCTCGTCCCCCATTTCGAAATCGGTTTGGCCAAGGCCGAAACCTTCGCCGCGGAACGGCGCCTGTTCTTCGTCCGTGATCGGAAAGGTCCGGTCCAGGAACTGGTAATAGGCAAGATCCCGGATCTCATCGACGTTGCCTTGGGCGCACAGCACTTGCAGATAGCTGGCCCCCGCCCCCGACCGATCCAGCCCCGTGTCCGTGTATAGACGGAAGAGCGCGATATCGTCGGCGCCGTCCAGTCGCACACGGCTTGCCGCGACGATCGGCATTTGCGCCGACTTCGGCAGGGTCAGCAACGACCCGGTGAGCAGCGCGATTTGCGTACGCGGCACTTCGAGGAGACTGCCAATCCGCGCGCCGAACGGTAGCCCGACGTCAACTCGCTCGGCCTTCGGTGCGTGAGCTTTGGCTGCGTCGTCGAGCTTCTTCTCAACGACACGTCGGGTGAGGTCAATCAAACCCATGGGGTTCCTTAAAGTCGGTAGTTGGTTTTCTGCGCGAACTTAGCCTTTCGCGCTGTCCAGGCCCTCAAGATCATCAATACGACGACGACGGCGAGGCCAAACCCGATGACCCAGCCCAGGGCGTGCCACATTAGTCCGTCCGACGCACTGGATACGGCACCCATGGCCGGACCGGGCAGCGTGAGGGAAGATTCGTTGTTTGAAGCCTCTTGGGACGCGCTCGGCACCTGCCGATCAGCAGGTGCGACAAGTCCGCCGTTTTGCGGAGATGCTTGAGACAATTGGCTGCTTTGCGCCGGCGCAGGCTGTTGCACCACCACTGTGTCGTGTTGCGACGTCGAGTGGCCGATCATGTAACCAAGCGCCATGTTGGTCAGGGCCGAGTTGCCACCGGGATTCGAGTAGTTATTGGTCACGGTCGTGGTCGGCGCCTGGGCGACAGGCGGGGTGTAGGACGGCCCATTCGAGTAGCCCTGAGATGAGTTGGCGTACGCCGTGCCCGGCGCGCCGGCCGTACCGTAACCGCTGCTGCGGCTCGTGCTATCAGTACTCGGGCCGGCCTTGCTGGCCGTGTACGTATCAGCGGCCTCCTTGCTCGCGCGTGACGAGTACATCGAGCTACCCAGGCCGGTCGACGCCGGGCGGCTGGTCGATGAGGAGTCGCTCGAGCTGAAGCCCGACGAACGCCCAGAGGAAGAGGACGAACTCGACGAGCCATAGCTGCTCGACGATCCGTAACTGCTGCTGGATCGGCTGCTCGACGAACTGCTGGAGCTGAAGCTCGAACTCCGCGAGCCGCCAGAGCTGCTGGAACTGAAACCAGAGCTTTTCCCCCAGGCCAACGGGGACGCGACAAAAACAGCCGAGAGCGCGAGAACAATCAGGCGAGGTGTTTTCATGGCAAGGATGCCTTACGTGAAAATCCGTTCAAACTGCCGGGTTGGCGGCGGGCGCGGTAAGCGAAGCGAGATCAGTCGCCACCACAGGGAGTGGAATAGCTGTCGTTGTTGCTGTCGTTGGACGGACTGTCGTTCGACGAGCCGCCGCTATCACTGGAGGATGAGCAGTCCAAAAGCGATCGCCCGCCATCGTTACCACTGCTGCTATCGTTTCCCCCGAAGAAGCCCAAGGACGAATTGTCTGAGGTGCTGCGATCACCCCAGACGCGCTGGTGCCGATCGCTTTCGTCTTGATGTCCGGGCTCGGATTGCCAGAGCGACCAAGGACTGACAGAGGACAGCGGATTGAGTGGGCTCAGCGGGCTGAATGGATTCAGGGGATTCATCCAATCCCCATCGCTTGAATTGTTGTCTCGCTGCAAGCTGGTCCGTTCCGCGAGTTGCGCGGCAGCCGGCCGGTCCATTAGGGAGCGCGCTTGCCATTGGATCGGTGCTTCGCGCTTGACCTCCCGGGAGGTGCCGAACTCAGCCAGTGTTGTCGCAAGGTCGAAGTACTGCCCGTCTGGGCGCTGCATGCAACGGTTGAGTTCCTTGCGAAGGAACGCCAGATGTTTTCGCTGTGATGCATCTAGCGGGGTTCCATTCTGGACCTGATCAAGCAACGGGAGCAGCTCTGCGTGCATGCGCCGAATTGTGGAGAGCATGTCCCGGACATAGTCTTCCTTGAACATGCCCTCGCCTGCGAGGGCGTTGGGCAGCATGCCCTGCTCCCAAAACTGCTCAAGCGCCTCCGCCCGGACGATTGTCTGGTCGACGGCTTGCATATCCATGGCGACCCGCTTTGCCTTGCGCCTGCGGGCGTACGCCCAGCAGACAGCCCACACGCTGATGACAGCCACGCCGCCGACGGCCGCGTAGGGCATGAGTGCGTACGCCATGCTCGAATTGAATTCTTCCACGAGGATCCCCACCGCTACTTGTCGCTGTCTGGTCGAACCAGACCAACGGCCTAAGCTGTCGTGCCTACTATTCTATGTCGCGGCACTTCTTGACAGGAAATAGTATCACCCTTGAGCGCGGAGCCTCCACCCCTCTATCGGCAGAGTCGCATTGGCACCGCTGGTTGTGGCACAAAATGCACATCACAACCCACCCGCGGAGTGGAATAGCAGTGCATGGGGACGTTTCAGTGTCCGGTGCGTGCGATGTCAGCACGCGGTAAACCTGGTTACCTGGGGAACCGCGTTGACTCAGTCAAAGAACACGAGTACTCGCTCTGAGGTCATCGGCGGGATGTCACGGCAACCGTCCGTGCCAGTCAAATCTGGGCCGTACCAAACATACTGAACGTCTGAGCAGCCAAGCAATGCGCTGACTACATGCCGATAAGCTGCCGGACTGGTGGGGTAGTAGAAGCGGCCGAGGTCAGCCTGGAAGAGCCGCCCCTCGAGGGAGACCTCACCGATAAGCGGAGCCGAGCGTCGGTCGCTGAGATACTCCAGCTCGCCGGCAGGCGAGACCCAACCATAGTGGTCTGGCTCCTCCAACTCTTCGAGGCGTGAGACACCAGAAAGCTGGGCGATCTCATGAATCCGATTCTCTTCTGGCTTGACCTTGAAGAGGACAACAACTTGTGCGCTAGTGCTCATCTGGGCGTTCTGCGAATGCGCTATCGAACAGGGCTATCGGGAGCAGGCCGTCGCCAGTGCACCACTACTGCAACCGATCGCACGCAGCCGGGCCGCCAATGCCGGAATCCAGCGCCAGCATCATGTTCCCGCCGACACGGCGTTTACGTACCTTCCACTGATCCTTGCCCACTCGAAGGACAAGGCATTCAACGCCATTAACCCGTTCGAGGTACTCGGGCTGCTCCTGCACCCAAGCTTGAAAATCAACAGCACCACTTGCTGCTCGCAACTCAGCCCTGGTGTCGACTCGCTCGTAATGCGCCAGATCAGACTCTGCAGCTTCGGCACGCTTTTGAAGGCGATCGATATCCGCGTCGCGCGGCACGACCAAAAAGTGATGCATTGCCACGGCCGCGGCTAGAGCCGACAAGGCTGAGACACCCACATATCGAAACACGTTCTTCACTGAACATCCCCCTGTTCTACGTTGTTTTCGGCGCCCTTTAGATCCGCGAATGGTGGCATTGCTGCTAGCTCGCGCATTGCCCGCTCATACTCTGCCTGCATGCGGGCACCGAGACTCTCCAGTTTGTCGGCCGTCAGATGCCCCGACTGTACGTCGTCGGCTTCCTGGCTCAAGTCTGGAACAAACGTGCCGTCATCAAGGCGCTTCCAATTACCGGTCAAGCGCGCGCGCGGATCATCGTGCAATTTCGTCCACCCTGAATTTCTCAGGTGGTCCACTCCACATTGCCGCAGGGCATCTCGATGCAGCCATGGCCCCTTGCCATGCTGCATATCACCGCACGCGACATGAAGGACCCAAGTCTTGCCCGACTACGAAACCCGTCGGCACGCGCGCCATCAACACCTGCTCCCCAGCTTCCACGATCCGCAAACAGCATCGACACCGGTGGCGATGCTTGCGCCGATCGTGCTGATACGTCAGCTCAAAGAGCGGTGCCGGCGGCTTCATTGCGCACAGCCCTCCCCAAGCTCGCCATGGGAGCCCAGCATCCGAACCAGCTCGTTTTCTACCGCGCGACCACATACCGTGTCATCGCCAGGTTGGTATCGCTCTCGCCCCTCCTCCAACGGAAGGACGACGACGGGCGGCCAACCAAACTGATCCGCCGTGATATCGGCCAAGAACGGCTTCCCATCTTGGGTTAGCCCTTCGACCCAATAGTGACCGTGCCAAGCCCCGGTCCTGTCCTGCGCGCCACCGTCACCTGCGCCATCACCACCGCGCACCACCGTTTCGCAGTCGGCGAATCGATCGAGTGCCTGCTGCAGCAGAATCGACCCATACAGACACGTCCCCGCGGTGCCGGCGATTTTTTCGACCGCAAGCACACGCTCAAAGATGCCACGAATGCTGGAGCTGAGATCCTCCACAGACTGCAAATGGCTCATAGGTGCTCCTTCTCATCCGCAACGTTGATAGCGTCGAGGCTCCCCTTCATCTGGTCAAGGGCGTCGAGAGCCTCCTCTCCAGCCAGAGAAGGGCTCAGCGTTACCTCGGGCCGCCACAAGTCACCGGTTTCTCGTATGAAGAGAAAGCCAGCGTCAGAAAGCCTGTGCGCACTTGCGGAGGCCTTTGCGCGCTTGAGCTCTTGCGCCTCTACGCATTGCTCGAGCAACCGACACGCCGCTCTCCCCAGACTTTGCAGCTGGAATGCCGCCGCTTGGGCGTCAGCAGTGGTCTCGTAGTGCAACAGCATCGCCCCGTTACTCGCGGTTCGGCGTCATGGCTTCAGCAACGCCAATTGCCCATTTTGAGGCGTAGTCCGTATGCCCAGAAGCGAGTCGTTCCGCATGCTGGACTTCCTGCATTGATGGCGGCTTGAGCCCCAACTTATGCGCCTGGAAGATCGCCTCGCGCAGCACCGCATCTGGCTCTGCGGCAAGCCATTCCTCAACCGTACGCTCGTTGCGCTTGGACGCTTCTCGTTGTAGAGCGTCGTAGATGCTGCGCGCTGGCTCACGCAATGGCCTGAAAGTGTCCATCTTGATTGGTGTGAAAGTGGAGGAGGCTCAACGCGGTTAGCCGCGGCGCGCTTTTGGGCGCTTAAGCTTTTGCCCTAAGAACGGCTGAATTGCCTCCGTAGACCAAACCAGGATATGCCCTTGCGCCAGGAAAGCTAGGCTCCACGGCGCGACCTGGTGTGCCGCCAGCTGATCCTATCTTGGCCGCCCAAAGCCGCGACTTATCTCTTGAGCCACAGGATGAACTGATAGGCCCCAGCCACAGAACCAACTATCAGCCAGATGAAGGAAAACACACGCGCGGTCAGCGTATCTGACATGTAAGCCTTGAACCCCCCAAGGGCGACTGCGAGGATCCCAATCACCAGTCCTAAGAGCCTAAGCCACTCCGGAAAGACGCTTTCACCGTTGAAGGCAATTGTCTGGATTGCGGCCGGCGACACGACCATTACCAGCCCGCCAAGAATGGGATAGATCCACCCCATGTTGCGTGTCATCCAGTTGTCGCGAATTTCAGCTTGCATCAATCTCTCCGATTCCCTCTCAGAATTGGTTATCGACTCGTGGTCTTGCCGATTGGCGATCGACGTGCCAGCGCCATTTCCGACTAGAGCGCCTTACCGTCGACGGTAACCAGCGCCTTGGTCCCCTCTTGATCAATCGACACTGTGCCGATTCCGTGCGCATGCATGAGCAAGAACAACGGCCAGATCGCTGCGTGCAGCTGCTCCAGGTTGACACCGAAGCGAGTTGCCAGGCAGTGCTCAAGCTCGGCGCGCTCGGCCTGAGTTGGCTCCCCATCAACCCGAAGCTGGATGACGTTCGACATATTTTCGCTTTCCTTTAGTCGATCAGGCTCGATGGCATTTGGGAGATGGGGCAGCCCCAGCAATCCGTGCTGGAAGCGAGGAAGAGTCTTTGTTGTGGATTTATTGGAAGCAGCCGGCTGCAGCAGCTGGGCACCGCGACCAATGGGTGAGCTAACCCCGGCGGCTAATCTACGCTTGGGCTCGCTTACGGCCCGGCCACGGGCGCGGCCAGTCTTTCCGGGTTGCCCATTCGTCGTCTATTCCCACCGCTGCTGCCAGTTCGTTTAGGAATCGGTCCTGCTCGCCCAGCCAACCTTCAATCAATGGGCATCGAGCCAACAGTTCGGGGCTTTCCTGCTGTAGTAATTCGAGCAGTTCGCGGTTCTCATCGATACGTTTGCGCACGCCTCCATGGCCCCGGCGGCACAGTTCTTTGACCTTGCCCGGGTTCCGGATGGAGGTGCCACAATTTGCCAAAAACGACCGGCATTTCGATGCAAGCGCAACCACCTTTCTCATTCTCTTTTCCTGTGACGCGACGGCAGGCGCAAATTCAACGCACTTCGAGTGTATGGCCTGGTTCCTTGCAACGCTGACACGTCCAGGACTGCCCGTTGCCAGACGTTTCAACCACGTCCCCTGGCTTGTGCCCGTACTTATCGCAGACCTCTTTCGGCGTATGCATCAATGCATAGATCCACTTGCACATCCTGTTCTCCTGCTTTTCTTGTTAGGAAGCGGGCACCAAACCCAGTCTCCCTGGCGAATGTTCGACACGCGAGGAAAGCGCGTCCCAGCTCACGCTCCCCGACGGCTTCATCGTGCAAGCCACCGCTGCTGTGCACGCGCTTTCCTCACTTGTCGTTCTTTGTCAGCTTCAGCTCTCGTTGCTCGGATGGAGCCTGACTGCTTGACCTATGGCTTTCTTCGCCGCCGGCACAGAATCGAAGCTGCGGGCAACACTCTCAGCCACGTCTAGTGGAGAGGGTATCTTGGTCATATCCCACATCCAGCCATCCAGGAGCGCCGTGCATGTTGAACCAGCATGCCCGGGCTGCCGTTTGATTGTCGCAACCTTGTGGCCGTTTGCAAGGCCGACCCACGTCTGAATGCCTGTGCGGCCTGGAGCCACCCAATGCACTTTCGCAGTCGGTCCAACATGGGGATTCGGTTCCCGCCAACGGCCCAGTGATTCCATCGCTTTCCCTTGGCTATTCGAAGTGTCGATGGAGACTCTCGCCATTCACCCCAGTCTCCCGATACGGATTGTCCAGCCGAAGGTCCGCAGGATTGCTCGAGTACTGGTCGACTTCTAGATCCTGTTTCGCTTCCGATCCGCCGTCACCTGGATAAACGGCGAGGGCCAGGGGCGACAACAGCGCACCACCGACGAGGTAGAGCATCCACTTCAACAGTGCGTTGTGCTGGAGCATGGGGGCGAGCGCGATCGTGGCAACGAAAATCGCCAAGCCCAAGAGCGTCATTGCTACCTTCCGCCTTGTTGTCATCCCTGCGCTCCTGTGCCTGGGTTCTCGTGCTCATATTCACGCTGATCTCGAGCGAGTCCCGCGTAGACTGTGCGCTCTCTCAGTTTCCGCCCAGCAGCGCGCCGCAGGCATTGCAGCCATACGCAAGATTGTCGTCCCAAAGATTGCTACTGCCGCAATGTGCGCAGCGCCCCGTGAAGTGCCCAACCGGCTCACCGTTCGGATTGTTCCTGCGTCGCAGGGTCGCCAGTTCCAGCGGGTCGGCCGGCAGATCCGGCTTGAAGATGCTGCAGTTGTCCTCGGTATAGGCAGGCATATACACCCTCTATGGTCGCTGAACTGGACTCTCGCACGACTCGCTGAGCGGGCGGACGACCATGTACACCTTGCCTTCGCTGTAGATGCACGGTACCAAGGGACTTAGCTTGCGACTCAGTTCGCCGGTTTCCGGTTTCGCCGCGAGCAACTTGACAATGCTCTGCACAGCGTCGACGAGCGTGGTTGCCGATTGGAGGTGGGCCTCGTTGGTGATGCCTTCGGCACTACGAATTTCGACGTCATACCCTGCTGCCCATTTGACGGCACGGCCATCTTGGGCGCCCCATCGGGTCACCATCCCCGCCACAGTCTTGTCTTCCGTCGATGCGACATAGCGACCTGTATCGACTGCGCTGGCCGTGCCGGACACAACCAGCAGTGTAAGTGCGATCAGCTTTTCCATTCTCGCCGTCCCGATTTGGCTAGATCTCTGCGCCATAGTGCATCGCAAGCGGGCTAGCAGGAATCACCTGGAATGGCTTTCCGAACGACATCGCATGCTTGATCGTTGTGAGGATGACGTCGTCCGGCGTATCCGGGCCAAACGCCACCACCCCCTCTCCGGCCTTGAATTTTTCATCGAGAACATCCTTGAGATCAATCAGGATCGCGCGGCCGACACTCATCGCCTGAACCTCTACGAAGCAGGTGACGTACGAGACGGGATCCTTCGCAGCAACGGCTGCTTTTCCCGATTGCGACAGAGAAATCGCGCCGTTCTCCGCGGCTAAGAGTAATCCCCGTGAGATTGCCTCATGTACCGCGTCAGCAAATGCGCCGCGAGAAGGAACCTCCATTACCTTGGCTGGCGCTCTGTCTACCTCGTGTAGAGCCCCAGCGACTGCCTCAGCACTCGTTGCCCACTGATACGAGCCCATTTTCAATTTCCTGTCGGCTACCGGCCGGTGCGTCCCAGCTCACGCCAGGTTGTAGTTCACATGCAAGGTTGGCTGGCTATCGATCTTGCGGGCAGCCAGCCCATATGAAACGGACAGCGCTTCTACCACTATGCGCTCGGCCCACGTCCGAACCGCTCCTCGTTGAACTGCCGGACCTTTCCTATCAAAGCGTCCAGTCGATTGCGCAAGTCGTCGGAACAAAAGGCATCGACCCCAAGCATTACGGACATGAGACAGAGCGACAGAACATCTACAACTTCAGCCACGCTGTGGTCTGCCAGCAGGCCCTCCAGCACACTAATCTGGTCCTGAATGGGCAGATCAATCAGAGAGGAAAGCACTTCTTCGGGGGTGAATAGCGACATACCTGATTACTCGTCAAACCCAAATTTTCGCGGCCCCTGGTCACTGTGGCCACGGCCAGGATGCGCGCTTGTCGTGCGGCTCGTTGTCCGGAGCCGCGCTGAGGCACATGGCTGTCCCTACGAGATCCACCAACCCGCCTCCCACCACCAGCAGCATGCATACATCGCCGGATAGCGGGTGCCAACCGGTCACCATGCGAGCGAGCCCCAACAGCGAACCGATCAGCGATAGCACGCAGCCGCCGGCGATCACAATGCGCCAGGTCCGAAGCGATTTAGGCGCAGCCGTGACATTGTGCAGGCACATGTAGGCGCCAACGCCGAATGCGAAGATGGCAACGCTCACGACAGCGACTTCGAAGTCAATATTGATCATCCTTTCCTTCCTCTACCGGTGCGACCGGTGCACTCTGATGCCTCAATGACCGCCGTTCAGGAATCGGAGCAGCGTAGTAGCTGAAAAAACTAGCGCAATCGCCGCCATTAGCCAAAGACCAAGCTTGTGCACGCGCCACTCCGGTTTGTCGAGCAGTTCGCCGACGCCAGTAGGATCCGCTGGCGGCCGCCTGTAGGCAACCCAGATGTCCGCTGCGAAAACACACGCCGCGAGAACGCCAATCCCCGCTGCAGGGGCTACATGCCTAAGCTGGTACACGTAGATGGCGATAGCCAGGACGATCCAAAATAGAATCTTGAACAGAATCAATTGAACTCCCCTTTCAGTAGGCCGACGGCGGCGCTTTCCTACTTGACTACAGCGGCACGCTGTTGGACTAGCTTCAGTGTCGCCCCGGTTTGGCAGGGGGATACATAGACCTCCCCATTCCTGGACGCCCCACGCCGCGCCCGCTCACAATCGTGCTGGTTTGAAAAGGGGAAATAGCCGAGCTTCGGATCGGCCGGATCAACAGGCTTGACGACCAGATACCAGCTTGCGTCTTCGAGCTTTACAGGCCCTTCCCCATAAATGCCGATTCGTTTAGTAAGCGGAAGTAGCACGAATGCGATCGCTACCAGTACGAGTGCTGTACCAGCTACCGCCGAGCGAGCGTTCCGTTCAAGAAGGAGTAGAAAATTACTCATGTCCTGTTTTCACGGCCAGATGCCATCGCAACCCGTTCAGTCTTCCCAGGACGTTGATGTTTCGGTCGCCCTGTCGTGGAGGAACAGGCCGGCACCGCAGCATTCGCTACGCCACACGGGTACCGTCTTGCTCGCGATCAGGTTTCCCGCACGGTCTTCTTCCCGGCTGTACTCAAATTGCTTGGCCACCGGCTTGGTTTCACCGCATCCATTGTCACAACACCAGCTCTGGCCATCCTGGAGGGCTGGAAGCTACTTTGCAGGCACGCGCGCTCTTTCCTCAACCATTGCTTGTTCTCCTCCCGTCATACGGCGCAACTCGTTACGTGCGCAAGACGTGCGCGATCACCACTATCGGCGGTATTGGGATCGTCCATTCGTTCCGCTCGAACTTTCGAAAACTAGTTCGCCAGAGCCCCGCCGATCACAAACCCCGCCAGCAGGCTTGTGAGGGTCACGCCGGATTGCGCGACGGGCCGGCCGTTTTGTTTCGAGAGTTGCGTCAGCACGTCGTGCAACGCCTTGGATTGCTCCTGCAAGAGTCCGACCTGGAGCGCCAGCAGCTGCTCAGAAGGCGTGGGCTTGGTAATACCCAGCCCGTGGCAGATGCCGAGAATGACTGATTGAAGCTCCTGGGCCTTGCCCTCGGTCTTGAGTCGCTCCATGTACTGAACCATCTGCCCGCGACTTGGGGCGGTCAGAATGAATTCTTCGAGCTGGGCCCGAAGCGTCTCAGAGCCGGCGCATAGCTCACGCGCTCGCGCGATCTGGTCCTCGCCTGCAGGCTTCGACGCCAATTCCGCAACCTGTGTCGATTTCTTGTTCATAGGGTGTCGATTCCGGATCCCGAGAATTGTCCGCCTTATCGTGCGTGAATGATTTGCGTTCGACGCACACCTGCCACGGTCGTATGCACCATCAAGTTGCACGCCCCCACAGCCTTCGTATTGCAACTTGGCGGGTTGAACTCGAGCAATACATCACCGCCGGCCGCAGTTTGCGGAAGATATGCCATGGCCTTGAGCGCATCAGTCGAGGGGTGAAGCGATTGTCCGTAGGCCGCCCCGCGGGGGATCGCCACCACACGATCCTGCACATCGGTGCCCTTAAAGAGGGATGCGAAATTGTTGACTGCGTAAGCATTCGCTGCACTACTGAGCAACTGCAGATCACTCTCTGCGTCCGCCGCAATGGCTGCGCCGCATGCCATCGCAACCGACGCTGCCCCCATCAGAATCCAACTCTTCATTTGGTATATCCGGTGTCAGTATTACTCCTGCGAGCCTTGCGCAGCATCGGGGCTACCCGTGCGACCAAGCAACCAATGAAAATCACCAGGCCAGCAACGCTTACGGCAGATCGAAACGATTCTCGTGCTGTGTATCTGGCGTATGCAGCGGCATCTCGCGGTAGAGCAAACACCTCGATTGAGGGCACTGTAGCGGCTGCGATTATCAGGAGGCCGGCGCCCAATACGATCCCAGCGCTCAGCCACGTCGATTTGTTCTTCATCAACCTTCCCTGTGCATCAAGACAGCATCGGGAGGACGAGCGCTTTGCGGGGCCGGTTGTCATGCAGCCTCCGAGCTTCGGTACCCAACTCGCCAAGGTCCAGTTTGCGAAATGCATGGGCTTCCGAGCTTCCGTTCAGGGACATCTTGCCTGCGGCATAGCGGCTGGCCAATCCCGACTTCGATGTTTCGTAGAACTGTGCGCCGAAAATCCGCCCACGAAGTGCCCTCTTAACGGCCGCGATCGAAATTCCACGCATTGCCTGCATGAACTGATTCTCGTGCGCTTGGCGGCGCGAACCGGCTTGCTGCTTTTGAACCATGACTTGTTCCAGGTTGAAGGCCCTGGGCACGGGCCTAAAGAGATGGAGGTGGCAGACGACACCGATTTCCTCGGATTCGCCGTCAGACGCCGAGGATGCAGATCTCGCCGCGCCTGAGTCGCTTGAAGGTCATGGCATGACAGCGCTCGCGAGCAACCTCAACCACCGTTGCGGGATCGGCCGACTGGCCGCCAACGCGCTCCCGCGCTATGACATCGCACTCCTGCCAGAATTTGAAGCGGGCGGCATGATCTGCCCCAACGCCTGCCAGAGCCTCCATTTGGCCGATGGTCCCGCCACCGCGCGTCACCTTTTCACGAATCGCCTTTGTCAATCGCATCTAGCATTTCCTCGGCATCACTATCGGCACAGGAGTGCCGAACTTGATGCGATGATAGTTAGATGAACTGCCCTTTCAAGTGCTTGCCTTGCCTCCTTCAGTTGTGAACGGCATAGGGAAACAGCTGAAAGTTCGGCCCATCAGCTAGCCGACCCGTTCACCAGATCTGTCCCTACCCAACCCATAATTGGCACTTGCAATTTCAGATTCGCACCGAGAATCTGGGCTACGCTGCCGGAATGGACCGGATCTGCCCCCTTCGGAAAGGAAGAATGGAGGGCAGTTGGCGGTGGAACCTGCGTTCGACCGGCAACTGTAGCCCGAGCCACTTGGCGCAGAAGAACGCCCTGATTGCCCTGCGCGCCCCGGGCGCGGCTGATTGCAATCAAGATGTCGACGCCGACGACAGCTCATCTCTTGTGACAGGCAGACCACCGACTGTCAGCGAGAGCTTCTTGATTGGACTATTCCTGAGCTTTGCGAGAAATTTCTTGCGGCGCTCCATAGCCTTGATTGCCCATTTCACGCGGTTTGGTTCGTTATCTGGCTTATCGCCCAGCCAGGCGAGGTACCTTGTCGCGTCCAAATATTCCATGCACGACTCGATGCCCCTCGCACGGAGTTCTCGGCTCAGGCGCGTCAAAAGCGTACCGTATGCAGCAGACGATAGGGGCTGCAATTCTGGATAGAACCGCCACAGGTCTTCATCATTCCAGAATCTCAAAAGTACTGCCGCTCCGGGCAGCTCACCCCTATCGCGGGCCGCTAACAGTGCGGCCACCCGCGACTCGACCGTTGTCTCGATCAACAGGTCGATACGGACCAAAGCTTCCGTGACGCCTTCGGGCAACGGGCAGCGCCCGATCTCCCATCCAGTTACCCTCTCCAAAGGGACATTGAAATTGTTGGCCATCCAGGGAATAGACAAGCCAAGTGATTCACGAAACGTTCGCAGCTCTGCGGGGCTCATGCGTGGTGCCTCTTAGGTGGATTCTTGGGGAACCTGGGGAGGTATGGTCAAGCCTTTGGCACGGACCTAACACTGCTGGCCATCAGTGGCCGCAGCCTTGCGTTCAATGCCGAACCGCGCTCCGACACGTGCGCCAGCACATCGGCCAGCGTCTTGAATTCTCCTCCCTCGATCGCACGCCGAACGTCGACGCACTCGTACATCCGCCCCGCAAGCTGGTCGATGTCGCCAGCCTCAACCGAATAGTTCTGCATAGTTGTCACCTTGTATGTGGACTCCATTTCAACCAGGCGCTTGGCGAATGGCCAATGACGCTTGGTGCTGCGTTGTCTTCTTGGAGTGTTGATCGACTGGGTTGTCCGGCTCTACAACATCCGCTTCTGCACGTCAGCAGGGAAGTGCTCAAGAAGTCCGACCGACACGAAGCCAAACTCATAATTTGGGGCCACGTACGTTGCCATGCCATCCTTGATGGCCTGCGACATGAACACGTTGTAGTCATGCGGGGCCTTCGCAAGCAGAGGGCCGGCTGCCGTGATGACTTTCCCACTCTGCATGTCAACGAGTGCAGCTCGCCACGACAAATACCCCGCCGCGCGAGCGAACTTATCGCACGGGTGCTCAATGGTCTTGGTACCTGGAGCAACGAGCTTGGCTGGCGGACCGACACGCGTGAAGTACGTCAGATCTACCGCCCGCCCCGCGACAATGTCTTCAAGGCGCTCCATATAGCCGTGCTCAGAAATCGGGTGAGCGATGGCGCGGCCTTCCCGCAGGTCCGTGAGAATCCTTTCAGCGTCGGCCTGCGAGGGGGCGCCACCATAGCGGGTTTCGTCGTATAGATAGAGTTCGGAGTTGCTAGTGGCACGTTCTGACGGGGCTCGACCGCCGCCACGCTCCGCCTCCTCATCCTCCATAAGCTGGATAGCCACATCCAAGACATACTTGGCATTCGATTCCGATTCCTCCTCCTCGAGTTCCAGGCGGACCGGTTCCAACTCACCGCCGACCTGCACCCACTTGAGCATGTCGCGGGCAAAGGTCATTGTTTGCGCCACCACCGCGGCCATTTGATCATCAAGGTAGTCGTATCCGGGCTCCAAAACGGCCCCACGGCAATCGCACGAAAGAAGCGCTCCCGGAGTGCCGCTCCCTGTGTTTCCCACTAGGATTCCGAAGACGAATTGCCCGACACCTCGTATTTCGCGCGCATCTTCGTCATACAGGAAGAGCGTCATTACCTTCCGATGGTGTACTTGCCCGCCTTCGTCGTCTTGAAATGTGGCGGTGGCTGGGCTCAACTCACTGCTGTCACACATGCGCTTGGCCAGTTGCGCCAGCTGAGGCCCGCTCGCCTTCTTGATTCGGGCAACGAATTTGCTCTGAAGCGCGTCTGCGTCGAGATCAGCTGGCAACACCTGATAGCACGCATAGCACGCGTCCCCATAGTCCAGCGACCCGAGGTCAGCCGTCGGTTTGTCCCCGCAGAAGAATCGGTCTTCGGCCAGCGATGCGTGGAGTGGTCGCAGACCAGCCGGCAACTTCACCAAACGCTTGGGTGAGCGCAAGATCTCGCGATTCCTAGCATGGATCGTCCATGGCGCAACCTGGGCTGCGAAGGGAAAGCTATCCCCCATGAGTTCCTGCAGCTTGTGAGATTGGAACTCGCTGATCTGGCTGACTTTCTCGAATTCCGGCGAGTCGGGGCCTACCTCACAGAGGAGCGGGGTCGCCGTCACCGACTCGTTCGCCGATTCGTTCAGATCATGCCAGTCGCGGTAACCGAAAATCTTGCCGGCCCACTCCAGGGCTTCTGTGTGCTTCAGCACCGGGAAGACAACGGTCAAGCTTTCGGCGACCAGTTTGGGGCGTTTCGTGTTGCGGAAGTAGGTGCGCAATTCGGACTCCAATACGGTGAATGTGTTGCCCCTGCTCGGAATAGAGCCTGGGGAGTCGTTCGTATCGCTCTCCTCCGAAGGGAGGAGTCGCCTGGTGGATGTCGCGGATGCGCTTACGGCACAGCGATCGCAAGCAGCCGAACACCGGCCTCCCGAGAGCGGGACGCCAATTGCTTGATCTGCTTGGATACGACGCCGGAATTGACGCGCCGCAGTGATGTGCGGACGGCAGTACGCATGTCGGACTCCAGTGTTCTGAATGCTGACGTTCCCACTTGGCCGAGCATTCTCTGGTGTCGATGAATGCGGGTGTATGTGTACTGCGCCGGACCTGCTTTGAGGCTTTACCTGTGTGGGAGGTAGGGACCGGTGATTCCCTTGAATGATCATATCGGCCGACTACGCAGGCGTCAAACGATCCACGCCATCATTTTTTGCTGTCTGCGGACTCGGACCTCTCGAAATGGCGCCACCAAGCCCCACGAGCTTCCCGGCAGGAAGCAAAATCGACTGTTGCTAGTACGCAAAAAGGGATTCGCTTGAAGGCCTCCCCTTCCTGATTGGCTGTGGAAACGCTGGTCAAGGAATTCGATCCCAGCCGATATCGGATTGGTTTTTCCCCTCATCAGTGGGGTAGCCCTACCCCGGGCTGTCAGGACTACGCTTGCACGCAAAATCCCGCACGGGGGGACACATGCTGCTCTATCGTGGACGGCTGTTCGACCTTGGCAGTGTTTTGCTCGCAATCGGTGGCGCTTTGGCACTGGCCATCGCCGGAGCTCAACTGATCGCGCTGGCGTACATCAACAATAAGTGGCCGCCTGTGCCACTGCAGCAGCTACAGGATGAGGCGGTGCAGCGCAGCAGCACTGCACTCAACCGCCTGGACGGGCCCAACGTCCTGCTGCAGGTGAATGCCTCTGAGGTTCAGCGTTGGCTGGAGCCCGAGGTGCAGAAGGCAGTTGGCAAGCTCAACGAGTCTCGGCCGGATCTGCACCTGGAAGTCGATGCCGTACGGGTTTCGTTCGAGGGGCAGCGCGGTTCCATTTCTGGCGCCTTCCAGCTGCACGTCACCAAACCCAACCTTACCGTCTCCGGGACGATCGAAGGGTTCACCTACCTCTCGCTCGACGGCAGAACGCTGTCCGTACGTCCCGCGCTTGGCAAGCTCCGACTCAAAAGCGTGCACAGCGATTCTGAGCAATCCTGGTGGCTGCCGGCGGCAATCGATGCGCTCTATGCGGAGCTACTCTTGGTGCGCGACAACATCAACGGGCTGCTGCCGACATATACGGCGCAGCTGCAAGTGGCCCCGGTCACCCTCCCCGGTGAACCCAGGGGGAATGTGCCGATCGCCTTCCCCGACCCGTTTCACCCGGGCGCTACGCTCAGCCAGACGTTCGTGCCTCCCGTCCTCAAGGGCGCGGCGCTGCTGGCAGACAGCGACCGCTTGACCGTGCTTGGCCAACTGAGCGCAAAGGATGTCTTGGCCCCTGCGCCGGGCAGCACGGGCAGCAACGACTTCTTGGTCTTCCGCCGGGAGTTCCGCAGCCGCCTCAAGGCGTCAGGATTGGTGGCGGATCCGGAATCCGGAATCTCATTCGATGTAGCAGCCTCGTTTATCAACGAACTGTTCCGCCAGTCCATTGGCCAGGTATTCACGCGCGACCGGGTGAGTGCCGCCGTGCAGGCTTCGTATGATGCCCTGCCGAAACTGACGCACGCTGATGTCGGTGTGAGCCTTGATACCCCAACCGTCTCCAAAGTCGTTGAGGATCGCATACGCACCACCCTTGATGCGTGGGCGGCCAAGCAGTCAGCCACCGTGTCCGGGACGAAATTCGAAGTGCATCCCCAGTATTTCTGGGCCGGCACGTCTGCATCGTTTGATGTGCCCGGCGCAGGTGCGAAGGTTGAGGCTACCGTTGCGGTAGCCGTTCCTGCAGCTGGGACTGCCGCAGGCGTTCGGCTGTATCCAGCTATAGACCAGCTCTCATTGACCAAGCTGAGGGCCGATTCCTATGGTGATCTCACGGGCCTGCTGCGCGGCGTGAACACGTTCCTCGCCGGCGCGATCGGCGCTGCAAACGCCGCGTTGAAGCCGGTGGACGTCGGGCTCGATCCGCTGAAGTTGGGCACGGTCGATTTCCGCTCGATGGCGACGGAACCGGGTATCACCGTCACGCCGCAGACCTATACACCGCCGGCGATCGCCATCTCAAACGCCGCCCTCCTTCTGGACGAGAAACGGATCATGGTGATGGGCGAAGCCAATCCGGTGGCGTCTACTGCCCAAGCTGACAAACCCCCGGTGGATTTCGACACCTATCGCAAGGCCTACCTGGCGCACTGGTCGAAACCGTTCGGTGATCCTACTTTACCTGGCGTCGCCCATGCCTACATAAGGACTGCCGCGGTAGCGCGATACGTGAACACCGCCTTCAACGATGCGCACCTTACTTTGGCTGCAGCCATCCCAGCCGACAGCACAAGCCCCACGCCGCTTGATATCGGGGAAATTCCGAGCGTGAAGTGCAGAGATGTTCTGAGCTGCCCGGATTGTCACTGGTATGACGCACCAATATGCATACCCGCAAGGATTGCCTGCGAGGTGTTCAACAAGTCAGTGACACTCGCATGCAACGTAGCCCTTCCACCGGTCCGATGGGCAATCAACGAGATGACACACGTCCTCGGCCGACACCTCGGCGACCTGGATACAGAAGCGCATGGCCTTGCCAATATTCAGGCAAGGGACTTCCGTATCGGCCTGGCCGACGATTTCTCGAGCATCGCCATCAACACGACAGTCGCAGCTGATGCGACGGTCAGCGCTGACCTGCGCTTCCATTCCAAGAGCGTCTCCGGCGTGCTGGTTTGCCCGCTGGACTTCCATCACCACGTGCCGTTCCCTTCAGGGGACATCCACGCACGGATCCCGCCTCAGGATCTAGGTCTTCGATCCAGCATCCAGACAAGCTTGGAGCCCAATCCGGGAGGAGTTGGCCAGCGGTTCGCAATGGTGATCACGCCGCAAGACGATATCGACGTCAAAGGCGATCTCGACACACAACCCTACCTGCAGTTGCGGCTGGTGATGCTCTCGATGAACGTGCAGTGCCCTGTGACCAACGTCATCAACGTGCTGGTGCCAGGTCTCGGCACAGCCTTGGCGCTGTTGGACATAGGCCAGATCTCGGCGTTGATCACTGACGCTGTGGCCCGCGACGCGTTGAACGGGTTGCCGCCCGAGCTCAAGGCGCTCTATCTCGGAAGGATCGAGCGGAAGATTCAGAAACCCGGGCCGATACGTCTTGCGTTCGACGTGCCGCGAGTCCGCATTGCAGATACAGCGATGACACTGAACCCGGAAATCAAGGACGGGCTAATCCAGCTGCACTTGAACTAGACATTGCAGAATCGCCCCAACTGGTTGTCAGCCAAGCTGGATTCCGGCGATCAGGCGGGCACACGTCAAACTACTCTCCGGGCTCCGCCACGAAGTTTGATTTCCCTTGGCTGTCGGAGCCGGCGTGCCGAACGCCGGATGCACACGACGACTCTTTGGCGACCAAATAGTCCACTGGGGATTGTTCACCTCCAGGGTATTTGAGCCAGGCCTACGAAGCATCCTGGTCAATGACCAATGTTGCGCCGCCACTCATTTCTTGGAGAATCTCGTGTACGCGACAGTGTGACATCGCGCTCATCCATATCGAGCTTCCGACCGACATTTCACGCTGATCGTGGTTGGTGAAGTCGAAATGGTCCGCCAGATGTCAGTTTTCTCTCAAAGTCGGCTCGCCAGCTTCGGCGACGAACTCAAACTTCGCATGATCGCAAAGGCAGCCATTTGGGTTGTTGGCCAATGCCTGAAGCTCTTCGATTGTATTGTTTGCGCACCAGGAACTTCGGTTCCGGTGAAACTCCACCATTTCCGGCGTGGAGTCGGCTGGAACAAGCACCTCGTACTCGACAGTCAGCCTAACGCGGACAGATTTGACGATCAGCACACAATCTGATCTATGGGCACTCCCGATGGGTTGCTTGCAATAGAAGCAGGTTCCATCCATGCGTGCTGGTCGCTGCGCCTGCTCTGTAACTGTGAAGACACTGGTCATGATCTCTCCAATCTGGGTGCCACAACGCTCAACGCATCGAGCACGCTGCTATTCTGGTTTCTACCTGCGTTTCTGGGCGCGACTAATCGCTTGACTGGCTACTCGTGCCCTTTCGATGGCATCTCTGGCCACTGATCCAGCCGTCACGCCCCCCAGAGGGATCATGATATGAGGCAGCGTGGGGTCGTCAAGAAACGGCTTCAGTTGCTCAAGTAGCTTGGCCATTTTCCTCTCGTCATCCATGACTCTTTTCCTTGGCTAGTGCGTCACACAGCCGATCGCCTTGGGTGAAATCCCCAAAGCGAGATTGAGTTCGACAACGCCATCTGCCACCGTTTCCGTATGCCGCTGCCTCTCCTCATCAGACGAGGCCAATACGGACGGGATCTTGTGCATGCCCTCGGCTAACGGAAGAATCCGATCTTTCGTTGTCGACGCCGGCAGTTCGCGAGCCAGCACCCTTACTTGCATCGCGGCCCTGCCGACGAGCAACAGTGCCTCTCGTTCGAATTCATCCAACCCATTCTGCATTTTTGACTGCATTCAGGCCGCCCGTGGCATCAAACAGCGACCCGCAGATCTCTTGAAAGATGCGGGCCCTGCAATCTGCCGAAATGTGCTCACGCTGACCAAACTGCTCCACGGCCCCTCTCAGACTATCTGTCGCCGTGCCGCCGTTGATTGGTTCAATGTGCCCTGCATGGAAAACAGTAGCAATGCCGTGACTGCGCAAGATCCGCATGAAGTCTCCAAGCACGGAAGGCAGATCGGGGGGAGCGGATTGCATGCTTGCCAGCTGCCGCTCCAATCGCGCGATCTTCTCGGCCATTGCTTCCATCGCGATGGATTCAGTCTGGGTGCTCATTGAGAGTGTCCGTTTCCTTACAGCAATACGAAAGCTTGATGCTCACCGTAGTGCGCAAGCAGCGCGCGAGCCTGCTTCTTCGCCTCAGCCAGTTCGCCCGAGATCGCTGCACCATCTGCATCCGTGGCGTTCACCAGTCGTCGCAATGCTGCACCGAACGCGTTGCGCCCTTCCAAGAGACGTCGATAGTCTTCGTCGCTCATTTCGAGCATTTCTATTCCTATTTGATGGTGTCCACAGCCGCCTGGAGCACGGACTGCAGCCACGCCCTATTGGTGTGCAGGCGTATTGCTACAACCAACTGTCGTCGTGAGTAAGGGTCACGAGGCCACTCAAGTTTCTTCGCGCGTGTACAGCATGTGAAGCCAGCGATAGTTTGATTCGACTTTCTCTTGGGTCTCGGCGAGAATCTTGAGGGTTTCGTCAAACCAACCGGCCATTGCGCCATCCTTGTTGTACTCGCTCACTTCCAACACGCCAGCGACGAGATGGCGAACACCGGCCCTGGCATCAGCTGCAACGGCGAGCTGCTTCGCGTCGAGAATTGTCTCGAGGTCGGCGATAGCTGAAAGACGGCGCTGCCGCTGACTGGCCTCCGCCAGAACCTCTTGGCAAAACTCCGCCACAATTTTCTTGGCATCGTCGGTGGTGCTGCTGAGGTGCTTCAACGTAGATACTGTGTGCTTCATGGTTCCACTTGCCCTGCAGTCTTCAATGGATTGTTTGGTTAGGACTGGCCTACATCTCTCGTGGCCAGGTACAGCAAGTCGTCGCCGGCGTCCGACGCTAGTAGCCCTACGCGGGCGCCCCCATTTACGTCGCCAACGAGTCGCCAATCGCTCGCCAAGACATGCCGCGGAGCATCATCGGACAGCAGCACGTGACTCGGGTCAGTCACCAGGCGATAGCCCGCCGGCAACCACTGCGGCGAAGCGCCATCAGGTGCGGAGTACTTCAATCGCGAGGCCATCCGCTTACGTTCTAGTCGCAGTTCGGTCCAAGGACGACAAGCGCGGCCCCTTCAACTGGCGTTGACGCAACTCCCAGGGAGTCCAGGGCGCTCGCTGTAGTCGCTAGTGGGTACACCCCCTGCTGAAGCAGGCCCAAATCGCCTTGCTCCAAACCCCTCGCTGACAAGAAGGCTACATATTCAGCTTTCGCCAATTCGCTCACTCCATAGTCGAGACCAAGCCGGTCCGCACTCCAGACCTCGTCCACGATGTCGCGAAGCAGATCCTGACATGCTGGGGAGCCGCCGACAGGCAAGACCCATCCATGCAAGTTTTCACAAGACATGCCACCGCACGAATGCCCATCCAGATCCACCCACCCGGGTTCAACGGGCTGCACCGCCGTCTCCGGTAGGTACCACACTAGATCCCACCAACGGTTAGGATCGTTGGGAAGCTCGTACATCAGGTGCATGCGGCTGTGATCCCCAGGCCTTCAGAGAGGGCGAAACTGGCACTCAGTGTCGAGGACAACGCGGCCGTCATCCAGATGAATGATCGTGCGGAATGGCTCTTCCACGTCCTCGCGCAGCACAACTCCCTCGATCACGCGCGTCGTGTCCTGTTGAAAGCACACTTCGACTCGCTTCCCTGCATGCCCACCCTGCTTCGGAAACTCCATCGCGGTGATATTTGCTTTGGTGCCCATGACGCAACTCCGTGGCTAAACAAGGCAGGCCGAGGCATCGATGCCACGGCCCTTCAGAACTGTTACATGGGCGTTCGCGAAAGGCGCACCACTATCGTCGGCGTAGGTCACTTCAACGCGGAGCGGACGCATCGCTACCAACGTATCCACACCCCGCTCGCCGGCATCAGTGAGATGGGCATGCCAAACGCGGACGGTCACGCCGCCGTCACCACGTAGCAGTAGCTTCGTCGGTAGACCCACGAACTTATCAAGGGCCGGTAGGTCTTGTGTTGCGTACTTCATGCTGGTTCGTCCTGCGGCTGCCGGCCGCTTCGGTGGCGCAGCGCGCCAGGTTGCTTTCTTGGGTCAGTGCAGAACAGCACGCGCTGCGCGGTGCACTACCCCGCGAACACCACGACCTTCTATATAGAAACCGTTGCACCAGATCTCCAGGCCGCCCATCCGGCTGATGCGCACCGGTTGATCGTCGAGCCCCATGCGTCGACGCGCGTCAGGGTCTGAGGCCAGTTGACCCATGATGGCTGACGCAAAGTCCCCTGAGACCGTGACCACTCCAGACTGCCCATCGTCAGAGAAATCTTCAGCACCGACAATGCGAAGCGCTTGGGCAACGTGGTCTATTTGGAATTGCTCATTGCTCATCTCGGGATCATCGGCTTTTGCCGTCAGGCGCAACTTCATCAGCTTTCCGAAGATTTCCCAACGGCCCGAAGATGCCCAGGAGCATTGCAGCGATAAATGCAATGACCGACACGGCAATTACTACGCCATTTGAGGTCAAGGCGTTGGCAAGAATCCCTTGCCACTCGGGAATCTGCTGACCCTGGCCGGCCAGCGCGGAATTTATGGACTTGACCATCATCCTTCCGATAACGACTCCGACCACTACTGAACCTAGATGAAATATGTTCGCATTGCGGGAGACGCCGTAGGCTGCCAGGCACATGACCAGTGCGGCGGCCGGGGCCAGAATGACCACGGGAATATGGAAGACCGTCGCACCGAGTACGACAGCGAGGATAAGTGCCGGACCTACGCCAATACTGAGCATATTTCGAACCTCATGAGTCGGCTATCAGCCGGTGTGGGGCGCTCGCGCGCCGGTTTGATTTAGATCTTCTTGAGGCCCGCACTACGCGGCCAGTACACGGTTCCGGCCGACTTCGCCGTCTTGCCAGCAACGCGAACGACATACGAAACGTGGTCGCGAGGTGCGCCCACGCCAGGCCCGCGGTACAGCTGAGGGAACTGGTCGCGGTTGGGCATCCATTTGGATGGCACAACCTCTTCGATTACGCCCGTTTTGGTGCGGGTATAACCGCTTGACTGGCTGGTCCAGGTAACCGAGTCACCCACTCGGAAGTCTGCCGACGTGACTTGCGACCCATGCGGCGCATTGCCATCGCCCATCTGTTCCGGAGAACTGCCCATCGGCAGATCCCGGATGACCTTCGTCCAGTCCGAAATAAAATCCTTGTTCGACATGTTCGTCCTATGCCTTCTTGCTAAGCACAACACACGTGAGATAGAGAATTGGGCGCTGCTGAATGGCCTGGTTGAATTCGGGAGACGTGGAAGCGAGCTCGAGTCGATGCATGCATTCCGAAGCGCGCGGATACTCTCCGAGGTTGATCGACGTCTTACCGTCCGACAACACGGCCTTGAAATCAAGGTATGAGACGTCCGCATTCCCAGGCGGTGCTGGGACAGATCCATTCGCGATCGCAGGCTCTGCAGGGCCAGGAGCCTCCGTTTGCTGTTGCGCTGCGGCCAACATTGGCACAAGGCACGCGATCAGTGTGGCGATTTTCTTCACGAGTTTTGTCCCTGGATTTCAGCGCTAGACGTCGATGTGCCTGCCTTTCCCTTGTTCGTTCGGCCGCGACCGGTCGTAACGACACCAGCACGTCGCTGAATATCAGCAACCGCGTTGGCGATCTTGTCGGCCCCTGCGGAATCTATGGCCTCTACTGCCGCGAGACGGGCGTCATCTGGACTGCTTGCGACCACTCCCGGGATCTGCGCCCCAGTTTCGACATCCGCGACGATCCACTTTGGCCAAACCGCTTGATCCGTGACGTCCGTGAATACTGCCCAAACGCGCCCACCGTGCTTGAACGGGATTCCAAGGACCTGTACAGCACCCCATGACGTCGATACGTCAAAGAGCACGCCGGCAACCTCTTTCGGCTTGTTTTGTGGTGCGATGTGAGAAGCGCTCATCTCGTTCTTCCTGTTTGAGAGGGTGGCCGGCGCTAATCTCCGGCGGGCTGAATCCGGTTCGGCGGGAGGTCAAGCACCCAGTGCCCACTAATTTCACTGCGCCCTAGCACGCGCATTCACCCTCATGGATGGCGATTGACCGCGACAGTCTCAGTACTCGTGTCCTATCCCACTCGGCACTTCCGCAATCGCCATCCATGAAGGTCGCCCTGTTCGCCGGGCGCTGCGTTGTCTACCACCCCACGCTTGGGGGCATGCGAGTAGCTCTGCGCTGGTCCGCACCTGCCTATGTCCAACATATTGCCGGACGCCCGGTACGCATTCTAGAGGCACCGAACTCCTGGAGTTGCCATCAAATACGCTCTTATCGGCATTTGACACGAGAACTTCAGCTTGCATCGGTCAGCGCCGGCTCCAGGCGGCAGGCAAGTATCCGGTTGCCCACTACAGGCGCTTGAGCCCCCCTCATACAGATTCCAAGCCGGAAACTCTTACAAGACTCGATGTTGTCGAGCCCCTGAATCGGCCACGCCAAAGAAAAACGCCCGCACTGTCGATGACAGGCGGGCGCTTCCAAATACCACGAACTTCTACACTCCCAGACTGAGTTCAGAGGTCGTTCACTTCAGCTTCGCGAGCTCCGCGTACTCCTCAACCCGGTCAGCCAGGCCCTCCGGATTGTGTGCCAGGTAGATGCATTCGACACCAGACACGGCATTCAGCTCGCTAGACAGGTACGAGATCTCCTGCGCACAAGTCTGACAACGCTCGGCGCCCGACTTCGAGTGACCGACCAGCCAGAACAACTCTGCAGTCACCACCAGATCACCGCCGCACAAGCCGAGCTCTTCTCGAGCACCGACAGGCCCCCAAGCATCGGGCTCCAAACGCACCCGGGCTTCGGACAGTTCGCGCTCTTGCACCAGCCGCTGGAGTGCCAACACACGATCGCAGAGCAGCTTGCCATCGATGATTTCCGCCCACTCCAGACGATCGCGATCGCCCCCATGCGCTTCCATGAACACCTTGGCCACCGCGGTCAGCTTTTGCTTGGCGTTCAGCTTCCCATCGATGAGCGCTTGATGAAGCGTACCGTCCACCCGGGCGGCATTGCATGCCTCGAAAGAGGCACCCTCTAACGATCGCGTCGAGGGTTCGACGTCGACCTTCTCGACCACGATGTAGCCACGGGTCGTGATGAGCACCATCGCGCCTTGCTGGCCCTGCATTGATGCAGGCGCGGTGACCACCACGCCCAATTCGCCATCATCGGCAATGAGTGGATACGCACGGCGTGCGACGACGATTTGACCATTGTTCAGCATATTCCTGCTCCTAGAAAGAAATTGCGAAGCAGGCCCCCCAAGGGGGACAAGCCCCGCGTGGGTTGAAAGGTCCACCGAGTGGTGAACAGAACCGCGGCCGGTTGGCCACGTTGGCTGGTGCACTCCAGCCTCATTGCGCAAGCATGCCCTAAGACTGGCCGGACAGCGCCGGCAACTTGCCGGTAAAGCTGGCTACCTTTGGCGTATTGCCTCGAAGCCTGTAGATCAATCGGATTCCTCTGCCGATTGAAACGTGGATCGAGGGCTACTCCAAGAGTTCCGCAAGCAAGTCATCGTCACTGATCTCGGCAACATGACCGCTGCCATCCATGCCGAGGAACTTCAATTCACCTTCAAGCTCACGCTCAGCTTGAGCGACCCATACCTGCCTCAATGCTCGCTCCTTGTCAGACGTTGCTTCAGCAAGCCGGGTGCGCTCGCGAAACAGGCGATGCTGGAGCGCCACCAGGTGAGAGGTGTCCGGCATCGGACTTCTTTCATCCATACCGCACGGTTTCATGGTGGCTGATTTCATAGTCATTTCCGTACTCCTCCTGAACGGAACACTGGCCAACCCCACTGGGGCAGCTCGTGCCCCTAGGCATTGAAGCAAGAGCCTTCCAGGCCCCTACCGATTCCGTTCTTGATTGGAAGGTGAGACTGAGCCTACACCCTTCAAGTTTCGATCGTGGGCGGGGTCCGGACTACGTTAGAGCTTGCGCCAATGTTCTCGGCGCGTGGGGTTGAACACCCACCCCTTTTCCAACTCCAGGAACCTAGCTTCCAGTACCTCGGCCGGCAGCCGTCCACATACGATGGCTGTGTAGGTGGCGTCGTCCAGAGCGAACCCAACCTCCGTCGCCTGCTTTGCATAGGTCTTGTAGAACAGCTCCTTGCAGCGCTCCCTGTAATCGGGCGGTTTGGGGAGTTCGAGAAGATGGGCCATGACTGCCTCAGACTGAAACAAGACCCCTGCATTGCGAATGACCTGCACCAGCGACAGCAAGCCGCCAGTGACCTGAACATCGCCCGCGTATGTTCTGCAGATCGACATTTCCTGCTCCTAAAAAGAAACTGCGAAGCAGGCGCCCAGTGGGGTCACAAGCCCCGCGTGGGTTAAATGGTTTCACCTGGCGGTGAACGGAACCGCAGCCGGGAGGCTGCGTCGGCTGGTTGCGGCCCAGCTACCGTTGAAGACGGTCTAAAGCATAGCATGCAATTCCTACCAGGAATCAGTTGGCTGTACCGACCTGACACCGCCTCTTGTGCAGGCTTGAATGCCGAACAGTGTTCGGTATCGTTTGAAGTGTGTACGGCGCCACCGCATAGACCGATGTTCGTGCGCCTGGTGCTAGCCAGCTCTACTCACGTTCAACCGCGACCAAGCCGCGCAACCGGGATATCGAAGAATGACGAACACACTGAAGCCGATGAACTATGGGCACGGGATGAGCATCATGATCCTCGTCGGAGAGAAGATGAACCTTTCGCCCACACACACCGAAGACGCCAAGCAGGACTTGGAGGGTGGCTCCGCTCACCCGATGACAGCAGCTGCGATGGAGCGGGAGGCAGTGCGCTTGAACGATCTGTTGCGACATGACGCGTCGCTTATCGCCCAGGCGAACGCACACGCCCAGGATCTCAAAGTTCAGTACGGCTTCGCCAACGCCACATCCTAGAGACAAGAGGCCGGAGATGACAACCGAACTTCTGCGCAGCAGCTTTGATGTTGATGGCACCCGCGTGGAGCTTCTTTGGGATGAACAGCGCTTCCGGTTCACGGTAGCAACGCGCTGGATCAATCTCGCCCATCTCGGCTGCTCGCTTCCTACCGATGGGAACAAGGCGCTCGCGCTGGCGCAGGCATCAGCGACTTTTGAGGCGGTCTGCATGGACGGTGCCACACGTGGCTCTGCGCAGAATGCAAAGAAGGCTGCCCAGTCCATTCATCCGGCGCGCTGCATTTCTCCTTCAGGCTATGAGCGTGAAGTACTCCGCCGCTCTGCCAAACCCTCCACTAGCTAGGGGAACATCAATGAAACGATCGACGAACGTCTTGGCAAGACTGGATGGCGCCTTGTTGTGTGTAGACGTGGATGTGCGCGGTCAATTTGGGCGAGAGCGCGAAAGCACCACCGTCACGCGATTCGAGGTGCATAAGACCGCGAAGTGGGTTCAGCTCTCTATCGAGCGCACCTATACGGACCAGCCGAACGGCCGAACGCTGAGCCAGCGTTCTACACTCCATGAGCCAGAAGCGCGTGTTCTCTACGAAGCACTGCGCACGGTTTTCGAGCCTGCGCCGGTTGAGTCGCCCAACACACACCTGACGACATAGGTGAAGCCGATGGATCCCGATCTCATTGAAGAACGTTCAATAGGCGTGGACCTAGATGGACACGGATACAGAGTGTTCTTCGATACGAAGACCATGAAGCCCACACGCGTCTGGACGAAGGTGAAGGCCTCCCGTGGGCAAACCGAACGGGAACTTCCCTTGAATGGACGTCGCGCCTACCAAGCAATCGAAGCGGCAAGGGCCATCCTGCCCGATATCAAGAACGCTTGACACCCCAACTTTGACTGAGCCTCCGACATCCGAGGCAGGAGACCAACATGGCAAACCCCACCATCGAACGGATTTTTGAGACCAAGGGCATCACCGAGGCCTACAACGCCGCTTGCCAGCTCATTCGGGACCAGCATGCCGAGATGAACCGGTTGTACGCCTCGCGCTTCTTCGAGGTGCGCGTGCTTGAAGACGGTAAGAAGAAACTGTGGCCGACAACGGAGGCCGCGATCAGCAGCGCATTCGATCTGCAGGACTGCCATGACGGGCCCGTCTCGGACTTCTTCTACTGCGATGTCGACGGGCAGCTGCATGCCGTTGCCTTGGGCAAGCAGACGCCAATGAACACGGAGGAGGAATGCCCCTTCCACTACGCGTCGGCTGCGCTGATCGCCAATGGCCAGGTGGTTGGTCACGTTACCTATACGGACCACTGATGGCTACCCCTCCAGGACGCAGACTGGTGGAGTCCACCCATCCCGGCAATCCGCCGCCAGTCGAGATCAAGGCTGCCCGGGTGCGCGCGGGAATTTCCCAAGCTGCAGCAGCCAAGCTGATTTACAAGACGACGCGAGCGTGGGAATTGTGGGAAGGCGGAAAACGCCGCATGGACCCCGCGTTCTGGGATCTGTTTCTCATTCGGATTGCTGGAAAGGCTGCATCCGGATTTTGCGCCTGACTTGAGGTGAAGCGATGCAACAGGCAATCGAGTTTTATAGAGCGAACGAAAAGCCGTACGGTGCATTCAGCAACCTCTACCGGCGCGAAATAGAGATCCATGGTTGCCAGTTCCCGACCGTTGAGCATGCCTATCAGTCGCTCAAACCTCGTGATCCGCGTGTACGCGACTGGTTGATGTCCGCACCGGCACCGTCGCTAGTTGCGCTCGCTGCCCATGTGCTGCCTTCGGATGACGTGGATCCGACTCAGATCATGGGGCGTACTGCTGATGCCTTGCTCGGGTTCCATACCAGACCTGGTTGGTCGCGATTGCGGTACCCATGGATGTTGGCCTGCCTGCGAGCAAAATTCGAGCAGCATGCCGACCTGCGAGAACTGCTGCTGGCTACCCACGATAGCCAGATTATCGAGGCAGGAAGGATTGATGATGATGCCGGTCGCCGTTGGGGAATCGTGAATGGTCGAGGGCATAACTACCTTGGACGGATGCTCATGCGTGTTCGCTCCCAAATGGCCGGAACCACACTGGAAGACGCCGATCTGGACACCCGTCTTCAGGATGGGCATGCGCCTTTGTGTGCGGTGCTGAACGGCATGATTACAACCTGCGATCGCGTCGCCCCGCATATCGACTAGTCATGGACTCTGCCGCCACTACACAACGCGTTCTTGTCACCGCCGCATGCAGAAGTTGCGGCAAGCCCGTTTATACGGATCAGGGCTACCACGCGGTAACAGAGCGCCACTGGGAATGCGAGAAGGCGCTGACCACCGATTTCGAGCAAGCAAGCGCGCGCGTCGATGCACTGATGTCCGACTTCGGCGTCAGGCCTAAGCGTCACAAGAAGTCGGAAGGCAGTGGTGCCATTGCGATCAAGGTCAAAGCCATGGCGGTGGCGGCTGTAGAAGAGCATTTGGGACGCAAGCTGGAAACCGTGATGCTGTGGAATCAGCAAGGTGCTTACCGTGGCGATAAGTGGGACCTGGCACGATGGGGCATCCATTTCGAGGTGCGCCTATCGGAAGGCGGAAGTCCGCTACGGGGATCTGCTCACTCGTGGACCCGCATGACCGATTGTGCGAAGGCAAAGAAAATGGTGGCGCACCGGGAAGACGGTGAGTTTGGGTTCAACGTCGAACCGGCATAGACGATCATCATGGGCATCAACACTACGGGCTATGCCTGCTGCAAGCACTGCGGTGCGGAATACCGGCTTTACACGATCTTCAATCGCGACATGCAGGGGCTGTGCAAAGTTTGGAAGAACCGGCACGAGCGAGCATGCGAAAAGAGAACGCCTCAGGAGCGTCGTCTGTGGGCTCGACCGTATGCAGGCAAGGATCGGTTTGAGAGTTCGCTGACAGTAGATCTTACCCACGTGGGATTCCGCGACTCGCCAGTTCCTGAGACGCCATTGGAACGACCTGGCGCATAAGCGCCGTACACGCTGGCCAGTGACGCCCGGCATTTGCTTTTCTGGAACAGCACTCGAACAAGCGCGCTTCCTATTCGGAATGCGAAAGAACTACCGATAGGAAGGCTTTGGCGGCACCTCCTCTACGTACAGACATGGACAACTCCCCTGCTCACTTGAGTGACTACACCGGCCCACTGGCCGCCTTCCCACTCGAACGTGAAAGCGAGTCAAACGCCAACTACAGAGGCTGGCACGAGCGGCGCAGAGTTCCCGACGATCGGACGTCCTGCGTTGAGTACGCGGTGAGTGGCACCACTTCCGATCCGGATTTCCCGTATGTGGATGGCGTGCCGACGCTTCGCGAGGCCATCACGATCGCAAGGTTGTACCCGGGCATCTATCACGACGGTGCAGCTACGCACATCGTGCGCCGGACAACTCGCCGTGTGGAAAGCGATCCGAATGCCAGATCGACGGGCCTGACGCACCGTTGGCGCGTGTTTCCTGATGGGCAATTCGAGCTGCTGGTGGCATACGGCACCAAGCGTCCGAATCTATCGGGCTGGCTGGAGCAAATCGAGCACCCGGCAACAGTCCGCCATGCAAGCCGTGCATTTCGCAGTGACCATCCAGCCTTCGCATTCAAGCCCCTGGCAACCGAACTCACGGATCTGTCCGCCATTGCGCGCCAGCTCGGCTATGCCCAGGCGGTTGACGCCATCCGCCCGCTGATTGCCGAAGCCCACATGGAGGCCTTTCCGGTTAAGAGGTGGTCGGGCTCCGCGAAGCCGGCTGCCGAGGATGCAGTGATGGAAGTCTCGCCGGCGCAGCAAACCCGTCCCGGCCTACTCGCGCGCGCAGCCGTATGGGCCCGAAACTTGGTTACCTGACAACTCCATCAGGAGTAGCGACGCGGGCCTATGGCCACACCCTCTTTCGCTGGCTGCCCCACCTCACCCGGGCCACCCATCACCCCCGTGGCGCCGGCATCACAGATATCAAAGTGTCATTCCGTCCCAGAATTACACTCTAATGCAAGCACCAAAGTGATACCAAAGTGTTGATCTTTACCGGAATGGTACTTTGATACCTTTTCAGACGACAGCACCACTTGAAAAGCGCGCAACTGGTACTAGAGTATAATTTCAGTCACCAATGACACTCTAGTATCACTATGAAATCCTTGGGTGAAGTTTCGAAGGTACTTGCAGAGCGCGCGGCCAAGCGCCGCTACGGCAAGATGCAGCTTGCCGCCGACGCGGGCGTCACATACCGCACGCTTAGCCACGTGCTGAGCGGAGAGCAGGACTTCAAAGTTTCGACGCTCATGGCAGTGGCCGACCGGCTCGGCCTAGAACTCGTGCTGGTCCCAAAAGAGGCGCGCGCGATGTTTTCATCTGCCAACCTGCATACAGCCAGGGTCCCGGACACCCCTGCCCCTCGCCTCATCATCAAGGGATTAAAAGCCTCGCTCGCTGATTCCGGCAAGGATCACTCACCGGGGATTGTGAGCAAAGTCCAAGCGCGACTGGCACGCGCCCGTAAGCGGAGTCTGTGATGCTCTTTCGGGCCCTAGCCATCTACATTGGCCAACTGCGCGTCGGCACCCTGTTCAAGTATGGGGTGGATGACCCGATTATTCGCTTCGTCGCCGACGAAGACTACGTCGACCTCGTCGACCCGCCGACGCTCTCTCTCTCGATGCAGGCGGAAGATCCGGCGCAGCAGCGCGCGTTCTGGGCAGATGTGACGCAGCCGGTGTTCAACGGCAGCTATTCAGCCAAGCGCGACAGCTTTCTCCTCCCGGCATTCTTTCAGGGATTGCTGCCGGAGGGGGTGTTCCGCGACCACATCGCTGCAGAACGAGAATGCGCGCCTGATGACCACTTCGAAATGTTGGCAGCGACCGGGCGCGACCTGCCCGGCAACGTGTCTGCGCGGCCTGCGGAGCTCGACTTTCAGGAGGTGGCGCACCTGGTCACACAGGACGCCGACTCGCTCGAAATGAGCGTGGTCAATGAGCCGATGGAGGACGGTATATCCGTGTCCGGCATGCAAGCCAAGCTCGGTGTACTGAAGGAAGGCGACCGCTACGTGGCCCGCACCAAGATGCAAGACACGCACGTTATCGCCAAGCTGCCCGTGGTGGGTTACGCCCTTCTGCCTGAGCTGGAAGATCTCTCCCTGCGCCTGGCCTCCGCGGCAGGGGTCACGGTCTGCGAAGCGCTGCTTGAGCCGCTGGAGAAACTCGTGGTCGAGCACGGCTATGACCTCGGAGACGAGACGACCGGCAAGACGAACTTTCTGGCCGTCACGCGGTTCGACCGTTTCCAGGGTGGACGAGTCCATGCCGAGGACTTCGGGCAGATTCTGGAGATTCAACCGGAGAACAAGTACCGGTCGAGTTACTTCGACATCGCCGCCGTCATGCTGGACGAGCCTACGCTTGGAGAGCCGGCCGTTCACGAGCTGCTACGTCGCCTCACGGTCAATGAGTTGCTGGGAAACCCGGACATGCACGTCAAGAACATTGGCGTGCTCTACCTGGATGGCGTGAACCCAACGCTTTCACCGGCCTACGATATCGTGGCCTACAGCGCTTACCAGAACCGCCTTGGCCATGGGCTCTACATCGTCCCGCCAGAACTGTTGCCGGCTCCGCCCAAGGACAAGCCGGCGCCAAAACAGCGCCTGAGCCCGCTGCTGGTACGCAAGTTCAGCGAAAACCTCGGCCTGACCGAGAAACCGCTGCAGACGGTTATCACCCAGACGGTGCTCAGCGCGGTCAAGGCCTGGCCAAAGATGATTGAAGACTCCAGGCTCACCACCAAGCAGAAGGAAAACCTGCTGGGGTACTTCAATAGCCAGCCGCTGGTGACCTCCGCTCGTGCGCGCTTGGAGCGTCGCGCTGCTGCGTAGCGCCTCTTGCAGCCGTACACCCTTGAAGAACAACCTGGCGCCCTACCGCGCCGCTCATACCCGATGCCGGGAGAAGGACATTCTGATCATGCCACGTACCGTCGAATCCATTGTCGAGTCCCATCGAGTTGCCTCCGCCCGTCGCGCAGCGGGAAAGCCGATCTGGGACGTAAAAGTGCCTCTGAAAGCGTTGCTGGCCGAGTACGCTGGATTCGGCGACGACCTGACTGCAGAGCAGGCCGTTGACATGAGCCATCGGCTCCACGCCTTGCTCAAGATGTGTGTCCCCGAGGCATGGCGTCAGTACGAGCATGACAACTACAGCATGGATTTCGAAGACCTGATGGAGCGTTTCGAACTTGCTGCAGCAGTGGACTTTGCGCCGACCGAAGACTGCACGGACACCCCGTGCGAGATCATCAACTGGTGGCTGGAAGAACTGTACGACTGGGGCGACCGCTATCGTGTGTGGCTGGGCTGATTGGACACGGCTTGCCGGAGCATTGGGTCAATCGCGGCTGCCGGCTCCAGTGAAAACTACGCCCCTCCGGTCCTCGTAACGGGGAACAATCGCGGACTTGTGTACCCATTCCGTGAGGGAATGGCGAGCCCGACTTCAGACTCGTTAAGCACCAGCCACCAGTTCGTCGGCGACTTATTCTTTAGCCGGCGACGACCGCTGCGCGCAGCCAATGCCAGACGGTCCGCACAGCGAATGCGTCCGCTCGCGCGCGGTGGGCCCGCCCCTCCCACACGTGACCTGCAATTGCCGCAGCCTGCTGCAGGTTCTGCCAGCGGTAGCTGTACCGGTAGTCGTCCCACTCCCCGCACCACAACGCGAAGGCCTGCATAGCGCAACGCGCCTTTTGCTTCGCCAACGGCCGTAGCGGCTCAGGTAGAAATCCCAGGTCGAAGTCCGCATTGAAAATGACAAGCGCCTCAGCGCCCTCGATCGCAGCAGCCAGTCCCTGCAGCACAGCACTCAGGGATGGGGCACCGGCCACATCGGCTGGTGTGATGCCGTGGATGACCTGCGCCGCTGGCCACTCGGTGAGGTGGTTTGGCCGAATCAGCGTCTCAAAGAGAACCTTTCCAGCGTCGTCAATCACGGCCAATTCGAGCAGCTCGTCACCCGAGGCCGCTGAAAGGCCAGTCGTTTCAGTATCCAAGTAGACAGTGCGCCCTGGTGGCGCGGCATCGACCAATGCGCGCAGATCAGCACGACGCTCCTCCTGACGGGAGCTAGCTTCCTCCGCCTCCTGAGAGGAAACGCACTCACTGCAGATGCCCTGTTGATTTAGCCGTACTCGTTCCAGGTTGCGCCCACAGCCGGCGCAATCAGCGTGCGTCTGTGTTCGGCGTCCCGCTTGCAGAGCCGCCAACTGGGCAGCAGAGGGTGTACGTGCAGCCCGCATGGGGACGCACAGGGCCGGATCAAAGAGTTCAATGTACTCGCGCCGCCGACGGCTCCAAACCCGCTGTACGGCCTTTTGTCCGGGCGCCGGCTTCAGGCGCAACGCCTTCAACACTGTGCGGCTGAGCGGAGATCTCTTAAGTGCCTCCGGTTCTGTAGTGAGGCCCGCCGTCCCCTGATCAGTATGGAACTCTCCCGGCGGCGGATTGGGCTCCGCCTCTGGCTCGGAATCTGGGGGCATGTCGGACCTGTTCAGACAGCAGTACCGTCGATGCCGTGACCGTTGTCGTGGGCCGTTGTGGCCGCTCCGTTCTGACCGTCACACGACCCCAAAGGCTTTGTCGCCCAGTTTTCCTTGGGTTGGAGAAGGTCACGCAACCGATTGTCCTGGTCTTGACGATCGAGTAACGACCGCGGAAAGCTTTCCTTCAGGCCGAGCCAAACCCGGCCGAGGTCGTCCGCGTAGGAATGGAGCTCTTCGTTGCGAACTTGTTCGAAGAAGAGTGTCAGATCCAGCACGGACTTTCCTGCCTTAGGGCCCTGCGCGACCAGCACTTTGCCGGCCTTCATCTCCTGGACGGCTGATTTCCAGTCTGGATGTCCTGCAGCCTGCGCCCAGCGCTGGCACGGGTGGATCACGCGCTTGATCGTCTCTTCGATTGGGGCGAATAGGATCATGACTGTTTCGGTCAAATGGTGGTCTTCGAGGACCAGGCGATCGCGACGTTTACACCAGCGAGCTTGAAGCCGTTGAAAATTGCAAGAAGGTCGCTTCGTTCGAAGTCCGCAAGGGTGACTGCTTTAGGCCGCATGGCACAGATACTGCTGACGATCTGCTCATTCTCGGCACCTTGATACGGCGCTGGCGTCACCGTGAAATGCCCGCCCTCAGTGATCAACACTGCGAGTTCTTCCGCCGTACGAACAGGGCCAACAGCTGAACTGAATTTGCTTTCGGTGACATCCATCTTTCGCAACTCCAACTACTCGAGGTCAAAGGGTCAGGAGCGCTATTGCTCCTACTCCACCTAGGAAAATCGCAGTGACACCCCACGCTGGCAGCTCGAAGGAAACGCCAACGCCAGCACATGCCACTGCAAAACCAACGCCGGCGGCGATTTTCTCTCTCTGAATCCTCCGGTGCTGCAGCTTCGCTTCTAAGTAAGCGGCCTCAGCGGCCTCCAAACGTGCGTCGCCTTGAATACCGGCCGCCTTGCAAGCCGCGTGCAAGGCATCGAGCTGCCGCTGGGCTCGAAGCAGGTTCTCTCTCGACGCACTCATTTCTCACAGCTTCGATATCGAGCCCGCAAAATGGCCAAGGCCAGCCGCGATAGCACTCCATACACGGCGAATACCACCGCGAACAGGAACGTCGGGAAGAGGAAGGCGCCAAGCAGCTGATCTTGCCCGAAGAAAACCAGCCAACCAGTGATGGCGGCACTGAGAACGATCAGGACTTCTGCAGCGTTCGCAGCAGGCTCGAGGATTCGACGCTTACGTTCGTTCATGGCCATGTCCCTTACGTCGATGCCAAAACAGCACTCGGCGCGCAACAAACCAAATCGCGGGCACCGTCAAGGCGCCCAAGGCAGCCCATGGACCGATCGCCGCCCTGCCCAACATCACGTACACGAAGTGCATGGCCATCAGCCAGATCGCAAGCGACGCGACGGCAAACAACCAGGTTCTGCAACCGATTACTTTTTCCATAGTGGATTCGTTAGACGCTCTCGCCTTGGATGCGGTCACCAAAGGTACCTCCTACTGTGCCCTCGGCTTTTTCGCTATTGGCATCCTTCGTGCCGACAAAGACGCTTCCGAGAAAGTCACAGAAGTGCTTCATGAAATAGTACGCGGTGACGCCAGCTGCCGCCTGCATGACCACATGTGTCAATCCCATACCCGGGGTCTTCAGCGTGCACAGGACAAGAACCATCAGGAGCCCAAAGGTGAGTGCCGCATTGTTCTTAGCTTTCATGTTGTGTTTCCATAAAGTTGTTCGATAGGTGTCCCACCGGACCATGCCCAGCAGACCTATCCGACCAAGTCCCAGGCCATAACGAAAATTGCGACGAGGATCTGACCGCCAACGTACCCACCGAAAATTCCCAGCACTATTGCGCTTGCTTGAGACCATCGCGATTCGCCATTCATCCGCGACATAAGTGACATGCAAACAGCGCACGGAAACGCAATCCCGAGTGGACTTGCGAGCGTAATAAAGCTCCGGCTATATCCGTGGTAAAGCACCACGTAGAAGCACGCGAGCATGAGCAGCACCCCGAGCGCCACGGCAATTGCGACCAAGCGCGCTTCACGGTCGAACTTGGCGCCCGCCATCTGCGGCGAAGGTGCCGCTTTGCCGGCATCGGTTGAAGGGTCGAAGACAGATTTGATTGGGAAGCGTCTGCTCATGGTTTTTTCCTAGGTCTTGGAGCGGTCCATACCGGCTTCGATCAGCACGTCCGACTCGATTTGCTTTCGCGCCTCAACGGTAGTGCCTTTAGGTACGCGAGCCTCGATTGCGGTGGGCAGTCTCTCCGCCCAGCAGCCTCGATCGGAGCCACACTGCCGAAATACCTCAAGCCGAACTTCTCCAACAACGTGCTGCCTCCAAGTCAAGCCATCAGTCCTGGGCGCTTGTTCGAACAGAGTCGCTGCATGCTGAGCTTCGCCCCATCGGTACGCCTTGATCACGCCAAAGCACAAGAGTCCCGCAATGGCGGCCAGTGCGACAAGTTCACGAGTTCTCATATGTTTCCGTTATGCGCCCCAGACTGTTGCCGCCGAAGTGCAGCGGCAAAGATCAAGTGCCTTCCATTCGTTTCTTGTAGGCAGCGCCTTGCTGCCCGTCAGGGTGACTTGGGGGCCAGTTCTTCGCCGGTCAAATCGCCTGCATAGCACACGCCCGAAAGGAATTTTTGCAGGCTTCTCTCGTCTGCCGATTGCAGATACTCCTTCTTGATCGCGTCCGATGCGAGAACGGAAAGCTTGATATCTAGGACGGGCGGCCGTTCATACGTTGCGTTCACGATAGCCTCGACAGACTTCTGTTGGGCTGCGGCCTTCTTCGCCATCAGCACCGCGCCCACGCTGTGCGCGTCACAGGCGATGTAGCGGTCCGCATTGAAGCTGGTCACAGGTTCGGCATCGGCAATGCCCACAAACGCGAGCACTGCGGCAAATACAAGGCTTTTCTTCATTTTCGTTTCGACAAGTTTTCGACTACCGGCCGTGCGGGGCGCTGGCGCGCCAGGTTGTTATTTCCTTGGAATGCGTTTCCTTGTGGAATTTTCAGGGAATCAACCCTTCCCTTTCTTGCCGCACATCGAGCACACCGCGCCGCCGTGAAGCCGCACACTTCCGTCGCACCGCTTCTCCTCCCCCGTGACGTAGCAACGCTTCTTCTCATCATCAAGATCTCGCTCAAGGCGCCCTTTCAGGAGGCCTTTCTTAAGCGGCTCTGAATCATCCGGTGAGATCGGAGGATTAAGCGGTGGTTTCGACATGGGATTCCTTAATGGATGGCAGGTTGAGCCTATAAGATCGGCTCCCCTTTTGCTCTGGCACTTCCGCGATTGCGTGAAATCTGGGGCCGTCGCGGACCCCGTCATTCGTCCCGACGATGCCTGAGAATCAGCGGCGACCAGATCTCTGCGAGCAGAGTCACCCCGAATGCCGCGACAAAGCCTACGGCTGTCAGCTCGAGTAACAGCACGATTTGCCCCATGGTTGGCACCGCAAACAGAGGTGTACCCCAACCAACGACCAGTCCGCTGAGTACAGTCCAGGTGACGAAGAACCACCACCCGATGCGTTTCGACTTGCTACGCTGATTCATTTTTTCGATTCCTCATGGTCACGTTCGGACCACACTGCCGTGGCACCGACATGGCTTCCGTCGACCCCACAGGCGCCGTATAGGCACAGCCCGCAGGCCGAGATATCACCAGCCCATTGGAGCCAGCGCACAATGCTTGTACGAGTTCATTGTTTCGTACTCGACCACCGTGATCGTCTTAGCCTTCTCGTCAAAGCAGGCAACGAGGTGGGGCATCTTAAAGAGTCCCATTTCCACCGACTTGACCAACGTGTTCTGTACCGCACCCGCGAAATCCCGCGTTCCGTAAAGGACACCGGCAGCGTTGAACACGTTCGGGTCTACGACGTGATCGACCTTCGTGTTCCAGACAACCTTATAGGAGCACATGCCGGCATAGTGTTCGACCAGCCCTCGCAGCGTTTTCGCATCGCTCGGCGCCTTGTAGTCGCCATCGACACACGGCGCACCCCGGGAGGTCGTCTCCTGCAGGAGCTTTTGATAGTTGGTCGCCACTCCAACCAGACACACCACGACCACGATCCCACAAAGAATCCAGCCGAGTTTTCCCCATACCGTCGAGCGTGCTGTCTGATAAACAGTCGCGTTTGCATTGCGCATGTTCACTCCTCCCCAGTGTGCATTGGTCTACTTTTGAATGCGGGCGAGGTCGACGCCCCCAATCTGGTCGATATCGCAGGTGCCTTTCACCCACACCCCGGCCGGCACTTTGTCGGCCGGAATGGGGTCTGTCGTCTTGTATTGAGCGAACGAGTAGGGTGTGCCCCCGGGCGTATAGAATCTGCATCCGATGCCCGCGTCACGAAGCGCTTTTGCGTACTCGCTGTGACCGAACTTGTAGTAAACCTGACGAATCCCGGTTGCGTCATTCAGCGTGGTCAGCACAACCGTCGACTCATCCACGGCCTTGCCAGTCAACAGTGCTTCCTCTCGATCGCGGATCTTGTCGCTTGATACCCATTCGGACAATGCGCTAAGCCTGTCGGCAATACCCCATATGACAAGGCCCAGCACAAGAAGCCATAGCAGAATCGCGCCAGGGGATGAAGCCCAGCTTCGAGCAGTATTTGCGTCGGAATTGTTCACCATTTCCTCTTGCCTCAGCGCACACAGCGCTGCTTGAGATTTGCCCAGCCCTTCACCTTTCCCGTCTCAGCGCGATGCACGATTCGCTCCGGTCGATCGGGAATGGCGAGGTTGTAGTACGTGATGACTTGGCCAAGCTCGTCATCGCGATGCAATGCGGCCTCAACGACCGTTTCGTCCCAGAGCCAGAACAAGTACTGCCCATGATCTTCTGGTAGGCCCGCAGTGAAGGTGATGTTCATAGTTGATGGCATGCGCTTTCGTTCCGAGACCTCAACTTATTTGGGAACACAAGTTGCCTTCAGTACTCCTTCTTTCGCGAACTGCTGTGCCGCTGCCTCGCAGGTAACCTTGCCGGAAAACTCGGTAGAGTGGATTGCTTCGACCTGGCCAGTCAGGGAGCTAATGGCGATCATGATGAGAATGTAGGTTTGCATGTGTCAGCAGTCAGTCAAGTAAGCCGTGCTCTCGGAACAGCGTCACGTCGTCAGATTCGGCTTTGGTTGGATCACCACCCGCCGAAAATAGGGTCCGCACCGCCGGCGTGGCGCTACCTTCAAGACGGAGCAGCCCGGCAACGGCACTGAAATATCCACGCGCCCGCTCGATGGCGGCATCCGGAAGCGTCGTGACAGTCATGCCCTTGCCCTTCCCGCGCATTTCGATCCGGACGGAACCCGTTTGGTCCCCTTTGATTACCTGACCAACTTCCCCGTGGATGACAACAACCTTGCCGGCGGCGTCTGTGATGATTTTCGGCATCGATACTTAGGCCCAAGGCCAGTTAGGGCGTGTGCCGCGGGACGGATTGGAACGCAGCGTCGCGGGCGCGCCGCTGATCAGGTAGACCGTTGCGAATCCCACCAGGATCAGCAAGATCCAGCGAATCAAATCAGGCATGGTGGCGAGGTTGACGGCATTGCAGACAGCAACCGCCGATGAGAGCCCATAGATGCCCCAACCGACCTTGTTCCAGCCAGGCTCCAGCAGCTCAATGGACGCGGCCAAAACGGCCAGGCAAGCGCAGGCTATCGTTAAGAGATCAAGCATATTCAATTTGAGTTTTGCCCGGTTCCATATCGGAACCATTCCCCAGCGGCTTCCTCTGGGTCCTCGACAACGCCACAACGGCACCTGCACTGAATGCTTGAAGCGGCTGTACCCGCCGCCAAGTGCCCGGCGAGACATGCATAGCCTTCACTCTGTGCCCAACTGCTGCGGAATCAGCGGCGCCCATAGGGACAACAGATGTGTCAGTCTCGGCTTCAGGTAACCGATCACTGATGGCTCGTCTGCACGGCAGACATCGACCATCGCGCAAGTGTGAAAGCCCTTGCGTTGAGCCATATAGAACAACTTCAGCCGTCCGTTTCGATAGTAGATATCGCCGTTGAAAGGCTTCACACCGTGCTTCTCCCCCTCTTGCCAGTCCCAACGGAACAAGAGGTTCATATCCAAGTCGGCGTCCGCCATCTCGGTCAAAAATTCCGGCCAAGATTTGTAGGTGAAGACTGTTTCGTCTGCACGGTCACTACTCACGTAGTAGTTTGTCCCGGAGCAGTAGTAGGGGTGCTCCACTTCCCAGAGATGTTTGCTCTCCACTTCCATTCTCCGATTCCTATTGCTCAAGGCCGCCTGGTGGTTGCCACCAGTTCGATTGCTAGTCTGGCGAGAATCGATACGGCAGGCCGTTGTCGCGAAGGTCGAAGTATCGGCCTCCTAGACCGGTGGTCGTGTTTGTCGCGTACACGCGCGTTGCGTGGCCGCTGTTTGTCCATCTCCGACTGTCGACAGTGCCGACTCGGTAGATAGTGCCCCGGTACTCGAACTGGTGGCCGGCCGTCATGGATTTCTCCCTCTCGTCTTCGGCATCGACGTGCCGCTCAATTCATTTCAAGAACCAGCTCAGTGGAGCCGGCGTCCCGCGTAACGCGCTCGTTTGCGCTCGGTGCATTTCGTCAGACAGGGACTTCCCCAGCGCACCGGGTGCTGCCTGCTCGATACACCCGGCTTCGGTGAGGGATGGCCCAGTGCGCTGGCATTGCCGGAGGTTCGCAACGGCTAGCGTTTTGGCCGGGTCACTCGATGCCCAAGCGTTCAAGCTCCCCTCAACGGTCGCAGATGACATCGCGGAAGCAACTGTGAACTGACCTCCCACGAACGCAGCCAGGATCACGATGAGTGTGATACAGGCGTTGCGAGCATTCCGCTCGACGTTTGCCCAACTCTTGACGCTCTTCATACCGTCCATCCAGCTCTCACCTTGTTCAAATCGATTCATGTCCATCTCCGAGACTGGGCAAGCCGCCCATACCTAGAAATGGCACCGGCGCAGGAAAACCGGCAACGCTGTTACATATTTCTTGAGATACCCGAGTTACCAACTCAGGACCGATACAGTGACCGCCTTAGCGCTGGGACCTACTGCATTGCATCGGCACACCACCAATCGGCATCCTCGCCAACCTGAATGGGTGGTTACGCAATTCGACGCAGCGTGTCACTGAATAGGCCGATGCAAACAACGCATTCGCCTTCAGCCGTATGCCAGCGGACGCGCTGGCAGCATTCGCAATATCGATCCACACCAAGCTCCTTTTGCCACCAAATGGTGCCTTCCCATGATTCTGCAGCGTGGCCTCTGGTCACTCTAGTTGCCGCGCCCTCGCACCGTCAGCGGTCGCTGATACTCGACAACGTTGTATCGGCAACCGCGCGGCATACTTGACCAAGCGCCCCTGTCCTACCGGCAATTCAGAAGAACAGCGATTAAGGGAACAGGGTCGAACCCCACTTTTACTTCAATAGCGTCAGCTTTCAATCCCCCTCCTCAAGGGGGGTGATACCGCTTCCTGTTGGGATGCGCGCTAGATCGTAGGCACCCAACCCGCAGCCGCGCCAGTGTTGCTCTCCGGTTCTCAACGGGAATTCCGAATGGATTACTCGGAGACCGGTTTGCCGCTTGCCTCAGGATGGCGGGAACCAGACGATGCCAGTCAGCAAACCCTAGACAATAGACGCATTGCGTCTATGATGGGGCATCAACTGTTACAGAGGTCCCCTGCCATGCCGTTGCCACCCCGCCTTCTCAAAGGTGCCCGCCGGGAATACTCAATTGACCGTCTCGTGTCCATGACCCCGATGGATGAAACGATGCCTGGTGAGCGCCGATTGCTGGGCTTGGTGCTTCCACCTTGGCAGCGTCGTGAGGTGTGGTCCGTCGATCAAAAGTGCCGCTTCGTGGAGGGCCTGTTCCTCGGCCTTGGGAGCGGCTACTACGTCACCAACGGCCTCGAGTGGAATCGCGACGGCACGGTCGCCCCTATGGCTGGCTGGTTGTTGGACGGGCAGCAGCGCATCAGCGCCCTGCGCGATTTCATCGGCGGGGCACTGACGGTGTTTGACGACGTTACGTTCGCCTCCCTGTCGAAGGTAGAAGCCGTCCGCTTCATGCGGGAGCCATTCCCGTGCTTTGAGTTGGAGTACACGAACGACGAGGACGCGCTGAAGGAGCTTTACAACAGGCTCAATTTCGGTGGCACGCCGCACACCCCAGAGCAGTTGGCTCTATGAGCAATCGCATCGCGAGCAGGATTGCCCAGCCGACCCCGGCAGAGATCCGCCTGGCCAGGGCGAGAGCCGGTCTAAGCCAAACAGAAGCTGCAGCGCTGGTGTCCACCGCGGACAAAGCCGCCTACAAGACATGGGCGGGCTATGAGCAGCCAGTAGGTAACCGGAATCACCGCGCCATTCCACTGGCGGCTTGGGAGCTATTTCTTCTACTGACTGGCCAACACCCGACACACTTGATGGTCAGCCGCTAGACATGGGCGCAGTCGGATTCTGTTCGGGAAAATTCGGCTGTCCGGCTACCCGATTGCCGACACGGCACCGCAGCGATGCTGTCCCTCAGACAGCGGCCTGGGCGATCTTCAGACCGACGTAGCGTAGCGCGCAGAAGGCACCCAACCCGGATTCTGAATAGGCCGACAGCCGGCGCTGGCAAGCAGTTGGGGCGTGCAGGCGAGAAAGGTCAGTGCCTCTCGATAAGACGAACTCGTTGACAACCCCTCATCCCGTTTGGATCGGGCGTACCGCAAAGCGCTCCAAGATCTTTGGTCGTCTGTTCTGCAACGACGCCAGGCAGGTAGGCGTATCCGAGAAGCGGCCGTGGCACCCGATATTCCCAAGTTCCATCCGAGATTTGCTTGAAATAGACGACGTCAAGCAGATGTTCCTTCGCCCATTTGTCTGGGACCAGCCCAAGCTGTGCAGCCCGGTACATGAGGAACGACCCGTCTGCTCCTATCTGGAATAGGTAGCTCGTGCCAAGGAGATACGCAGCTGCTGCGAAAATCGCTCCCATCACAATGAGGGTAACGTCTCTGCCTTCGACATTGCGGTTGTTGCCAATCATCATCGTGTTTCTTCCATGTCTTCGTAGTCACACTCCCAGTCCAGGAAGATATCTTCGAGAGAGTCGCCGCCAATTGAAGCGTGGTCACCGCACTTCAGCAGGAAGCGCCTCCCATATTTCCCGGTCGGGTCTTCGGTAATCTCGGGCAGCCCGCCACAAGTCGCGCAGGGCTTGAAGCCATCCGGCAAGGCGATCGGCCGGGCCACCTTGGCCCGTTCTGCCATTCGGTATTCGGCGCCAACTCCACTCAGGAATCGCCATGCACTGAAGAAGCGGCTCCGGAACGATGCCAGCGCGCTCAGACAGGCCCAAGCCTCATCCGACTCGCCGCTCAGGTATTGCGCCCTGTCGATCTCGATCGTGCTGAAACGCTCTCCGCTCGGCAAGAAGACGGTCATCCCGTCCTTGTCGAAAACGGCAGCGTCCTGGGTTGCCTGGAACAACACGAGCAACACATCGCCAATACGGGCCACATCCCGTCCGGTCGGGTTGAAGTCCACAACCGGCGAATTTGGAACCTGGTGATCGCCCCACCAGTACTGGCCATCATCCCGAACTCGTACTATCGGCATGGCCGATCCTGGCCTGAATGGCTCCCCTTCCGGCCTGACGCTCTCCCACCAGTCGCAGAGCAGCTTCATGGCCGGGTGCCGCTCCAGGCCGCCGGGCACGTTCGCCACCGACTTCGCAAACTCGCTTTCCTCGTCGAACGGGATCTTCTCGGCCAGATTCACCGCTTCCACGAAGAGTTCGGCGGGCATCTCGATGGGGCCATTGGCTCGGTGGGCGTCGTTGTCCTGGGTCAGGACTGCTGTTTGCCTCACTTCATGAAGCTGCTCATCTTGGAAGGCGTCGATGCCCCATGCCCGTTCCAGTGGCACGCCAGCGATCGCAACCGTCTCCTCGAGGAAGTAGCCGGCGAGTTCGCCCTTCATCTCGCCGTCCGTGTAGATCAGATCGGAATCCTTGACGATTTGGCGCCGCTTGCGGTCAATCGGCTCTTCCCCCTTGATGCCCAGCACGGTCACTGGGGAGACGCGCATTGCGGGACCATCAAGCCCCGGCCAGCAGGACGCATCCATCGAGTAGGTCATCCCCTTTCCCGGTTGGAGTTTGATATGGAGCACATGGCGCACCTGCCAGTCGTCCTTGGGAAAGACTCGCCAAAAGGCCGCACTTTCGATGTGCCACTGGAACTCGATGTCGAATTCTGTTGCGTCCAGTGGCAGCGGCACAATCCATCCGTTGCGGATGAGCTGCGAGCCTCCGACGAAGTACCGTCGATTCGGATACGGTTGGCGAACCTGGATGCCGCCTTCGGGAAGCACGTCGATCGGCAGCGACGTGGTCACCGTCAAATCGATCTCTTCGCACGACAGTCCTTCGAACGGCTCAGATGGATGCCCAAGAATGCCGGCGGGCACCAGCAGTTTGGGCAGGATGTGCAGGATCGGGCGATCCGCGTCACCGCTACCAAGAGGGTTGCCATTCGCATCCACCATGCGGCTCTCACCGTTGGGCAGCTTCTGCAGAGCGTATTTCATTGCTGTTCATTTTCCTTTGCGAAAGCGCGAGGACACGCAACTGTCGCCGCTGTTCATCCAAGTTCCACCTGGGAACCGTCAGGTCCGCGCGGCGGGCCGGCACGCGTGCGCCCCACTCTTTGCACGCTTCCTGTCTCGGCGGGCCTGAGCGAAATCCACCGTGCCGATGACGAACACTGGCAAGGCACAGAGCAGGAAGAAGAACACGCATATGCTGAGTGCAAGGACGTTGCCAACCAGCAGGGATGCGACGCCCGCTACGGCAGCCACGGCCAGCCCCACACAGCTCGCATAGAGGAGGAGCGCAGGCTTCCTTGCGGTCTTCCAGAAGTACCGGACGTCTTCAAGCATTTCTCACTCCTTTGGTATCCACATCTAAGGCTCATCGAGCTCGGTTTCGCTCTGCGCTGCGATCAACCTGTGCGCCGGCGGCGCATGCCCCCGCACAGCAATCTTTCCCATCAGGATTGGGAGGCTGCAGCGCGTTACAGGCGGAGGAACGCATCCCAGGATCCCGCCTCTTCCAACACCTCCGACCGCTGGTTGTCGAAAAGCACCTCTGTGGGCGTCTGGGCCAGCACGCGCGCCAGGTACACCCGCACCACCACCGTGGGCTCGATGTCCAGGAGCTTCTGGAACTGCGCCAAGTACAAAGCCGAGCTGGTCGCGCCGAACTCCCGCAGCAGCACGGCCTTGTCGGAGAACCCGAAGCGCCAGTGCGGGCTCGGATTGGCTCTCGATAGGAAAAAATCCATCTCGGGCACGTCGTATGGGCATTGCGCGTGGGCGGCGTAGTGCTCTAGGAACGAAGAGCACTGCTGGGCTTCGTCGACACGTTTCCATTCGGGAGTGAGTTTCCGGCACTGTCGAACAAGCCGGCGCATGGTGCGCTGGCACCAGAACGGCCCCACCCCATCACACTCGAGCCGGAAGGTGATGGTCTCTTGGCTAGTCGCGAGCGGAGCCTCTCGGGAATAGGTATCCATTTCCATGGCTGTCAGTTGATGGACGTCGTTGTAGGCAGCACCAGTTACACGGCACCAACCGCGGACAAGACTTTCGAGATCCCCCGCTTGACGCTGCCTTTACCCAGCTTCAGGACAAGTTCATGAAGCTCTGCAAACTCTTTGGCAGCCGTATTTCCCAATGCACCTGATGGATAGCCTGCACTCGCTGCGGCCTTGACCTTGATACGGCCCGACTCGACCTGGCCGAATGCATTGATTGACTGATCTCGCACGCCCACTGGAGAACTCAAGTCTCTCAGCGCCTCAATCGCCGCCTGCGCAAGTGGCTTGAGGGGGTCGTCGTCATTCCAGTCATGCAGGTTGGCGGGGCGCAGGTAGTACGCAGGCCAGGCCTCCACTTGCTTGTAGCTCTCGTGAAGAGTCTGGCGAAATTCGGCCACGCGGCTGGTTAGCACGTACGGGCGACTACCCTCCTCACCCATAGCAAACGGAAAATCCAGAACCTCCCGCCAACTAGTCGCGATAGGAATCTGGGGAAAGGCTTGACGGAACTCGGAGTTGTAGATGCCCAGCCATTCAGGCATCCAATCCGGAAGCCCTTGCTTCTCGGCCCAATCCAATGACCGTTGCTCCCACGCCGTTCGGTCACGCCGGGCGTAGGCATCGATAGCCATGCTCGATTCTGATCCCACAAGGAATCTCAGGCTGAGGACTGACGAGTTCCCGACGTAAGGCGTGATGTTCAGCACCAAGTCGGGATTGGGTGTCGTGAGGTAGTAGCTCACAAGCTGCTTGTAATCATCCCAGCCCCGGTCTGGATAGCCAAAGCGACGAAAACAGTAGGCGAACAGCTTCCCGTAGTCGATCTCATCGCCACGTACGCTGGCAATGACGGGGTCTGACAAGGAGCGTTTGGTGTCCCCTCGATCGATATACGACCGGAAGTCAAGGCCACTCCAATCCCGGCCTGCCATATTGGCTTGCTTCAGGCGGAATTTACGCTTTCCCATGGCTCTCTCCCGCTCGTTGTCGTTCGAAGAGACGGCGTCCGTACTCATGATCGCGTCCTGTCCGCGTGGATGTCCGGACACGCGCTAGCCGCGTAGCACCGGGCAGGTGGTAGTCAGTGGTGTGTAGTTCCAAATAGGAATCGCATGGTCCTTAGATCAGGTCCGGCTCGTTACGCACCACCAGCTTCCCGCCCTGGTAGGTGAACTCCTTTTCCTCGAAGGAGTTGCGCGAAGTCTCCAGCCGCAGAAAGCCCCACACCGAGCCGTCTTCCTGCTGCCTGGCTGAACTGACGCCAACGACACGCGCCTGGATCATTCCGCCGCCCTGGGTGGCCAGCAACTGCGGCTCGCCGGCGGACGACAGCCCAGCCTCACGCAACATGGCACCCAACTGCACGCCGGCCGCGTCCCGCCCTGCCCGGACCCGCTCCTTCAGCCTGCCGGCCAGAGCGGCACGCGCCTCCCGGTAGTTGCGGATCAGCTCGTCAGCATCCTCACCCAGGCACCGCTTGATCTGATCCTCGTTCCGCCCGGATAGCTCCCGCTCATCGAGCAGCAGGTTGAGCATCACTGCAGCACCGAGCCTGTCGTGCGCGGTGTTGACGGCAGCGACCAGGCGGGCCGAGTCGTACGGCACCACAGTCGATATCGCTGACTGGGATGGGGTGTGGCAGATGGTGTCAGACATGGATCCTCTCGTTCATCGCAGGCGAACCTGCCAGTGCTACCCAATATATCGGCCACTCAGCGCCAATCCAGAGCCTGCGAACCGGTGTGGTGCGACTGCCGCTCCCGGAAAGCACGGCCACCTTTCCTATCAGGACTTTCTCAGGCCCTGCCCATCACCCGCCTCACTCGTTCCCGCCCTCCCAACCTTGGGCCGCGCATTCCAAGTAGGAATTTGCCGCTGCGAGTACAAGTACGTCTGGATGATCCGCGCCCTGTAAACCTGGCTACCTATCAGCTGCTCCCTTCCAAACAGGAATTGCTGAGCGTTCCGCTGCCATATTGGTTGCCAATTGACCGCGCACCACCTCAGGCGGTGCCCGCCGGCGCCACAGCCCTCAACCCAGCAAACAGCGTGTCGAAGTGGCCGTTGATGGTCTTTCGCTCCTCGCCCACCGGGTACGCACGCAGATCCGTGTCGTCCTCGGCCATTTCCTGTTCGGATGTGCCCACCACGAGGTAGGGGCTGATCTGGTTGCGCGCGGCCAGTCCGTCCTGGACATACGCCTCGAACGCCCGGGCAATCATTTCGTGGCGCTGGTACCAGTATTCGCCCTGACGCGGCATGCTGGCGATCTTCCAGGCGTCGCGGAGGTACTGGGGCGCCTGTCCCTGCCGGCCTGTAAAGCCCAGAATTGCTCGCAGCGCGGGGAGTACGAGAGGCGCGGATGGGTGAGTTGCAGATTCGAAGGCCCAATCGTGCAATGACAGGTAACCATCTGAAAGTCTGAAGTGGGTTGGATTGACCCACTGGACGAGATAGGCATCCAGGGCATGCCACCATTCGTGCGCCACCGACCCGGCTCCGCGCTTGCGCGTGTAGTTGAAGCAGCGCAGCCCGGGCTCGTAATGGGCAAGCGCCTTGCCGGCGCCGCGCGCGCCCACGGCCAAGCCAAGCCCCTTCAGCCCGATCCACCGTGGCTTTAGACCCAGAAAGCCTGCCAAGTCGTGCAGCGAGTCATACAGCTCGTTCACCCAGAGTTGGCGCTCCGCCTGGCCCACCGATTCCCCGAATTGGATGCCGCGGAAGCCGAACACGCTCATGAGCTCGTCGGGAGTGATGTCCTTCCCCTGCCGGTGATCGGCACCACACCGCTCGACCTGCTTTACCCGATCCGCCCGGGACGCGCCCACCCGGCCGGTTCCCTTCGCGATGTGTTGAAGGGCCGACGCCACGGCTTCTGCTCTGGTCGGGATGTTCTCAACGAGCAGCGCATACCCTTTTCCTTCCACACGCCCGACAGCCCAGGTGTCGTTTGTCATCTCGACCGGAACGATACCGAGATCAAACACCTGGGGATTTTCTGGCCAGCCGAGTTCAGGCAGCCATCTGGCAAGCGCAGACTGGCGCAGTGTCAGCTTGAACGGTCCTCGCAGGCGCTGCGAACCTCGCCCAAGCGCCAGGAACAGTTGCACTCGCCTGTCGCTCAAGCCCAAGTTCTGCAGTTCGCGCACATCGAACCCCACCGTCGCCGCCAGATCGGCCGACAGCCGCGCAACGTCATCCATCGATCCCGCGCGCTCGAATAGCCCTCGAATCAGGACAGCCGCCTCCTCGAATGCCGTGCGCCACTCCTGTGCACTGCATGAGTACGAATTCCCCTTCGGGCGGGTGGCCAGCCCGGAATAGATGGCAGCCAACTTGGCGACAACCTCGCGCGGTCGCCCTTGTTCAATCCACAGTTTCCAATCAGGCTCCGGCCAGAGGTCCGCCAGACAAACGCCTCGCTTCCCGTCCGAGTCCTTTTCTAGGCTGCGGTGCTTGTGCGCGTTGGGAATGACCTGGCCAGCGTCATCGATCTCGGTTTTCATGCCTCCCCCAAACCAGACAGCCGGCCCACACCCGAGCGGATGGCCTCCAACGGCTCCCGGCAAGCTTCATTCACGTCTTTGCACGCAAGGTGCCCAGCCTTATGGCATTCAAGCGACATCAAGCGCACTCTCCCCATCTTCCATACCGGAATCGTTCAAACCGCCATCAATCACCACCAGCATGTTGTCCAGGTAGGTGGCACTGGTCTCCAGCGGAGTGTCGGCCATGACGCGCACGTGCACCCGCGTCTTGAGGATCGCTTCGAGATCGGCCTGAAGCTCTGGCGTCGGCTGTCCCTTGTCCCCGAATGTCACGAATTCGTAGGGAACGGTCGTGTCCTGCGGACGCCGCCTGCCCATCGCGCGGGTGCCGACCATGTACAGGCTGATGAAACCGTGCCGGCCGAGCGCCGCCGTCATCGCCTCGATGTGGGGCTGCAGCGCATCCAGTTCCGCGACTGCGCGATTCTTGTGCACCTCGCCCATGTTGACCACCGTCCCGCAGTACGCGCTGATGATGTTGACCCGGGAGTGGCCGAGCAGCCGTGCAACCAACTGTGCAGCAACCCGGGTCTCGCCACGCAATGGGCTGTTTCCTCCCCGGATCGCACTCTTCACGCCAGCCAGGTGCTCGAACTCGTTGTTGGCCACCTCGTGGCGCAATCCATGGAGCGTCACGCCGAGATCCGCCTTGGTCAGCCCGAACTTCCGGGCCAGGTACGACAGGTGATTGGCATTGGCCTGAAGCGATTTACCCGGCCAGCCAAGGTGCCCATCATGGTCGCGGACTACCGACTGGAGTTCCTTGAGCACGGCCAGCTTTTCCGGCGTATCCAGGGGAAGCACACGGTACCGCCCGCCCTTCGTGCCCTTCTTGATCGGAAGCCCGGTGCCACTCGCCGTGATGGCCGCCTTCAATTCATCCCGGGAAACGTTGACATCGGTGAACGCGAGGATGTTCGTCACACCGCCCTGCACGATCGTTGCATATGGGCGAATACACACCATCTCCAGCCGGCGCAGGCCCCAGGTCCGTCCCGCAAGGAGCATGAGGCCCGCCCGCTCGTCCGCCGCCCGGATCTGTGCAAGCTTCTGGTCGATATCGACACCGTTGCCGGACCAGCTCTTGTCCACCTGAGCAGAGAGCGTGCGCTTGGCGGCCTCGGGATCTTCCTTCACAAAATCCTCTGTGGGCCCAATCAAATCGGTCTTGCCAATCCATGAGGCGAAGATGCGGAATGCCGTCAGGCGGTTCTGAATAGTTGACGCGGACTTCCCCTCATCCAGCCACTTGTTCACAAGCGCCTGCATGTGCTTCTGCCGGAAGCTGTGGATGGTCTCGAAGCGGTATCCGAGCAGCTTCAGTTCCTCGAAACCCAGAAAGAGGATCTTCGAGCGTGCTTCTTGGGTGCGATCCGAGGCGCGTCGATCCCCCCGTACAGTCCGGAGGTTCTCAGGTTTCTTGATCAGATCGGCAAGCTGCTTCTTCCAGTTCCATGAGGTCGAGTACGTGCCATCCGCACCCTTCCTGCCCGGATTCCGTCCAGCTCCATTCCCTTCGAAAATGTCTTCCATCGCTTGGCTCCGTGGTAGCACCGACCACGCTTCGTGTCCTTCCCGACCGCCCAGGCTCCACAGCCCGGACGCCATCCAATTTTGCTTCCCGGTCTCATCCCCGCAGGAATCGACGTACTGACGCGTCAATCCCTCCGAGCATGAGGCCGGCTGTTTGTTGCATGCACCGCGTTCCTACAGGAATTGCTTAGTCGCTTCCGTTGCGACGTTGGTTGGCAGGGCCGTACGTTAGAAACTCTCGGAACTACATAACCGATCCCTCGGCTATGCAATTGCGCCGTATGCGCCATCCTCTCTTGTGTCAAAGAGAGGAGCCTAAGTCGCGTTTTTTAGAGGGAGCGACACCCTCGGACTGTCATTTGGCGCACTTCGGCGCCTCCTGAACGAATCTGTCTCCTCCCATTCCATCCCTTGCAGCCACCGAACCGTGATGGGTTCGAGCAAGTTGCCGGATACCGGGCCCGCCCACGACACGCCTCTATGGGCGCTCGCAAACGGGCTGGTCGACTTCCATGCGATTCGCACGAAGCCGCGTCCAGCGGAATGAGAGTCATCGGAAACAAGAAGCGCATCGCGCGCTTCGCGCCAGTACATCCCCCCGTGTAGGACGGGAGGCTGGCGGCTGGCTCCCTTAGGAGCGCTCACACTGCTTTTGCATCGGTGGTGTGCACCGATTTCATATTGCGAAACCCTGACCCGCACGTCTTTCCTGGCGGAAGTCTGTGCGCGTGGGGTGTTGGGTGCCGTTGGTATCTCGCTACGTGTACGAATGCCGAACCCGCGCTCTAAGCGCGAAGCTTGCCGGACCAACCCGGCAGCTATCGCTGCTGGAGGTCATCGCGAATTCGGGTCGTCACGTTTTGAAATGCCCTTGGCGGGCGTTGCCGCGTCTGCGCCGATTTGGCGAGCCGCACGAATCCTCTGGGGATTCCCTTTCATACCTTTTGCCCGGTTGATCCTCATCGGATTCCGGGCGGAGCGGTCTGCGCTCCCACCTTCCTGAAATTCGAACGCATTGCGCGTCCTGTTCCGAAGCCAGCCTTGAGGCAGGCGTCGGGGGCTAGATGCGGCCCAGCTGCCGATCACCGCGCCGAGGCGCAGTAGATGGCGTGCAGATTATGGCGCCTGGGATTTCTTGTCAAGAATGAATTTTCGCTTCAGCCCCTGTCTATCTTTTGTAACCCCCCTGAATCCGTTCCTCCTACGGTGTTTCCTGCCACATGCAGGGACACTCTCTTTGTAACCCCGTTTATAAGAACCGGCGCGTTTGACTCCTGGTCGCGGCGGACACATCGCAGGGAGTTTCGTCACGAGGCCGGCCTAAGCTGAGTTACACGCAAACCGAGGGAGGACGGGCCAGTTCCTGCCCACTAGATGGCCACTGCGTAGGCCATTCCTGGCCTTACGGCCCTATCCGCATCCGAAATCAACCCATCTTCCGGCCCGAATCTGGCCCAATTCGGCTCAATTCTGGCTTGTCCCTGGCCGTGGTGTGGCCGAAAAACGGCCAGAAAATTTAACAACTTCTTGCCAGGAAGTTATTGAACCAATATCCTTGCCGTACTTCCTGCGGAGAACCATAAATGTCAAAGTCCACCCCTGCGATTGTTCGCGCCATCGACGTCGGCTACGGCAACACCAAGTACACCCTCTCCCAACGCAATATCGATATGGACGCCGAGGTCGGACTCTTCCCGTCTCTGGCGCCTCGAGCTACCCAATCGGACTTCACTGGCGGGCTGATGGCGAAGGCGGACCGAATCGTCGTCCAGGTGGATGGCGAGAGCTATTCCGTTGGAATGGATGCTCTGGCGGAATCCAAAGGGATCTATAAGCGCGAGGTGGCGAGCGCCTATTCAACCTCGCGGGCCTACCGTGCACTGTTTCTCGGCGCTCTGCAGAAGATGCGGCTGACTGCTATCGACTACATGGTCGTTGGTCTGCCGCTCACTACCTATGACCGTTACGCGAAGGAGCTCACGGAACTCCTGACCGGGACACATGAAGTTCCCAACCCGATGGCACTTGACCAGGCCCTCAAAGTCACAGTCCGCCGGGTGAAAGTCTTTCCCCAGCCGAGTGGCGCCTTTTACAACTACGCCGTTCCGCGCAAGTTGCTCCAGTCGATGTCGCAGCAGACCAATCTTGTTCTCGACCCTGGATATGGCACTCTCGACTGGTTCGTCACCGAGGGAGCTAAGCCACTCACCGGCCGTTGCAGCGCCACACCCAAGTCGGTTTGGGCTGTCATCAGTGCTGTCGCCGACCATATCGGCCCGGATCTCACCTCGAACCCCCGGACCATGTCCCGGATCGACAATGCTCTTCGCACTGGGGCCCCTTTGACGATCAACGGGAAGACCATCGACATCAGCCCGTTCAAGCCGATCGTCGATCAAATCGTCGCGGATGCCATCAATGACATGCTCATGTCGATTGGCAACCTCTCTGATATCGACAACATTCTGATAACCGGGGGCGGGGCACACTTGTTCGTTGACCACGTCAAGAAGGAACTCGGCAAGACCCACAGTCAGATCCACGTTGATACCGATCCCGTGTATAGCAACGTCCGCGGTTTCCAATACGCCGGCGAGTTTTGGGCTGGAATGGATCGTCAGCGCGCAGCAGCGTAAGGAGCACCCATGGCACGTACTTCAACTGGGCGTCGAATGAGGTTGACCGTCCCTCCTCATCACGCCGTTCATCGACACCTTGGGAATCTCGACGAAGAAGCCGATCTCAATGCAGAAGTGCTTCGGCTAGCAGAGATTGGTGCCAACTTGGAGGAGCTTTGCGGACCGATGCGGTCAGTCGCAGATATCGTCAAGCTCTTGAACTTCAGGGCGGGCCCCGCACTCTTTGCCCCGTCGGCGGGAGTTCCCGCACATGCACCCGTACAGGCTCTGGCCGCGCAACCGGAAGCAATGGTTGCCGCGGGAGTTCCGCAGCCTCCCTCAATGGGGGCGGCGTTCCCTTCCCAGAATCATCCACAGCCAGCCGAGCCGGTACGCCAGCCACTTGAGGGGGACGAGTTGCAAGGCTCGACTGCGGTCGACGCTTCGCTGGCAGAACACATGTGGCTGCCAGATTGAAGGGACTAGAACTTGGGTTGCGCTTCGGTAGATTGGTAATCGTGAAGCATCTCAAGGAGGAACAAATGACTCACGAATACCTGTGCGAACATGCGCAACTCGATCCCCGTAGCGTCCCGGCCCAATTGCGTGGTCATGGCGACGGTCGCGACGAGCTCTACGAACTCTTCTTGCGAGTGGAGGGGATCGGCAACAGCCTGGCGGACCGGGATGGCGTAGTTGTTGACTCGTACGCAGAAGTCATGGAGGGACGCACTTTTCCGCCGGCGATCGCTTGGTTCTTGATCCGGTTCGGTCGCATGCTCGCCAAGCTGGATGTAGCTAGCCGCAAACTGAAGCACCTTGCAGACAGCTGCGATTTTGACCCGCCGGCCAGCGGCGGCCGACGAGAAGAGAACTTCCGACACAGCTATGTTTGAAGAATGCGCACAGCAGGCCCGCCCCCGTACCGGCCCGTTCATTTCGAGGCTGGCATGGTGTGCCGTTGTTGCTCTACTCATCTGCAGTCTGCCTGCGAAGGCGGACTGCTTCGACGATGCGGGGGCCTACCAAACGGTGAACCCGTACGTTCTGAGAGCCATCGCTTGGCACGAATCAAAGGGAGACCCGACAGCCGTCCATCGAAACGCCAATGGATCGATTGACGTCGGAGAGTTGCAGATCAACTCGGTTCACTTCCGCGAACTTGCAACTTGGGGAATAACGCCGTCGGCCTTGCTGGACCGATGCATCAACATCTATGTTGCTGCCTGGCGATTGAAGACGAAGATGGCAAAGTATGGCAACACCTGGGAAGCCATCGGAGCGTACCACTCTGAGACGCCCCAGTATCGAGACAGGTATGCCCGTGATATTCAGCAGATCCTTACGTCCTGGGGACAGGTATCGTCGCGATGACGACTTCACGCGATGTCGCCACCCTTGATTGGGGCAACCGCGGGTTGGATCTACGCCGGCTTGCCCGGCAGCTGACTATGAGAAAACTCGGTAGGCCCCGCACACCGCAAGCCCCGCTCACATTCCCAGGACTGGCCGGTACTTTCGCCGACCAGCCCCTTCCCCCTTTTAGTACACGCAGTTCGCGTAGCTAGCGAAGCATTGGTTCGTGCCACTTCCGTTCAGGACCCATCGGTTGTTTCCACTATCCGGATATGACCCGTCGGGTGCATGACTGAAGCTAGAGCCATTGAACCAGGTAAGCACATAGCCGCCACCGACCAACTTCGAACCTCCAGGGCACTGAGCAATTGCAGCACTGTAGTCACACGTGCCGCTGCCTGCCACTTGAAACGGTTGCCCCATACCGGAAGCCAGCTGCCAAACACCACCCTGGCACGAAAGAATCTTTCCGTTTGGATCTGTGGTGATACCTGTTCCCGAACAGCCATACCCGGCCCAAGCTGTTGCCGCCATGGCAAGAGCTGAATTCACGACCGCACCACCCTGCAGGTAGGTGTAGCCGTTGTGAACCGTCGTCCCATTGAGCCAAGTAGTGCCACTGTGCGTAGAGTTGCCTGACACGTTCAAGTCCTGATACGCATTGATCGTGCCGGAATTCATCGACGCCCAGGAGCCATCGGTATGTTGAATATAGGCGCCGCCGGGAGCACGGAGCGCGATATTGCTCGCGTCGCCGTACACCTGCGTTCCGGCAATCTTGACACCGACGCCTGCGGTGCTGGCGACAAATGCTCCACCAGAGGTAGTGACGTTCCCCGTGGCTCCCAAGGTGGAAACGTTGCTCATCGAGTTTCCATTGGCGTTCATGGGGCCAGTCAGCTTTCGCGAACCATCCAGTTTGTAGAACTGGCTGAGGCGCGCGTCAGTTGCTGAGTAGGAGCCAAGGCGCATTGCAAGAGTCCCCACTGGAACACCCGTCATGGGCGTCTGCCAGCCGTTCCCAGTCCCGATGAGTTTCCCTGCGTTGCCTGGAGTAGACATCCCGGCATCTGCACCAGCTGCCTGCATTGCGATACCAGCCAGGTCATTGCGGACCGTTCCGCTGGCATCCTTGTATGGCGTAGTCGAGACAGCATAACCCGCCAATGTGCAATTTCCGCTGGCACAAACTTGAGACACCGACGACGTGAAGACTTGCCCATTCGGCGCGACGCTGCTCAACCCGGAGGGGAGGTATCCGAGGTTGATCAGTTCGGGAATCGTTGGTGTGTAGGGGCTGGCCACACCGGGTACCGATTGGCCAGCCATGATCTGCTGGCCATAGTCACTGTAGTACCCGTTGATGCCGCCTTGAAACTCAACAACCCACTGCCCGGTCGCCTTGGCAAGCGATTCGTCAATCGCCTCTGTCGTGTTCGCGAACTGACCTGACAACGTCATGGTTGCGATCGTCAACGCCAACGCCGTATCGATGAGCATGCTGCCTTTTTGGCGCTGACGCTCACGCTGTTCAGTTGTGCGCCATGCCGCCCGCATAGGGGGGCGTCCCACAAAGTCCTTCCAATCCAGTGCCTGATTCATAGAATGCCATCCCAGTGGTTCGATAACCCAGAAGCAACCCGCCAAGCGGATCCATGCTCAATACTTCCCATCAGGAAGTATAGGCGATGGAGCTGCCAAAAAAAAAGGCGCTTCGGGGCGCCTTTGCCAAATGCTTGACCTCCACTGACCGTCTGTCAGGTCATCAGATAGATCAGCTTGTTGGCGTTGTTGGTACAGGTCATGTTTGCCGGATTGAATGTCACCGTCGAAGACTTAATCACCGTCCCGTTGATGGAGATCTGCGATGCTGAACGCATGATCGCCGAGATAATCGGCTGGCACGCGGAATCGGGAAGGTTGGTGATCTGATACTGCACCGAGTCGTTCGCGATGTTCAAGGTGCCTGGTGTAACCGTAAGGAGGCCGCCGCCGGGCGAGACAGTAACGGTACCAGCGGTGTCCTGCATCGAAACTAGGTTCTTGAAGAACCCGCCAGTATCGAGCGATGCATTCGAAACGTTGGCGTACTGACCTGCATAGGTCGATTTCACCTTACCAGCCAAGGAAGTGAGATCGTTGCCCAGCAGATTGGTCTGCTCACCAACGCTGTTCGAACTGAAGTAGGCGTACGAACCGACAACCGCGATCAGGATCACGAGCAGATAGAGGCCGTACTCCACCAGCACGCTACCCCGCTGTCCGTTACGCGCGTGACGGCCACGTGGCTTGTTCTCTTGCACATTCCCCGGGCGCAGAACCCGTCCGTTTTCATCCACTTCAACAATACGAATATCCATGATGTTCCTCAACAAGTAATAGAAGGTAAGAGCGCCACCGCCACGAACAGACCGTCGACTGCTCGCGCCATCCCATCAGTGAACTTGGCGAGCCAGAAACTTTGCGACTTCTTCGGCGGAATCAGTAAATCACGTCCACGATGCACTCGAAATAGCAAGACAGAGCCTATCGGCGGGGGCATTCGAACAAGATCCGAATGCCCCGCAGATCAAGAGCCGCGCATCATCATGTTGAGCTGGATGATCTGTTTGAACTCGTCGCCCATCTTGAACGTGCCGAAATAGAAGCTCATCATCAAAAGGATCACGCTGATGACAACGATATAGCGGAGCGTGGTGGCCTTTTTCTGCATTTCCACCGGTGCTGTCGTGCGGACAATCTCCCCGACCTTGCCGAGCATGGTCGACATGTCGTTGTAGGAAGCCAGGTCGACGATTCGGTAATACGCTCGATCGTTGACAATCCCAGTATTGAATGCCTCGCCCTTCGCGTTGGGTTCCTGCTCGAAGTTGTCTAGGATCTGCTTGATGTGCCAGCTCAGCCACGGATAGGCCTCGGGCTCCATCTTCTCCAAAGCGTCCGGAACTGTTTGCACCTGAGTGCCTACTTTGGTAGTGGCTGCCCCCAGTGACGATAGGAAAGAGGCTCCTCTAAAGTCCCGGTAAAACTGATAGGGCAAGAAGTTCCGATCGAGCCACGGTCGAAATTTCCCGATGTAGTTCGGAAACGACCATTTGACCCACCAGATTGCCAACACCTCGAGCGCCAATACCGCCCAACCCCATCCGCGAATGAACTCGCCAACGGAGTTGAACAGTTTTCCGACAGGGCCCCACTGCTCGGGAGGGATCATTCCTCCAATCGTTCTCAACAGCCGCGGCATGAGCACGAATCCCTCGACGCCAAGGAAGACGTGGAAGATGACGATGGCCGCAACGGCAGTCATAAGAACAGACCTGGCGACCTTCTTTGCTTCCTCCATTCCAAGAATGCTCTGGGAGAGCTGCTTCAAGCCAACCTTCAGATCGCCAGCGCGCTCCGCAAAGGAAAGTACCGTCAGGTCTTCTGATGGGACAGTTCCTGTCAGCGCTTCAGAGAACGTAGCGACGTCCTCGTCCATTCGCTGCAGCCAGAACGCTGACAGCTTCCCTTCCGGGAGCGACCCATACCGTTCCACATATGGCTCAAGCAACTCACGGATGTTCCTGCCTGGCTGTGCATCCATGATCCCGGCCAAGTCTCCGTAGAACTCGCCGCGCCGCTGCTTAAAGTCGAGTATCGCAAGGTAGAGACCGCGGCCGGCAGTAGGATCAGATGCCCTGGTTGTTCGACCAAAAGGCAAACGAGCAAGCATCGCCTTCATGCGACAGCCTCCCAGTCCCTTGGTACGTTGCCGAACCGTTCGGGCGCTTCACGGAATTTGCCAAGACCAAAGCGCTGCTGTTCGCTCTCATACTGCTCGAAAGTGCCAAACTTCTCTTCGATCTCGAAGGGCGACACTTCGCCGCGCGAGCAGCGATACATTGCCACTTCCATGGCTGACTTGCCTACAGAATCCTCCTCATCGAAGCCCGCGGTTCGCTGCTTGTTAACGTACTTAATCAGATCGATGTTCCTGTGGTCGCGAATCATCTCGAGCATGTACGTATCCAGCTCCAGCATCTCGGCGACCACCTTCCGCCCCGCAATACCATTGAGCTCTGTTAGTCCTGGCTTGCGGCACTTCGGGCACCCGTTGAGATTCGTCAGATAAATGCCGTCGACATCGATATCAAATAGCCTTTCAAGACGGTTCAAGTAGTCCGAACTTGCAATCCTACGAGCTGGAAATTCTTCACAACACTCACAATTGATTGGCACGAGCGCCTGATAGACCAGCAGATTCATGAAGCCCGGAGTCGCCATGACTTCACGGGGGATCCCCAATTCGGACGAGCAAAATCGATCGATGCTGCCAATGTGGGACGGCGCGTGAACAGTGGTGAATCCAAGGTGCCCAGATTCGACAATGTCACGAAACATCGAAGCGCTTTCCAAATCGCGACACTCGCCCACAAGGACGGCACTCGGGTCCATACGCTTCAGCTGTCGCTTCCAACCGATGAACGAGTCCCCCTCTGTATCAGTCAGAGAGCGCGAGACGTTGAACTGGCGAACACCGGGAATCAGATATTCGACCGGATCCTCGACCGTGTATTTGGCCATCGTCGCGGGCAGGCCAGCCATGTTGGTCTGCATGGTGGTCGATTTTCCCGAGCCCACAATACCCGCGACCGTAATGCCACCTTTGTGCCGGCTGATTGCGTTCCGCCACATGTGAATCTGCTGTTGGAAGTAGCCGAGCTCCTCCAGAGACTTGATGCTCTGCATGTCATCCTGGAACAGCATACGAAGCACCACAATGCTACCGAGCGCTGTTCTGCCGGATGCCCATCGAAACAGTACCTCGCGGCCATTGATTTTCAGCTGCAACTGGCATTGCTGAAGGATGTTCTCGTTGTACGAGTTGTGAGAGCCGTTTTGCGACTTGTTGTTGTACAAGTACGCAACCATGTCGAGCAGGGTGTGCGTATCGATCCAGAACTCGGGCGGCTGGACCAACTTGCCATGAATTCGGAACGAGACTTGGGATTTCGGCTGACGGCGATTCATCTCAATGTGCAAATCCGAGACCTCGTTTGCAATCGAGAACTCGCCCATCAGTTCGAACTGCCGGTACAGAGCGCTCGCATTCTTCTGCTCAAGCGACACAGCGGCCGCCTTACGCCTGCGATTCTCCATCACGCGATCACGGGCAAGATCAATCAGTACCTGGTCAGACGCAATGTGATAGCCATCGGCGACAAGGTCCCATTTGACCGCCAGGTGCCTAACTAGCTCATCGACGTAGTCGTCATTGCGCATGTCCTTCGTCAAGATGATCGCGTACTCGCCCCGCTTCTTGCCGTCGGCATTTGGCGGCGACACCTCAACTGGGCATACACACTGACGCATTGACGGCGGCATCTGGACAAGATCGTCGTCATACATCTTGCGCGTAAAGAGTGGAAGCGCGTCGACGGTGGAGATGACTACCGAGTCGTCACCATCAACTTCCCGATGTCCACCGGGGGCCGGCGCTTCGCCGGCTCTGTCAGTATCAACTGATGCCGCGCCAGAAAGATTGTCACCCAAGGAAGATGGTGGAACCCAGCCACCAGCCGAGACGACTTCTACGGGATTGACAACGGTCGGTTCAGTGAGGTTGCCGTTGGCCTCACCCCTCTTGAGAATTCGATTCAGCATTTAGCGAGCTCCTACGGTACCACCCATCGATTGACCCATTCCCATCGGCATGACTGGAGCTGAAGGAGGCATTCCAGGCTGCTGCCCTGCCGGCTTGGTGCGCGCTTGCGTCGGAATCCCCGTGTCGTCGCCGACGGGGTACCCCTCATCGACAAGCGATGCAAAATGCTTGACCGGACCCCTCACGGGCTTAAGATCGGCGCCCTCCGAGTTGATTGCAACGACGGTATATCCACGCACCTTTTTGCCCACCCAGATCTGATGAACGACCCCGTTCCACATCAGGTAGCCCGAAAGATCTGGAACAATCCCGAAGCGAGCGAACAGCCCGTCGCGAGGCTTTGGTTTCCCGCTCTCGGCGTCCTGTGAAACTGGTAAGGGCGCCATAGGTGGAGCCACCTGCTGGCCAGGAGGCAGAACACCAGAGTTGGCTCCCTGCTTGTCGCTCTCTGTCAGAGACTTGAGCGTCTTCGCCGCCTCGGCATCGATCAACTCCGCCGTCGTAGGCCCTCCAGCATGTGCACATGTCCAGGCAAGTGAGGCCGCAAGTCCAGCAGCAATAACAATTCGCTTCATATTCCTATCCTTTAACTAGCACTTGACCTTTAACCGTCACTTGAAACAAGGAGGTGTTGATCGACGTCTGAGGTTGCGAAACTTGCACGTTGATCGTCGCAACCGTTGCATACGCCGGAAACTTGCTCAACAACTCGAAGTTGCGCACAGGCCCCGACATGCTCCACTGAGCAGCACGGTAGGGATTCTGTAGTGCGCTCGGTTCGATGCCGTCCGCCCCAAATAGCGCGAATGGGGAAAGGACATAGGTCCCAGTGACTGAATAGGCCTGGAGCAAAGATCCAAAGTTGAGCGTCACCACATCGGCTGTTGGTGCGTGGTCGAGAAGCATCGCTACCCGCTGAACTTGACCAACCGGTGAGCTTGTCTGTACGTGCGCCAGTTCACCGTCAAATCGGTACGCGTTCTTCCACTCATCTGGCACTGCAGCCTGGAACGTCTTGTAGGTCGCTTGGGGAATGGACCGCTTGTAGTCGACCGAGCACGCCATAACCGACGACGGCGTGAACGTGCACGTGACAGCAGCCAAGTGCCAACCACCTATGTCCCACGGACGGGTCCTGAACCACTGATACCAAGGCCCTAGCTCGGGAGCACCGACTGCAGGGTTGGTTCTAACCGCAGCGATCGCGTCGTCGTAGACCTTCTGTGGATCAGGCTGCTGCTTCTGGCGGTGCTCTTGCCACTTCTTCATCCCCATCGGAATGGCGAATTGAACGGTACCGAAGCCCATCACCACCAAACCGAGAACTACAGCAACCTTTCGCAGCGGGAGTTGCGCCTTTGGCCGATGCATAACGCTGAACGCATCAGCGAACTCAGCCAGCACGCCGATGGGCGTGTGGTGGATGCCATCGATGCCGCGGGCATCTCCGACGATGTCAAAAGGCTCGGCACGGACCAACTTTTCCCTGTACTCAGCGATCTTCTGATCGAGCACGTCGCCAGAGACGTCCACCAGATCGAACGTGTCCCGAGGCTTGCCCTTGTAGAGCGCAATTAGGATGAAGCTTCCTTGCTTGCTCGGACTGTTAAGAACGAGCAGGACGTTCCTCTTGAGCCCGGGAATACGCGAAAGGACCTTCGCAGCGGCATACACCGGTACATTGAGCGCTGCCGCCTCCTTCTCCGTCATATCTGCAGACGGAATCAGACCAACTTGGAGAGCCTCTTCGTCCGTCCAGATCAACGCAGACTTGAGCTCTCGTGCCTTTGCTACCGCCTTTGCTTCTGGCGTTCCGCCCCCTACAAGACGTTTCCACGCCAGCCCAAACGCGATCTTCTTGCCGTTGACGTCAATGATCATGAGTCGGCGTCCTGAACTGCGGCGGATAGAATGATGATCGTCGTAGTGCGCTGAGTGCTGGCCGCCTTCGACCCGCCAGCGATCAGAGGAACATCGGGAGCTAGGCCCCGACGGTCGAACTGATTCTGCTTTTGCTCGAAGCCGGTCAGGATGAGGGTCCCGCCATTGTTCACGATCGCATCGATCGTCGCACCCTCGCCATTCGTGTTTGGCAACTGGACGGTCTGCTGATTCGCGCCGGATCCGGAAGTGAACTTGTCGAGGCCCTGCAAGGTCGACTGATCAATTGAGACAGTCATATTGATCGAGCCTCGACTCGTAACACTCGGATAGATCATCAGCTTGAAGCCGACCTGATCCTGGGCTGTCGTGATACCCGGTACGCCGCCCGTGCCACCTGCAGTAGCGGTTGCGGGAGTCGTCCCCGAAACGTAGGAGTACGTCTGGCGCACGTTGTAATACATGCCGTGCCGGTTCTGGATCGACAGCGGAATTTCCGTTGTGGTGGAGACGCGACCGAGTTCCTCGAGCGCCTGCACAATCGCCTGCGTGCCTGTAAACCCACCGCTGGTAATGTTCAGGCCGATCGACCCCGAATTATTGAGGCCACCACTCTGACCAATGAGGGAGACTGGCGAAATCGACGACAGCTGGAACCCAGGAATGTGTTCCAGTGCTTTGGTCATGACCGCGTTCCAGTTCACGGCCGCTTGCCCGTTGTCCTTGGTGGTAACCTGGATCAGTTGGAGACGCACCAGCACCATCTTCGACAGGACACTTGTCGAGAACTTGACGATTTCGTCTGCCTTGTCGACTGCCTCTTTCGTGTCGGTCAGTGTGATTGATCCAAGCGCCGGGTCCGCCGAGATTGAACCTGCGCGTGTCATGATCGTACCGATCGAAGACTTGACCGATTCAACCTCGCTGATGTTCGTCGCCTCACTCTTAATCGGAGCGTCTTGACCCTGTGCCTGCGTGTTGAGCGCGTTGGAATTGTTCGACTGCATGGTCGAACCCTTAAACGCTGTTGTGTAAGACATAGACCCGGGCTTGATCGGAAGCAACCAGGTCTTCGTCACCATTCGGTAGAACCGAATAACGCCCTTCTGATCGTCGTAGTTCCAGTTGATGCCGAGTCGAGTCGAGATGAGATCGAGAGTCTTCGACAGGGCCATCTCGCCCGGTTCAAACTGGACATCCATTGGGGTATCGATCGAGGCGGCACCCGAGTATCCCTGGAGACCACCCAATCCCTCCGTAGCATTCGGGATCGGAGGGAGAACCCCCTTCCCACCGGCGGCAGGGGCGAGCGCACCTCCAGCGCGTGCACCACCTGCCTGACCTGCAAGAGCGCCCTTAGCGTCATCGCCGGCTTGACCTTTGGGCAGCAAAGCTGACGCCGGCAAGTACACATCAGAGTCAATTTTTACCGGGATGCCAGTTGCCAGCGTAATTCGTTCTGCTGCAACGGGGAGAGTCACACGGCGCCCCGGAAACATCACCTCGACCTTGACGTTCTTCCGAAGTGCCAACGGCAGGACGACTTCCCGGTTGAGCGCAACTGCCTTGCCAGCCAAGAATGGCGCGTCAACCATCTCATCGCGCTCGCGCACCTTCCGGCTGTTGAGAATTTGGTCGATAAGCTCCTGTCGCCCTTCGCCCTGGATCCGCGTGTTGTCTTCCACCGTGCCTTTGGTTTGCCGCTCCAGTGTGGGTGACACGCACCCCGACAGAGTCAGTGCCGCCACAAGCGGCATCAGCACGAGGGCCTTGATCTCACGTTTCATTGGTCTACCTTGATTTAGTCGGCATTGGCAAACTGGCTTCCGTTGTGACCGATCCCGCTGCTGTCTCTTCAGCAGCAGCCGGGGCCCAGCTGCACGGTGCCCTACCTCTTCCCATGAAGAAGTAAATCATGGCTAGATTCAACGAACTATCGAGAAACAGCGCCTATTGCGGGCACCTTTCCCATCTTCCCTTCTTAGCGACCCCTCAAGTCCATCTCCTATTGCCGATCCTGCCCAACAAAATAGAAAGGGCGCCCCAGGGGCGCCCTTTCCAGCTGAGCAAATGTTCTAGAGGAAGCGCATCTACTTCTTGCAGGGTGTTGTGAGTCTGACTACCTGCACCCAATTGTTGGCGTAGTAGCAACCATGCACCGCCAGATCGCCGCGCTCTGTCGTATGAAGTGTGGCGCGCACGGCATCCACGAACCCCATATTCGACCACGTGTGCTCGCCAGTGATATTGATATCCCGGTCCACATCCCACAATGCGTGCCATCCGGACTCCTTCGCCCAGCGATCGATCAACTTTCGGAAGTTCTCGTCGCTCTCGCGCACCACAAACTCTCGCTGCGTCCGGCCAAGTGAAGCGCCTTTATCGCCAGCCGAAGCAGTGGCGCTTGCCTGTGTTGCCGGAGCGCCAACTTTTGGTACGAAGGCTTGGTTCTTGTGTTCCTGCGCTGTGACAGCATGCACAGTCAACGACAGTGCAGCAACGGCCCCGAGCCGGAGCAAATTCAGTTTCATCATTTCGTCGTAGTCTCGGCAGAGGGTTGAAGCACAATGACGTAGCGCTTGTCCGCTACGCGCGTCAATTGCAAGGTCTTGCTGTCCAGTGCAAGTTCAATCTTGTCCCGCATAGGCACAGTGAACGATGTTGGATCTTGCCAATCAACCGAGAGGTCGGATTTGTCGACCCGATCGAAAACGTACATCGTCTTCGGCGTACTACGGAGTTTCACAGTTAAGGAACCGTTCGACTCGGCAAGCGTCTCGATGCCTGCCTTGCCTGCCACCTGTACAAGACCATTCAGATCGGCGGACGCATAGAGCGACTTTGCTTCTTTGTCTACGGCGAGATTGAACGAGCCAGTTCCCGCCTTAGCTATTTCGGCGGCTTTCGCCTCAATGCCTGGCAGGCGATCAATCGGCGGTACGGAGATTTTCGAATCTCCAAGGCTATCGCTCCAAGTCAGGCGGTACCCCTCCTTGCCGGCGAACACCGACAGAGTCGACTTCAAGGAGATCAGGGCCGCTCCCGATTGACCATCTCCGCCAGCGTCTCCATAGCCAACCAAAGTGGCGAGCCTGCGCGCACCCTCTTCCCGACTTATGGCCCCTGACTGCATGTCGGTCTTAATCGCGTCTGCCTTGAATGCCACAGAATCTGGCGAAGCGTAGTTCACCGGAACTTGTGTCGGTTTGCTAAAGATTTGAAGCTGCGCATCCAAGCCACTCGCACCGGTCGTATCAGCAGCAAGTCGGATGACATTTGGGGCAACTCCGTTCTTCACGAGCCACTCCTTCACTGCACCAGCGCGCTTCTCAGCAAGTGTCTCCATCAAGCTGTCGTCATCGCGGCCGGTGACAATGATTCGCCCAGCACGTCGTGCAGATTCAAGGATTTCTGCGGCGGCAGCTTTCTTGGGCACAATCAGCGTCGAACTCCCGCGCTTGAAGAGCACGTCGAAACGATCTTCCGTAGGAAGCGACGTTGCCCATGCTGCGTTGTCGCCCGTTACAGGAACTGCATAGCTGTTCGCCTGAATCGATTGCTTCACGTGAACCGGGCGGCCTCTCTGCAATATCGCGTACAAGGCGTCAGGGTCAAGAGTCTGCGGAGAAACAGACGCTTCGTTCGAACGCACAACGAGGGAAGAAACAGAGCCGTTTTGACGGGATTTCGCTCCGTCGTATTCAACGACGGCAGTTTCCTGGCCGCGTTGCAGCACGAAACGGTTCCCTATTAGGGGAACGGTGTAGTAGAGCCCTTCCTGCATAGGCTCGAGCAGTTTTCGCCTGCCCCCTTCATCCAGTTCGATAACCGGTGCGAACTTCCCGATCGGGAACTGGAAGTACGTTTTCGTTCCATCATCAAACACTTGACTTGGTCGCACGCCGGTACCGCCCGACGTTTGGTATGCAAAGTCGTAATTCTGATTCGAGGCCGCGGGGAGCGGCGTCGTTGCGCAACCGCTTGCCGCAAGTCCAGCGAGGCAAGCGATAGCGAGGCGGGAGTAAACCTTATTCAGAAAGCTGCGTTTCACGTTTGTTACCTACGAAAAGGTGGCAACACCAAGTCTTTGCCAAGCACGATGCTGACGGGCGTACCGGGATCAACAGAGATGGTCGGCGGCGCGTTGCTGTAGCGATTCAAGATTTGCTGCGAAGTCTGAGTCAGGATCTGCCCTGCGGCATTCATCGGATTCCCGCTGCCTGCATACACGTTTCCGCTGCCAGCACTCTTTGGGCTTGTCACATAAGCCAAAGCAGCAGGAATGATGGCAGTTGCGAAAATCTGCAGGAAATGATTGTTGACGTCACCGGTCAACCCAGTCGCACCAGACGAATCAGCTCCCTGCGAGTTCGGTGTGTCCACACAAATCCCGTCGGGCCGGCAAATCCGCCCTATTCCAACCTCGATCCGCGACTGGCCAAGCCGAATGTCTCCGTTGTTTCCGCCTGAAATGGTCGAACCTGCCGGGATCAGAATCTGCGTCCCCGTTATCGTGTCGTAGACATCGCTAACTACATTCATTTCCAACGGACCAGAGAGATCGCTGTTGATCGCTCGAGTGGTTACAGCCTGAATCAGCGTGTTTGCTCGGAGGTAGTACTTTGCTGGCGGAGAATAGGCAGTTTGAACCGTATGGTCTGCTGCTTTCGAACTGTAATCACTCAACCACTGCGCGTTCGCGGCAGCACCGGCTCCCGGGGCGGCGCCATTCTGCATCCCAGGAATGTTCTTCAGAATTGAAGACATATCGAAGGAGCCTGCGATCTGCTTTCGCTGCGCATCAGAGAGCTCAGGAGGCGAGAGGCTGCTGCCGCCGCTACCTTGTGCCTGGTTTGGACCTGAGGCCGCACCTTTCACCAGAACCGGGGAGTTGCGAATCATCGCTTCCCTGTCCGGATCTGAGACTGCACGACCAGGTCGCGAGCCAGTTCCAGCGAGCCCTGCCGGAAGAGGAGGCAATGCCCCATTGGGCTGCCCGCCCGCCGTTGCAGGGTTCGCAATTGGTGTTACAGGCGGTGTAGCGCTTGCACCACCGTTGGCTGCCTGACGAGCCTGCTGGGCAAGCAGCTCCTCCTGCTTTCTCTTCGCCTCGGTCAAATCGGCTTGCTCTCGTACCTTCGCAAGACGGACTCTCTCCTCGGCTTCAGCCTTCGCCTTATCTATGGAGGTAGGGTCTCCAGCGGGACCCAGTTGGGCCGCCTGTACTGGCGTGGGCTTGAACTCAGTGTTGCGGGTACTGCCCCCCCCAAACTTGATGAACATTGCAACCAGTACGACCGCGCTGAGCAACAGCACGATCTTCCAGTGCATATTCTTCTTCGGAAGCCCCCCGTCATCGGACTCCGGGTCAATGATCATCTTTTCGGTCATTGAGCGACCTTATTGTTGGTGATCTCGACCTCTTCCTTGCCGATCTTCAGGAGCAGCTTGTGGACGACCTTCGTGACCTTCAAGTACCGGCCATCAGGGACAGGGGTTAGGGCGGCGTACCGATTGTCGGGAGTCACCCAGAACACAGCAGGCCAATCCTGCAACCTGGCAGGCATCTGCAGCCAAGTAAATGTCCCATCGTCGATAACCTGAACTGGACGAAACGCCGCTCCGCCACTAATCGAGTAGTCGAAGTTGAGTTGGTCAACGGAAACACCACGAGCCAAGCTGCCTACGGGAGATTTGGTGTCAGCCGACTGTGGAGCCACGCCAGCGGTAGCGACAGGTTGCAAAATCGACATCGCTGGATAGCCCCAGGTCACGCGTTGGTACCACTTTCCCACGTCAGCTGACGTCGATCGCAGCATAAGTTGGTAGGTCCGTTTGTCCGTGACTACGGTCCCAGAGGTCACCATGTCGTCGTACTTCGGGCGAACAAATATGTGGCCGGGGACGCCCGTCTCACAATCCCATGAGAAGGAGTCCCCGACTGCCATTCCTTTCACGACCTCCCCCGGTTCGAGTTCGATGTCAGTAACCGACTTCGGGCGAGTAAGCACTTGGTACGTGTTGTTTGGATCAAACTCGAATCGGACCAACCTGGTGTCACCAGGAAGCGGGGTAGCAATAAGCTCCGCTCGCACGGCGAAAGAGGCCGACAAAACCACGAGAGCCGCGGCAGACTTCAGAAGGATCGACATCATCAGAGGTCCTCGACGCGCGCGAAATGTGTGACAAAAATACCGACAGGATTCGTTGCGATCTCCTCTTCCTTGGTCGGAGGCTGGATCGAGTAGTGCACGGTGAGACGGTATTGCTTTGTCGCGAGCACACCATCACCGCTGTTGGAAACGGTATTCAGAAAAATGAAGCCGATGTTGTTCTCGCCTGGGTCAACGCTCTTGACGTGCACGACACGCGTGTACTGAGGATTCCTCGCCAACTTGCCCCATACATCGTCGTCGGTAACGAGCTTGTTGAGCTCCGCCAAACACGTTCCACGGCACAGTGCCAGTGCTGCTTTGAGACCTTTGGACGTCGTGAACTGGTCGATTGTCAGAACTTGCTCTGCCCACGAGCGTAAGAAGAATGACCGCATGTTGCGATCGGGCGTGAAGTTGGAGGCTGCTACCGCACCACCGTTGGCAACGCTTCCGTCGCTCTGCTCGTGCACGATGTACGGAACGATCGTCTTGAGAGGCATGAGCCGGTAGTGATTCAACGAAACGAGGATCATCCCAATTCCCATCACCATCGCGACGATGAACCAACGGGCCGAGTTTGCTTGACTGGACCCAATGATTTCGAAGAACTCGCGCTTTGCGCGGTCGTATGCAGTGATCGGCCCGGCATTGCCCGCCATCAATACACTGACATCTTTTTCCTTCTTCTTGAACAGCATGCTCAGGCTCCGAGATTTCTCAGCAGGAAGTAAAACACAGCACTCAACGACTGAGCCATCGGGAAAGAACGCCTAAGAAGGCCACCTTTCGCCCGCGGGAATCTGTTCTGCAGCATTGCCGGTGGAACACAACCGGAAGGCATCGCGCAAGAAAAAAGGGCCGCAAAGCGGCCCGGAGGAGTTTGAGGATTGCGTCGCACTAGTGGCGAATCACTGCTTCGCGCGCCTCACGCACATCGTCGACGGATAGGTGTCCCTCGTCGCCATCCAGCATACGGACGGCACACTGGTTGACGGCTTCCTGGAGGACCGCTTCGATGTTCGCAATCGACTCTCCCTCCAAGAGCTGAACAACTCGCGCGAGAAAGCTGTTTTGAGGAGCGATCCCCTTCTTCTGGAGCCAGTCCGCCACGAACTTCTCGGTCCCCGCAGCGTCAGGCGTTTCAAATCTCACCTTCTCAGTGAAGCGGCCACCGCGCATAGCTGCCTCGTCGATGTCATCAACAAAGTTGGTCGCTGCGATGAAAACAATGTCGGGGGTCTTCCCGGAAGCACCGTCCATCGTAGTGAGTACCTTGTTCGTCAACGACGCCACATTCGAAAGCTGCCGATTCCGCAGAATGTCATCCGCTTCATCGAGGAACACAATGACCGGCCGAATATCCTTGGCCTCCCGAATAAGCTTGTCCCAAGAACTCGGGTCGGCCATTAGCGTGCTACCAGTCGTTTGCAGGAACGCCCAACCAGTTGCCTTGGCCAATGCCCGGGCTGCCTCGGTTTTTCCGGTACCAGGAGGCCCCCAGAAAACGATGCCAGTCGGAGCCTTGCCTCCCATTTCCTCAATCTGACCGATCTTCGACATGCGCGTTGCAATGGCTTTCAGGCGCTTGCTCGATGCAGCTGACAGAATCAGGTCCTCGATATTCTTTGTACTCTCGGGGATCTTGCCAGCGCGCCCTTGCAGTGCCCGCATTGCCGCCATCAGATCGTCAAAGTCAAAGCTTGTCCGGTTGCTCTTGCGCTTTTCTTCACGCAGTTGTTCCCCGACGGATTGAATCCGCTTGCACGAGTAACCCACCCACCGCTTCGCTGCCCGCTCGATTGCCGAGCGCTGAATCTCCGCATACGGCACATAGCGTTTCAGAGAGTTCTCCAACAGGGCGAGGCGGGCGGGCTCGTCTGGCGCCGGCACTTCGATCTTGAAATCAAAGCGTCCTTCTCGCGCACCGGCAGGGTCGAGCCTCTCCAGGTAGTTTGTGGCGGCCACAACCACCACTTGATGCGCGCGAATGTCAACCAGCAGAGTGAGCAGTGTGTTGGTTAGCTTGCCCTCTTCGCTGCCGCTCTCTGCCATTCCCGCTCGATCTGCGAGCATGCTTTCCACTTCATCGAGAAAGAGCATGCAAGGAGCATGAGCTTTGGCATCCGCGAATGCCTGTACCACACTTTCCGTCGTCTGATTCTTCCACCGGCTGGCAACATCTCCTGTCCGCAGCTTAATCATAGGGAGGTTGAATTCGCCCGCCAGGCACTCTGCGACTTCTGTCTTTCCATTGCCGGGCTCGCCGAACAGCAGAATGCCATTGCGCGGGGCGTCACCATCTCCACGCTTGTCCAGAATATCTTCGGTGGCCAGGCGCAGGCGTCCCTTGAGTTCCTCCATGCCCACGAGCGAGGACAGGTCTTTGCGAGGCTTCGTGATCGGAAGGTGCGGCAATTGGCTGCCACCTTGCTCTTGCACGGGATTACTTGCGAGTTCACGTTCGCGACGCTCGGCGGGTTCAGGAAAGCGGATGGCGAGCCAAGGGTAGACCGCTAGTACCGGTAGGAAACCGGCAAAACCCCAAAATTCACTGGCCGGCGCATCGCCAAACTGGAGCGCAATCCAGCTAAAGGCGAACGCAACAATCGCTGCGTATCCGGCAGATCGGAAACGAATGGCGACCAGTCCAAACAGGACGATCACAATCGAAGCGATTCGGCCGTAGAGCGCCACATCTCTTGCCAACTGGTTCGATGTGAGCAGTTGATAGGTTTCCCAGACCCACGCGACAGCAGTTAGCACCGTAAGGATGCCGCCGGCGATTACTACGAGGCCCAGCAACGTGTCGAGAGGGTTCGACCTCGGATAGCGGTTCATTTGCTACCCTCCTGATGCGAGCCGGCCTGATGATGCCCCGCCTGGGAGCGCACCTGGGCATCGCTGGAAGGCGGGACCACGTTAAACGCGGTGTTGTAGTACAAACCGTAGCCCGCAAGTACGAGGAACAGAATGGTTCGGTAGAGCATCGTCATGATCCAGATCTCCTTACCTGACGACTGTACGCCAGTAAGATCCGGAAACAAGCCCTCCCGACAAGCCTGTGGGCTAGGCGACGAGATGGTAAAGGAACGGCACCGCCTCTAAGCACGTCCACAGCAACAGCCCGGCAAGCCCAGCGAACAGAACCAATGGCTGTTGCACCAAGAGCCTGGCCAGAGTAACTCCAAGAGCACCGGACATGGACCCACGGACCATCGCGTGGAGCTCCACTTCGCGCGCTTCCCACTCAGCCTCAGTATCCGGCCCGCTTCGTAGTAGCTTGAGGGCTCCCCCAAATGCCTCCCCGAAGCTGTGGCTCCTTTCCTTATTCTTTACTTCCTTAGCTTTCGTGCTCATGTCGCGTTCCAATTATCGAACGGAGGTTTAACGTAGCCACCACATCTGTCCTTTACGACTTTGACTTGTCGCCACCATTGCGAGCTTGAGCCATCGTCGCACGCACCCCACCGCCCGACGAACCTGATGCTCCACGCGAGGAACCGGAGCCTGTAGAAGCTTTTGAGGATCCGCCCCCAGTTCGCATGCGGTTGTATCCAGCGGCCAGCCCTCGTCGAGCGGCATTCCCTGCAGCGGCGGCGCCATTCCCAACTGCTGCACCAGCCGCCTTGGCACCTCGCCCAGCAAGAGCTGCCGTCTTTCCACCGGCATACCCCATCCCCTTGTGCGGGCCGTAGTTCTTCAAGTTCGAGAAGGAATTGAAGCCGAACCCAACGCGCGAGCCGCCTTGCAGGAGCCCCATCGCGATCCCGTTAATCTCGGCCATCAAATACGAGATGATGAAGGCTAGAACCACGAGGACAACGTACAAAATTACGTTTGTAGCCGTCGAACCCGCGGCAATCGTAGTCATGGTGGTCACGAGAATGTTCGTAATTTTGATCATGATCGCACCTACGACTTGCATCATCCCAGCGCCGATCATGAACTTTAACCAGCCGTCAAAGAGAAAGGTCGTATAGGGCATGATCAACCACGGCACCATTACCGGTGCGACTGCCATGCCAATAAAGAGCTTTGCCTGGGAAAGGATGTAGTTGGCGGCCCAGATTGCAGATGCGCCCGCGATGACCACAGTGGTGATCACCTTCAAAATGACGATCGCCAGTGCCGCGAGCATCGACCCGAGGTCAAAGTCACCGATGGTATGAAAGAGTGAGGAGAACCAACCTCCACTGCCGTTTGCCGTTGAATTAGACGAAGAGGCGCCACCATCCGTCCACAAGCTTGAGATGGCTGTAAAGAACCCCTTGAACCCAGCGGCCAGATTGGCGCCATCACTGTTGAACTGACTTGCGATGGTCGAGAATGTCCGGACCAGAGCATTCTGCGAGCTGGAGTTCAAGCACATCATGACAATGCCCAGCATCAGGGTATGCATGATGATGGCCGCGAAAACCTCTCCAAGCGTCTCTCCTTTCAACATCCCGAGCACGCCTGTCCAAACGAACATGACGCTAAAGAGAGCCCACTCCAACTCCTTGCCATTGGCAGACAGGGTGCCACTCATGCTGCTGAATGCCGACTGAAGGCTGCTCTCCAGACTGTTGAGCTGGCTTGTGACCTGGTTGATGAAGCCCGCATCTGCCGCGCCGATGGACACAGACTGGCCCGCACTCGACTGAGCAAAGGCGCTAGCTGAGTCTCCCAAAAGAACAAAGAGAATCGCTGCCCAAACTAGAGCAGTGACAAAGTTCGACTTATGGATTTGCATCGGCACTCCAACAGCGTTGCATAAGGCACCTAGAACCTCACCAGCCAAACACCCGGCCAGCTGAATCATTGAACTCCCATCGAGAGCCCCCTTCGAGGCCCCCGACGCAACGCCTGATCAATGCGCCACGCCCCACCACCCGCCACCGGTCGTTTTCAGACCGTTCACCAGGTTGGACATGTTTGCGTTGTCAGTGCTAATAGTCTTGTCGACCGTCTGCAAAGCATCACCATTCCGTTGCTTCGCGATCTGCTTGTTCAGGTCTTCCTGAGCTTTGTCAGCACCATTCATCGCCTGCAGTTGCTGGAGCATCTGCGCTCCTTGCATCACCATTCGATTCATCTGAGTGTTCATCAGCTGCATCGACTCGTGCGTCCCTGCTGTTGCTGGGATCATGGACTGCCACTGTTTGGCCATTTCGTAGTCCTGCTGAATGGACTGCAGCGTATTGGCCTCGTTTTGAGCGCGAGTTTTTGCGGCCGACACCCCGTTCTGAACGTCCGTCTTGAGCTTGTCCATGTACTGGTCCCAAGTCATGTTGCTCAGCTGGGCGGCAGAGAACTGGGTGCTAATCTGGTTCGAGATACCGTTGAGGTTTCCGTACAGGCTTTGCAGCGAGTTGATGTATCCGTTGACGTTCGACAGGTTGACGTTGCGGATCTGCTTGATCGTATTGATCGCATTCGCAGGCATGGCTGCGAGCTGCCTGACCTCCATCTCGTACTGACGGATTTGCGTGGCGTAGGACTGCACCTGCTGGATAACGGACTGCACAGTTTGTGCAGCAGTCATCGCGTTCTGGACGTAATTCGTGGGGTCCCAAACGATGTACTGCGCTGAGGCACTTGCCGATGTGATCAGCATGAACAGTGCGACGGCAAACTTTTTCATGATTGCGTTCCTTTGAAAATTGGAGATCGATCAGCGGAGCCCATCCACCAACGACTTGGTGTTCTGGCCGTCTTGATGAATGGCGTTGTAAAACACGCTTCGTGATTCGGCGTCCTGCTTTCGCTTCGCCAGTTCATCCATCTGTGCAGCGGATTTCATCGCGCCGTTCTGGTCCACCAGCAGCTTCATGACTTGCGCGTTTTGCATAACAAGTCGATTCATCTGGGCGTTGAGGAGCTGCACGTCTTCGTTTGTTCCCAGAGTGGCAGGAATCTGCGCCTGCCATTCAGCAGCCATTGCGAAATCGTCCTGAACTGACTTCAGTAGTGCCGCTTCGTTCTGGGCGCGGATCTGCGCCGCTTTGACATTGGCCTTGACCGCATCCTGTTGCGAAGCAAGGTAGTCCTGCCAGCTGCGCCCCGAAAGCTGGGCCTCTGTGAACCGCTTGTTCAAGGCATCGGAAACGTTGTTCAGATCCCCCATGACATTCTTCAAGCTGCCGATGTAGTTGTAGACAGCTTGCAGATCGGTCATCGATACCCCCCCCAAGGCCGCCAGCTGTCGGGGATCGAGAGATTTCAGCTGTTGGATCGCCATCCGGTACTGCTGGATCTGCGTCGCATACTGCTGGGCTTGCGTCACGACTCTCTGCGCCGTCTGGCCCGCCTTGACAATGTTCTGGGCGAAATTCGACGGATCGAACACAAGGCCACCCGTGAACACCGGCATGCCGCCGGCGAAACACGAACTCGACAAGAGCGCTGAGATTAGTATTGCGATCACCTTATTCACTTTCCGCCGCCTCCCCAATTCGCACCAATTCTTCGATGTACTGCTCTTGCCAGTCCGGGACCAACTTGGCGCGGAACTCCTCGTACTTCATTCTGGCCAGTTGATCCGACCGCAGACACGCGAGCATCTCCGGAGGAAACTTTACGTTGACCATGCGCGACATGCCCTCCGGATTAACGAAGTAGTACTGCACCTTCCGTTTGGCAGTCCGAATTCGTTCGATCTGTTCGTCATTGAGCTGGAACTTGTCGCGATACAAATCCAAGTGCGCCATCACGCTCGGATTCGGCAAGAAGATCCGGTTCTGGATGTTGTCGATAATGGTCGTAAAGATGTCGCTGTCCGCGATTTCGGCCAAGGATTGCGTTGTCATACCGACAATTGCGTTCTTTTTAGCCAAGGTTCGAAGCCAGTTGTCGAACCGCTCGCGAAGCTTTTTGTTTTTCAGGAGATACCAAACCTCCTCGAGGTAGATCAACGTCGGTTTGATTGCCGCGGTCGGATCCAAAGTCAGCATCTCGTCGATGCAGAAGAACGCGTAGTCGATGAACACTGGCGCCAGAATCTCGTCCTCTAGCAGGCCGCCCATCTCGACGTCCGTGAAGTCGGAAAGCCTGAAATCATCCTCGACGCTGTCAAAATGCGGATACGTGCCGCCGTCCTCCAGCCAGGGCAGCATCTCCTTATAGAGTTCGCTCGACAGGGGCCGCACAAAGTCGGCGAGCTCGGAGAGCCTCCAGTGCTCGGGAGGCTGCTCCGCAAGCATGTTCAGCGCCTTGTTGAAAGTGAGTTCGTCCTCCGTCTTCCACTCATACGAACGCAAGCTGACGATGAGCTGGAGCCACCGCATCAGCCAACCCCGTTTCGTCATGTCCTTGACCACCCGCAGCGGATTCATACGCGGCGGTTTCCCAGTGCTGGGGTTCATGTCGATGTGCTTGGCGCCCTGCAGGCCCGAAGTCACGTAGCACGAATAGTCCTTGTCGAAGATCAGGACATTGCAAGGGTGGTATTTGAAGAACTGCGAGATCAGGAAATTCAGCAGCGTCGTCTTGCCGGAGCGAGAAGGGCCGACGACGAAGAAGTGAGGCAAATCACCTTGGTGGAAGTTGTAGTTGAACGGCACGTTATGCTCGGTCGGGAGCAACGCGAGGGCGGGAATCGGCCGCTGCAGCTGGGCCGAGAGGTGCTTGTTACGTCGATCACCTGTACGAATTGCGCGAAGCTGTGCGAGGTCGGCCAGGTTGCCAACATTCACAAAGCCCCAACGGACGATGTTTGCCCATTGACCGGGTAAGGTCGCCGTAAAAGCTGACAACGCGTACATGCGCTCTCGCACTACTTTCGCGCCTACAAGGGTCCGCATTGCGCTGCCGACCTCAGACAGCGTATCCTCCATTTCCTTCTCTGTATCGCCGTAGGAGAGGATGGTCATGTTGTAGTGACCGAACTGCCGTTCGCGCGCCGTCAAATCTTCCAACGCTGAGGCCGCGTCCTCGGCAAGCGCAAGTTTCCCCGCATCGACCTTGTCCGATTCGGTCTTGGTCATCTGCTCGATCATGAGGCTCATCCAGGGCTTCGAGGACGCCATGAAGTGGTCTTGTGTGTCCTGGATGAATTTCTGCGCTCTTTCCTTCGGCCAAATCTCGAAGCACTGGCTGACGGTGATCTCGCCATCAATCTGCAAAAGCGGATCCGTAACGCCTGGGCCGATTACGTTTGGCCAGTTCTTTACACTCATGGCGCCGACGTAGCGGACCACGTCGCCCTCGAACTCGAGGTGCTTTTTCTTCCTACGAAGCGTCGAATCGGGAAGATATGTGTTGAGATAGACGGGCGTGTCGGGCATGGCCACGCGATGGTGGTCATTCGGCGGGCTAACGCGTCGGTGCATAAACGTCAGCAACTCGCTGTTATGCAGCTTCTTGAATCCAAGAGAACTCACAGTCGTCTCGAACTCCTCAAGAATCTGACGAAAATGGTTCTCATGCGAGTCGAACTGTTCGAACGCAAACGATGCGTTCTTACGCGCTGACGTGGCAGCCGTCCCGATCTTCCACAAGGCCGGAAGAATCCCAACCTTGTAGCGATCCATATGGTTCGACAGCTTGTCGAAAAAACCAGACGTCCCACCGAGGTTTCGGTAGATAACGGCGAAGTAGTGCCGGTTCTCATACTGACGTTGCCCGAACAGATGCTGCTTCCAGGTCAAGTCGAGGTACTTGCCGATCGGCGTCGGAAAGTCCGCGTCCGGATACTGCTCAGTCCGGCGGCGGTCCATGATCGACCAAACAAGGATGTGCTCGTCAAAGACCTTGAGGGCGCGCTCGAAGTTCTCAACGTAGCCGTCAGTCTCAATCGGAAGGCGCCCCTCTGCATCGATACCAGCAACCTCATAGACGACCATCAACGACCCATCAACGTTGAAGACCATGTCTGAGGCATTCAGCCCCATCCACGGAACCATCTCTGAGAAGCTACGGACTGATTTGAGGTACGAGCCGAGGATCGCCTTAATGCTCAACATAGGATGTCACGCCCAAAGCCATGCGGCCGCTTGATTTTCGACTTCCGATCGATCCGGACCCACGGGTCATAGATATCGGACTGTTTGCTGTACTGCGTGTAGATCTGGTAGATGTTCTCGTCTCGCTTGGTAAGCCAAACGAGAAAGAGATGGAGAAGAACAAAGACTGGCAAGTACAACCAGATACGCCACACCCCCAGCATTGCGACTGCGATGGAGATGTGAACGATCGCAAGGCGCCGCTCGACGCCTCCGATCGTCTGAACTCTCATCAGTGAGGGGTGGATTACTGTAGTACGTGGTTCGTAATCCATAGCCTCTCCACGTGCTTAGCAGCCGCTGCCGGCAGCACCACCCGAGGTTTGGATCGCGCCCAACCAGGTAGCTGCTTGCAATGCGATGGAGATGCCGACAATAACGGCCAAGCCGCGGCCGATCCAACCGCTCACCTCACCCGCCGCCCACAGCAAGCCCAGAATCACCACGACGATCCCGGAGATCGCGTAGCCCACGGGCCCCGTCATCAGGTGGAAGAAATCGCACAGAATGCCCGTGATCGGGAGCGTCATTACTGCGAGGGCCGGCGTGGAGGAAACTGCCATGGCCGACAGCAATGCGAACGCCGCCCATTTACGCTGCTTCTGCGAGATCGCGTTGAATACCGACAAGTGGGACATCAAAAGTTTCATATCGACTGCTCCTATAGATCAGCTTGGTTTCGTACTCTTTCGTTTGGCGGTTAAAGCCATCGACACTCACTACTTCAGCGACAATCCGGTCGTCGCCAACCAGTGTCATGAAGACCATCACCTGGAAGGCAGAAGCGATTCGTACTTGAATGCCCTCGCGGCTATCAGGTGCGTCGCTCGATTGCGCAACCATGTCCTCGAATCGCGTCAACCCTTCCTTGCCGTTGTTTGCGTGCAAGGTGACAAGCGGGCCCGGGTGGCCGGTGTTCGCTGACTGGAGCAGATCGTTTGCTTCTGCACCACGAGCTTCCCCGAGCACGATGCGGTTGGGGTTCTGTCGCAGCACACTTTCAAGCAGCCGCTTCGCCGTAACCTTGAGCTGCGGATTGATCTGCAAGCGCACACTGTTTGGAGCCTTGAGCACCAATTCCGGCACCTGCTCGATCGTGATAATTCGGTCACCTTCCGGGAAGCACCCGAGCAACGTATTGGCGAACGTTGTCTTTCCAGATCCGGTACTTCCGACAACCGCGACTCCGAGACGCTTTCGGACAACGTCCACGAGAAACTCGGCAATCTCCGGAGGAAGAGCACCTTGTTTGATCCAATCTTCCATCGCCATGACCACCATGTTGTTTCGCCGGAAACAAATGGTCGGGCCATCGACCGCCACCGGTGGCAGCGTTGCCTCTACGCGGAATCCTGGCAGCTTGGTGCTGACGATTGCGTCAGCAGATTCATTGCTGACGGTGATTCCAGAGTTGGAAGCCAGCAGCGTAATTGCGGCCTCAATCTGGCTAGCGCTAATCTTGGCGCCGGTGCTGAACTGTCTGCCACCCTGCTGGACCCATACGTCATCCGGCCGGTTGATCATGATGTCCGTCACCGATTGGTCATCAAACCACTCCTGCAGAGTCGTCAAGCAGTTCCGAACCTTCGCCAAGACGCTTAGTTCCCTCCTGCTCTTCGCGTCCCCTATTGGATCGCTCATCAAATCCCCCGTTTGCTGCAGTCATCACCAGGTTCCGAATCTACTAGTACTTCCCACAGGGAAATAGCGAGAAACGCTGCCTAAGAGGGGGATGTTTCCGGGACTAGTCACTTAGGATCCAAAGATCCTTTGCGAGTTGGCCAGCATGACCGCAACTGGCAACGCCATCACCAGCGCCCAGAGAGGCATGAACAACGGTGTTACCGGTAGGGGAGCGATCAAGTACATGACCGGGAAGAAGATGATCCAAAGCAAAGCGTGGGCTGACAACGAGAAGGCACTAGGGTTCTGATACGCGAAACCAGCCAGCTTCTTCGCACGCGTCATGTAACCATCGACCACGCAAGCCAAGAGGAACGGGGCGACATACGCTAACCAATGCGCGATGATGAACACGCGGATCATCATTCCGTACAGGTTGATCACCATCGAACCGAAGTAGGAATTGGTAAGTGTAGAGAAATGCTTCAGAGCGCCGCTCATGGCATGCGCCTTTCGCACGTCATCCTCTGACAGGTGTGTCTTGTTCAGATCGGCGATGAAGCCCGTGTCCACAAATGCAGCCTTGTACACCGCCTTGGCACGCGCGACGATGTGCTCGGTCATCACTTCACCGAAAACAGAACTCGTCATCTCAACTTCGCGCGAGACACGATCCAATCCTGACTGCACCGACACCAGCGCCGGCACACTCAACAGCACGATCAGGGTTAGTAGGATCCAGAACTTCAGATGCAGTCCCCACTTCATCGCGCACCTCCAGATCTCGCCTGCTCCAAAGTTCCACCGGACAGCTCGCTCACTCGACCGATATCCTTTGCGGTCATGATCCGGCTGCACAGCAGGTACCGATTCCCCAGACGAGCTTCCGGTTCGGGGGCGGGAATGCGGACGAACCTCACTGTTTCAAGGCCAAGCCGTCGTGCCCAAGAACCGATAGGCTCTTCGAACGGAGGCCATGTTCGTTTGCGGCCAGACGCATCAAAACCGACCGCGCTAAATTCCATCGCGACGTCGGCCGAAAGTGCGAGTGACTCGAGGAAAGCGACCATTGAGTCCGTGCTTCGGCGCGACGTCTCGTAGACTTCCAGGAACCGTTGGATAGCCGACCGGATAGCCTCTACAACCAACGGTTCTCCCTCTGCACCTGGGTAGCTTTCCGACAGAATTTCGCAGAACTTCATGGCCGACTGCTGCAGGGTGGGCCATTGGTGGAAGATCGGACGCGCCGAGCCTTTGGTTTCCGTCGAACGGAGCACATTCGCCAGAATTACGTCCCCCTGCCGGCTAATGCTTGAAACGGGGACCTCCCGCGCGCCTCTTGTGCGCTTCCGAAACTCAGTTCCAGCCAGGTCGATTACCTGCGATTCCATGGTTTGCTTCTTGGGTGTTATTTGGAGGTGTGCATTCGCTCGTTAGAGAACGAGCTTTGGAATGCGCCCCTTGATGACCGTGCCTCGGTTCCAGACCGCCATGTAGTGCAGGTCGGGAAGCTTGCTCATGAGCGTGATTGGGAAGAGTTCCGTAGCTTCCTCCGACACCGTTTCGCTCACCGAGCCGCCAAACTCAATGCCGTGGTCCTCTGTCTTCGAGTTACGGCCATGGCTCCTCGAAACCTTCTTGATGAAGGTCTCGCCGATCTTTTCGGCAATCAACTCTTGCGTGTCGGCATCTTGCGTTGCGCCCGCGATCAAGTTGTTGAAGTTGCCGATCATCCGCTTCGCTTTGACCTCCGACCCAAGTTTGTCAGCGAGGTCGGAGAACGTCTGCCCACACGCAATGAAGTCAAGGCCAGCGCCACGACCTTTGTTGAGTTCCTGAATTACTGGCTCGCACATGAGATCGCCCCACTCATCGAGGAGCACAATCACCCGGGGCTTCTCTTTGACGTTCTTGTCGTAGTTATATCGCTCCCCTGCGACAGCCTGCAGATCAGAAAGAATTGCGGCGGCGATAGCAGAACCGACCTCCGGGTCGCTCAGCGAATCGAGGCCCGCATAGAAGATGTACCCCCCCTCCACGATTTTCTTGGTGTCGAAGATCGGTCGCGGGTCATCAATATCGTCGTAGTCGGGACTGAGTAGCCCCTCCAGTTCGCCGGCGGTGAGTTTGGTTAGGAGAGGAAGCAGCAAGACCATCATCTTCGCAAACCACTCGCGATTTGATCGAACCGTGCTAATCAGTCCCTTGATCTGCCGGGGTTGTTCACGCTCTGGAACCGCCGTCTCGAAGAACTCGACATAGGCGCGCAACTCAGCGGACGCGCCATCCATGTCGCTGCTCTTTCGTTCTCCCGGCTTGTTGTATTTGGAAACAAGCGGTGCTACCTGGCTCTCCCAAAGTGAAACGTTGAGGGTGAAAAACTTCCTCAGCGCTTTCTCCAGGAGTTTCTGTGCGCCGTTCAGGTTTTGAATTGAGTCGAGAAGCGACGACCAGGACGGTCGAGTTCCGGTGTAGATTTGCGCCTGCGCCACATGGTTGACCTGCATCCACACGAAGGATCGAAACGATTCGTCGCCATCAGAAGGAATCAAGGACGAAATGCGGGAAGCAACCTGTGTTTCTCGATCCCAGTTCTTCAGCGTATCAATGCGCACTGACTCCGAGGGGAAGGCAGGGTGGAACGTAAGCACCTTCTCGGGCCGCCCTGATAGCGTGCCAGCATTCCGCGCGATCTCCTTCAAATCGTGGTCGCCCTTCGGATCAAGGATGACGATCGTGTAACCGCGCAACGCGAGCTGGTACACCAACAGGCTGTACAACGTTGTCTTGATCGCGCCGGTCGTCGCCAAAACTGCCGTATGCCCTTGCATTGCAGACAAAGGCATTAGCATGTCGCTTTCTTCAGCGAGTCCGTGAATCCACTGGAGACCCTTCGCATTTTTCGGATCGAGTTGCGACCCTTTCAGGCCTCGAGCCTTCAAGAACCACTTCGGCGGATACACTGCTGCGAGATCTCGCTTCATGATCTCAGTCGCCTGCTGGGTGTGACTCGGTTCCCACCTGAATCCCCAACCCAACCACAAGTTGTCGCCGAACTTCGGGATATTCTTCCGAACCACCTCGGCCTTGAGGAAGGTGAACGGCTTGCCGGCCAAGTTGGCCTTGAAGTCCCAGATCCGCTTCGCCTGACTCCCTCGCCAAAGCAGCATGCCAGCAGAACCTGCGCCCATCCAAAGGAAGGCCGATGTGCTGATGTCCGAACTCAGAGCGATGCCTGTCATCGACACCAGTGATACGCCCCACGCCGCCGCAGACCTAGCCTCGTACGTCGGGCGAAAGAGATTCTGGAAATCGATGATCATGCATTTACCCCAAGGTGCTGAGCTGCGTGAGCCGCAAGGACCAGGCAAGGCGTATCTTTGTCCGAGCCGCCTAGGCGCCGCAGATGCTGCTTCTTCGCGGGATTCTTTGGATCTACGTAGAGCAGATTCAACCGGTCCAACTCATCAATAACAGCGGGCAACGGGGCCCCCAACGTCCCGGCATATTTGAAGCTCACGCAAAACCCATCCCGATCCAACAGGAAACAGTCCTGGTGATCGCCAGCCCGGTAATCACAGATCAGTTTGCCGAGCGTCTCCGCCAAGAAAGGCTTGAACTTGACTCGGAACTGCTCAGGAACATACTGGGCGTATGAGAATTCGGTTTGATCGGTCGGAGCAGGATTCAACTGTGGTTGCGACACATGGCTAGGGGTTGCCGGCACCCTTTGTGCACGCGCTTCTGTAGCGCGGGACTCTGCACGCGAATCATTGGACTTCTCATTCTTAGCAGGCGCATCCGATTCCCCTGCTGGCTCTTCAGTCGCAGTTTTCTTCGATTTCGATTTGTTGCGGCGGCGCTCGCTCTCTTGTTCTGGTACTGGCTGCTCTTGGCTGCCGCTCTTCTCTGCACGCTCTGCGGCTGCCTCATCTGCGCTCCTGCTGTCCAATTCAGTTGGCTCGAGCGTCCGCATTGCAGACTTTGCCTGCGCTTGCTGGTTCATGAGTGCATGGAGCTTGTCCGGCGCTACTCCACCGGCGGCGGAAGGTTTCGCTTGCGCTGCAGATGGCGAGCCGGCTTCATCGCCAGCGGGCTGGCTTGTTGCCTGGGTTGGACCGGCACCTGCATTGAGAGCGGATGCTGCCGACGTGGGTTGGGGTTGTGCTGCGTCGGCCTGGGATGCAGCAGCCATCGGCGTACCCGCTGATGGCTTTGCTGCGTTCGTGTTGCCACCCTGGCCGCTCCCAAATGCATTCGGCAGAGGGGTAACCTCGATGTCTCCCAAGACTGTTAGAGGGTTGGCGAACTTTGTGGCCTGATATTCCTTGCCATTCGGGAGGACAACTTTCCAGTATGGATCACGCTCGCTCTTGCCGACGAACACCTTGGCATTCAGCAGTGCTTCGGCGAGGGTATTGGCCTCGGTTGGCACACCTCGAATACCCTTCTCGTCGATCGCCTTCGACAGCTCATCCGCGGCCTTCTTCCAGATGACGTACAGGCCGTCAGAGCCATACCAAACTCGCCCACCGTCCTCGTTGATCTTCCATTTGCTCTCACGAATCAGAGTGCGCATCGCCTCCAGAAGGTGAGGCTCAAGATGGTTGCCGACCGTGAGCGTGCCGTAGTATTCGGGCCGCACGGCTTTGTCACGATCCAGAACCCGCTTCCGGATGCGGGTAACAAGCTCGGCCACGGCATTTTCATTGTCGCGAGCGACGCCCGTTGCAACAGAAAAGACAATCGGTGCAAGGGTCGGAGATCCCGACTCAAGGTACTGGAGGCAACTGTCGGGGACAATCTTGCTGATCATCGCCGAGACCTCGGCTTTCACGCCCGCCCACTCCGACTTGGGCTCCGGCTGCCAAGAGATGTAGTACTTTTCGAAACCCTGCTCGCTACACCACCGATGAAGTGGCGAGAGGTACTTAGGCCATTGAATACCGCCTGGACCGCTGACAATGAGGGAAGCAAGCGGACGATGCAGCTCAGAGCACAGCCCAGCAAGGAATGCCGCGTATCTCCAACGTGGCTCGAGGTTGTGCCGGCGTTCGACACCCTCCGTCGGGGTGAAAATCACCCCCTCTGACGCTTGCAGACTGTAGAACCCCATTTCGAGGGACAATCGAAACAAGCCACCCGCGCCAGTGTGCGTCTCTAGCTTTGAAGCCGGAAGAAGGTGCACGTATTCCGCCAGCTTTCTGATGACAGACAAGTACATGTCATTGAAATCAGTGTCTGAGCCACCAGCGACCGTGCGGATGCGCCCCATCAACTGGGATTGGCTTTGAATGATTTGCTCGACGGCCAGTACGTCAATCCCCGGGTCCACGGGCGGATAGACCGGCACGCGAACTGCAACAGTGTCGACCCGTGCTACAGCCGTACCAAGCTTCGCAGCAATGACGGGTGAAACCGCCGGCGTAGCGGCAGTCTCTTCTTCTGTTCGACTGAGCAGCCGATGGAGGAATCGTTTGAGCATGCGGAAAAGTCTATGCTCGGCCTCCAAAGCGAGAAAGCGCAAAAGGTGCTGCAAACCGACGGGGTTTCAGGACTTTTGCGGCACCCTCGCTCCCAACAGCAAGCCCCACACCTAGTCACGCATAGCGCCTACCAGGCGATGCGCTGGCGAAGGCTTTCATTCCACCTCGATCAAAGCGCTGGTGTGGCCGATCGCAGCAAGGACCAGTCTCCGTTTTCGCAGTAGACGGCGTATTCATCCACAAGTTGGGAAACCTGCCGCGCGAGTATCTCGTCCTCGTCCACTGCCTGTTGAGCAAAGAAGGCAGAAACATGCGACCGCGATTGCCTACTTGCCGGCCGCAATGCCCTGACCAAGTGCAAAGCGTGCGCGTAGTGCATGCGATGAAAAAGGTATTGCCGAACGTGCGCTGACACATCAAGTGCGTCAGTCAGGATCGCGGTATCACTGAAGACAATGCTGTGCCCGCCGCCACGAAGCCTTGCCGGCAAGCTTCCCAGGCCAATGGCGCGTCCTTCAAAAGCACCCACGACCTGGTTGAACACGATCAACGTAGGGGGCACTTCACCCAACCCTTTCAACTCACACTCGCCCAACGTGCGCAGGATGCTGCCGATACGCGATCGCGTATTCTTGTCCCTAGCCAAGCCCAATGTAGGCTCATATGTCGGAACGCAGTGACCGATACCGCCAAGTGCCATCAGATTAGCGATTGCCGCTTGATCGCCGCGAGAAAAGTCGCAAGATGCGCCGTAGTTGACTGAGTATCTATCTGCCAACTTCCGCAGGGCACTGGCAACACGCGGATGGCTACCGCTGTCGATCCACAATACAGCACCACCGCTAGCAAGTATCTGCTCGGCTAAGCCCATGACGGCCATTGAGCGGCCGGAACCCGTTTCACCAAGGCTGCGCAAGAACAGTGGGCGGCGAACCACAACCGCGGCGGCTCCCGCACGTCCGAGCACAAGTTCGCAGCGTGATCTGTGTTCGTCTGTGGCACGTCTTTGCGCCACCCCGCTGGAGCTCATACCGACTTGCATACCAACTTGTACCCGTCGGGTAGGACGGTGCCTGTTTTTTTCGAAAGGATGAAGTTAGCTAGCAAGGCAGCAAAGACTAGCCCGCTTGCTGGAATGTCGCGACGACGCGCGATTTGTGGCGCTTGCGAGAACCGCCGAAGTTCCCGTTGTTGCACACCGGGCACATCACAGGTTCATTGCGTTCATGAACGTGGTTCGATGAGCAGCACTCGCACTCGGTAAGTCGCAGTTCGCCGCTATCAAACGCCCGAGCGAGCATCAGCGCACGCTCAAAGGAGAACTCCATGCTCTTTTCCGGGGGCGTGCTCTCCCGAAAGAATGCGTAGGCCTCAATCAGGGCGTCGACATGGTGAGCGCCGAGATAGCAGAGCTTGTTGTACGAGTGGAGTATGAGGCTGCAGTCGAATCGACGGTTCGGCTTCTGAAAGAAGCTGCCGAAATCTGGCGACGGCGACATGCCCGGTTTGGGCGTCCGGCCGGTCAACTGAGTGAAGATTTCGCGGAAGGTCGCGATATGGACCCCGCCGTGAGGGGTGAGTAGCGCCTGCATCGTCTTGGGCCGGGCGCCAAATTCGCACAGACGCTTCAGTCTGCGTTCGTGCTCAATGTAGAAGCGAAGCTGGGTGTTCTTCATGATTACCCACGCAGCGCGATGACGTTCTTGATTGCTGATGGTGACGCGGAGGGAATTGCGGCGACCTTGAGGAGATCCTCGAACTGGTTGTCGACGAAGATGGCCTGATTGGCCTCCTTTGTTTTCTCAACAAGAACTTCGAGAGGGGTCTGCAGAAGAAGATCAACCGCTTCGCGGCTAAGCTTGTAGACCATCATGGCACGGCTCTGATCCAGTCGCACTGCGTTCCAGCGATTCTCCAAAGCCCTTGTATTTTCACGCGTTGCAAGCTCAAGTATTGGACACATCATGTAGACCCCCCAATGTTTGCCGCCAGCCGATTCCCGTCTATGGATCTTCGTTTGGGAATTACAACTTCTTGGCAAGAACTAACCCTGAGCGGAATCTACACAAAGGGCTGCCCGATGGCAAGCAGGCGGGTACCCCTCGCTAGGGTTGGTAGATGTTTCGAGGCAACAGGTCTAAAGTTCCTCTAAATCAGGCCGTTACAGCTGCACCGCGTTGCCTGTCTCGCGCCAACCGCGTCACCTTGCCCAGGATGAGGGTCACCTTACGCGGCCGAACGAATGTGATTTATCATTCTCTTTTTTATGGCTGCGGGCGTGATTTTCCCAGTCGCCCGTGTCGACCTGCGGCATAATACGCCGCTAAAAACTCACTTTCTTTGGGTAAGCCACATGGAACAGAGCGGCATCGACGCCGTCCGTCAGACGTTTGGCCAACGCCTCCACCTGGTCCTAGATGCCAGAGGGTTGCCGACTACTGGATTTGCTCGGAGCAGGTTCATCGCCGAGTTGATCGGTGTGACATCGCCGACCGCATACAAGTATCTGTCCGGCGTGTTCGTGCCCAACTACGACATACTGATGGAGCTCGCGCGCCGACTCAACGTCACACCTGACTTCTTGATCGGTGGAGAGGGAACGCACAGCTATCTCCTCTACGATTCGCGAGGAAAGAACCCGATTTCAATGTCCTTGCCCCAGCGCATTAAGGAGTTTGCGACCATTGGGTGGGCGGGCCTGTTTTTTTACTGGCAAGTGGCGCCTGAAGAAGCCTTCTCTCTCGTCCAAGCCGGGGACATTGTTGTCTACACGGCGCAGAACGTGGTCTTTGAGGACGGCCAGCACTACATCGTTCGCTATAACAACTTGATGTACGTCGCCAGGATCAAATCTCTACCGGAAAGCGCGCAGGGAGCGCCGCGATGGGAGTTCGCTTTTGAAGACAACACGGTGATCGATATAGCCCAATCCGACATTGGAATCGGCTACACGAGCCATCAGCATCACGATAGCCTCTACGTTATCGGAGCACCCGTGTATCGTTTTCCTGCGGGACATGCTTTCCCGGGTTGAGGTCTGAGTAGGCGGTAATAAGATTGCCGTCATCCCCCACGATGAATGCCCAATGACTTTCCGCATGGAAGAGCTTTCGGCTTCCGCGGTGGTACTCTCGCGTCGAGACCATCCCCCCCTTCGCAATTCGCTGCATCTCTTTCCAGGCATCAACCGCTCCGACGTTGTTCAACCTAGTTCGGAACTGGTCGAACCCGTGTGTGGTGACGCCTATTGCCCCGTTCCCCTTCACGTCGAGCAAGACTCGCATAGGCTCCATCACCAATAGGTGTCTAACACGCGTGCGCGCGCCCTCTCCCACCCAGGAATCGTCCCGGCTCACGTTGGTGGGAACATCAAGGAATTTTGTGGTGAGGAGCACTGCAAACGGGAACAAGTGTGATTTCTGACTTTTCCCAGATTTGATGTCAGCTATAAGGGGCGACGAAACTGTTAGCGCAAGATTGGCTCCGCTGCGATTATCACCAAGAAGATGCACGTCTTCCACCAAATAGTGAATCGCGCTCAATTCGGCGACGACAGCCTTTTCCGGAACGTCAGCCTCGACGCGGACAAAAACCATCCCCTGCTTCCGCCCGACCTTCCAAACGCAGACAAACTTGTCACCGTCCTCCCGGGTATGCACGGTGAGCTGATCCATCACTGCACGCATCACAAACTCCTCTCTCTACTGCCAAGAGGATACGGAATGCGCCCTACGTTTCAAGTCACTTTCCTCTTGCGACAGCCAAAAAAAAACGCGCCGGGGAAAACCCGGCGCGCTCATCATACACAGACCGTTACCGATCTGCCATCACGCCCTTTTGGGCAACGAACGGACGAAATCATCCATGTCCATCCCTGCCTTGCCAGGTGCGTACTTGATTGCACGCTTACCCATCGCTTTCACACGCTGAGCAAGCTTCTCTCCCGCATCGAATCCACGACGACGCCCCCGTTGATCTGGTAGGTCGTTGTCCTGGTAGATGCGGACGAGGTCGACTTCATCAGGAATGAAGATATCCTCCATTCCGCCGGCGTCAACCGCCGACCAGCAGCTTTCGCCACGATAGCGAATCACTTGGAGCGAGGTCTCAATGCCTTCCGCGACACTCATCTCCCGACCGACCAAAGGAAGCAGCCGAATCGCCCCACCCTTTACACCGATGGAGAGTTCCTTCTTGCGGGCACTTTCAACCGGCGCCTTCTCGCCATCCTCAGTCAGGAAGGTTCGATGGATGTTGCAACAGACGCCATCGGGGCCTTGGATCGCAGCCACCATCCCGGGGTACGTGCCGATATGAACCCACTTGTCCTGGACCTCGTCTTTCTCCCAGTACTCCAAGGCAGGATGAAACCGCAGTACCCGAGGCACTTCAGTTTCCTCCAACCCTGGCAACCGGCGCTCCAGATGCCTCCAGACCGGGTCCCCTTTCGTCACTCGCCCTGCGGCGTCCCAAAGCTTCTTGTGTCGTGCCTTCCTCCGCTCAACTTCAGCAGGGGTCAGTTCATCACTCGGCTTGAAAACGGGCCGCGGTGCGCGCGGCGACCCACTCAGATCCGGCACACTTCCGCCCGACCATTGGATCACCCATTCGATAGCCTCCATGAAGCCCACGTCGCCCAGGGCGAACTGGAGCAACTTGAGGCCGTCGCCCGGGCCACATCCGCGACAGAAGTAGTTTCCCGAGCCGTACTTATCGGTGAAGCTGTAACGATCACGTCCACCACAGAACGGACAGGGTACCCCCGTCTTTTTCAACCAGGTTTTGTCAAGGCCAGCTGCCTCTAGCAAGCCGCGCCAGTTGCCCAGCGCGCGGTCCTTGGCTTCCCTGATCATCGCGTCGCGCGCCGCTTGGCGCGCATTGTCATCTCTAATCATGGTTCCAATCCCCATGCTTTCAGCTGTTTAGAAACCGGGCGCAAACCGCGCATCCGGGCCCACTACGCCGCCTGCTTCTGTACGAGACGATTCTTCATCAACTCGAACATCCGCTGCGGCAACTCCTCGACCTTGTCAATCCTGATGCTGTCGGGAATCTGACTGGAGATATCGAGGCCAATTCCCACGCCGAAAACCTCGACACCCCAACGAGCGCATGACTCCACAACCTCAGCAACTGCCGACCGGCTATCCGGCTCTCCATCAGTGATGGGAAGAAGGATCCGTCGTGTCGCCTTAGTCGAAAGCAGCGAGTACTGCCCGAACATCATCGCGTCGGCAAGCGGAGTGTTTGCCCCGTCTGCCCGTACTGCCGCGATTCGGGCTGCACGCCTGCTCACCGACTCTCCGAACCCGTTCAAGACGAGCACGTTGCGATCGCAGTCGATTTCGCCGGCCGGGAAGGCCGCCGTCGCAATCTGCACGCCATCGATCTGACTGAGCGCTAGGCCCAATGCAGTGCAGGCATCGATTGCCATTGCGATTCGCTCCTCTTCCTGCATGCTGCCCGAGCGATCGAGCAGCAGCTGAATGGCGACGTCGACGCTGGTCCGACGTGTCTCTCGCTCGAAGATGTTCAAGTCACCCATAGGCAGCCTAAGCGCTCCGAGATTCGAAAGGCGTTCACCCGCATACCCTTCCCAGCACTGACTGAGCGTCGGCGCTTCCAACGCCGTCGTCAACTTCCGACGCAGTGCGATCGTTTCGCGCTTTACACGCTGAACGATCTCACCGTTGTCTTCAATCTCCGACGTGAACGGTATCGCTTCCGACACCACTGGCGGTTCCTCCGAGGTAGACGCAATGCTTGTCAGCATTGCTTGCAGTGCCTCGCCAAGGTCCTCGCCCGGGTTGTACCCCGCCTCAAGAGCTGCCTGGACGGCAGTGCTCGTGACGGGATCTTCAAGGCAAAATGACGGCTCCTTCTGCCTACCGGTATCGGCTTCAGTTGCGTCGCCTGCCGCCGGCTCCGGATGGGAGCCAGTTGCTTCGGCACCATCGACTGTTGCCTCTTGGCTGCCTGCTCCGCCCGTCCCCGGCTCGCTTTCAACCGGGTCACTGCCATCGGACGAAGAAGGGTCGCCTTCCGCAACTGCCTCCGGTTGGCCGGGATCAGTTGAGTCATTGGCCTCGCCGGCGGTGTCCTGCTCGCCATTGAGATCAATTTCGCCTCCGTTTTCACCAGCGCCTGGCGTTCCGGTCTCACTACTATCTGGATCAGATCCAGCCTGCTGCGGCTGCCCATCTTCGGCCGATTCTTGCTGGCCGCCAGGAGAAGCCGCTGACGAATCACTGCTGTCGCCGTCTGCCGCTTCCGTTTCATGCGATTCTGCCGGCGTTGCGTCCGACTCATCCCCTTGCGGGTCCTCGTCAGACTTCTGGCCGGCACCGCTGGAAGCGGTCGCCGATTCGTCCTCCTGGTCGCCGTCGTTGTCAGCCGGCTGCGAGGATGGATCTGCTTGCTCATCCGCGAACTGCTGGAGAAGCGCAGCAGCCTCAAGTGCGATGTACGCGGCTTCAACTGACGAACACGATGTCTTCAGCTTGCCAACGATCGCGAGGTAGGAGTCGGCAAAGGCTAGGCCGAACCCGTTGCGCAACCATTCAACAGCGATCGCCTCACTTTCCTTGTAGAACTCACGCTTCAGCACACGCCACTGCAGCACTTGCAGGGTGCCAATCACGAGCGCCTCGGACAAAGAGTCCACGTTTGAGATATCTACCAGACGGCCTTGCTCGTGGAGCAGCTTTCGCATCGCCATGAATACACGATGCGCGCCCGGATATCGACGTTCCACTCGCCCCTCAATACGTACATCTTCCAGTGCATTGAAGAGTCTGAATACGAACGGCTGAAGGTTCAAAGCTTGAACCCCTTCGAAGTCTGTTTCGACCACGTGTCCCGCGCCTTCGTGGAGGATGAATCCCAGCCCCAAGATGCGAGCGGTTTCGACTTCGATCGGCAAATGCGGCAGGGTAATTTCTTTGCCGTTGGTGCAAGCCTGGCCACCAAACCGCACGACAAGACCGCACTTCTGTGCCAGCAGCCTTGCAGCGATTGGCAGAGCACCTTTCAAGGTATTGATGTTCATGCGATTCCTCAGAATGAGAATCGCCCCCGAAGGGGCGAAGAAATGCCCCTTCGGGATTAGATACCGATACTAGTGACCATGCCCTGTTGGATGGGCAATGGCAGCGGAAGCGGCAGCGACGGCACCGGACGCGCAGAGCGCACGGTTGTTACTGCTGGACCACCGACGGCGACCGACTGCTGACCAGGCGCCTGAGGCACCTGCACAGGAGCGAGCGAGGCCTCATCGTCGGACGCACTTCCGTGCTTGCCGACAGCAAAGCCGAACGTCGCAGCAACATCACCAGAATCCAGGCATTGCTGGCCAAACGCACGCATCCGGTCAGGACGCTTGAGGATGCCTGTGAGGCCCCATAGAGTCGTCAGATGAATCCCCTCAATCTTGCCCTTCGACGGCAGCAAATTGATGCTGTAGTCGATGGTCTCAATGATGGGACGTACGCATGGGTCAAGGAACGCGAGCCCTTCCATTTTCTCGCGAATAGCCTCCAGAGCGTTCTTGCAGCGCTGGGAGACATACTCACGAGCATGGCGACCTTTGTTAGCGTCACCAAAGCAAAGTGTGCGCTCCTCGAAAGCTGCGGCCTCTTGGGCAATCTCCCGAAAGAGAGTGCCCGCAAGACCCTGCTCCGCCTGTTTCAAACCGTGCGACAACAGCTCGGCTGCTTCTTCCGAGTCGTCGACTGAACGGACCTTGCAGGCCTGCCACTTGAAACCCAAGGCACCTTCGACGTACGCCTTCCCAGGCGCTTCGTCTTTGATGATGTGGGCCCACTCCTTGTTGTTCGGTGCGTTCTGCCACTCCTGGATGAACCGATCGTAGTTTGCAACGAGGTGGGCGCGAGCCTGCTCGTATTCACCTGCGATGGCTTCCAAATCGTCGGCGACGAGTTTGGCCTTGTTGTAAGGAATGGCATAGCCGCCGAGAAACCGAACACCGCGGCTTTCGCAAGCCTTCTGAGCACGCTTCTTGAGCTTATCGAACGGCTTGAGGTGCTCGCTGTCGATGACCTTTTTACTACCAAGCGACGCGAGGTCGCTATTCGGCAACTCATCGATTTCACCGATATCGGTCGTACGCAGCTTCCGCCGGCCCGACCAGATATGGATTTCGAGACTGAAACAAAGGACCCGTTCAATGGTCCGGATTTCGTTTTGATTCGACATGGAGATCTCCTTACTGCAAAAATCCGAAGACACCATGCCCCCTACCGGGCATGGAATCCCCGGCTGGGTTAACAAACGAATGGCTGACTTGGTTAGGTGTGTCAGCTACCCTCTCTGCGCACAGCGCAAAAAACATCTCTGGAAACAGCTCGCTTTCCGGAGATGTCTTCGGTCATGTGGGCCGGCCAAGGCCCTTCGGCACGGAAACCCGTGCGTCACTACCGCACCGTGATTCCCCAGAGGTCAGCCTGTTCGCTAAGAACCGTCAGATTCACCGACTGCTCCAAACTCCAGCTGTCCGGGATCAGCACCTCTGCGAGATACCTGGTCCCAAAACCCTCTGAGATCTCTTGATGCCAAGCAATTTGCTGGCCGACCCCTTCTGCAGTTCTCACCGCATCAACTGCCCAATCGGAGGTTACTCCGACAGACACCGCAAACGCCGGTCGATCCGCCATAAGCGCCCAACCGAAGATATGCGCGTTCCTGAGCCCATACGTGCGGATGCGTTCCACCAATTCAGGCGGCAACTGATCCGCGACGGGTCCGGTGTGGAACTCAACACTGTCAAACCATGGCGACGCACCTACCTCCTCTGCGAGATCGCAGGAAGCTCGATAAGCCTCGTCACGGACAATCCTGGTTACCTGTGCAAGCGCCGCTCTGGCTTTATCCGCGTTCCCTGCAACTCCAAGCTGCTGAAGTGCGAACGCGACGCCCGAGATCCCGATTCCGATCCGCCGGCCAAGTCCGGGTTGCCCCAGACATCCCAGCGTCTCCTTGACGTCGTGCATCGAGTCAAGCTCGCGAACCGCCAGCCGGATTTGCTCCTCGAGCCGCTTGCTGTCGAACCAGTTGTTTTCGCGTGGAGTATCAGCAAGATAGTCGCAGAGGTTGATAACCGAACCTGCCACCATCTCGCTTGCGTCGACGAATTCGGCACTCGTACCGAAAACACCGCCGCAACCATCCCGAACCACTGAACCCGCACCAAAAATCATTCCGCTGACTTCCGTACCCAGAAATTCAAGAACGGGCTGCGGATGCGCGAGCAATTCGCCTATAGCACGCTGGCTTGCGCCAACGCGCACGTACTTTTCCACATTCCCGAGACGAGCAGCATCTGCAAGATCACCTTCGCTGATCACGATCATCGGAGGGATCCCTTCGACAGCGCTGCCTCGCGCGGACGCTGCATACAGCCTTTCGATTGCCTGCAACGTCGCCGCCCGATTGGGCTCATGGGAATCGGAATCATCGATGGGTTGACCCACGCTCGCCAGATCGACAAGAAGCGGCATACCCACCCGCCCGGCAACAGCTACTTCCGCCAGGACATCGTATGTTGAACTACTGCTTGATAGCGTCAAACTGACCGCCGGCGCGCGGCTAGCGTCAGTCGTTGCGGTGTACTCGGAGAGGAGAACACCACGGTCAAACACAGGATCGGCGAGCCAACTGGGGCGTTGCTCAGTGCCATTGCTGGCACCAAACGCGCCTGACTGCGCAATGAGCTGACGCTCAATAACCTGGGGTTGGACGTTCATTTCTATCTCCATGCGAATTTGAACCCCAGAATCGAGGCCCCCCAGAGCGTTCTGGATCGCTCTGGGGGGCCCCGAAACTGAAGAAACTCGCAGGGAGAAGCACTACCAGCCCATTGCTGGACTTGGTGAAGACGTGAGGGAAAAACTCACTAAGGCTTGGCTAGTCGCATTCGAAGAATGCTAGACGGGCATACCAAGCAGCCCTTCCGTGCCGTGGCACAAGAAAACGTCAGAAGCATTCCAGCGGGGCATGCTTATGACGTCTCGGAAGAACAGAATGCCGCGGGCGCGGCTAAGGCTAGTGTAGACCCCCAGCTAGGTTGCGCTGATTATAGTACGGGCGATTCCTGACGGGAACGGTCTATTTTGATGTTGTTGTGTGGACGAGGCCCCCGCGCTTGCGCACGGGGGCTGCCCACGGCCACCTAACAGATTGGTAACCACTTTTACAGGTGCTGTCTGATACGATGCATGCAACACCGCCTCGACATGTCTCTCGACCGAAGTCGCTAGCCACGGCGAAGTACTGACACGTTGGGGGAGATTGCAGACACCTAAAGAAGGGCCCGTTTGGGCGCAAATCTCAAGTTATGTGTCCGAAATCTCACTTCATGTGTCAAAAAATGCGAAATTTTCAGTCCCAACTAAGTGCGCCGCCCGTCTGATACTCGATGACTCGAGTCTCAAAAAAATTGCGCTCCTTCTTCAGGTCGATCATCTCGCTCATCCACGGGAACGGGTTTTCTTCGTTCGGGAACAGCGGCTCCAAGCCGATCTGCTGGCAACCGTTCACGGACACATAGATTGAGATTCCGATCTCCATAAAAACAAGGGGCTAGAAAAATCTCAGACAAATCGTGGGGATTGATCGTGACAGTTGACCTGAGATTCCGCGACTCCCAGGACACATATGCTGAGATTTGGCATGGAAGGCGCGATTACAGGAAGTCTCACCTCTTCTGTCACAGCCGTCACCTCGACAAGGCTCGCGCTACAGACGTATACATATAGAGCAGTACGTTTTGTTGAAACGGCTGGTGCGGGTTCTACAATCGTATCGAGTCGCCCGCAACGGGAGAGACCATGCGCAAAATCCTGACCAAGAAAGTCAACGCGTCTGCCTTTGGTCGGTCGCGCAGGAAGACTTTCGAGGCAGCCGTCAGGGTCGTGGCAGCCTGCGTCGACGCAAGGCGTATCAACGTGACCCCCATCTCCATCTTCAGCAGGCACCACGTTGCTTTGTTCAAGAGGATCCGAGCTGGCTCAGTGGAAGTAGTCATTCATCGTGGGGAACCGTTCGTTATTCTGGGGATGAATCAGGTTCTCGCCTTAGTTGCAGACCAGAGCGTGGGACGTGCCGGCGCAGCGGAAATGCTCGCTGGACTGCCCCCCGTCCGCCCGTCGACGTCGGTCCCGAGACACGCTCGGAGCCGTCATAGGGTGCCACGATTGCGCACTTGAACAACAGACCAATGTCACTCTCAATCGGCCCCTTGCATGGTGCGGCCGCCTCGATACAACGGCAGTATGGTCAGAGAGGGCTAGCCGTTATCCCTACGCCCAACCCGGATTTAGAGGACTTCATGCGTGAATATCGAACCCGCACTATCAGCGAAGTGGTTGCAAGTACCTGCAATCGGTGTCAGCGTCACCTGAGCGCAGACGAGCCTGGTGAGTGGCAGGAACGGCTGTCGTTCGACCATTCCTGCGGTTTCGATTCCGTGTTTGGCGACGGCAATACGATCAGCCTCGATCTATGTCAGCACTGTGTGCAGGAGGTGCTAGGCGAGTGGTTGCGAATCACAAAGTCAGCTGACATCGGTGGCCCGAACACGCTCGCACAAGCGCTGATGGACATGCCAGATGCCGGAGAAGATGCCGACTTTGCACGCAACCCGTGCGATACGCCGCGCGAATCTGCGAAGAAATACGAAGCCCCCGCCAAATCGATGCATGCACCGGGGGAATCCAGCGAGAAAGAACAGAAGCGCAATTGAGCGCTTGGAAATCTGGCCAAAGCCGCACTTCAGCGGGCCATCGAATGAGCCGGCGGCTTGCCCAGGACGGCGACATAATGCCCAGGGGTCAAACTGGGGGACGACCACCAGGCCCGCCAATTGCCCGAACACGAGGGTGTTCTTGGATCCTCGCGACTCTGTACTCAACGCGTCGGCTGCTGCCGCCAAGAAGGCGAGCAGTGTGGTTCGCTAACGTATAGCGATCAAGCCGCAGCCGGATCAGTTCGTTGTGCCCGAGACAGTTGAGTGCATTCAGCCCCCTGCAGGACAGGGAACTTCTCCATGAAGTCCTTCAAGGAGTTTTAGCGGTCTATGGAATGATCGTCGACCACCACGCCGGCACGTTTTCGTGTTGGGCCAGTACCGAACCGGTCTTTATGATGGCTACGGGCCGATGGGTATGCTGCCCGTCGTCACGATCCCGTGAGTTATCAAAGAACATCGCCAAGTGTACGATTTGTAGAGCTTTCTGCGCGTTGGCGAAGACGCGCGTGAACCGCATTTGCTGAACGTCGGAAGGTACGTCATGCCCTCCCGTCGCAACTCGACGGTGAACGCGCTCTTGGGCAAGATCGACGTCATTTACACCAACAAACAGCATCACAACGTAGTAGCCTGCGTCCACTCCACGTTGCAATTCGGCGAGCTTGTAACCGTACGCGTCCGAAAACACAGTTTCGTAAACGAAATGGCATTGCGCACCAGGGTGAGCAGATAATTTCAGTCCGCGACGACGCGTTGCTTCGGATTGCGCCAGACGGGCAGTCTCCGGCGTCTGCGGAGCATTCGGATCGTCCTGCGCCGCCTCGTTCAGCTCACGCTCAATCTCGTCGGCGTTGATGTACTCAGCCTCCAACGCGCCCTCGAGCATCGGCTCGAGCAATTGACGCCACAGCGTGGTCTTGCCCGCCCCATTGGGACCGGCGATCATGACCATCACTGGTTTAGTTCCCGCGCCTGCGCTGAGCTCGTCAAGGAACGCGTTGAAAAGCTGCTCACCCGTCAATCCAGATCCATCCCGAACTTGCCCGCGTTCTTCCGCAGGTTTTCGATACTCTTCTTCAATGCGACGTGTTGCTCAGCGCGATGCTGCTGGATACGCGTGGCTGGGTTGGTCGCTCGCGCCAGCAGTTCATACACCTGCGCGAATTCGCCAGAATCCAGCTGAGATGCACTGAGCATCTGTAACAGCGTCGTGTTTCGCCCTGGAATTGGTTCGACCAAGTATTTTCCTGCCAGCGGTGCATAGTTGCCCCATTGCTTGGCGAGCTGGTACAAGCGCCACAAGCGGGTGCGATTGGACAGATTGAGTTTTTCCATCCGTTCGGTGCGCAGCCATGCGTAGACTGTGATGCGCTCGATATGCAGGACTTGTGCGAGTTGTGTGACGTTGAGCCCGAAAGCCCGGCGCAATTCCTCCACCATCTCAGCCGGCGTTGTCAGCGTCGGTTCGGACTGACGCTGCAAGGAACCGAGTTTGAAAGGTAGTGGCACAGCAGCGTTGATGCTTGTCCCAAGGTATTGCCGGATGTCGTTAAGATCGATGACGACGGTCGGCACTGCCGTGCCACAGTCGACCAATATGGCTGTCACCTGCCGAACACTGGTGGCCCCGGATTGATGCCACATCGCGTTGGATCCGATCGTCCTACCCAACTTCGCGTCACGCTCGGAAGCGTAAATCATGCATTGTCTCCTCTCGCTGCTTCGGGACCCCATTCGCACCGCGCCAGCGGCGTAATCATGGCGCGAAACGCCGACGATACGTCGGTGTGCATTTGGGTAAACAGCTGGCTCAGTGTCGCCCGATCGGCCCGGTGCTCGCCGTCAACCCATCGGTCGCTATCAATCACGCCGCACTCTCCAGGCGCTGGCGCCGACTGCTGACGCGGACTCAGCATTCCCTGCAAGTCCATCGGCAACGACGGCACGCCAAATCCACGCATGAACTGCAGGCGCATTCTGCCGGCGGGATAGGCGACGTCCACCATGGAAACGTGTAGATCTGGCCCGCGCATAGCGCCAGGCAGCTTTGGCATCTCGTTCAGGTTCCATGGCGCGTTGACATAGTCTTCTGGCCTCCGGCCATGCTGAGGCACCAGAAAATCGACGTAGCGCAGGCCGAGTCGCGTTACGGTGCTCACCTGTACATCATCGAGTGCATTGGTGATGTCGAGCCACGCCTCCCGAAAGTGAGACGAGTCAACGTACGACGTAACGGCATACGTGAGCGCACCTTGCTGCACACGAACCATCGCGTCCACGTCGTTATTGACGAGGTCGTAAGCAACCTCATGGGTAGCCCGCGGCAGGCTGGGCGCCGCATCAAGATTGATCTCGATACTCACGCCAGTGGTCTGACTAATAGTCGGAAAGTGAGCTCCGATCCGCTTCACGATCGCGTCGCGCAAATGTTCCGGAGCTGCTGCCGCATTCGGTAGAAATCGAACCTGGGCGAGTACAAAAACCAAGGGCGCGTTCGCCCACTGCCCCTTGCGGGGGGTGGTATCGCTAACCAAACAGCCTCCTTTCTCAATGATCCAAAACAAGATTTTACACGGGACTTTACACCTAACAGAACATCTGACACACTGATATCATCTTACACAAGATCTAACAGTCCGATCTGTTTGATGGGAGTCACGCCATGACTAATGCAGCGCAGCACGCGACGAAAATCATCATCAATCTCGACGAAATCGAGGTGCACCAGGAGAAGCTGACATATGCGCAGCTGGTGCACCTGGCCTACCCGCAGGATCCGCCTGCGGATACGTCGGATTTCATCTACACAGTCACGGTCACCTACCCGGACGGGGAAAGCCTCTCGCTGGCGCGGGGAGATAAGCCAGTGCTGGTCAAGGAAGGGATGGTGTGCCATGTCCGCAAAACCGGTCGTTCTTGACTCAGTGCTCGCACCGTTCCTTGCGGCGGGGCTGCGAGTAACGGTGCAGGGGGCGCACCTGCTTCTGCACGACGTGCCCGTGGTCGACAACCAGAGGCAACTGCGGCTGGGCACCCTCGTCGCGACGCTCGTCTATACCGACAGCCAGGTGACACCACCGGCGACCCATCAAGCGTGGTTCGATGGCCCGTTCCCTTGCTTCGCGAACGGCTCCACGATGGAGCAGTTGCGACACACGGACGTGGCGGGGGGAATCGTGGCTCCTGGCGTTCCGGCCAAGTTCTTCTTCTCGAACAAGGATGACGGCTGGACGAGTTACGCCACCCACTTTGACCAACTGATGCACTACTGGCGGATCATCACGGACCAAGCGCGAGTAATTGATCCAGACTGCACCCGCCCCTTGGGTCCTGGGTCGTCGCTGGTGGCACCTCGAACGGACCCATTCCGCTATCCGGACGCCTGCTCAGCGCGCGGAAACTTCGTGATGGTCTCAGAGCGGCTAGCGAATCTCCGCATTGCAATCGTGGGGCTGGGCGGGACGGGGTCCTATGTGCTCGACCAAGTAGCCAAGACGCCGGTACGTGAGATCCACCTGTTCGACGGCGATGTCTTCGAGGTCCACAACGCCTTCCGGGCGCCCGCGGCAGCCAGTGAATCTGATTTCGGCAAGACCAAGGTTGCGTACTTCTCCGCGCTGTATGAACCTATGCGGACAAGCATCATCGAACATCCTGCGTACGTGACGGAAGTCAATGTTGGACTGCTCGGGCAGTTTGACTTCGTGTTCGTCTGTGTAGACAAGGGGCCCGCGCGGAGATTGATCTGCTCCCATCTCATCGACCAGGGCGTGCCCTTTATCGACTGTGGTATGGACATGTCGCTGTCTACCGCGCAGCAGATCTTTGGTACGTGTCGAGTCACAATAGCCACGCCAGCAAGGAACAAGCACTTCTTCGATCGCGCTCCAACGATGGAAGATGCCGGTGATGCGCTGTACGACCAGAACATTCAGATTGCTGACGCCAACGCCCTCAACGCTATCCTCGCCGTCATGCGTTGGAAGCAGCACTTCGGCTTCTATGCGATGAATTGGGACTGGCACCACCTCGAATTTGCCACCAGTGCGATGGCTTTGGCGAGGGCCGAGAGATCAGAGGGAACGGATGCGAATTGACCGAATCACGCCAGAGCTGGTCGAACTTGCGCCCCGGGTGTTGCAACCAGGGCGACTCTACATCAGCGAGAAGTACCAAGCGGCTGTACACCTCTGCTGCTGCGGATGCGGAGAAAAGGTCGTGACCCCGCTCTCGCCTGCGGAATGGCAGATTAAGTTGACAAATGGGCGCGCTACGCTGCATCCCTCGATCGGGAATTGGTCGATGGCCTGTCAGTCGCATTACTTCATCCGCGGCAACCAAGTGGTCTGGAGCGGGCAACTGTCGAAGAGGCAGATCAAGGCCGTCTTTGAACGTGACTTGCGGGATCTGCAAGCGATGCATCGTGGCACCGAGGAGCCGCGTGCGAAAGAGCTGGGCGCCCCAAGTCCCGCCACGTTTGAGCATGAACGGCCGTGCACCGGTTGGCGCGCGCGACTAAAGGCGTTCTGGCAATGGCTGACTCGCTGATCCCCTGGGACGCGCCGGAAATCCGCTGCGGGACAACTGATACCCTTGCGTCTAGACAACGTCGAGGGCCGTACGCTTCATGATTCGTCCTTCTCCCTAAGTTTCGATGGGCCGCCGCCTTGCTTGATAGGACCGGGTTGCTCTTTCGGGCGCTCTAGGCTCTCGTCCCTGCTGTTGTAGCCACCAGCCGCACCGGCCGATTTCCGCAAATGTCGACGCAGGTCGCCGGATCCAGAGGTTTTCCATCGCCGCTATGGGTTCCACCCAAGTCTGTGCCGCAGCCCCCGCTATCTGTACCACCACCGCTGGACTTGGAATTGTCTGAGGTAGACGTTCCCGATTTCGTTTCTAGATTCACTGGCTTCACGCCATCGCCCCGCATATGCAGATGCCACGGCGAGCATCACCAGCATCGGAATTATTTTTTCATCCCTCCCTGTTGTCGCGCAGAGTGCGCAAGGCTTCCAGATCGGCCCACATGACAACACACCCTCTCATACTGACTCGCACTTACCGCACCTTAGTTGCGGACCGGCAGGCTGCGAGTCAAGAACTCAGACCGAGATCGAGCCGCCCCTCGCAGGGACTCAACAGGACGTCTAACTCACGGCGGTTGGCCGGACTCCTACCCCCTCCAGTTTGCGAATGTCCGCGAGCGCGTAGAACTTGACGCTACGCGCTTTCCCGAACGTCACCGACTGGATCTCACCGCGGCTCTCCAGATTGGGGAGGTGACCCCGGTGGCTTCCGAGCAAGCCGCCAGCCTCCTCCGCAGTGAGGTACTCCGCCCGCATTTCTTGCAGGCGTTCAATGTCCGCACGGTGAATACGTCGCGAGACCGTCAGATTCACCACAGGAAGAAGCCCGGACTGGATGTATGTCACTTCCAGCGCCCTTTTTCCCACACCAAGGATTGCCGAGACGGCTTCTACGGGCACGAGCTCCGGGTCATCCAGCATTGCCTTGAAGCGTTGTACGGATCGCCTTGTCACCAGCACAGACCTGGATAGGCCCTTCACTTCCCGCAGATGATGGTCCACCACCAGGCGCTTGGCGGTCTGGACGCTGACGCCGATCAGCTCCGCAGCGTCTGCAAGAGGCATCTCTAAGCGTTCTCTCTTGACGCCTTCGCCAGCCGGCTTACGCCCCGTAGACGTCGGGTACCCCTTCAAGCTACGCAACGTGTCGAGATCAAGGCGATCAACGCGGTCTCGCTCGAACATGTAGACGAGACTGCCATCAATTTTTGGACCCGCAACGGCTGGCACACCAAGCGCCATCAGCCTTTCCGCCGTGCTGGTTACACCGGTATTGGCGCGCTTGGCGACCTCTCCGGCAAAAACATACTTCCGAGCGAAACGCTCGACCACGCCTTGACTGGTTACAAGCCGCTTCCGATTGGCTCCGTCCCTATCCCGATACTCAAGCCATCCCGCCCTTGCAAGAAAGCGAACAACCTCAGGATAGGTGCCCAGGATTTCGGCGACCTTTTCGACGCCGATCTCATCGGTGCTGTCAGGGGCCGGATTCCGTGGCGTCGCATGGACGGAACGAAGACTGCTGAGCCCGGCGCTCAAATCATATCCAGCGCTGTGCTCGCGCCCTTCGGTAATCGCCCTGAGTACCGATGCCACACCGCGCGTGACAGCCCGCGAAGCGCAGGTCGACTCGGCCAGGTTTGCGGTCAAGGCGCTCAGCATTGCGTTCGCCGCGACGGCGCTGTATCCGCCCCTGCCGATTTTCAGTTGATATGCTTCCAAGACTCCATCTCTCTCCAGCTTCGTCAACTGACTGGCACTAAGTCCGAGAGCGAGCTGGATCTGCTTGCTTGATAATCTTCGTTCGCATTGGTCAGCGCCGACCGACCTCTCGCCTGATGTCGAGCGAAGAATCTCCAGTGCCAACGCCCGTACCGTATTGGATGCCGCCTCCAGGAGGGGAAGCAGCGTGATACGCGGGTGCCAGGGCGAGTTATGCACTAGCGCTTGGACCTCGGTTGACACAACGCCCTCCTCGCCCCATCGGCGCGCGCTGCTGAGCAACTCCAAGAAACCATCACGGTGCTCCAGCGCAAAGAGAGCAGCGACACACGCCGCAGCCTCGCCAGCTCGCGGCTCCCCAGCGCGCATCTCGCCCATCCACCAGTCTACGGCCGACTTATCGGCCAGCACCGGTTGGGCATCGGCAAGATTGGCTCCGCACCTGCAAGTGCAAAGCGAACCACGCAGAGGAGACAGTGCCTTCTTGCATGCGTGGCAGTCTCGTAGCATGTACACCGAATGCACTTGGCATACCAAGTAAGGTTCGAGCGCCCAGTGCTTCCGGAAATAGCGCTGCTCGGCAAGGCAGATTGGGCAGTATGCGCGGCAGTCCTCGGAGAAGAATCGCTCTCCATACGGGACACCATCAATCAGTCGCGGGGTTTCCGCGGTGGGCCCCACACGCTCAAAGCTCAATGAGAGGGCATTCGGATCGCCGACTCCACACAACTGGAGAATCTCTGCGTAGCGATCCGCGCGCGTATAGGCCGCTGTGATCCACCCCTCATCCGCCTTGCCAGCAAAATGACCGTCAATCATCGCGGTCACGCTCGGAAACCCATTTCCTTCGGCGATGCGTATCAAGTACCCCGCGGGTGACTCGTCGGGAAACGGAATGGGACGAACTGGAAGTTTGCGCCCCATGTCACCCCCGAAACGCTGCAGCCAAAGTCGGGCCGCTCATCGTGAACGGGTTCTGCTTGGTCACGGACAGCGCCGCAAATATGCCGGTGTCCCAGACAGATGCCAAATCCGTCTTGGTGATGACATCACGCCCCCCAAGCAATGTGTGACGGGCGGCCACCTTCAGAAGTGTGGAAACGTAGTCAATGTTCCCCCTTGTCGCGGCGAACACCCGCAGTGCCAAGCCATACTCGCTGAAGCTCGGCGTGGATTTGATCGAAGTACGCTCAACGATCTTGCTGGCCAAGACACCAAGAAAACGCTGGAGCTCTCCCGGTTCGTCGGCTGTTCCCGGGTGCAGCGGCGTCAACATGAACTTGCTTTTGTAGCGCCGGGACATCTGCGTATCTTTGTCGAAGATGGTCTTGCACTCATCGGTCCCGACCAGGCAGATCACGGGCCCCTCCGCATTGAACAGTTCCTTAAGCCAATTGCAGATGGCTTGCCCGGCCCTGGCGTCCTTTTTTTGGATCACTGAAAGGTTGTGCAATTCGTCGATAAAAACGATGGTGGTCCTGCAGCGCTTGAGCAGCGTGTTGATTCGTTTGGATCGAGACACAGGTGAACCAGCGAGCGGGTTGACGTCGTTCAGCTTGGCAAGCATCTCTTCGGTCAAGCCATCCAGCCTCCCCTCCGGAGGCAAACTCATATAGAAGGCAGGCATGGTGTCGATCTCACAATCGTTCTCCACGACAGTTTGAGGTGCCATCCCCGTCATGATCAAGTTGGCGATCGTCGTCTTTCCCATGCCACCGTCGCCCAGCAACATGCAGCACTCTGGCGTGCGCGAGGCAACGGAGGCCTTGATGCATCCCTTGATGCCCGTGACAGCATTGGATAGGGCCGGGTGGAGAACGACAATGCGGTCCAGCTCTGCTGCCTCTCTATAGGCGTTGCGTTCAGCCTCGGACTCGAACAGAGTGTTTGCGTGGTCAAATGGAAGCATGCGTCGTCCTTAGTCGAGAATGATTGCGTCCAGCGAAAGGTTGCCGAAGTGATTGAGTCCGTTGACGGCAGCCTTTGACGGACCCGGCTTGGCCGGCAGAACCTCACCGGTATCAGGATCAATCCGTTCAGTCTGTTCAGAAGGCTCCGGTTTGCCCGCAACCTCGTCAATTCGAGACGTCAAGACAACCGAGGAGGAGGCTACGACCTTTGCGACATCCTTGGATCGTTGCTCAAGCTCCTTCTTGCCCTCCTTCAGACGTTTTATCTGCTTCGTCGCGAACGCTGAGTCCTTCTGGATCCGCATCATCAGCTGATATAGCGCGTAGATGGGAGCGTTTTCCCCCAACTCCCTGCGGTCCCGCTCCGTCATATCGCCCAGGATCCGCTTGGCCTCGCGATGAGCCCACTTGGTGAGGCCCTTCGTGTATTCGGGGTTCGTCGACGTCGCCGTGATGACGGCGCCCTTCTCCAAAGGGTGTTCGACGTACACCTTGTCCAGATCCAGTTCGTCGATAAGAACCACAACCTGCCCCTTGTATTGGTGCTCAAGGGAACGCAACGCATGGCTGTACCAGATCAGGCCGTCATGACGAATCCGCCCTCCGTTAGGCGTAACGCGGATCACCGTGCGTGCAATGACGTTGACCTCTTCTTCCGACATGGTGAGCGGCGTGCATTTTCCGGGAGCGGTCTCCTCCTTCCACATCATGATGGGCGCCCTACCAGTGCTCGAGTGTTGTTGCTTGTGGTAAACCTCCTCGATCCATTCATGCACATAGGAACGGACCTGTTCGAGCGTATGGCAGGCCCGGCCAGCCGAATCATAGGAGCCACGCTCTGCCGGGTTCGAGAAAGTCGTGCCAGGCAGCGTCTGAATGAGGCTTCTTGTGAAGGTACGAAAGAATGACTCGATGTGGGGCTTGTGATTGGGCTCCCGAATCGCAGCCGGTTCAATGATGACGTTGGCCTTGAGCAGCAGGCGCATGACGGCAGAGTTCTTGAACTCGGTGCCATTGTCAGGAACGAGATGCACACAGATGCCCCCAGGCAAGCCGCGTGACGGCCGCGTGAACATGTCTTTGACGACAGCAAGCGTTGTCACCGTGGATGGTGGATGCATACTGAGATGCCAGCCTACGACGCAACGTGTTCGCACATCGATCGCAAGGGCAAGCGTCGGTCGCCCGATCACATCGCGCGTCGACTCGTCGACCACCAGCACATCAAGCACATGAGAATCGATCTGCACGATATACATCGGCATATGGGCAAGATGTGACCGACCGCCGGCCCGTACAGCACGCTCGGCAGCAATTGACCCGTCCTTGACGCGCTTGAGAAGGAACGGATCCACCTTGTTGATCCGGCGCCGGAGGGTTCGTTCGGATGGGGCTTTGATTCCAGACATACAGTGCTCCAGTAAGTATCCATGTACATAGGCCAGGACGTTCTTCGAAGAACGTCTTTCCGCTCGCATAAAGTCCGCGATTCCCTCCTGAATGCCAGCTTCGACCCCCACATCGAATCGAAGCGTGTAGTTCCCCTTCGGCGGTGGTCGCGCCAGGAAGTACTCTTCCCCGAAATCGCGCAGAACCTTGACCCACCGCGCAACGGAACTCGCTCCCGGTACATTCGGGTCTCCGATGCGCGCGGCGTACGATGCAATCCACTCGGAAAGGAAGGCGCGCCCGGTGGGCTTGGCCAGTTCAGCAACCGCCCCCTGCGCGTACCGCAGTTGCCGAAAACGGCGCTGCAGCTCCGGGGAGGAGAGGTTCAGGTACGGCGACTCCTGAATTGCTTTGGACTCGCTGGTGACAACGATCGCGCCGCTGCGGATCTCCTCCTGAAGGCGAACCAAGGGGATCCTTCGGCTCGTGCCACCCGCGACCGCGTTGTAGCGCACGTCTCCGTACGCGACGTGCGCGATTTCAAATTCACTGCCGCGGTAGCAGAAGCGCACGCCAACCCGAGCAACGAACTCGGGCGTGTACTCCTGCTGATGTTGGACAATCTCGCTCATGGCATCACTTGGTTAGCGCACCGCAAATGCGGCCACGCTCCATCGCGCCGTCCTGCATGGCGTTGACAAATCGTCTCGATGACTGGAGCCCGGACGGTGACGGCTCCACCCACGCGCTTGAATGTCTGCACGGCTACCGGCAGCTCTGCCGAAGGTGGTCATTTCCATACCGTTGCTCCCATATCGAAAGGTTTCTCCCAATCGATCTTGAGTACGCCGACGAAGAGCAGATGTTTGGCGACATCACCGAGTGCTTCGACCAGCGTCTGATAGGGGCATGGCAGCAGCGAAGGAATCGCTGCAAGCGCATGCTCGATCTCGAACTTGGAGGGGATGCGTGCGTAGCTGTGGTGGATGGACTTGAAGTGCTGTAGCGCGAGATCTGATGGCAACTCGTCGCGATCGACGAGGGCGTAGTCAACGCCGACGCGGGACAGGAATGTGTCAACCCACTCGACCTTGCTGCGATAGTCGTCCGTGAGGAAGTTCTTGCTGTGCTTCACCTCCCGGACAAAGATCCGACCTCGATCATCGAGGATCAGAAAATCTGGCCAATGCGCTCGTCCCCCCGGGATTTCAATTGAGATCGCTTGGGTGCGGTACGCGACGACGCTCGGATGGCGCTCAAGGCAGAGCGCATAGGCCTGCTCTAGTCGGCTCTCGACCGGCATGTACACCGCCACATGGGAGGCTGCCGCGTTCTTCTTGCTGGGAAAGAGGGACGAACGGGACCCACCACGTTTCCCCAAACGAACGATGCGGCCGCCATGCAGCCGTGCGGCAAGATCGGGCCTGCGGGAAAATGCGTGCTGGACGCCTTTCAGGAACTCCTCTCGAAGCTGCCACTCCAGCGTTCCCCGGATACGGAATGCAGCGTCAAGCCGTGACACGTGACTCGTTGCGGTGAAATCGAGCTCAATGGTTTGCATGATCTGAACTACAATTGACTATCTTTCTGGGCAAGCCGATACGAGGCTTGTCCGCCAGTTCAACGCTCGCTAGCCGGCCCGTCTTTTTGAGGACGAACGAACCCATCCAGCGCTTCCATAAACGCTGGTCCAATGCCGAGCCCGGAGAAAATTCACAGGTAAAATCTCGCCCTTCCCGATTAATTTCGGGATTGGTTTGACTTAAAGCTGCCGCCGCACTCTCCGGCTATTTCTCCGCAGCTGCCGTGGGGCTTCTGACTTAACTCATTACCGCTCCTTCCCGCGCGCTAACTCCACGAGTCGCGTTCAGCTAATCAACTTGGTTTCAAGAACACCATTGATGCCCCTGAGGGGTGTGGCATCACGTTCGTGACGGGCCAGTGCCTCCGGAAGATCACATTACGCGATCTCCCCAACGTTTCTAGCCCCCACGTGAAATGGTAGCCAATTTCATCTCTTCTCCGGTACGGCAATCAACACAACGAAAGCGGGCACTAACTACATGCTCGCTACGGCAGTTTCTTCAGAAAAAATATTTTTATTAAGCAGAAGCAGCCGATAGTATTTTCGGCGAAGAAATGGCCCAAGCCACGCCAGCCGAGTGCTCTGTCACGGCGCCGCCGGAGCCCTCCTTGCGCTGGAAGGGGGCGAACTGGAGTGCTCGAGAAACGACCGGTGCGAACGGCTTGTCGCATGCAGTCGATTGAAGGTGTGAGGTACCGGCAATGACTCCTTCCAACGGATGAAGTACGTGGAGCCGGTATGGATGGCTTCTGAGCTGACGTTTCAGATGGAGCAATTGGTATGTATTTTTACACTCCAACAACACTCCTGTTATAGCCCGTCAGACGCTTGTTTCAAGGGAAACTTGTGTAGAAGCGTTCAGCGCAGAAAGTTATAGTATGTATAAATACACGCCACGAACGAATGCGGTTTGAGCATGGGTGGCCGATACCTGTGCAAAAGGACCGTGAGCGCAGAGGCCCACTTGGTGGGATGCCTGCACCCTGAAAACGCGTACAAGTTTCGGACAACACAACAGCAACGGCGGTACGCGGACCACGCCACAAGGAAGGAAATGCGCCAAGAGGAGCACTTTTGCTCCACCAGCTAGTTTTGCTGTACAGCAAAACTAGCGTTATTCGCTAAATGACCCGGGTGCAGTGACGAAAAAGCCGCTCGTCATAGGAGGAGACATGGCGAATCGAACGGTACCGACCGACTTCCCGCGCCAACCGCCATTGGGCTCCGTGCCGGGTGCGCAGCCCAAGCTCTTGGTACGGCAGATCAACGGCCGTTATATCACCGGGCTCACGGAAGAAGAGTGGCTGGAGCGGTACGAATGCTGTGAAGACCTGGCACAACAGTTCGTCAGCTACTGCGCGCGCAAGATTGCTGAAAATCCGTCATTGACTCAGGAGGGGTGCCTAACCCGCGCACGTAAGGGATTCGCGCTGAAGGTGCAACAAGGCGAGTGGGACTTCTCACCGGCGGAGCAAGATTGGGTAATGAAGCGGGCTCGGCAGATTCTTGGCTGGTGATCCGACCGAAACGGCAACGCAGAAGCCGCTGCTTACAGCGGCCTCCACGTGCTCCCCCGCCTGACAGGCTATTTAATCAGGAAGCGGTCGCGATTCTTGCCAATCCAAGCGGGTACCCACCCGAGACATTCCCCGACTATGACTCGCCGCTCATCCTCATCAACAAGGACGACACTCAGGACTGCATCGTAGCAAACTTCGGATTTGCACCTGCCGAGTACGCTCCGGCAGGCATGCCCAACCCCATGAATGCGCGTGCGGAAACAGTCGGCACCAATCGCATGTTTGGGAAGTATTGGCGGGCCTGCAATCTCTGCATCGTGCCGGTCGACGCCGTCTATGAGCCGTGCTATGAAACGGGCCACAACGTACGGCACAAAATCTGGATTAAGGGCGAAAGCGAGTTCGGTATCGCAGGCATTTGGCGCACTTGGGAGTCGCCTACCGGTGGGCCGCCGCGCTACGCGTTCGCGATGCTGACGTTGAACGCTGGGGGTTGAGGCAGCGTGACGGCCAGCGCCGGCAGCAATGCTCGATCGGCCAGCGACATTTCTGCTTGCTGAGCAGGCAACCACTCTTTGCTGCGGCTCACAGCCACTGCGAATTTTTCATCTCAACATGGGGCTGGCCGTACTCGCCGTAGCGCCCCAAAGAACAGATCAGACTGCTCGCGCTGATCTTGATTCGCGCAGCCACTTGGACCGCTAGCGCCGCGTCTACCTTGCACACAACGCTACTCGCGGAAGAACCACCACGGTTACGGCTACATCCGGCTCGAACTCGCTCACCGAAGGCTCTTGGCCACCGCCACTGCGCATAAATGCAGTGCACTGGGTCATAAGTAGCGGCATAGCCATCTCTGCCCCCTTCTCCCCAAGGGGAAGCTGCACTGCAGCATGGTGATTGCGCTCAACGCCTAGTCTCGCCCTGAACTACCCGGGCCTTGCAAGAACAGGGGAGTGCAGACAAACCTAGACCGCGCCGGTCACCGAGTCTGCATACAGCAAAAGATATTAATCTTTTTTAATTCTGATATTAGAGATACGACACTCAAGCTGGAGAGCTGCCGTACGACGACCACAAAAAATTGAGCCTCTCAATGTGCGCCACTCTTGTCCTCCAAATTCGCGGGCACATTAGTGCTTTAGTCTGATAGTGACGCACGCTACCGCTGCCTATACCAAAGCATTTGCGAAAAATGCTATAGAGACCGAGAGCACGGTACGCACTTGGGAGGAGGCCTCATCGAAAAAGAGCAAATAAAAGGTCGCCTTGCTTAATTTCAACAAGCACATTCCCGCGCAGTTGCTTCTGCACCGCGCGACCGACTGTCAGTTGATGCGCCTCAACATACATTTCTTCTTATCAAAAAATGAGGGCGTGGATTATGATTAAAAACACTTTCCGACGCATATCAAATGCAATAGTAATTCTTATCGTTGCCGCAAGCACTCCGTCAATATCGCATAGCCAAACCGTTACCCGATCCGGGGATGCTCACATGCAAAATGACTATTCTCACATCGGACACGAATTACGGAAAGAAATTGACGCTGAATATAAAAAAATAAAAGAAAGAAAAATATCCACCCATAACAATAAATCAGACATATCTGCGTTGATCGAAAAATATATACCAATCGGCTCATCTTTTGATGCCGCAGAAGAAATACTTAAAAATGCCGGCTTCACAGTTAGCCCGAGACCAGGACCAAATCCAGTAGGAAACCGCCCTGACAGATATTCAGTTGTGGCGGCCATATCACCGTTGGAATCTAGCTTCCCAAAAAAAACAGATGTTTATGTATTTTTGACCCCAAAGAATCACGGTGACTACACAAGCGGCATCGCAGAAATATCTGCAAAAATCACCATCTCTTTCGTCTGAGAGGGAAAAATGGCCAACGAGACGATATCGATTGTATATGAGCCGCTCGGCGTTTTTCACGGCGTCACTTACTATCACGAGACATTACTTTACACGAACTCCGACGGCGATCAGTTCATGGCGACAGCGGCCCCTTCATCGCAACCCGCGCCAGGAACTGGAGATTTAGATAACATCTCGAATGCGTCCGGGGCCGCAATGACGAATGGACAATCGCCATACGGAACACTAATCACAAACACAGGAGCATTATCGAGTTTTGATCCAGCGGATGTTTCAAGACTTCTGGGCAGCACCGCCAACCCCAACCCATCCCAAGTCGTTGCATCCGGTGCTGACTTAAGTACCAAATGGAATCAAATAGTTTCAGCGGAAAATGAGCTCGCAACAGAGAATCTTCCTTATTCTCCACTTACGCAAAATTCAAATTCCATTGCAAACACTGCCCTTACAGCAGCAGGTATAGACACACCTCTAAACGATGGAGTCCTCGGCAAATATTGGACACCTGCATCGAGCAACATACTGAGAGGCGCATTTATCCCTAGCCCTCGCAATCCGTTCCCATTCGTCGGGAGCAGATGTGATGCTGCATATGCAGCGGCGGTCGCGGCAGCCTTCAACCGCAGCCTTGTGGATCCATTGGTTATAGATCTATCAGGAAACGGGGTGCAGTTGATTCCATTGGCTCAATCAAACGCACACTTCGATTTATACAACACTGGCTTCGCGGTTCACACCGGTTGGGTGGGCTCACAAACCGGGATTCTGGTCGATAATCCGGGGGCCAGCGGTACAATTGACAACATCACTGCGCTATTTGGAAACGCGAGCACAGATGGTTTTTCTGCCTTAGCGGCGTTGGATACAAATCACGATGGAATAATTGATGCGTCGGACGCCGGCTTCTCCAACTTAGAAATTTGGACCGACACAAACGGGATACGTTTGTCTACAAGACTGGCTATGGCTACCTTGAAATCTACGAGTACGACCCGAACCCAACAAACAACAACGTCCTAGAACTTGGCGCGGGCAGACGCCGGAAATCTCCACTTCTGGACGGTACTAATTCCGGTGTAGGGTCAGTGTCGGTAAAACAATCAAAAGGAAGGGAGGGGCCTGTGTGAAGAGCTCACACAAGAACCACTACCGCCGTGCAATACGGCCAAGCAGCGGATGGGCGCAAAGCGAAGCAATGCGCCGAGACGGTCTAGCCGTTCAAAGTGCGATCGAAAATCGCCTAGAACAACTGTCCATGGAGATCATTCCGCAGCTGTGACGGGGCGGAGCGGCAACTACAAGCCACATTCTTTTGATCAGCGATGGCCGCAATCTTGGGCCTGATAACGGTAGTTGACGACAGGCGAAAGGCCGTGCTTCGGCCTTCCGGCACGACCGCGTCATAACCTTCGTCACACCACCTTTCATGCTCAAGGCTAAGACGCAGGCGCCACCCATTCAAGCCGCAGCGCCTTGCACTCGTCCGCTCTACCTACAGATGATAGGTTTCTTAGAGCGCAAGAATCTCCGACGCTGCTCGCATCCCAGATAAGTACGCACCGTGTACCGTCTGAAAGTATGAGCTGTCGGTGGCTTCCCCGGCGAAAAAAAGACGGTTGCCAACATTGCTTGCCAGGTCGGTGCGCATCCGCGGAGTGGAGCCAAGTGGGTTGTAAGAATAGGATCCTCTTGCATACGGATCGACATTCCAGCGCGTGATCATTGAATCAATTGGATCGGGAATATTGCGCCCATACATTCTGCGAAGCGTCAGCATAGCGTCCGCGACAATCGCGCTATCGCTCCAACTTTCAATTTCTCGACCGAAAGCTGCCGCGTTGAACCCCAGCAAGATGGGCTGCCCAGTTGGGCGCGTGAAGCTGACCCACTCAGTCCAACGACCGTACCTTGTACGATCGGGAACGTAGTTGATCCAATCGAGCCCTCCGTCCCAGAATGAATACGGGAAGCGCAGATAACACTTGTTCAGTAGCCCCATGCCCAACTTGGCGATTGCGGTTTGCTTTGCCGCAGGCAGTTCGGGCGAGAAACTGACGGCGCCGGACTGCAATACACCGAGCGGTAATGTAACGACAACGCGCCTGCCTGCGAATACGCCCTTGGACGTCGATACCGTGACATCTGTGTCGGCGTTGTACGAAATGGAGTTGACTACGTGACCTAGGCGGATGTCCAGCCCCGATGCTAGGTTGTCCACTAGCACTCCATATCCGTCTAGGAATAGTCCCTCGTTGCCGGGGAATTGTTTGCCGCTGTCGTACCAGAAGGTGGAAAGACTCGTTGTTTCCCCCCCATACTCATGCTCAATCGACGAGTTCAACAAGAAATCAATGCGTTGCTGATCTGTGACGGAGCGATTTGCGTAGTTCGTACCTCTATAGGCGGAATCGCGTACGGAAGCATCATTGTCGGCAGCCTGTGCCTGGGAAATTGCTCCACGAACTGCGGCCCTCAACGAGGCAATCTGTGCTGTCGCACTTGCATCGAGCTTTGTACCGTCGCTGTCAAATATCACAGCGTCTCTGGCGCCGGTTGTCGTTAAGCGGGCCCCGATCTGGCGCGCGAGCTGCGCGATTGGATTGCGCTGGTCGTCGCCATGAATCCAAGATGCACCCAGATCGACGGGTGCATCACTCCATTTCCGGTTTGTGAAAAGTCTGCCACCGGTGCGGTCACGGGCTTCAAGAACAACGACTTCGTTTCCTGCCTCTTTCAGCATTTTCGCGGCAGCGAGGCCGGCTACACCAGCCCCAATGACGAGAATGCGGCCCGTGCGCCCATCGGCGGGACGTTGGGTGGGTCCTATGCTGGCGGGGCTATCACCTTCCCCGCCGCCGCAACCGGATAGAAGCAACGTCCCAGTAGCGATCAGAAAATCACGACGATCCATATTGAAAATTTCTAAAAATGTTAATTAATCTATTTAAAACAAATACGATTGCTGGCGCGTCTCACTTCGGCATCCCGCCCATTTATTTGATTGTTCAGATAGTGCACTATATATAATTTTGAAATTTCTTAGAACTAAGTACTTTTCCATTGCCACGGCAAACATAGATTTCGCACACTTTGCCTTGGCAATTTGTTTGGCCGAAACACGAGACGAGGATGCTTTTTCCTCATAGCGGGCGCTAGGAAAGCACAGGCCCCTTTTGAAGTCCTTTCATCGGTGAACTTGCAAGGGCTCTCTATTCAAATCGTCTATTGGATGGCGTCCAATTAATTGAATTTGTGGTTCATCGTGCACAGTGATGATCATCCTCACGCGTGAACACGCCCAGGAGCGAGCTATGAGCGCCTCGTCGCAAGTTGCATCACTGGCATTCGAGCTTCCGAATGCAGAGGGGACCATCGCGCACCATCGATGAGCCAGCCAAGGAAGTCGGTTTGTAGGTCGGCCTTACTTGGCCATCGCGCTACGGGCACCCCAGAGCGTCGGCGCCCGCCGTGTAGACACTAGCGTGTCCTAGAAAGCCCCTGACTACCGCACGTAGATGCCATATGGGCAAGGCTTGGCGATTTCAATGCTCGTATCGCTAGAGAGCCACAGTAAGAAGATTGACTACCAATCTATGGCGATTTCGAGGAGGCGGGTTCATGCCACATAGAGGCGAGCTGGTATGCATGTCACTCTTGTTCTTTCGAGAATATTTTCATTTACATAGGAATTACGAACAAATTTGGTGCATTTGTCAATTTGATTCTCATTGTTTTGAAAAAACATGTTGGATATCAGGAGAATGAAAGAAATCTTCTCAAGGCTACTCGGGCACCACCGTTAGCGTGCATGGCACATCTAAGATAAGTGATGCGATGTTGCTGCGAAGTGGGTCTTCGCTTGGTCACTTTGAATTTTAATGTAGAAGGTGGATCTACTATGCCTATTAGCCTCAACACCAACGTTTCATCTCTGCAGACGCAACAAGCACTGTCTCAATCCAGATCAGCTTTGGAAACCTCTCTGCAGCGTTTGTCGACGGGCCTGCGTGTGAATAGCGCCAAGGATGACGCGGCCGCTTACGCGGTGGCCAGCAGCCTGACCACCACGCTGAACTCGCAAACGCAGGGTATTCAGAACGCGAACAATGCGTTGTCGTACTTGCAGACGGCAGATTCGTACATGGGACAGGTTGAAAACAACCTGCAGCGCATGCGCCAGCTAGCCGTTGAAGCCAACAACGGTGGCCTGTCGACGACTGATCAGGCCAACCTTGACAAGGAATTTCAAGTGCTGGCTTCGGCCAACAAGAACATCCAGTCGAACGCGAACTACAACGGCGCAAAGCTGTTTGACGGGACGGTGACGTCCACCACGTTCCAGTATGGGCAAAACGCCACAACGGATGTCGCGACCATTTCCAACGCCAACTTGTCGAGCTTTGGGACGCTAAGCGGGACAAGTGTTACTTCGGCGTCGAATGCTACGGCTGCGCAGTCGAAGATCGACTCGGACCTTGTTAGCTTGAAGGCCGCACGCGCCAACCTTGGCGCTCAGCAAAGCGGACTGAACTCGACGATCAGCACGTTGACATCGTCAAACACCGCGCTTGCGGCTGCAAAGTCGACCATGATCGATACCGATTACGCGGCTGAAACATCGAACATGACCCGACAAAACATCCTACAGCAAGCCGGCACGGCAATGCTCGCACAAGCCAATGCCGCCCCAAATAGCATTCTGAATCTTCTCAAAGGCTGACCGTACGACGTGATGAAGTGCTGGTGGTCCCTGCGGGATCATCAGCGCGGTTGGTGTGCATTAGGGTGCCGGATTGAAAGGGAGGCTATAGCAGCCTTAGCATGCCAAGGCATTCGATCGCTGGCGATGTGCGGCCCGTCCGAGCGTGCATTCCTTCGCCTTCCCTTCAAGAACGCTGCCCATTGTGGCCACTTGATAGGCAAGCCACAAGCAATACCGGCCACCGCGGAGCGACCCCTGGGGTGTTCAACTCGATGTCTTAAAAAGCAGCATCGAAACTTAAGAATGCGGAAGATGTTAGTGGGTAGTTGGTGCCGAGTTGGGAAGAACAATCATCCAAACTAAAGTGAGAGAGTCATGGGATTTCAGCAAGGATTGAGCGGCCTCGATGCAGCATCAAAGAACCTCAGTTCCATTGGTAGCAACGTTGCAAACGTAAATACAGTCGGTTACAAAAAATCGACCGTTCAATTCGGTGATGTATACGCTCGCTCTTTGGTGGGGGCTACGGACAATCAGATTGGTCAGGGTGTAAGTGTGACCAGAGTTTCTCAATCGTTTACTCAGGGCAACGTTACCGTTACCGGCAACCCACTCGACATCGCAATCAATGGCATGGGTTTCTACCGCATGGTTGATTCGTCAAGTGGTCAAGTTTCGTATACGCGCAACGGCCAATTTCAGACGGATAAGAACGGTTTCGTTATCTCCGCCACTGGTCAAAATTTGACTGGCTACGGTGTAGATGCGAGCGGCAAGGTGAACACCGCAGCTTTGACAAACCTCAGAATTCCCGTAAACGATCTGGTACCGCAAGCGACAAGAAACACAGCATTTGGTGTCAATCTGAATGCGGCAGCGGCGGTTCCGGGAGCTACGCCGTTCTCGCCAACCAACTCGGCGACGTTCAACCATTCCGTATCGGAACAGGTGTACGACGGCACTGGCGCACCTCACATGATGACCAACTACTACGTCCGCACGGGTGCCGGTTGGAAGGTGTATTCGCAGGTGGACGGCACCAGTCCTGTCAGCGGCAATCCGGTTACAACTCTAACGTTCAATAGCAACGGGCAATTGACCTCAGGCTCCACCAAGATTGCGGTGTCTTTCCCCGGCATGTCTATCAATAGCATCGATTTTGCCGGGACAACGCAGTATGGGGGAGGTTACAACGACGTGATGGTTAAGCAAGACGGTTATGCGACGGGGCGCTTGGCTAGCTATTCGGTCGGAATCGACGGTACTGTTACTGGTCAGTACTCAAACGGGCGAAGCGCCGTGTTTGGACAAATCGCGATGGCAAACTTTAAAGCCCCTGAGGGATTGCAGAATATTGGCGGCAATCAATGGGTGGAGACAGCAAATTCGGGGTCGCCTAACTTAGGAACGCCGGGTATGGGGTCATTTGGTCTTTTGAGGTCTTCCGCAGTAGAGCAATCGAATGTGGATCTAAGTGTCGAGCTGGTCAACATGATTGTGGCCCAGCGCTCGTATCAAGCGAACGCACAAACAATAAAAACGGAGGATTCTCTTTTGCAGACGCTGGTTAGTATTCGCTAACCAATATTTCTTAGAGTAGTAGTGTGTAGGTTATAAAGGACCAAGCATGATTCGTTCTTTGTGGATCTCAAAAACTGGAATGGAGGCCCAACAAACGCAACTAGACGTTGTCTCCAACAATCTGGCAAACGTTAATACCACGGGCTTCAAGCGCTCGCGTGCCGTGTTCGAGGACCTGCTGTATCAGAACGCGCGCGAGCCGGGGGCCCAGTCGTCACAACAAACGGCGTTGCCTTCGGGCATGCAGATCGGTACCGGCACGCGGATTGTGGCCACCTCGCGTTTGCATTCGCAAGGCAATCTTTCAAAAACTGGCAATGCGACGGACGTAGCCATCAACGGCAATGGCTTCTTCCAAGTGCAAAGACCTGACGGCACGCTGGCCTACACACGAGACGGCAACTTCCAGATCAGCGCGCAGGGGCAACTCGTGACCTCAAGCGGCTATTTGGTGCAGCCTGCCATGATGGTGCCGCGCAATGCCACGAGCTTGATGATTGGCAAAGACGGTGTTGTTACGGTTACGACGCCAGGTATGGTCAATCGAACGCAAGTGGGGGCGTTTCAACTCGCCAATTTCGTCAATCCGGCCGGCTTGCGTAGTCTGGGAGAGAACCTGTATGCCGAGACTGAAGCTTCGGGCGGTGCAAACCTAGCTGTCCCAGGAGGCAATGGTTTAGGCATGCTCCACCAGAACTATGTTGAAACGTCCAATGTGAACGTGGTGGAGGAAATGATTCAGCTGATCCAAACGCAACGCGCGTATGAGATCAACAGCAAAGCTGTGCAGACAGCCGACCGCATGCTTGAGAAGATAGCACAACTCAAATAAGGAAACGTGATTCCGACGATGCGCATTCATTTCTAGGCAAACATGAGTTCTTCTCTTCTGAACATCGGGGCTTCTGGCTTGCGCACGGCTGGCATCCATCTGCAGGTGATAGGCAGTAACATCGCCAACGTCAATACGCCGGGCTATTCACGTCAAGAAGTTGTCCAAACGGAGAATCCCCCACACTACGGTGGCGTTGGCGATCTCGGGCAAGGTGCGAACGTCGCCACAGTGAAGCGCATCTACGATCAGTTCCTGGCCGCGCAGGTGCAGAGTAGTCAGGCGGCCGCTAGCTCAGCAAACCAACTCAACAGCCTGCTGAGCAATCTAAGTCAGTTCATGTCGGACCGCAACAGTGGGCTTAGTTCGGCACTGACAAGCTTCTTCGATGCTGCGGACGGATTGGTCTCCAAGCCATCGGATGCAACAGCACGTCATGTATTCCTAGGTGCGATATCAGGTTTGCAGAGTCGCTTTAACTTGATTGCCGAACAAGCGAGCGCGCTGGCAGATCAGGTCAACAGCCAAGTACAAACTCAGATTGGCGCTGTTAACGGTGCCGTGCGCCAGATCGCCTCGCTGAATGACCAGATTGTCAAGGCAGAGAGCTCTGCAGGCGCCCCCGCAAATGATCTGCGCGACCAGCGTGACCAGCTAGTGCAGACGCTCAATCAATCGATCAAAGCGAGTTCAGTGGAGACCAGCGACGGCCAGTACAACATCTACGTCGGAAACGGGCAGGCACTTGTGCAAGGCAATCGGAGTTTCGAGTTGACGACGGTGCCATCGCCGTACGACCCATCTCAGCTTTCGGTTGGCTACAAGAGCCCCGCCGGTACGGTCATCGTTGACGATGCGCAGTTGGGTGGAGGGGCCCTGGGCGGCCTGATGGAGTTCCGCAGCAAAACACTTATTCAGGCGCAGAACGGCGTGGGTCGGTTGGCCGCAGCTATATCTGCCGAGGTGAACGCCCAAAGCAGGCTGGGCATGGACGCCAACGGAAAAATGGGCGGCGACATCTTTTCGGTCGCTGGCCCCAGTGTTATGCCCCGCAGCGACAACCGCGGCAGCGCCACACTTACCGCCAGCATCACCAATGCCACCGCTACACCAGCCCATGACTACCAACTCCGGTATCAAGGCGGTGTCTATACTGTTTCACGCTATCCAGATGGCTCAAAGGCCACCGTGGTGACGACTTGGCCGGCCACCGTCGACGGCATCAGGTTGAACCTGTCGGGCACGATGCACAGCGGCGATTCGTTCTTGGTCCGCCCAACAGCCAATGCGGCGGCCACCATGAAAGTGCTGACCACTGACTACAGGACCATCGCGGCTTCATCTGCCGTGGTGGCAGATGTCGGCGGCAACAATAGGGGTAGTGGAGCTGTGACGTCTGTTGGTATTAATGTGGTGGCCTTCCCCGCGGCGGCCGTGAAGCTGACCTACAACGCATCTGCTGGAGGCTCGCTCACAGGTTTCCCAGGAAGTGTGACTGTCACATTTAACGGCAAGTCGACCACGTACGCCGGCTCGGCACCCTATGTGCAAGGAGCGACGTACGCGTTCAATGGCATCCACATGATGATGACGGGAGCGCCAGCCAACGGCGACACGTTCAAGCTGTCGCCAAATGTCGCCAACAGCACCGACAGTGGGAACGCCAGCACGTTGGCCAAGCTACGCAACGCCTCCCTGCTTGACGGCGGTACCGTATCTGTTGGTGCGGCTTGGCACAACCTCGTAACGCAGGTGGGCATTCAAGCTCACCAAGCCGCTGGCAACTTAACCTCCCAGACGGTGCTGCACAGAAGCGCGGTGTCGCAGCAACAGGCGGTTTCTGGTGTGAATCTCGATGAAGAGGCGATGAAATTGATGCAATATCAGAAAGCTTATCAAGCATCGGCAAAAGTCATGCAGACTGCGAACTCGCTTTTTGATACCTTGTTATCAATGCACGGCCGATAAGGATTTCCCTTGCCCGGCCTTGGAATTAATTGCCTTGGCATTATTTGCATTGGTCGGATCGCGATTCTTCGCTGTGGATTGAGCGAATTAAATTTTCGCGCTCATTGACAACATTAATTAATGTGTCTGCCTGTTGTTGTAGCGAATGAAATCCATTTGCCATTCTTTTGGTTTGATGGCGAAAAATATTTGGCGAGTTGAGGGGGATATGCAGAAAAGGAAATTTATCAAAGAATTTTTGCGCTCCGTTTCGCTGGGCGCAATTGCTCCTTCCGAGTTGTCCTCCATTCTGTTCGCGATCAATGGCGCCTCAAGTGACGCGGTTGCTGCACCTGATGAAAAGAAACCGGTGGGTAAGCCAAGACCCGTTGACGGCAGGTCAACATCGAGTCGACGCGGGGAGTCTGTGATTGTGATTGGCGCAGGCATCGCGGGCCTTGCTGCGGCAAACTCACTAGTACGCGAGGGATACTCGGTAACGGTCTTGGAGTCGCAGAGCAGCGTCGGTGGCCGTTTGCAAACCGACAGGAGTCTCGGCGTACCTTTTGATCGAGGGGCGAGTTGGATTCACGGACCAAACGGCAATCCGCTCACAACTCTAGCAAGTAGAGCAGGTGCGAAGACATTTGAGACGGATGACGACAATGTTGTCGTCTACGATCTTGATGGGCGAGCCTATTCTGATGACCGGATCTCCAGCGCGGAGGATTTATATAACGACGTGTTGGATCGGATTTCCGATCTGGGTGATATCGATGATAGTTTTTTGGATGTATTTAGGAAAAATTATCCTGGATATCTTAATGATAGGCTTTGGAAGTACATGCTTTCTGCATTTCTTGAATTTAATTCTGGCGGCGATATATCAAAACTATCATCGTTGTATTTTGATGACGATGAGAATTTTTCGGGTGATGACGTAATAATAACAAATGGCTATGACACAATTGCAAAATTCTTGGCAAAAGGAATTTTGATTGTAAATAATTCGCGTGTTGTTGAGGTGAATTATTCCGACTCCGAAGCCTTAGTCACTGTCGCGGGTGGGGCGGCGTACCGTGCTAGCTACGTAGTCGTTACTGTGCCGCTTGGGGTCCTGAAGAATAATATCATTCGTTTTACTCCAGGCCTGCCTTTAAGTAAGGTGAAGGCGGTATCTCGCATGGGAATGGGGAATGTTAACAAATTTCTCTTGATGTGGGATGAAGTTTTTTGGGACGATGAGTTGCAATATATTGGAGTAACTCCTGATAGTCGCGGGAAATTTAATTATTTTCTCAATGTCAACAAATTCTCGCAATCTTCCAAATCACTGATGACATTCGCCTTTGGAGATTACGCGGACGTTACCGAAAGAATGTCGGATAGATTGGTTTTGGATGCAATAATGGGGAACTTGAGAGCTATATATGGTAACGAGATCCATAATCCACGAGCGATGCTAAGAACTTCTTGGCGTAGTGACATAAACTCGTTTGGCGCCTACTCGTTTGCAGCAAACGGAACATCATCGTCTGATTTTGATGTTATGGCGGAATCTGTGGGCAATCGACTCTTCTTCGCTGGAGAGCACACGAGTAGGAAGTATCGAGGAACAGTTCATGGCGCGTACCTGAGCGGAGTTCGTGAGGCGAACAAGATATCCAATCTATGATCGTGTGCATCTGCCGTTCTGGTAACGGCCCGGTGGGCATACGAGCACGGCGTCGAGCTCGACTTCAGCCTGCCGGGCACGCCGACCGACAATGCCAGGGTGGAGAGCTTCAACGGGCGGTCCCAGCAGGAATGCCTGAACGAACACCGGTTCTTGTCCTTGGACGATGCTCGGTGCAAAATCGCCGACTGGCGACAGTACTATAACGAGAGCCGTCCCCACTCCGCACTGCAGTGGGTGACACGCGCCGAATTCGCCCTTCAGGCAAGGGAAAGCGCCTCGACGGACGACTCAACGGCGCTGGAAATCTCTACTCGGGGCGGTACTAATTCCGGTGTGGGGTCAGGTCATACGGAGTCTTGTTCTGCCTGCGAGAAACCTGAGCAGCAGATTTCCAATTTACTATGCCTTCTTGCCGCATACATGCATCGATGAGTGCGTTCTGCATGAGCGCGAGATCATGCCGGTGCGGTACGAAAGACTGGATTCTGCCGACTGCAGCGCAATCATCGACAGCACACTGTTATCGCTTATCGCGGACACTGGAATGTGCTCGGAACGAGCGGACATGCTAATCACGACCTTTCACATTTTGCGAAAGGATTTGCTCATTACGAGAGGCCAGCATAGCGCTTGAGTTTAGACTTTGCTCGAAGCGACATCGCAGAACTCTTGCGGCTTGATTTCTACAGCAACCCAATCCTTCTTGATGGCCAGCGTGCTGGACGAGCGGTACGCTTGGAGGACCAGGACCGCCGCCGCCTCATGCGTTCACATACCGTCTCTAAGGCGAACTAATGGCAAGTCTTAGCGCATTCTCCCAAGCCGGCGCTCGCACATCAAAATGGGCGATTGAACTGCTTGACGCTAACGGCGCGTTCCAAGGCGCTGCCACTGAAATCTGGGCGCACTACAAGGCGCCCATCGCGCTACTTGCGGCGGGGCACCGCGCCCAGGCTGATCAGGTGCTGGGCCATCTGTGCAGGCATTTTCTGCGCAACGGCGATTTTCATTATGGTGCGGGCGATCCCACGCCGGCGCCGGGTTCCAACTACCGCAACGGCTGGATCGCCTGGGGAGCGCACCAGCTCGGCGCCTACGATGTTTCCGGCCCCGTTCTTGATTTTCTTGAATCACAGATCCACCCCGAAAGAGGTGGTGTGCTGGACTTCGACACCGCCAGCACCATGCACCGGATGCTGGACATTGGTACCACCGCCAGCGTCGTCAATGCTCTACTGATTGCCGGTCGCATCGAAGCGGCGACCAAAGCGGCGCGGATGTTCCACCGCGTGTTTGGTCCTGCTGCGGGTGCGGACGGCCGAGTCCTGCTGCGCGAAAGCTGGGACGGACAAATGCTGGAGCCCGAGCGCCTCTCCACAGTGCTCAAGTTCATGACCATGCGCGACGGCTGCCGTGTTCCGCAGGAATGGGCAGCGCTAGCGCGGGGGCGTTCCGTGCTGTCGCGCATTCGACAGGCATCAAAGGGCCAGGGTGGGCAGCTCAATGGTTTGCTTGCGATCGAGTTGAACCGGGGCGGACAGATCTACTGGTTCCTTGGCTTTTCGATGCGCGTCCTGGCGCAGCTGTTTCGAGCCACAGGCGATCAGGCATGGCTGACGCTGGGGCATCGTGTCGGAGGTCTCGTGGGACGTTGCCAACCAGACATCTACAACAGTGCCACCAGTGCGAAAGTCGCATGGGGGGCGGCCGAGATGTATGCCGTGAGCGGGGACCGCCGGTACTTCGATCTATCGATGCGGATCGCCGACTGGCTCATCTCAACGCAAGAGCCTGGGGGCATATGGCTGCGGCGCCCACAGTACGAGAGGATCGAGGCCCAGCCACTGTCCGTCTCGCTGGATACCTCGCTGGAGCGGGTTGTTTACATGTACGAGATCCCGCGCGCGCTCGGTTTGTCTGAATAGGAACACCGGTCTGGATATCAGCGCAGCGCCTCTCCGAAGTCCAGCACGCGCCCTGCTTCCCCGAATTCCTTAAGTTTTTCCCAAACAGCTTCGTGGTCCGGGCTCAGAGGAAACGGTTGGCGTGCCGCGTGGATCGTGAAGGGAATCGACGGAAAATCCCGCCGGACCCGCACGAGTCGGTGCGCTTCCAGGTCTTCAGCCACCAGCGAGGCAGGAAGCCACGCCATGCCACCGCCTTCGATGACGATCTGGCGTATCGCCAAGATCTGCGTTCCCGAGAGTGCCACTTCATACTCGATGCGGTGGCGCAACATTGCGGCTTTGGTGATGCGCCCGAGGTACGAAGCATCGTCCAGGACCACAACGCGAACGCTCTTGGCTTGGCTACCCTTCAGTGCTGAGTTGCTTCGTGCCACGGGAATCAGCACATCACGGGCGATCATCACCGACTCGCCGCGTCCCATCGGCAGCCGCGGTACGAACTCGTCGCATACGTAATAGAGAGCAAACTCGGCTTCCCCCGCACCAAAGCGCCGGATCACCTCCCGGAAGTTGTCAGGAATCAGGTTGATCAGCAGCGCACCCAATGCGCCCTGCAGCGCTGCCAGCAGACGTGGAAAGACCGCTACGGAGACCGCGCTGGGCGCGAGAAACCTCACCGGCAAGCGCTGCGCAGCGGGATTCAGTCGCGTCCGCACGCGCTCAAGTTCGCTCAGTACAGCCTGCGCTACGGGAAGCAGTACCTCACCTGCGGCCGTCAGCCGAATTGGGTGCGAGGTTCGATCCACGAGAGGGTGGTTGGCCCATTCCTCTAGCAATTGGATGCGCCTCGAGAGCGACGAGACCGAAACATTCCGTGCTTGAGCGGCGCGGCTGAAGTTGCCTTTCGATTCGACTTCAACCAAGTCCTTGAGCCAATTAACGTCCATCTTCCGCCTCTGCACCAACGAAATGCCTTAGATTACCTCGTCCCGCTTCCAGTGCGATTCGGATGCTGCAAACCAGCATGATCTCGCTTCTATGTGCGCCGTGTGCGCGTTCAACATGGCCCGGCGACGGGATGGACGGTAATCACACCATGGCCTCAGCGTGCCAACATGCAGCGCAGCGAGCGCGCGGGATTCTGTCCCAGCGCACATACTCCCGCACCGGCCAGCATGACGACTCTGCAGATCGTAAAGCCCCGCTCAAAACCACGGACGCCAGCATAGACCTGCACCAGTTACCCCACATTGCGATTGACGCGATCGCGTCGGGACTGGCGGCCACTGCGATGGTCATCGAGATGATGGCGCTGCGCGTCCAGGGCGATCTCGCCGGGCACGGCCAAGCCCAAGGGCAAACGAAAGAGTAGGCAGCGGCATCTGTCTGCATCCCTTCGATCCGGCTATGCAGAAAGGAAACCGTTGCATTCCACGTGAAACGACGTGAAGCAGCCGTTCTCCGATGTTCAACTGCGAGAACCGGACCTGTTGTTCAAGGACTCAGTATGGCGGCCTTGGCACCGAACTCCCGGGCATACAGCGGGACAGCCCCGAAAAAGGCGGCGGCGGCAAGAATGGGCGCGAAGGACACCAGCAGCATCGCGGTGGGTAGATCAAACCTGTCCGATAGTGCGCCCAGCACCAGTGGGCCCAACGCCATGCCGAAAAGGTTGTTGCAGGTGACCATCGCACCGGTGGATGTTGTGCGCATCGCCGGCGGCACGAGCTCCTGAATCACAGTGATCACCGGACTGATGAGGGCCACTATTACGAAGTCGCCAAGGACAAGCAACCCTTGTTGCACCACGCCGGGAGGCTGTAGAAAGGCCGCAACAAACAACGTGGCGGTCAACACCGAGAAGACACCCGGTAGCCACAGGCGGCGACATGGATTGCCGGCGATTACTCGGTCGGCAAACCAGCCGCCAACCATTACACCAAATGCGGAACACAGCGCCAAGAGAGCTGATCGCACACCAGCCTGGTCTGCTGGCAGTCCGTAGACACGGTTGAAAAAGCTAGGCATCCAGTTGCCGATGGTGGCGATCACAAAGAATTGAATCGCACTGCCCAAGTACACGAGCCAAAGAACTGGCTTGCGAAACATCTCCTTCAAGTAGCCACTCCACTGAGAGAACCGGTTCGAGTTCATCTGCTCTGTGGCAAGTGGCGGGTTCTCGTAATCGCGCACGAAGAACATCAGCACGGCGAAGAGTAGGCCAGGTACGGCCACCAATCCGAAGGCATAGCGCCACCCAAGCGCGACGCCGATGATTCCGCCTAGCGCCACGCCAAGCACCGACCCAAACAACGCCACCGACTGGAACACGCCGATCATCGTTCCCCGTAAGCGCTTTGGGAAAGCGGCTGCGATCAAGCTGTTGCCGGCTGCGGTGTAGCCCGCTTCGCCGGTGCCGATGAGGAAGCGTGCCGCGAGCAACTGTGCAAAGTTGGTCGCAACGCCACACGCAGCAGTGGCCATGGACCACACCGCAGCCATGATCCCCGCGCTCTTGGTTCGACTCCACCGATCAGCCCATATGGCGGTGGGCAAGGCCAGCAGTGCGATGGCCACGTTGACGGCCGCCACCAATGCGCCCAGCTGGGCGTCGTTCAACCGCCACTCTTGCTTAACGAGAGGCAGTAGCGATGACAAGGCCTGACGGTCCACATAGTCGAACAGCATCAGCACTGAGAGCACAAACAGCGTCCAGTGAGCATGCGCTTTCGAGTACAGGTAACGGTCCGCGTCTAGTTTGTCTGGCGGAAGCTGGGTAACTAGCGCGTTCTGAGTCATCGTCGTCTCCTTTTGCACGATCCGAAAGTTGTCTGTCAAACGTACCGCGCACTACAGCGCCTCTTGCAATATGAACTGGACCGTGCGCTCGCCGATAGCGACAGCGGTGGCATGCTTGTTGGTCGACACGTCGTATCGGCCTGCAAGGCCTGTGCTGTCAGAACTCCCACCATCTTCGCGGTCTCCTCGACAGGTCTCTTGAGGGCTCTCTAGTGGCTCGATCTCACGCTGTGCTCATCTGGCGCCAGCTACTCATGTACTGGACTGCTTATCCGGATGGGTGCCGAAATTCAGGCGTCGGCCAATGCGAATTCGGCCACGCGCTCGCCGATAACGATGGCAAGCGCATTCGTGTTGGTGGACGCGATGGAGGGCATGATGCTGCAATCCGCGACACGCAGCCCGCTGACCCCGTGTACGCGCAGCCACGGATCAACCACTGATTGTGAGGTGTCAGCCCCCATCCTGCAGGTACCGACTGGGTGGTAGGCCGTAGCGCTGGTCGCCCGCATGTACTCGATCAGTGCCTCATCCGACATTGCGCGACGACCGGGGCGCAGCTCTTCGAGCAGCCAACGGGCCAGTGGGGCAGCAGAGGCAACTTGGCGCAGCTTGCGCAGCGCCACCAGGCTGGTTTCGATATCCCGCGGATCGGTGAAATGGTTAGATATCAGCTTTGGCGCGGCGGCCGGGTCGGCATTGGCAATGTGGCACGACCCGCGCGAATAGGGGCTGATTTGGAATGACGCAAGTGTCACGCCATCGAATGAGTCCAGGCGTGTCATCGACTTGCCGCGATTGCCTGGCGCACTGGCTTGCTGGAGCTGCAGTTTGATCTGTGCATTGTTGTCGGCGGGGTTGTGCGGCACGAATCCATGCGCAGTCATGGTCGCCGAGGTCAATCGGCCGTCACGGCGGAGCAGCCAGCGCGCCCCATCCAGCAGTTTCCCGATCGGGCTGTTCAACCTCCGGTTCCAACTGATGCCCGGCTTGCACCGGAACGTGATCGGACTGTAGACGTGTTCGGAGAGGTTTTCGCCAACCATAGGTAGCTCGTGCAACAGCGGAATCCCTGCCGCATCCAGCACTTCACGCCGGCCGATGCCCGACAGCTCCAGTAGCTGCGCAGAATTGAAGGTACCGCCGCACAGGATCACCTCCTTGCGCGCATGCAGCGTCAGCTCACGCCCCTCGGCCCGCGCCACGATGCCGCAGGCATGTTTGCCCTGCGTCAGCACACGCGTGGCCAACACGCCCGTCATGATCGTCAGATTGGGCAGGCCCTTGTTGGGATCGAGATAAGCCTCGCGCATGCTAGAGCGCAATCCCCGGCGTGTATTGAATTGAACGTAGCTGCCGCCGATCCCGCCGGCGTTGTAGTCCCTGACCCGCTTGCCCACGCCGGATGCCTGCAAGGCGTCGAGGAATGCGTCGGGGCCTTCGTCCACCGGCTGGAACTCCGTGACGCCAACGGGTCCGTTCAGTCCACGATACATCGGATCACCCTTGGCATAGTTCTCGATCTTGCGGAACCAATGTGCCAGGTCGGCCCAGCCCCAGCCGGGGCAGCCATCCTGGGCCCACAGGTCATATTCGCGCGGCGTGCCGTGCACCCACATCATGCCGTTGACGGTGGAACAGCCTCCCACCACCCAACCGCGCGGCCAGTAGATTCGGCGGCTGTTGAGTTGCGGGTCTGGCTCGGTAAAGAAGTCGCGAATATAGATGCCCTTGGCAAGCAAGGTGCCGACGCCGATCGGGATGCGCGACCAGAAGCTAGTGTCGGGCGGTCCTGCCTCCAGCAGCAGGACCCGGTGCTTTGCTGCTTGTGCCAGGCGCACCGCAGCCGCCGCGCCGGCGGAACCCGCGCCGACGACGATGAAGTCGAACGTATCTGTCTCATTCATTCTTGTACTCCAGCCTCCACGCGCAGGGGCATTGGGGACCAGGCTTCCGTCTCGCCATCGCACCTGCCGGACGCGGCTCCGGCACGGTATCCGTTCGCGCGATGCTCGATGGAAGCCTAATTGCAATTCTGGCGGTGATATTCCGCGATTCGCAAGACGCTTTGCGAGATTCGGGATCGCGCCGGTCAGATGTCATGGGCTTAGCGCATTTCCTGTGCCAATCAAGTCTTTGAGGTCACACTCGTACGCTGCTGGGTCTAGCGCTGCGAGATGAATTTGGTGACTAGGTAGCCATCGAAGGTCTCCGTACCGCCTTCGCTGCCAATGCCACTGTCCTTCACGCCGCCGAAGGGTGTCTCGGGTAACGAACTGCCGAAATGGTTGACATTGACCATGCCCGCCTCCAGCCCGTTGGAGACGCGGGTGGCTGTCTCCAGCGAGCGCGTGAAGACGTAGGATGCGAGCCCGAAGGGCAGGCTGTTGGCTCGCACTAGCACTTCCTCCAGAGTACGGAACGGCACAACAGGCGCGATTGGCCCGAACGGCTCCTCCTGCATCAGCCGGGCCGTATCCGGCAGATTGGTGATGACCGTCGGCGGAAAGAAGTTGCCGGCGCCGGGCAGCCGCTGGCCTCCGTTGACCACCGTAGCGCCGCGCCCGACGGCATCGGCCACCAGGCCCTCCATCGCTGCCACGCGGCCAGGGTGCGCCAGCGGCCCCATCTCGGTGTTGGCTTCCAGGCCATTGCCCACACGAACACGCTTGAGCTCGGCAACAAAGAAGTCGAGAAATGCAGCGTACACGTGCCGCTGGACATAAAAGCGCGTAGGTGCAATGCAAACCTGGCCTGCATTGCGGACCTTGAAGCGCGCGAGCATCATCGCGGCGCGGGGAATATCGGCATCGTCGAATACGATCACCGGCGAATGTCCGCCCAGTTCCATGGTCACCCGCTTCATATGGGCGCCCGCAAGCGCTGCCAGTTGACGCCCCACGGCCACGGAGCCGGTAAAGGAAATCTTGCGCACGATGGGCGAGCGGATTAGATAGTCCGATATCTCTGCCGGCTTGCCCCACACTAGGCTCAGGCAGCCTGGCGGCAGGCCGGCGTCGTGGAACATTTCGGCAATCGCCATGACCGCGCTGGGCGAATCCTCCGGTCCCTTGAGGATGATGGTGCAGCCCGCACCGAGCGCTGCAGCCACCTTGCGAATGGCTTGGTTGTACGGGAAGTTCCACGGTGTGAACGCGGCGCAGACGCCGACGGGCTCGCGCAGTACCATCTGGCGGACGTCCGGCTCGCGTGGCGGGATGATCCGGCCATAGATGCGGCGGCATTCCTCCGCATGCCAGTCGGCATGATCGGCGCAAGCGATCACCTCGGTCATCGCTTCCGCAAGCGGCTTGCCCTGGTCGAGCGTCATATTGCGCGCGATCTCCGGCGCACGTTCGCGTGACAGCTGAGCTACCCGCCTGAGCACCGCGCTGCGCTCCAGGGGCGAAGTACGGCGCCAGTCTTGGAAGGCCCGCTCGGCCGAGGCAAGTGCCGCATCGAGGTCCTCGCGCGTGGCATGCGGCAAATGTCCTATGACTTGGCCCGTGGCTGGGTCAAGCACCTCCTGCCGATGCCGACCTTCAGAAACGAACTCTCCGTCGATGTAGAGCGACAGCTTGCGGTACCCCATCAAGTTCTTCTCCGTGCTTGTTCTCTTAGGCGGCGATGCGCAATCGTGGTAGCAGGCACGGGGCACGCCTGGTATGAGCGGCCATACACCGTGTGCAAGCGTCAATCGATCAGGTACACGGGCGAAGACCAAGTGAGATGGCCATCCTCGGTCACGGCGCGCACATACAAGGCGTTGTCACCCGTCTCGTTCAACGGCACTACGGCTTCGCCGACGTAGGACAGCATCCGGTTCTCTTCGGGCAGGCGGTAGACACGTGCCCTGCGCCCCAGGCCGCCTGCCTCGAACACCGTGTCTTCACCGCTCACCTCGTCGATCGGCAGGACCATCTGCACGGGTCCTGTGTTCAGACGCAACTCGCCGCCACTGGCCTGATCCAGCCACAGCTCGATCCCGCCAAAGCCGCCGGTCGTCAGGTATTCCCAGCGCACGTTGTGCTTATCCTCAAGCAGCAGGCGCTTGTCCAGGTTCCACCAGTTGATGCCGTCGATGCGTTCGATCGCGTTGCCGGATACCTCCAGGCTTCCGTCCCAGATGGTTTGGCGGCCGCGGCCGCGATATTCCGAGCCCTCCCAGATCAGCCGGATGCGGCGACTGCGCGATGCATCGAACGTTGGACGGACAGTCTGGACGACGCGCGTCCGGTTACGAATCTCGAGTCGGTCGATCGGCGAGCCGCTATGGAGTTCCACCTTGAAAGTCGCCTCCTTACCGGCATAGCTTGCGATATCACCCATGGAGAGCGAGGAGGTTTGCGCCACCACCCGGCCGCCCATCTGCGGGTCGTCGCTATAGAGCGCTGCGCTTTCATCAACCTGTACGCCGACGTCAAGGAACAGGCGGCTTCCGGTCGTCGCGTAATGGCGCCGCTTGCGCAGGGCCTCTAGGATGGCCGGCCGTGTCAGCCCGGTCGCCTGCAGACAACTCAGGCCACCGTATGCGCCAAACAACGAGGCGCCCGGATGGCTGGCGCCGTGCCGGCCTTTGTGGCCATCGGAATTCGCGAGAATGCCCACGCGATAGCCTTGATCGAAAGCATCCTCCAACAACCACTCGAACGTGCCCCAGTCGGAATGAATCTCGATGGATTTCTCAATGCGGATATCGTGCGCCATCTTAATGTCTGCATAGCGCCCGCCGATATGGGCGAAGACGACACAGTCCTCGTGCGCCAGCTTCTCGAACAGTTCGTTCGCGCTATGGGCGTCGGTGTCCGCATCGGCCAAATCTTCGACCAGGGCATGGTGAGACCGGTGAAGGGTGCAGCCTTCCTTCGCATACAGTACATTTCGGTCGCCCCCCAGGCCGGTGTTGCCCGACCATTCGTAGCCGGGGAAGATGATGAACCTGCCGTCCTTGTTGAACTCGGCGGTGAGCCGGTTGAGCTCATGCCAGAAAGGCAGCGTGATCTGGAAGTCGTTGCCCTGGTGGCTCATGACATCGAGGAACGCGCGGTCGCGCGCGAATTCGATCAGTTCCCGGGCGGAATTGGTCCCGATCGTTTCCTCGGACTGGCCATGCAGATCTGCCCAGTAGGTAAGCCGCTCGGCATTGGCAACAATCTTGACCGGATTGGAGCGCGCGACGACTTCTCCTGCCCGATTGGCGATCTCGAAGGTCAACAGCCCGGGCGTGTTGCAGGACAATCCGTCGATGGTACAAGCATGTGTACCTCGCTTGACGTCGATTGCATCCGGTATGCCGTCCACCGGCATGGAGGCCCGCAGGTGAAAGCGCCCCGCGATCCTGTCGCTCGGGTTACCCCATTTATCCTCGCCCTTGAAGCCCAGCCGGAAGGACTCTCCGGCGCGGCATAGAGTGGGCGCCAGCAGCTTGCGGCTTACAGCGGGTCCTGCCACGACGGCGATGACCGGCTGCACGGGCAACTCGATATATGTGTAAGTAGCCCACGGGTCGACTAGCACTTTGAACTCGAAGGTGGATTCGCAGAAGGTCTGCACGCGCAACCCGGGGGAGCCGCCGCGACGATCGCCGAAGCGTACGGTGATCTGGTCGCCTTCGCGCAGAAAGCCCTTCACCACCCGGATCATCAGCGTCTTGTCCCACGGTCGAACGTTGCGCTTACCGTCGTACTCCAGTGCCAGGATTGCGCCGTTGCTGGCCTTCGCAGTGACGTAGTTCGGCGCGGTCGGATCGGTGAACTGCGGTTTGCCCATATCGCTCGCAAACCGGTGGACGATCTTCAGGCTACCCGTATCGTCGATACCGAAGTAGCCGGCCGTGTACGTCAGCACAAACTCTTGAAAACTGCCCGCTTCGAAGGCGCCGGACGGCGTAACGGTGGCAGTGCCGGCCCTGTGGGCCATGTACGTGCTGGGGTATGCGGAGTGTGTCATCGTGGGCTTCACAGTAGTCAACAAGAGTCTAGGCAGACCCACACCCCGCCTTTTGCAAATCTTCGAAAGTGCGTGCCGAATTTCGCAAATCGTCTGATAAGTCCCCCTCTACCATGGCGGCCTGAAGGATTGAGGATTCGCCATGCCGCACGCCCCGTTGCCATCTGCCGATAGAAGCGGCTCGCTCGCGCTGCTGCAGCGGTTGGCTATGTGGCTGCCACTCCAGCGCGCGCACCTGCTTCTTGTGCTGGCCGGCGCGCTGGGCTGCATCGGAGCGCTGGCGACGATTCTCTTCCGCGAATGCCTGCGGGTGTTGCAGTGGTGGCTTTCCCGCACCGACCAGGATTTGGTGGCCGTGGCACGAGCGCTGCCGTGGTGGGCTCGGGTGCTGGTGCCCACTGTGGGAGGTCTGTTGGCCGGACTGCTTCTGCAGATCGGCTCGAAATGGATCTCGCGCAACGGCTCGGAAGACTATATGGAAGCAATCGCCATCGGCGACGGTGTGCTCAGTGCGCGACAGAGCCTGCTGCGCAGCGCTTCCTCCCTGTGCTCAGTGGCCAGCGGAGCGTCGATTGGGCGCGAAGGGCCAATGGTGCAACTGGCCGCATTGTGCGGCTCGCTCGCCGGCCGGGTGCTGCGCCGCGTGACGATGATTTCGACCGACCAGTTGCGCCTGCTCGTGGCATGCGGCGCGGCCGCAGGTTTGACCTCGGCCTACAACGCGCCGATCGCCGGCGCGGTGTTCGTGTGCGAGATCGTCTACGGTTCGATTACCACCGCCAAGCTCGGCCCGATGCTGATTGCCACGGTGATGTCAGACATCGTTGTGCGTCAGTTCTTTGGCTACGGCGCGGCATATGCGATGCCGCATTTCAATTTCGTTTCCGGCTGGGAGGTGTTCACGTATCTCGGCCTAGGGCTTGCGGCTGGTATGGCGGGGCCGTTGCTGCTGGTGCTGATTGACCGTGCGCGTGATGGCTTCCTGCATATTCCATTGCCGTTTGCAGTGCGGATGGCGCTAGGCGGGCTGGTGGTGGGCGTGTTCTCGGTGAAGGTGCCCGAGGTGTGGGGCAACGGCTACAGCGTGGTCAACAGCTTTCTGCACGAGCCGTGGCAGTGGCAGGGGGTGACGCTGGTGCTGCTGTGCAAGGTTCTTGCGACTGCCGCCAGTGCTGGCTCAGGTGCGGTGGGCGGCATCTTCACACCCACGCTTTTCTGCGGCGCAGCGCTGGGCCTTCTGTATGGCTCGGCCATGCATGCGCTGCTGCCCGCTGCCGCGGCCGTTCCAGCAAGCTATGCGATCGTCGGCATGGGAGCACTGCTGGCGGCTACGACGCACGCGCCACTCATGTCGATCCTGATGATCTTCGAGATGACGCTGAGCTATCAGGTCGTGTTGCCGCTGATGCTGGCATGCATGACCGGCTATGTGACCGCGAACGCGGCAGGCGCACCTTCCGTGTATGCGCGTTCGCTTGCGCGCGACCAAGGCGTGGGCGAGAAGCAAGCAAAAGATGCAAGTGTCGCCTGGGCTTCTGACCTGAAGCGACCTCAATAAGCGAATCCGAGCTAGGCGCGTTCCTTGGGCCCCGAGGCAACGTCAACGTCCCCTTTTCATAAGAGCCGACATGGTTCATATAGACGGATTAAAGCAGCGACCCGAGACAATGCGCGGCCATCTTCCGTTGAAACGGTGACCGGGATGGGCATCGGGAATTCCACGTGGGCGGCGAAATTCCTGTTGGTGTGGTGGCTGGTCGCTGCAGGGAAGCGCGAGATGGTCGTATTTGCACGAACCGGTACTAATGCCGAAGCGCAAGACCGCCAGAACGGTTGGCAACGGGGTGATGGCGTATTTCTTAAGTGAGAGTGAAATGGGACAAATGACGGAACAAGAACAGCCAAATGAAAATGAAAACTTCGAAATACACGATTCGCCGATTGGAGTCAATAAAATTGACGCCTTTCGAGGCGAAATAGCGGACGGCAAACATCAAGAGCTAGCCACCTATATGATTAAGGCACTGGAAAAACCTGCAATTCACAGAAGGACGTTTCTAAGAAATGCTTTACATACGCTATCATTTGGAACCTTGGCCCCTTCGGTGCTGACATCGGCATTAATGACCGCTTGCGTGCAGAGTGAGAATGCTGCGGAGACAACCACGTCGTCAATCAAGAAAATCTCCAGCAGCAGTACAACCACAAGATCGGTCATCGTTATTGGCGCCGGCATTGCTGGGTTGTCAGCCGCTAGTCAATTGGCGCAGCAAGGCTACGCCGTTACGGTGCTGGAGTCCCAATCCAAAGTGGGAGGACGGCTAAGCACGGACAGAAGCCTGGGGATTCCCTTTGATCAGGGAGCCAGTTGGATTCACAGACCCAACGGCAACCCTATCACTCCGCTTGCAGCGCAAGCTGGTGCCACTACCTTCCTCACTGATGACCACAATGTCGTCGTCCATGATGTCAATGGTGCAGCCTACCCTGACGCTACGCTGACCAGCACCGAACATACTTACAATACCGTTCGAGACAGCATTCCTGGTTTGGGCAGCCTGAATCAAAGTTTTGCGGCGGTCTTCAATAGTAATTATCCCCAATACCAGAATGACCGGCTATGGAAATACATGCTCTCCGCCTACCTTGAGTTTGATGTAGGCGGAGATGTCTCCAAAATATCATCCCTATATTTTGAAGATGATCGGCAATTCAGCGGCGATGATGTCATTGTTACCAATGGCTATGACACCGTGGCCAACTATTTGGCGAAAGGCTTGAACTTGATCTTGAACACCCAGGTTGCAATCATTGATTACTCAGGAGATCAAGTGACTGTAGCGACAACTGGTGGCCAGATCTATCAAGCCGACTCCGTTGTTGTTACTGTGCCATTGGGGGTTCTCAAGAGCAACGCCATCACGTTTATACCGGCCTTGCCTAGCGAGAAGGCCGCCGCCATTGCCAATATGGGTATGGGAAATATCAATAAATTCTTGCTAACCTGGAACGCGCCATTCTGGGATACAAGCTTGCAGTATATTGGCTACACTCCCGACAGCCTTGGGCAATTTAACTACTACCTCAATATCAACAAGTATCTCGCATCAGCGAACGCCTTGATGACATTCGCTTTTGGCGACTATGCCACCGCCACGGAAGCCATGACGGACAGCGAGGTCATTAACGCGATTATGGCCAATCTCCAGACCATCTACGGAAGCTCCATCCCTTTCCCGACGAACATGCTGCGCACAGCTTGGGGAAAGAACGTGAATTCCTTCGGCGCCTACTCCTACGCGGCAAGCGGCACCACCTCAGCTGACTTTGATACCTTGGCTGAGGCGATCAACAACAAGGTGTTTTTCGCTGGAGAACATACCAACCGAGATTATCGGGGGACTGTCCATGGGGCTTATTTGAGTGGTACCCGCGAAGTCGCGAAGATCATGGCGCTGTAATTGAGCAGGAACGCGCTACCAAGGTCTGGTGATGTCTCAGCCGAGGGCGCGCAGCAAATTCCAGCGGCGCACAGCTATGACCGCAACGACGCGTTATCCAGTTAGTACGCGCACAACTGCGTGGTGACACGCTGGTTGATCGTTATGGTGCGGGCACCGGCAGCAGACGACCGTCCGCCGAGATATCGTTGACCTTCTAGACGTCGCGGCGCTCCAGGCTCACGCGCATGGTCGCGGTCGAGCAGGATCAACATGCCGGCTCGGACCACACGACGGTTGACCGCTGTGTGGTCCGTGGCTTTTTCTAGAGTTGGCGGCTTCGTTCAATCGATTCGCGGCACGGTGCGGCTTGTACGTGCGCGCAGCGCTGCTAGTGCCGATTCGGCGGCCTTTTTCATCGTGGTGAGCTTGCCCCGCGAAAAAGGCATCGCCGTCAGCTTCGTTGCCGTGCGGTGTCGTGCAGAAAATGCCGTTATCAGAACCTATAAGTTGCAGCGATTTGACCGTAGCGGCCGATGCCCGAGTACTGCGACGGATCATAGGCGCCGCGGTACGTGTACATCCATACCGGGTCAAACGGCGGGGTGCGGTTGAACAGGTTATTGATGCCCGCATACAGCGTCCAGTTCTTGATGCCGGTGTAAGACACAAACAGATTGAACTGGCTATAGGAAGCGGCATCTGAGCCGGGGTTAATCACTTGTGTGTAGGGACCGGTGTATTTCCAAGTAAGAGTGGTCGTCCACTTGCGATAAGCCCAACTTAGCTCAGTGGTGCCCTTCCAGCGCGGGAAAGCCCCGCCGAACACCGTGTTGTTTGCGCCGTTATTGCCCGCGAAATCGGTCGCGACCCCGCTCATCGGCATCGTGAAGTGCCACACGTAGGCCCAATCACCCGCCAGTGTGAATGTGCCGATCGTCGTTGGTACCACCTGCTTGAACGTGGCTTCGAAACCCTCGGTACGCAGATACGAGAGATTCGTGTACCCGAGCTTGTACATCGGCTGCCCCGGATTGGCGTTAACCATTGCGACGATATTCGGCTGACCGATCACGTTGCTGACATCGATCCTGTAATAGTCGAGGCCGAAGTCCGTGGTCCGGGTCGGCGACGACTGGAAGCCGATGTTGAAATTCTTCGTACGCTCGGGTTGTAAGCTCGGATTGCCGACAAAGTACTCGTTGACGTTCTGATTGTTGACGGTCTGATAGGTCACGGCTGCCGCCTGGTAGAGCTCAATCAGCGTCGGCGCGCGGAAGCCACGGTTATACGAGGCATACATGGTCAAGTCGCGCACCGGCTGATAGCGCAGTGCAAAGCGTGGCGAATAGACGCCGCCGAAGTCGTTGTATCGATCATAGCGGCCGGACTGGCCGAATGTTAGGCCACGCACGATCGGAATGTCGGCCTGGTAGTACAGCGCGGCGACATTACGGTTGCCGTCCACCGCCTGAGTGTACGGGTTCACAAATGCGGTGGAGCCCGGACCGATGTATTCGCTTTGATGCTGGAACTGTGCGCCAAGACCGATCCCTACGTCGCCCGCAGGCAGCTTGAACAGGTTCGGGGTTGAGATCGTCGCATCCACCACATCGAGCTTCGAGATCCCCTGGTTATAGGAGGTACCCAGCACACCAGGTAAGCCATTGAGCGTAGCTGCGCTGAACGTGGCAGGCGTCACGCTATCGGTGTACCCCAATACCGCAGATGCATTGACCTGGTTTGTGTAGGCGTTGGACACCACGCTTTGCGAATGCCCATAAGACGCGGCCCAATCCCAGTCGCCGAATCTCGTCGTGCTGAGCGAGCCTTTCATGCCGGTCGACACACGATAGAAGTTGGATGTGGTGTTCACCGCCTGCGCTTTCGGGAAGTAATAGGTCAGCGCATTTCCGCCGACCGTGGGAGCGAACGCAGCAAATTCACTGCCCGTGTAGTAAAGCGAAGGCACGAGTGCGCCTGCTCCAAAGCCAGCCAGGCCGGACATGAGCGACGTGGTGTTGTGGCTGCCCCAGATGTCGCCAAAGGCCTCGACGTTATCGCTGACCTTGAAGGTGGCGTGCACCTTGGCACTGGTGCGCTCTGTCTGCGCTGCGAGCGATTGTCCACTCGCGCCGTTTTGAGAGCAGACCGTACCGTCAGACTTTGTTTGCAGATTGTTGAGCGCGGAGGTGACCGTTCCTGTAGGTCCGCAGGGGCTCAGCGCCTGCGGGCCAGAAGGCGTCATGAAGAAAGAGCTGGGCTGAGAGAAGTATCCGCCTGGCAGCGCAGCGTAGTTCTCGTTGCGCGCGAAATCCCGCTGCGACATGGAAACGCCACTGGAGCGGTAGTGGCTGAGCGCTGCCGTCACATGGAAGCGATCCGAGTTGAGATTGCCAAAGCCACCCAACATGCTGAAGCTCGTTGTGCCCTCGCCACCGTGCTGGGCGCCGCCCGCGCTTGCGTCAAGCTGAAGGCCCTGGAAGTTCTTCTTCGTGATGACATTGACCACACCCGCAATCGCATCCGAGCCGTACTGCGACACAGCGCCCGTCTTGACGATCTCGATGCGGTCAATCATGTTCAACGGTAGCGTGTTGACATCGAAGAACGTGTCGGTGCCGCCGTTTGCGAAGGCGTACGGCGCGGCGCGCTGGCCGTCCACCAGCACGAGGGTGTACTTCTCGCTCATGCCGCGCAGTGCAATACCCGTGCCGCCCGGCGACTGGCTCAGCACCGTGTCTTCCCCCCAACTGCTTCCCGAGTTGGCGCTCGTGCCACGGAGAAAATCCGAGACCGTGGTGGCCCCGCTGTTAAGCATCTCCTTCTGCGTGACCGTTTGGACTTGATTGAAGCCCGTCTTGTCCGAGCTGCGAATCAGCGAACCTGTCACTTCAAACTTCTTCAACTGCGCAACCTTGTTGTCCGATGGGCCAGTGATCTCCGTACCGGAAGTTGACGTGGCAGGTTTTGGCGTCTGCGTACCTGACGCCGGCGCGGTGGGCGTGACTACCTGGCCAGTGATTGCCGGTGTGCTGCCCAGGGCCGATTCGGACGACGGACCTTCGGAGGCGACGGGTTGACTCTGCGCAAACGCCGGCACGGCAAGTGCGGCCGACAACACCAACTGCGCCCAGACGATCTTCTTGATGGCGACTGCCAATGCTTTTTGTTTCATTTCCCATTCCTATCAAATGCCTTCCAGGCGTTCGCGATCTGCGCGTCCTTGCTGATCGAGCGCCTTGAGCGGCCAAAAAAAATCGGTGTTGTAGAAAACGGCGATGTCGCAACCGTCATTGCGGCTGCCGGTGCTCCACTTCAGTGCAGCCTTAGCAGCGGCTTACGCGTGTGCGAACACTTCAACGGTCTTAGCAGCGGCTTACGTATGCGTGAGCATTTCGAGAGCCTTGGCAGAGGCGCGCGCATGCACAAGGCTCGAACTTGCTCTGGACTCACGCCAAATCGCTTGCATCAAAGTGGGTCGAATCCGCGAGTGTCCCTCACCAGCGATGACCGGAATTCCGCGTCAGAAAATGGCGCCGGCAGGCCGATGGCGGCCAACACCAGCGCGTGGAAGCGCATGCAATGCGCTGGAAGAACCGCGCCCAACTCTTGCCCGCATAGCCTCCACATCTTCGCCTCTGCCTTTGAAAATTGGGCCACATGATGTTGCGTGAGAGTGGACCGGTCTACTGTGACAAGTGACAGTTCGCGGGGCAGCGTGTCTCTCCTAGAATCGCCGCCGTTCATCCAATCAGACCGGCTGCTTCCACGTCCGCGAACAGCAAGCGCGTTGCTCAGCCGATCTTTTCCTTCCGAGGAGCATCACCATGAGCTTCGGCCTGCTTCTGTCGAGACTGCCGCACGTCCGGGAGTCTCAAGCCCGCTATGACGCCATGCTTGCGCTACACCCTTGCGGGCCCAATCGCATCACAGCGTTGTGCCGTCAGATCGCAAGGCTCTTCAATGCGCTAAGGGCGGCGTAGTGGCGCCGTGAGAGGCGACTCGACCAGAACGACCGTCATCACCGCCGGAACATTTGCCGACATGCGGGCTTCGGCCCCAACGGCAGGACGTAAGCGCTCGCGACAGAGCAGAAGTCACCCATGTTTCGACGTAGCAAGAACCCTGAAGGCAATGACGCTCAGTCGCGGCAGTTGGCGGCGCACGCCGGGAGAAATGAAGTGAAAATCGAAGGGCAGTATTTGGTGGGATCGTCCCCGGTTCAAGGAGCGGGGCGCCCGCGCGAGTTCGGAAAAAAACAGCAGACCCCCGTGCGCCGATTTGGCGGTCTCGCTGCCGTTCTTCTCATCCACGTGGCGTTGATTTATGCACTGCTCAATGGCCTCGCGACCAAGGTAGTGCAAGTCATTCAACATCCGGTCGAGACCAGGATCATCGAGCCGGTCAAGCCGCCACCCCCACCACTGCCGAAACCAACCGTACATCAGGCGTCGCCGAAGCTTGCGCCGCCGCCGTTCGTACCGCCACCCGAAGTGCCGGTGCAGGCCGCGCCGCAGCCGACCATCGCACATCAGAGCGCGCCGGCGCCCTCAACACCGGCGCTCGCACCGCCCGGTCCGCCTGCCCCGGTGGCGCAGCCTGCTCCAGCCAAGGCGAAGAGCACCGAAGTGGGTGTGGTTTGCCCGAACTCAGATCAGGTGCGCTCATCGGTGAGGTATCCGAAGGAGGCGCAGGAGAACAACGTCACCGGTGATGTGCTCGTCGAATTCGTGGTTGATCCGCAGGGCCACATCACGAATGAGCGTATTGCGAAGTCGTCCGACGATTCCGCGCTGGATACCGCGGCATTCAACGCCGTGAAGAAATTCAATTGCATCGCCCAGGGCCAGTCGGTTCGTGTCCAAGTTCCGTTCTCGTTCAACCTGAACTGATCTGAACCCGCAGTCGAGTAGTACTGGTAGCGATTTGTTAGTCAAGTTGTAGAAGTTCAACGTTTGAACGGGAGCAGACATGAAGAAGCGTTCTCTAGCCGCCATGGCGGTAACCATGTTGATCGCCGCGGCATCGGCGACCACCTTTGTCGCGCCGCAAATGGCGTACGCCCAAGTGAGTGACGCGAAGGTGCCCGCCCAGAGCACCATCGCGCCGCAAACGGCTGGCGCGACAGCCGACCAGGCGGTGCCGCCGCCAGTCCCTGCCAGCACCGAAACCGTGACTAACCCGTACGGCCTCAGTGCGCTGTGGAACAACGGCGACTTTGTTGCTCGCTTCGTGCTGATGCTGCTGGTGATCATGTCGATGGGAAGCTGGTACATCATGGTTACCAAGTTCCTGGAGCAAATGCGTGCAAACCGCCGTGCGAAGAACGCCGACGATCAACTGTGGAGCGCGCCGTCGCTTGCCGCGGGCGCCAAGCTGCTGGACGAGGCCTCGCTGTTCCGCTTCCTTGCCGAAACCGCGGTCGAAGCGGGTGAGCATCATGACGAAGCCTTGCTCGAATCGGTTGATCGCAACACCTGGATCGACGTCTCGGTTGAGCGCGCGATCACGAACGTGTCGAACCGCCTGCAAGATGGCCTCGCGTTCCTCGCCACGGTTGGCTCAACGGCGCCGTTCATCGGCCTGTTCGGCACGGTATGGGGCATCTATCACGCGCTGACGGCAATCGGCATCGCCGGCCAGGCGTCGATCGACAAGGTCGCGGGCCCGGTGGGTGAAGCGCTGATCATGACGGCAATCGGTCTCGCAGTCGCGGTTCCGGCTGTGCTCGGCTACAACTTCCTCGTACGCCGCAACAAGTCGGTGATGGAACGTGTGCGTGCCTTTGGTGCCCAACTGCACGCCGTCGTGTTGGCCGGCGGCCAGCGTGCCAAGCGTCCGGTGGTAGTTCAAAAGGCTGCACTGGACGAGCAAGTGGGGTAAATCATGGCGATGAGCGTTGGCCACGATGGCGATGAGGACGAAGTCATTGCCGACATCAACACCACGCCGCTCGTCGATGTCATGCTGGTCTTGCTGATTATCTTCTTGATCACGATTCCAGTGGTGACACATACGGTGCCGGTGCAGTTGCCGAAACAGGCGGTCCAGCCGCTGCAGACTAAGCCCAAGAGCGTCACGATCGCGATCAACCGCGACGGCGACATCTTCTGGGACGAGAAACACGTGGATGCAGCGACGCTGCTCGCGCGGTTGAAGACCGTGTCGGTGATGCAGCCGCAGCCCGAAGTCGACGTACGCGGTGATGAGAACACTCGCTACGAGTTCATTGGCCGGGTGATTACGGCCTGTGAGCGCGCGGGGATCAGCAAGGTGTCATTTGTGACGGAGCCGCCGGCGCGCGGCGGGTAAGGAGCTGATTATGGGAATGAACGTAGGATCCAGCGGGATTGGCCGAGAACCGGAAGTGATGGCCGACATCAACACCACGCCATTGATCGACGTGATGCTGGTACTGCTGATCATGCTGATCATCACGATTCCGATGCAGACGCACGTGATCAACATGAACCTGCCGGTCGGCAACCCACCGCCTCCAGTTATCCAGCCCGAAGTCGTGCAGGTCGATATCGCCTCCGACGGTACGATCTTGTGGAACGGCACGGTAGTGAACCAGGCCGCGCTCGACGCCAAGCTCTCGCAGGTGGCGGCGGCGCCGGTGCAGGCCGAAATTCGTCTGCTGCCGAACAAGCTTGCGCCGTATCGGAGTGTCGCAGCAGTGCTTGCTTCCGCGCAGCGCATGGGTGCTACGAAGATTGGCCTGATCGGCGACGAGCGGTTCATGCAATAGCCAGGCAACACGATCAAGAAGTGCGAAAATGTAAAGCAAGTAGCGGAAATCGTGCACGCATGCACACAGTTACACCTGAAAGGTTTGTGTGTTTTCCTTAGCGCCCGCTACTTGTTTTCAATCGCTTTTCACTTCCAATCAAATTCAGAAAATTCTCCCACTTCAACTCAATTCTCCTCCGAAAAAATCTGTCAAATCAAATTGAATAACTGCCCCTGTCAATTTCGAGAAATAGAATGGTGACCGTCGCTGATACTTGATTCCCTCATCATGATCTCAATTGCAGTGACATCCAAAACTTGATGCCAGGGTAGCTTTCCTTTTCGCACAGAATCTGGCGGCTTTTCGCGCTGGCGCCAGCCCGGATCAGCACTGTAGACGCCTATTCACTGCGCAGTAAATAAGCCGTTGTCGCCAAATTAGGCCACCGTCCCACGTCGCGGCGCAGCTGGTTGTGTGTGGGCGCCAATCAACCTGCCGGGTTCGCCAAGCCGAACTGCGTGCGATAGTCGGTCAACAGCACTTGCTGGCTTCAAGGCGTGCTGTCAGCTTGGCAAGCCCCCAGCCATCTGCCAGTGCCCCGTGCGCATCGCCGTGTGTTCATTCGCTTGCAGTTGCATTGCTACGCGAAGGGCATTGCACCCCGCTTACGTCCGAGCCTGGTCTGCGCGCACCTCCAAGGCTCCACGGTTTCCTGCGATGAACCATTTTCTCCCCTACGCTCCGCGACGCACGGTTGCGCTCAGTCTTCGCCACCCGCCATTCCCTTTTATGACGGCTTGCCTCGGCGATACACCCCCGGCGCGCTGCCTGTCCAGCTCTTGAATGCGCGCTGAAATGCTGCACTGTCGGTAAATCCAAGATCCTGCGCCAACTCTGCCAACGGCACGGAAGACATCGACAGACGAACGATGGCCATATCGCGCCGCAACTCGTCCTTCAATGACTGGAAAGATGCACCCTCCAGTGCAAGGCGCCGCTGCGGCGTGGCGGTGGACATGTGTAGCGCATCGGCCGTGGTGGCAAGGTCGGGCCATGCCGGCTGCATGTGCTGCAGGTGGTTGCGCACGCGTGCGCTGATGGTGTCGTTGCCACGCCGAGGCATGATGATGTGGGCTTGCGCATCGGCTAGGAAGGCGCGCAGCGCGGCTTCGTCCTGGCGCACAGGGCTTTGCAGCCACGCGACATCGAACCATATCGTCGTTTGCCGCTGCCCGAACTGCAGTTGTGCTGGAAAGACTTTGCTGTAGCTGTCGACGTGGGGCGGGCTTTCAAAGGCGAAGTCGAAACGTGTGGCCGGCAAGCGCCCGCCTGCTAGCCAGGCCATCAGGCGCCAGAAGACGCGCAACAGCATCTCATGCAGGAAGACCGGTTCCGCCACCCGCGCATTGGCGAATCGAAACGCAGACCGCGTGGCACGCCTGGCCGGAGCGCTGCAAAGCCTGGCATGCGGGACGGCGATCGCGTCGCCATGCTGGCCCGGAACTCCGACCGCTACCTCGAGTACCAGATGGCTGTGCCCTGGGGCGGTGGCGTGCTGAACCCCTGCAACACCCGCTGGTCGGCGTCCGAAATCCTGTATTCGCTCAATGATTCGGGCTCGATCCACCTGCTGGTGGACGAAACCTTCCGCCCGCTCGCCGAGGAGATCCGCCGCTATGCTACCACGCTGCGCGAGGTGGTCTGTTGTGACGACGGCGATGTGCCGACCGGCATGCATGGCTACGAGGCGCTGCTGGCCCAGGCCGAGCCGGCGACCGATGCCGTGCGGAGGGGCGACGATCTGGCCGGCATCTTCTATACCGGCGGGACCACGGGTTTCCCCAAGGGGGTGATGCTCAGCCACACCAATCTTTGCAGTTCCGGGCTGGCAGCACATGCAGAAGGGCTGGCTCCGGCCGGCAGCACCTATCTGCATGCGGCGCCGATGTTCCACCTGGCAGACATTGGTGTTGCGATGGCGCATTGGATCGAGGGCAATACGCATTGCGTGGTTCCGGCGTTCTCGCCAGAGGGGGTGCTCGATGTGCTGGCGCGCGATCGCGTCACCCATTTGCTGTTGGTGCCGACCATGATCCAGATGCTGGTCGACCACCCGGCGATGCGGCAACCCCGCGACCTGAGCGCGCTCTGGAGCATCGCCTACGGCGCTTCGCCGATCTCTGAGGCGGTACTTGAGCGGGCGATGGCGGCGCTGCCTGGCGTGGGCTTCGTGCAGGCCTACGGGATGACCGAGCTGTCACCGCTGGCGACCATTCTCCCAGATGTGTATCAGACGCCGCAGGCACGCACGCTCGGCAAGCTGCGCTCCGCAGGTCGCGCCACCTTCTGCGCCGAAGTACGAATCGTCGATGTGGAGGGCCAGGAAGTGCCGCGTGGCACCGTGGGCGAGGTGATCGTACGCGGGCCCAACGTGATGCAGGGCTACTGGAACAAACCTGAGCAGACCGCGGCCGCCGTACGCAACCGCTGGATGCACACAGGCGACGGCGGCTATATGGACGAGGCGGGCTTCGTCTTCGTTGTCGATCGCATGAAAGACATGATCGTGACGGGGGGCGAGAACGTCTATTCCGCCGAGGTCGAGAACGCCATCACCCAACACCCCGCCGTGGCGGCCTGCGCCGTCATCGGTATACCGAGCGCCCAGTGGGGGGAATCGGTGCATGCCGTGGTGGTGCGCAAGCCGGGCGCATCCGTTTCCACCGAGGAACTCATTGCCCACTGCAAGACACTGATCGCAGGCTACAAGTGCCCGCGCAGCCTGGATTTCTGTGATGCGCTGCCATTGTCCGGCGCCGGCAAGATCCTCAAGACCGAGCTGCGCAAGCTCTTCTGGGAAGGGCAACAGCGACAAGTCCGCTGAATTGATCCATCGACAAGGAGAAACCATGACCTCATCCGTGATCGTTGCCAGCGCCGGCATGATTCCTTTCATCAAACCGGGGGCAAGCGAGCCCTATCCGGTGATGGCCGCCAAGGCCATCAGGGCCGCGCTGGCCAACGCGGGTCTCGAATACAGCAAGGTGCAGCAGGCCTATGCTGGCTATGTCTACGGCGACTCCACCGCCGGCCAGCGCGGGCATTATGAGGTTGGCATGACCGGTATCCCGGTAGTGAACGTCAACAACAACTGCTCGACCGGTTCGACCGCGCTCTACCTGGCGCGTCAGGCCGTTGCCGGCGGCGCGGTGGATTGCGCACTGGCCTTCGGCTTCGAACAGATGATGCCGGGGGCACTGGGCTCGGTCTTCAGCGATCGGCCCAGCCCCTTCGAACGCTTTGACGCGGTGACCGCCGAATTGATCGACGTTCCGGATGTGCCATTCGCGCTACGCTACTTTGGCGGCGCGGGGCTCGCACACATGCAGGAGTTCGGCACGAAGCTCGAGACGTTTGCCAAGATCCGCGCCAAGGCCAGCCGTCATGCGGCCAACAATCCGCTGGCGCTGTTCCGCACGGTGGTGACGGAGGAAGACGTCATGGCCTCGCCCATGATCTGGCCCGGTGTGATGACCCGGCTCATGGCCTGCCCCCCCGACTTGCGGCGCTGCTGCGGCGCTGCTGGTCTCGGAAGCATTTGCGAAAAAGCATGAGTTGGACGCGAGCGTTCGCATCCGCGCTCAGGCCAATCCGACCCTCCTGGCCGCGATGGCGTCGCTGTCTTGCGGCCCAGTATCTGATGAGGGAAGGCCGCACGTGCCCTTGATCTGCTCACCAACACCCTCTATCCAAAGCAACTCTATGGGAGCATCAGAAGCCTTTCCATTCCCATAAGAACAGTAATTAAAGGAAAAATTGCACAAGAATAGGGAATGGCTGCACAAAAATTGGGAATAAGTGAAATTCCTACAGAAAGCTTTCACTCCTTTCCCTCTCCTTTTGGCGCGCACACCCATCGCCAAATAGAACGCTAAGGATATACAAATAAAATCTTAAAATTATTTCTACAAATAAATTAAATAATAAATTGGTATTAAAATATTAAATAAAGAATAAATTACATGCATGTTTTTGCAGCAAAATGCGAATTCTCCGCATTGCGAGAAAATGGCAGGCAAATATTTCAATCTTTGACAACAATCCACGCACAAAGAAGCCATTCGATTGATTTTTATCCGCTTCTCCCAGGCTGCCTCTACTATGCCATTTGTTGGTGGCGGCTAATGAAAAGCTTCCACCAAATCTAGGTTGGCTGCGAATTCTGTTGGTCTGCTATGCAGCGGCTCGATTTCCGGTGCCGCCCATCGCGTAAATTTTGATGGGCGGTTTTTTTGCAATCGGTGCTGTTCAACTCATCTATCCATCGATTCCAGTTAAACATGGGATTGTCGACGCAGAAGATCGCTGTGGGTCTATCGCAGGCACCGGCTTTCGTTAGCGAAAACCAATTCTTGTTTATTGCACCAAGAAAGCAACTGATTCTTCTTTCGCAATCTTCCCGGTCCGCACGACAATGAGCGGGCTGTTATCGCCGTGAACGCTGAACCGTATATTCTGCATAAATTAAGGGCAATTGGTTGTCGACCTACCGTTGCCCGAGTCAGTATATTGAAAATCATCAACTCTGCGGGTGCGGGAGGGATTAGTGCGGAAGATATTCATCGCCAGCTCATTCGAGATGGAATGCGCACAGGTGTCAGCACCGTATATCGAATCCTCCACGAGATTGAGGATTCCGGACTATTGATACGGGACTGGGGGAAGGGTCGGCATCGGGCTCGATATCAATTCAAACCACTCGACGTTGACTCCATTCGCCTAACCTTCATCAACGCCGGATCTGCCTACTCAGTCGGTCTTGATACGTGGAATTTAAAACACCTTTTGCTGACTGAGTTGCTGAAGCTTGGGGTCGATCCAACTGGCAGACATCTGTTGATTCAGATTGAACCTGCGTAAGAACCTGTGCCCTCCGGGAGTGGATATTTCCAGCGTCGTTGAAATTTCCGCCGACACGCTCTTCCCGATCTTCGGGGGAACAAGTCCCACAACTGTCGATCATGCAAGACGCTGCATACCGCTCTGTTCGCGCATATGCAGCGATGGTCCGGCAGCCACTCGGACCGTTTTTCGCTGTATCCCTCTGAATTGATAGGGGGGGGCGGCACCAGCTCCTCCTGCTGACCGTCAGGTAAAGCAGGCGCCCAAGGCCCCGCCCGAGAGCAGGGACCTTTTCTAGACTGCAGCAGCGGCCTTCACTTAATCAGGAATCGATCGCGGTTCTTGCCAATCCAAGCGGGAGCCCTACCGCGACCAGACCAAGTCGCACCAGTCTTGGGATCCATATACTTGGGCGCGACAGTTGTCCCTTTGCGCTTTTTCGCCTTAATCGCAAGTCCCAGGTCATCTACAGTCAACCCGTATTCCTGGACGATCTGACGAACTTGTTGAACTGCGCCGTCGAGCTCGGCCCGCCGTGCGGCTTCAAGTTGCTGCTCTAGCTTGGTGTTGATTTGCACGGAATCCTGACCCACCCGAGGTAGGTTTTTGCATCGAATGTTGACCCACGTATAGAACACTGTCCCGCTCGGCAACGAGCGGGAGATCGGAGTGATCGACGTGGCCATACTGAGCATCATTCGACGCTGGCATCTTCGCGACCAGATCCCGCTGCGCGAGATCGCCAGACGCCTGGGCATCTCCAGGAACACGGTCAGGCGCTATCTGCGCGCTGACACCACGGCACCGGCCTATCCTGCACGGCAGAGTCCGAGCAAGCTCGACGGCCATGCCGCCAAGCTCTCCGCTTGGCTCAAGACCGAGGCCAACAAGCCACGCAAGCAACGGCGCACACTCAAGCAGATCCACACTGATCTGTGTGCCTTGGGCTTCACCGGCTCCTACGATCGCGTTGCCGCATTCGCTCGCCGCTGGCGCCAGGAGCAACAGGAGCAAGCCCGCACGTCGGGGCGAGGCACCTTTATCCCACTGCGCTTCGCAGAGGGTGAGGCCTTCCAGTTCGACTGGAGCGAGGACTGGGCGGTCATCGCCGGCGAGCGCACCAAGCTGCAAGTGGCTCAGTTCAAGCTCAGCCACAGCCGCGCATTCTTCCTGCGCGCGTATCTGCTGCAGACCCACGAGATGCTGTTCGATGCCCATCACCACGCCTTTGTGGCCTGGGGCGGTATCCCGCGTCGCGGCATCTACGACAACATGAAGACCGCCGTGGATCGCGTGCGCCTGGGCAAGTTGCGTGACGTCAACTTGCGCTTCAGCACCATGGTCAGCCACTACCTGTTCGACGCCGAGTTCTGTAACCCGGCCTCGGGCTGGGAGAAGGGGCAGATAGAGAAGAACGTGCAGGACAGCCGTCACCGCATCTGGCAACGCATCCCTGCATTCGGCTCTCTGGCGGCACTTAATGACTGGCTGGCCGACCAGTGCGTACGGCTGTGGCAGCAGACCCGCCATCCTGAGCTGGACATGACCCTCTGGGAGGCCTGGTCGCTGGAGCGGCCACACCTGATGCCCGTGGGGCAGCCGTTCGATGGCTTTGTGGAGCACACCAAGCGCGTCTCACCAACCTGCCTGGTGACCTTCGAGCGCAACCGCTACAGCGTACCGGCGTCGTTTGCCAACCGGCCCATCAGTCTGCGCGTCTATGCCAATCGGCTCGTGTTCGTGGCCGAAGGCCAGGTGATTGCCGAGCACGTGCGGCACATCGACCGTAGCCATCTTCCGGGGCGCACAATCTATGACTGGCACCACTACCTCGCGGTGCTGCAGCGTAAGCCCGGTGCGCTGCGTAACGGCGCACCGTTCGCCGAACTGCCAGAGGGCTTCCGACGCCTGCAATCCACACTGCTCAAACGCCCTGGTGGCGATCGCGAGATGGTCGAGATCCTGGCGCTGGTGCTGTTGCACGACGAACAGGCCGTGCTCACTGCGGTGGAGCTCGCACTGGAGGCGGGTGCCCCGTCCAAGCAAACCATCCTGAACATCCTCAGCCGCCTCCTGGAAGGCGAGCCCGTGGCACCGATCACCTCACCACAGGCACTGGCGCTGCACGTCGAACCGCAGGCCAACGTCGGCCGCTACGACAGCTTGCGAGATCGGGAGGTGCATCATGCAGCATGAAGTCATGTTGGAGATGCTCAAGTCGTTGAAGCTGCACGGCATGGCACAAGCGCTGGGCGACCTGGCGGCGCAGGACTCGCCGGCCTACCAGTCGGCCGTGGCCATCCTGTCGCGTCTGCTCAAGGCCGAGCTCACCGAGCGCGAGGTGCGCTCGCTGGCCTATCAGATGAAGGTGGCGCGCTTCCCAGCCTACCGAGACCTGACCGGCTTCGACTTCAGTTGCAGCGAGGCCAACGAAGCACTGGTGCGGCAGCTTCACCGCTGCGAGTTCCTCGAGTCGGCGCACAACATCGTGCTGGTCGGCGGCCCAGGTACGGGCAAGACCCATCTCGGCACCGCCATCGGCGTGCAGGCCGTGGAGCACCATCACCGTCGAGTGCGCTTCTTCTCGACCGTGGAGCTCGTCAACGCGTTGGAACTGGAGAAGGTCTCAGGCAAGCCGGGACACCTGGCCACGCGACTCATGTATGCCGACCTGGTGATCCTCGATGAGCTGGGCTATCTGCCGTTCAGCCAGACCGGCGGCGCATTGCTGTTCCACCTGATCAGCAAGCTCTACGAGCGCACCAGCCTCGTCATCACCACCAACCTGAGCTTCGGCGAATGGTCCAGCGTCTTCGGGGACGCCAAGATGACCACCGCGCTATTGGATCGCCTCACGCACCACTGCCACATTGTTGAAACCGGCAACGATAGCTATCGTTTCAAGCACAGCACCACCCAGCCCAAGAAGGAGAAACGCACCGCCAAACAACCCGCACAAAGCGACACCTAACAGCCTTTGGGGTGGGTCAGTTTTCGATGCAAATCTGGAGTGACCCCTTGGGGCTGGACAGGGCGGCAGTTAGAAACTAAGCCGCCTGCAGGGTGAGTTGGGACTCGAACTGGTTGGGCGAAACGTAGCCGAGCGCCGAGTGCATTCGCTTGGCATTGTAGGTGTCTTCAATGAACCTGGGCAGACGCGCAGCGACATCATCGAATGTCCGGTAACCGGCCAGGTACACTTCCTCGACTTTTAACGTCTTCATAAAGCTCTCGGCCTGGGCGTTGTGGTAAGGGTTACCCGGCGCACTCATTGAGCCGATCAGACCATATTCACGCAGCGCAGCCCGGTACCTCGCGCTTGCATATTGCGAGCCCTGATCGGTGTGGTGAATGCAGCTTCCTGGCGTTGGACGCCTGTTTCGCAATGCGGCGAACAACGCGGCCAAGGTCAGGTCGGTGTCGATGCGACGAGAGATCGCGTAGCCCACGACTTTGCGGCTACACGCATCCAGAATGGCCGCGAGGTACACAAAGCCTGCGGCGACTTTGATGAACGTAATATCCCCCACCCAGACCAGATCCGGCTTGGAGGGAATGACATTGCGATACAGGTTTGGAAACGCCGCAAGATCTCCACTCTCGGTACCTGCACGCGCATATCGGCGTCGCGGCCTGACACTTAGATCGTGCTGCCGCATGATCCGAGCGACCCGTTTGTGGTTGACGTGATGTCCGCGTGCGCATAGCTCCCGGACAACACGTCGATAACCATACCCGGGAAACTCATCTTGAATCTCGCCAATGAGTTCCACCAAGCGGCCATCACTGAGCTCGACAGCTTTGGCCGTGGAGCGATAGTAGTATGTACTGCGAGGCAGCGCGATCACGTTGCACCCCTGGCGGATGGAGCAACGAAGGGGCCGCTCACGATCGATGAGTTCTCGTTGCTGCTGACGAGCAGCAGGCGCGACGTTTTTTTTAGCAGGTCGACTTCCATGGTGAGCTGTCCCACCTTGCGTTCCAGTGCAGCGATCTTGACCTCGTATTCTGCGATCGTTGACGCTGCGACTTCTTCACTGTCAAGCTCACCGCGATCAAACTGGTTCAGCCACATCTGAATGAGGTTGGCTGAAATTCGATAGGTTCGCTGCGCCTCACGACGGCCAATGCGGCCGTCACGAATGTCGTGACATAGCTGCAACTTGAATTGCGGACTATGCCGCCGGTACGACCCGTTTGTTGACATCTAGCTGATCCTTGTAGGGGCCCAGCAAGCGTATCACTCCCTAACTGCCGCCCTGTCCAGCCCCAAGGGGTCACTCCAATCCTGGGTCAGGATTCGGTGCAAATCAACAGACGTGTGTACCGTGGCCAGCCGTATTAAGAGACTCGGGAGTATTCAGATGAAAACCGAGGACGAGAAGCTGAGGGAGCTGCTAAACCCAGTCGTCGTAAACATGCAGATGTGGTACAGGAGCAAAAGCAGGATGCCTGCTGCAAGCCTATATGACAGTACCGACACCCGCGACAAGTATCTGATCCGATACTGCGAGAGCATGATCAGCGCGAACAAGCCGGAGTGGCAGGTGATTGCAGAGCGCGCTGGCTGGGCCCCGGCACAAGCTTAAATTTGGGCTAACCAGGCCACCCGCCGCGAACATCAGCCCCGTTGCACCGTGTGCAGCCTCATAAGGGATGTCCGGTCAATCGTCGGAAGCGTCGGAGGCTTCGCCCAGTGGCCGTACAGGCACGCCCAGCACTTCCGTCTTGCGAACGAGATCCGCCAGCGACGACGCGTTCAACTTTCGCATCACCGCCCCCTGGGGTCAGGATTCCGTGCAAATCAACATACTCGAATTCGCCTCGCCCAACCGCACGGCGAAATCCTGACTCCAACTACCGGCGTGCAGTAGCGTCGAACCTCAGCTTTCCCGAGAAAAAGGGCTGCTGTCGGCCAGCTTGAACACGGACACCGCGTCCTTGAGCGTCTGCGCCTGCTCTTCAAGCGATTGTGCCGCGGCAGTTGCTTGCTCGACGAGTGCCGCATTCTGCTGAGTCACCTCATCCATCTGGTTGACTGCCTGGTGGACCTGCTCGATGCCTCGACTCTGTTCCTCGGAGGCGGCCGCAGGATTGATGACAGCTCGCGAGAGGTTCGCTGACGACACAACGTTGTGAGCAATTTCGGGGAGCCCCCGCCCAAAACCCCGACCGTTGGGGCATGACGATGGTAAGGAGGGTAGCTAGTCGATGGTAGAAGTTCGCACTTCCCCCTCGCCTCGCGGCCAGCGGCAAATGCTTGGAACTCAGTGCCGGATTGATGGCCCTGCTTTGACGTGTTGCCCCCCTGTCTCGCCTGTGAGCCTATGCCGAGTACGAGGGAATTGCTAAAAAAAGACCGGCAAACGACACGGCCCCGAAAGAACAAAGCCCGCAGATGCGGGCTTTGTTAGCGACCCTTGACGGCCGATTAGTCAGAACGGATTACTAGGTCCCTTTGCGCGAGGGAGCACGCTTGCTGCCTGCCGATCCCCGACCATTACCGCGAATTGTGCGGCCTTGTCCATTTGACGCTTTTGTACCTCGCGGAACGTTGCCTGCGACTGGTTTTGTTGGGTTCTGTTCACTGTGCTGACCAGTTCCCTCAGTGCTGCTTCCATTCTCATTCCCCTCTGTTTGGCTCGCATGTGCTCGGATGAAGTGTGGTCCGAAGCCAACCTGCGAGTTCAAGATTGGCCCAAGTGTAGTACAGAATTTGTCCTCGATGGCTGTAGGGGCGACGACAGTTGTGAAAAGAGTCGACGCTTCTTTTCGATCGATCACGAAGCCATGTGCAGGGTAGTCTGCAACCAGACTGGCGAGGGCTCCGTTGGCAAGGGAATTCGTGTACTCATTGAGCCGCTTTCCATACTCGTAGGCGATTCGCATAGCCCGCTGCATCTCCCCCAAACGAATCGGATCAATCTGAGCGTATAGCGGCGCCGCAACACCGACGGCAATCTTCGTAGCAAACTCACCAGCCAATTTTGTGGACAACCGAGCACCCCGGATGTCAATGAGCGCCTCTTTGAACGCACGCTGCGTGTGCTCACGCGCGGCGTTCATGGCCTGGATTATGTCTAGCCCAGAACTACGTCCGGCCAACTCCGAATCCTTGGGCACTTGGATGTCTAGCGGGCCAAGCTCGCCAAGGTCTCCAATCGCTAGCTCGTCTGCAACAATCGCAATCAGCGTACCAGCGCTTTTGCAGTAGCTCGGGATCACGATGCGAAGGTGTGTGTAATGATGACGAAGACACCGCGCAATTCTGAAGGCTCCGTCTGGATCGCCTCCGTTTGTAGTCAAGTACAAAGTGCACTTATCGTATCGTTTCTCTTCCCGAATCGCTTTTGTTAGATCTCGGTGGAGCTCGCGGTTAACGCCTCGGCTAATTACGATTACATCCCGGTCTCCGTTTGCATCCAACATGCCGGTCACGCTCTCCAGCAGTTGCTTCTCCTCCATTGCTCCTCCTTGTGATCGTCCATCGGTAGCGACAAATAGACGTTACCCACAGGCCGGCCATTGTCAGAGATGTTTTTCGCTGTCGCGATAGGCCAGAAGAATGCATGTCCGCCAACAGTACAAACACCCCTCAATAGAAGGGATGCTCTCTCGCCCTAAGAAGACGAGTATTGATATAGAGCGGCTCTACAAGTTATATCTAAATCAGATGTAAAAAAATCTTCTTACGCAACACCCTTATTGAGAGAGCACTCAAGCCCGACGAGCCCCGCAACGCAGTTTTGGATCTGATGAACGAAAAGGGAAGAACGAGCTGCCCCCCCCTTCTCTTCGTTGCGCGAAAGAACAGACTACGGTCCTACCGTGCAGGGCATAACATGGTTACTCGCTCGGCAAACCGGTGCGCCCAAAAATCAACCCCTGCTGCGGAGTGCCCGTATACAGCGCCAAAACACAGAATCCCCGCCACTACCAACGTCCTTGCCGGGGAAAGCTTTGCTAGCGGCGCCAACACACGCATCGCCGCCGAGGCACCCGTAATGTCAATTGAAACGGACCGTATTGCATGCGGCATCAACAACAGCACGCCGGGCACAACAAAAAGGGATGCGAGCAGGGCATGCCGCGAAGCCGACTGTTGACCGTACAAATTCAGTTGACACCAAAATTCTTTGAAGCCAATCGCCTGATTCGCCAGCTCCGTAAGCCGCGGATTGTAGTCTCCTACTGCTGAAGTGATTGTGTATGCGAGAACTGCCGCAAGCGTAAGAATGGCGACATTGCGACCCGCCGCCGCATAGTTTTGGACATACACCGTTACGGCAATAGCACAGAACGCGGCAGCCCCCTCCAGTAAAGCGACGATAAAAGCCACTGTATAAACTTGCGACTCATATTTGGCGAACCAATAAGAAAGAGCCGCGATGGCAAGAGCGATAGCCAACAGCCCGCCCAGCACTGTGCCCACTTCGCCTTTGCCGTCGCTTTCACCACCGCCTCCACCATTTCGATTGTTGTGATGATGGACGTGGTGCTCCTTGAGCACGTTGACTATGTTGCCGGTCCCGATCGCATTACCGTCGCCATTAACAGTGATTGAATTGAGTGCGTATTTGTTGTTCATGGTTTTCTAAAACGCTATTGAGCATTTTTTCTGCATCCCTAACACCAGGCCAAAGCGATTGGCCTCCAGCGTGACAAGTTCTTTTGCACGTGACGGTACCTGCGAAGACTCTGGAGTCACCGCAAAGCCGGAGAGCGCGGCAAGCCCGCAATGGCGCGCCGCCTGCTTAGTCGAATGGTGTGGGGAAGATGCGCCTCAAGAATGAGGCGCGCTCTTTGTTGCTAAAGCCTGGGGTTATGGCCGGCCAGTGAAAGCCTTAAGGCTTTCGCCATTTGTCCGGCTTCCCATTGGAGGTATTGCGCACGCGCTCAACAAGTGGCGGGGTGCCACCGTTCAATTTCCTCGCTCGCTCGATAGCTTCCGCCTGCGTGGGAAGCACGTCGCTTGCTCTTTCGGAATTGGGCCGCCGAACTGCGTAGTCCCCTTGCGGACGCCGTTCTACAAAGATTTTTTTCGTCGTCATGCTGACTCCGTACACACGTCAATTGGTGAAGACGCCACGCAATTGGCAATAGCCTCATGCGTGACGTACAACTGAACTACACGCTCACTTCTGGCGCCGCACCTTGATCGGCCACGCTGCGAGACCAAACTTCCTGGCATCTAGCAGTGCGCCCGACTTGGTGCGACGGAAGCGGCGGAAGATGGTGATGTACTCATCATCTTTCGTCGTCATTTCCGAACCTCGTCAGAAATGCCTCACCGAATGGAACTTGTGCGCTTGCGACGAGCGAATTGTTTGACTACAATCCGCGTGCCTTCTTGACCGAAGCGCAAAAGAGGAAGTCAGAGGCGTTTGTCTTCCTTTTTTCCTGCACTCGTCGAGTTGCCGCTCGACTACGTGCTTCCTACATCTCGCCCCTGCGCTTCAGTCTGTCGACTCGAATCCTCGCGGCTTCCGTCGACACACCGAACGCATCGGCGAGATCATCTCCCGTTCTCAACCCCCTGTACTTGATTTCGTCCACGGGCATGAGAATCTCGGCAGCAAACTGATTTGCCTGCCATTCCGAATCCTCAAACGTTTTGATTTCTGCGCCGCCAACAGGCTCTCGATTCAGAGTCCGCCTGTGACCGAGCAAAGCGTGTCCCAACTCATGAAATACGGTGAAGAGGGAGCGAGGGTCATTCCGGCACGCCTTTTCGTATACTTGCTCCGTCAAACAAAGCGTTAGTGACTCCGGAATCCAACAAGCTTCAACTCCTGTCGGTAACCCATTAGCCCCATCCTCTAGCACGTCCAAGGTAATCAGATAGGTAGACAACTTCTCAAGGAAGGCCCCCAAGTCAATGGGGAACGTAAGCCCGAGCGCCTCACGCGTCCGCATCGCTGTTCGCCGGATATCCGCAACACCGAGCGGCGGGACACGAAACCCTTTTAGGGGACCCTGACCAAACATCATTTCCCCCCGATCTTTTTGAGCAACTGTGTCAAGTTATCCAGGTCCTTGGAGTCAAGCTGATCCCATGAAGCCCGCGCAAAACCCGCGACCATCATCTGATGCTGCGGACTAAGTCCGTCCAGCGATACCGATTTGTTAGATACGTCGGCCAACGGCTGTAGCTTTTCGGTATGCACGCCTTGCTTGTCAAAGTAGGCTTCCACCCTCTCAGCCAGTTGCGGTGGGATCTTCTTGCGCCCTGTCTCCAGTGCGCTCAAAAATGCGGATGTTACGTCCAATGCAGCGGCCATATCCGAAAGAGTGACTTCCGCATCCAGCCTGGCCTTCCTTACTGCCTTGCCAAACGGTGTCAGAGCCATGTTGGTTCTCCAGTGAGCCGAAAATTATCCTTATGCAGACATAATGTTAACCCAATTGGTTAATTTTTGCAAGAAATTGTGCAACAACATCCCCCGTGGGCGGACATAGAGGATTCTTTGCTGTGGGAGGGAGACGAGCTGGCGCACATCCACCCTAAATTCTGGTGCCGCCGGCTCCGCAACTCGCTTGCATTCGGTGCGACCCATGTGGAGGATGCGTTACATCGGACGGCAAGGGCACACCACATGTTCCTATGGCCTCGCCAGAGAAACGAGGGCATAGAACACCCTCGGATAGGAAACGAGGCGCCCCCGTACGGAGCACGGGTTCGACCACCTAGCGCATCCACGCTCTATGGGCTCGCAGATTTGCTTGACGGTGGAGTGACCAAATCTCCACATCGTCCAGAACCGTCAACCTGGATCGGGCACGGCGTGCCCTACAGGTACTAGAACGGCTTGGACGGTGGATCGCCAGATGTTGATTGACGGCCTGGTTCAGCTGTTGCAGCGCTGGGCAACTCACAACCCCGTGCGCAAAACCGGGGTTGTCGTTGGCATTGTTTCTCGTACTTGGTGGCGCATGAACTAAGCAGTCCTGTACGAGACACCGACCATTCGCAGCGGATCACCCCAACAGTCCAAATGCATCAACCGACGGACTTTGTGGCGTTGCTCGGTTGTGACTGGGGCGCTGGTGCCGGACTAGCGGGCTTGACAGGCGTAGCAGTTTGCATCGGCATACCCGTTACACCTTTCTGGACTGATTGGACTTTTTGCATTGCCGTACCGATTGCACCATCCTGGGCATACGCACTTACGATCTTCTTGCTCACCATGGTTGCTCCAGTTAAATTCAGCGAAACAAATAGTATTGTCAATATTAATGCAACAACAAACACAGCAGCAGACAGCCAAGAATTCAGATGATCCGCCAATCTGTGAGCCCAGCCACCAGAAAAATACGCGCCTTCATCTCTGTAGAGATAGTACCGCTCCGCCTGCTCAAGCTGCCTGACAATAATTTGGACACTAACCACATAGGACAGAACAACCAGCGATATCGCGAACGCGAAACATATCCACGATCCGTAAAGAGCCCAAGCGAACTTAGCTTGATAAATTGGAATGAAATCCTTGAGAAATCCGAGCGAGAGCGCAAGGCCTGCACTGGAATACGTCAAAATGGATTTGTCCAAATTCTCCAGATTTGAGAGTCTAAGCTTAAAAAGCTCCTCTCGCCGCTTCTCATACAACCGCTTTCTTTCCTCACCGTCGTCAACAGTTCCCGAATCGTTCTGCATAGGCGATGAAATAACTGGATTGACCTCAAATCGAAAATGAAGAGGATCCGATTGACCTCTTCGTCAAGCTGCGGGACTCTGCGATAGCAGGGTCGCCTGCGCCAAGTCGCTATCATCGACAAAGCGCTCAAACCCGCAAATCCGATCTACGCTTGCTAACTGCAGAAGCAAGACAAACTGAAAATCACCTACGGCGATCTGTTCGTCGAGAGATTCACGGGTGATGTTCACACCCGCCATTGCCAACTTCTTCGCGAGTAGGCCGGTGTCTAAATTTTTTGCTGAAAGCTCACGAAGGAAAATGTGCTTCGCGTGCATTTCGTCGCTTCCCTTCACCGCCAATATCGGACGCCAGTGCTCTGGATATTCCGCCTGTAGGGAAATCAGGAGTCTCAGAAAGAAACTTGCTCGATAGGTACCGCGAGAGATCTTTCCCTCTACTCCGCGAACCGATTCCGCAATTCCAGACGCACGCATTAGATCGCATACATCCTGGTAACTAGCCCCTTTGCGCGCGAGCAAGCCGCGCGCAGTGCGAGCTGCAAGCTGAGTCCAAGGAGTGTCAACGTGGCTCACGGTGAACCAAATCCCATCTAGCTAGATGAGCCCACAAATCGAGGTCTCATAAGGTGATCAGCCGAAACTCTTCCAGAAGGAGCCGAAGGCTACGCGGGGACATCGCTCGCCAGCCTCACAACTACCACCACATAAAGAAGAAGGCGGAAGTCTCTCGACGCCCGCCCCCACTTACGACAGAGGCCTACAACTGTCCGACCTGTACCGCAACAATCAGTAAATCATCAGGAATCACTCACGGAGATTCGAAAATCTCACGTTATGTGTCCGCGCGTCTCAGGTTATGTGTCCGAAATCTCAACTTATGTGTCCGTGAGCGGCAACGGCGGTTGCAGATGAAGCGCAGATAGCCCTTGAACATCGATGCGTTCAGGCCCAGCACTCCGCGCGGCATGGTGTCTTCTGCGTAGCGGTATTCCAGGTCGACGGCCTGCTTGAACAGCTCCGTGATCTCAACCTTGAACTCGGCCGTCCACAGGTGCGGGTTCTCGAGCTTGATCTGGTTGATCAAGTCGATGCCGAAATTGCAGTGCAGCGACTCGTCGCGCAGGATGTACTGGTACTGCTCCGCAGCACCGGTCATCTTGTTCTGACGGCCCATCGCGAGGATCTGCGTGAAGCCGACGTAGAAGAACAGGCCTTCCATAATGCAGGCGAAGACGATGAGCGACTTTAGCAGCTTTCGGTCGTTCTCGGGCGTGCCGGTCTTGAACGACGGATCAGTCAGCGTGTCGATGAACGGGATAAGAAACTCATCCTTGTCGCGAATCGACTGCACTTCATGGTACGCGTTGAAGATCTCTGCCTCATTCAGGCCCAGCGATTCAACGATGTACTGATACGCGTGCGTATGAATCGCCTCCTCAAACGCCTGGCGCAGCAGGTACTGGCGACACTCCGGTGCCGTAATGTGCCGATAGGTTCCGAGCACAATGTTGTTGGCAGCCAGCGAGTCGGCCGTCACGAAAAAGCCCAGGTTGCGCTTGATGATACGGCGCTCGTCTTCGGTCAGACCGTTAGGGTCCTTCCACAAAGCGATATCGCGAGCCATGTTCACTTCTTGGGGCATCCAGTGGTTCGCGCAGCCGGCCAGGTACTTTTCCCAGGCCCACTTGTACTTGAACGGCACCAGTTGGTTGACGTCCGTCGCACCGTTGATGATCCGCTTCTCGGCAACGTTAACACGTTTTGCAGTCGCGCTCGCATGAGCATGCGCAACCTCGTCATATGAAGAAGACATATCCATTTCGTTACTCCTGAAAAAGACGGGGGCAGCCAACCGGCTGCCCCCAAAATTGATTCACTGCAAGCCTAGTCCAACTGCTTCATTGGCAGGCTTGGCATCCTTCAAAGTCCGGATCCCCAGGTCGGAACATGCATACCCGCCCCTCAACATCCGGCTCCGAGCTCTGCGTTGTTTGCTGCGTCGCCATTTGCGACGAAGGCGCAACAGCATTGAGAGTTCCCAATGGAACCGTAGACTTCTCAACAGACGTGGCGGCAATCGTGCGCAGGTAGTAGGTCGTTTTGAGACCACGCAACCACGCAAGTTTGTACACCTCGTCCAGCTTCTTTCCAGATGCGCCGGCCATGTAGATGTTCAGAGACTGCGCCTGATCGATCCACTTCTGCCGGCGTGCGCCAGCTTCAACGGACCAACTCGGCTCGATCTCGAACGCTGTGGCATAACGCGCCTTGATATCAGCAGGGACGCGATCGATCTTCTGAACAGACCCGTCGTAGAACTTCAGGTCCGACAACATCACCTCGTCCCAGATACCGAGCTTCTTCAGATCGGCAACCAGGTACTCGTTGACCAATGTGAACTCGCCCGACAGGTTCGACTTCACGTACAGGTTCTGGAACTGGGGCTCGTTACTTGCGGAGACCCCCACGATGTTCGAGATCGTTGCAGTCGGCGCGATCGCTACGCAGTTTGAGTTGCGCATGCCCTGCCGCCCGATCTTTTCCCGCAGGGCATCCCAGTCCATCGACGAAGAACGGTCGACATCCAGGTAACCCTCACCGCGTTCCTGCACCAGCAGATCAATCGAGTCGAACGGGAGAATCCCCTTCGACCAAAGCGACCCGTTGTAGCTCGGGTAGACACCGCGTTCCACGGCCAGGTCAGAAGACGCCTCGTAAGCGTAGTAGCAGATGGCTTCCATTGAGCGATCGGAAAACTCAACTGCCGCCTCGCTGCCGAACGGGATCCCCAGCACATACAGCGCATCTTGATACCCCATCATGCCAAGGCCGACGGGACGATGCCGCATGTTCGAAGTGCGCGCTTTCGACACAGCATAGAAATTCATGTCGATTACGTTGTCCAGCATGCGCATCGCGATCCTGATCGTACGGCGCAGCTTGACGTGATCGAGGGCCACGCTGCCATCGGCCTGTTTGACCAAGTGAGCAACAAGGTTCACCGAACCCAGATTGCACACGGCGATCTCGCTGTCGTTGGTGTTCAACGTGATTTCCGTGCACAGGTTGGAGCTGTGCACCACGCCGACATGCTGCTGAGGAGAGCGAATATTGCAAGGGTCCTTGAACGTGATCCAAGGATGTCCGGTCTCAAACAGTAGACCAAGCATCTTGCGCCAAAGATCAACGGCCGGCGCCCGCTTGAAGTGCTTCAACGTGCCAGCATCGGCCAAAGCCTCATAGTGCTTGTAGCGCTCCTCGAACTTCGATCCGTACAGATCATGCAAGTCCGGAACATCGTTCGGCGAGAACAACGTCCAGTCCGCTCCCTCGTGCACGCGCTTCATGAACAGGTCCGGAATCCAGTTGGCAGTGTTCATGTCGTGCGTACGACGCCGATCATCCCCAGTGTTCTTGCGAAGCTCCAGGAACTCCTCGATATCGAGGTGCCACGTTTCCAGGTAGGCACACACCGCACCCTTACGCTTGCCGCCTTGGTTCACGGCCACGGCAGTGTCGTTGACCACCTTCAGGAAAGGCACAATGCCTTGCGATTTGCCGTTGGTCCCCTTGATGTAGGAACCCAACGCGCGAACGCGAGTCCAGTCGTTGCCGAGACCACCAGCGAACTTCGACAACAGAGCATTTTCTTTCAGCCCGTCATAGATGCCCTCTAGGTCGTCCGAGATCGTCGTCAGATAGCAACTCGAAAGCTGCGACCGGAGTGATCCCGTATTGAACAGCGTCGGCGTACTGGCCATGTAGTCAAACGTCGACAGCACTTCGTAGAACTCGATGGCACGAACTTCCCGTTCCACCTCATTCCGCGCCAGCCCCATTGCCACGCGCATCAGGAATGCCTGCGGCAGTTCAATGCGCTTGCCGTCGATGTGCAACAGATAGCGATCGTACAGAGTCTGCATGCCGAGATAGTCCCAAAGGCAATCTCGCTCCGGCCGAATGGCATTGGCCAGACGTTGCAGGTCAAAACCCCGCGTCATGTCGTCGGCAAGCAGTTCAGCGCTCACCGCTTCCTTGATACCGCGAGCGAACGCCTCTCCGTATGAACTGGCAAGCTCATCGAAGGTAATAGCCTTGCCGAACACATCATGCCCGAGTTGGAGAGCCAGGACGAGCCTGGCAGCCGCCTTGGTGTAGGCCGGCTCCATCTCGATCTTCGTACGCGCCGCAAGAATCAACGCGTTCTCGATCTCCTCTTCCTTCGCGTTGTTGTAGAGGTTTCTGACGGCTTCCTCGAACAGATCTGCCGCTGAAACACTCTCGAGCCCCGCTACAACGGACTCAACGATGGCGATCCAGAAGCTGGGATCGAAGGGCGCTACGCCGCCATTGCGCATGCGATACGACTTGATGTGGTCGTAACGACCCGCGACCGGCGCCGGCGCTCGCTTCTGCGAAGCCATCTCACGGTAGAGAACGTAGCCGCGTGCGACTTCATGCTCGCCCGCGCGCATCAGGGCCAGTTCGACCTGGTCCTGCAAGGCCTCGATGTGAAAAGCGCTGCTTTCCCCACGACGACCCAGTGCATCACAAACTGCTTGTGTCAGTTGCTCAACGCGTTCACGTTGTGCGGCACTCAGCGATACCACGCCCGGGCGATACAGATTCCCATGCGCGTCATACAGAAACGCCTTGGCAAGCGCGCTTGCGATTTTCGATGCGTCGAACGGTACTGTCTCGCCGTTTCGGCGAATGACCATGTAAGCACCGACAAGATCTCTTTTCATACAAAACTCCCACAAAAATGCGTGTTACCCAAATGATTGAACGAGGCCTAGTTAAGCGGCCTCTCTGCGAGATCGCTTAAGTGGATCCCGCAAGCACTGGGTGACATACGTTCGGCAGGAATTTCCCCGGGCGGGGAAAGATTCCCCACCGGGTTCAAGAACGTCGACCTCAGGGGTCAACAGTGAAAGAGAGAACGATGTGTTCTCGATGGTGTGTACAGCTTCACCAGATCAGCCAATGGTCCGGCCTGGGCTAAATCCGTCAGCTCGGGAGCGGCTTGCGCTCAAAGAAACCGGCAACTTCCCGAAACTTCTCACTCAGAGGAGCTTGGGGAAGTCCGCTCGAGTGATCGAGCGGGCTTCGGATTGCGTATAGCGAAAGCACTGTACGCAGACATCTGGTCAACGCAGCATCGGGGGCACAAAGACACTGTTCGCCGTAACGAAATGGTCGGGATCGCAACTCTCGTTGTCAACCACCAAACCGATACCGTCAAAAGCGACATTCTTTTCCACCGTCTTACCCGCTGCTACGACCTGTACTTTGCAAGCAAACGAGTTGCGCATCACCTGCTCGTTCTTGATGAATTCGATCAGTTCCGCGCCCGTTTCAACACGTTGAGCATTCATGTCTGTCTCCAGAAATCTCAGTTGAGGCAGACACGTTCCCCAGACGGGGAACGTGCCCCCATCTTGGGAAAAAACTCAATTTCAATGCGACTCTACGCCGGCAGGACCTTCAAAAGTTCTTGCCACCATAATCGTCGTCCGACGACCCAACAACAGGAGTTGCCTCCTGCCTACCGTTTCCAGCGTGATATTGCTTTCGCTGTTCGGCCTTGCGCCCTTCTGAAGCGCCTCCTCGCTGCTGATCGTTTCCGGTCGGCTTCGCGCGCTTGGCGATCAACTCCATCGTGGACACATAGATTTCGACAACTTTCACCTTCTGACCGTTCTTCTCATAGATACGAGGTTTGATACGGCCTTGCACGATGACTTCGTCGCCCTGCTGATACTTCTCAGCATACTGCTCAGCGGCGCTACCAACTACCACACAGTCGTGCCACTCCTTGACTTCCACCCACTCGGTTCCGTTGTGATAGTCATCGTTCGTACAGAGCGAGAACAACACACTGGCACCGCCAGAGTTGCGAAAACGAACTTCAGGGTCCTTCCCCAACCTGCCGTGGAGAACACAATGGTTCGTGTTTTTCATCTCTTACCTCACCAATCAACTGAGCAATGCAACGTTGAATGCGTTCTTCCAAGCCTTTTTCCCGCCCGGCTCGCGCCACTCGATACGACCGAGATGCTCGATCCGAACGCGGTCTCCGACTTTTGCCCCGCACTCATCAATTGCTCGCACCAAGTCAGCTCCATACACCGGAAGTACGTTCCCATTAAGTTCATCTGCTTCCATGGTCACGCAATACTGGTCGATCACCTTCGGGGGCTTCCCCTTTTCAGGAGCCATCTTTCTGGGCTTAACGCCCAATTCGATGACCCGTCCGGTGTACACCTTTTCCGGCCTGCTGCCCGTCCGTTTCAACGCCACAGCATCTTCGAAGGATTTCGGCATCACTGCTACGTCACCGTCAACCTTCTTGACCACCTTGGTTGGAACTGCCTGAGTGTCTTCCACTTGAACCTTAGCGGAATCCACCTCTTCCTTCTTCGCGTCAGCGGTAGGTTCGTTGGAACCCGAAGCGACGATCCGAAGCTTCACCTCATGCTTGCCTCGCAGAAGTTTTTGGACTTGCGCGATGGTTTGCTTGATAACCACTTCGACTTCAGCTTGGCCGGAGTATGCAACCTCCTCCAACTCGTACCGCTCGAAGCCTACCTGCTCGATCAAGGCTCGGTCGTAGATCTTTACAAGCCTCCTTACCTTGCCGCCCGGGTAGAACCACAACAGAACTGACCCAAAGCCCTTCTCGAAGCTGATGGTTCGCGTGAACGCTGCCGTTACCGGCCCCGTCAAAGCAACCGTTCTCCTCGGTTCAGCCACGCTAGCAGCTGGTTTCGGACTTGCTACCGCTTCCGGTGCTTTCGTCTTTACCGGCTCTGTTGCCTTCACATCATTCGGCAGACGGCGCTTCGCTGCTTTCATGCCGACAGCAAACAACAAGCGACAGCTGAGGAGCAGCAACTTCACTGCGCCACGCACCACCAGTGAAGCGATCGTGATCACCGTCTTGAGGGCGAACCCGATCAAAACGAAACCCCACTCCACAATCGTTTCACACATTCCTTGCGGACGGCGGTAAACGCTACCTTGCTGAGACATATCAACCTCTCATCAGAAATTGACCAATGGCCTCCCCACTGAAAAAACTGTTGGAGAGACAACCAGTCCGGCTTTGACAGATGCTCCATGGAGCGCCCCGAAAAACAGGTCGCTACCAAAGAACGACAACATCTCCTTCCCACTCTTGCGAACAGGAACGAGATCGAGCTCATCGCTCGTACTACACGGCTTGGCAACCTCGAGCCCTGACTTGATTGCCGCGCCGAGGATACCGATTACGGTCTGGTTGCTTGCGCGGGTCCCCACGACAAACATCTCTTCGTGGTGATCGACAAACGACCAGTCAGGTTCACCGCCAACCAGGCCAGCGACTGACTTCCTGAATGCTGACTCGTTGACGCCGAGTACCACAAACAGGACGTCTGAGGGCACCGTTTCTACGACAGAAGCCTCATCGAACGCTCTTTCGCCGAGCAGCTCGAAGCCTATGGCTCCGAGTTGCTCTTGAAGTGCGATCTGCGTGTAGCCTTCGACGGCGTGCTTTGTCATTCGCCCGCCAGAAACCCCAATGTGCATGCACTGCGGGGGATCCTGCGTTGCCGGCAAAGCTACGTCCAAACCGTCGGCAACTTTTCGGAACAGCAGAACGTTGCTCACGATCAGCCTCCAGCCAGATTCACTGCGTGCAGGCTGTTCTTGCTGGAGATGTACTCCGCGCCCCCGAAGGTTTGCGTCACGAACTCATGGACTGCAACGCGGACCTCGTCGGAGCACGACAAAGACCACGCGCGCTCGAGCCCGTAGTGGATAGGCGCCTCAACGACGCCACCTCCCTGTGCCAACATCGCCTTGACGACCCAACGACGCAAAACGCGTGTCGAGATGGTCTTGTCGAGTGCACCGGAGTCATCTGACTCGCCAGCGTAGAGCTTGCGCACCTGGTTGGCGACACCAACGAACATCTCCGCCAGAGTCTCTGGTGGTAGCCCGGGTTGGAACGGAGCGATTAGTTCCGCGACCAACTGGATCTCAACCTCCGGCGGGAGGTATCCGAACCAGCTGTACTCGAAGCGCTCGTCATTCGCGTTGTCCTGCGTATGGCGGCCGTGAACCAAGCCTTTGCCATCCTTCGGATTGCAAGTCACGTAGACACGAAAGCCTTTCCGCGGAACAACGAGTTCGCCCGTTTCCGGCACCAAGTACGGTCGCCCCTCCAGGAGGATGTTCAAACCCGTCATTTCACCCGGATCAATGACGTTGTATTCATCGATCAGAACTGAGATGCCGAGGCGAGCCGCCATCAGCACTGGGCCGTCCGACCAAGACACGCCACCGTCCTGGTTTGGTACAAGCCGACCAATGAGGTGATACGCCTGGGTTCTGGGATTTGCCGACATGCACAGCAACGGCAAATTCAATGCAGCGTGGAACTGCTGCACTCCAGCGGTCTTGCCTGTGCCGGGATGACCCATTGCGCAAAAGGCATTTCCACCAGCGACGTAGAAGTACGCCAGATCGCGCAGGTTTTCCATCGGCCACTTGTAAGTCGGATCCTTGGCCGGGGTGAACGCCGAAGGCGCGCTCAGGCCAATCATCGTCTTACCGCGCATGAGCTCGACGCCGAAAGCGTCATAGGCATCATGCTGAACCCATTGCGGTTGCACATGCTCTGCAGCCGGCTCCACTCCAGCGACAGCCTGCGGCGCGGAAGTAGGAACAGGCGAAGTCTTTTTCCTGCCCTTCTGTCCCGTACCTGCGGACGTTGTAGCTTGGGATGTCATAGAAATCTCCGGAGAATTGGAGACTCCAACCCCTCAGGGACTGGAGCCCCCGGGGCTTAACTACTCAGAATCTGCTCCCGCCTCGACCGAATCTGCTCCCTGAGTTCTTCAGGGTTCAGTCCGGCGACACGGCAACAGGTGGCGAAGGTAAACGGGATCTCGTCTTGATAGACCCGCACTCGCTTTCGACGCTGCTCAACGACATCAGTTTTCCGTCCGTCGATAACCTCGACCCTCGTTTCCGAGAGCATCTGGTCGCGGTAGCCAAAGAAATTGGGCTTCAAGATCCAATCAAGGATATCGAGCTTCTCTTCTGTGCTGACCCGCATCGACAGCAGTTCGAGCGAACGTTCAAGGAGCAAAGCATGGAGCCATTTGACGGCATCCGCACTCCATTCCTCACCCGATTCGATCGCACCTGCAACGTTGACTGCTTCATCTACCGTGGCACCGTCTGCCGCCTCGAAGATCTCGGCGAACATCTGGCGCAGCAGGGGCATGTCCAAATCGTCGAATCCCTCTGGGACCGACCGCACTTTTTTGGACTTGCTCTTGGCATAAGCGACTTGTCTCGCTTCTCGTTCTCGCGCTTCCTGGGCGTCCTTCGCTTCCCGCACGATCTGCTCATGTGCCGGAATGAAGAAGAACGTGGCCTGGATTGGCGACGTCGAAATTTGCCTCATGATCCGTTCTCCTCGTCGGAGAACAGTTCGGCACCATCCTTCAGCGCTTGGACAATATCGGCAGTACGCCGACCATCCTTCGTTGCGCCAATGAATTGGTGTCGGCCATTGGGCTTTCGCTTCCGGGCGAGGACGATACATCCCCCGGAATCAGACAGCTCCCAGACCGTAAAGAACCGATCGTTGGAAGCTTTGTCTTCGACGTCGAAACGAGACACGACAAGTGAGCTGCCTTGCAGACGACTGACTTGCGTCCAGTCCATAGGCTTCTCCATCTGTGAGACGCGAGAAACCCATCCCCCTGCGGAAATGAGATTCCCGCAGGGGTGAATACGCGGCATATATGCCGCGCCAGGCTAGGCCTGAGACAAAAGTAGGCTAGAACACCAGCTTGAGCCGGAAAACTCCGGCAACACCCCCTAGACACAACTATGCCTAGAGGGCATTTCAACGACGTCTAACAGCTACGCCGCACGAAATACCTGGCTTTGGAATAGACAATGGAGGAAGGGAAAGCGTATCAACGCCTATTCGAAAGCCCCCGGATCCACCAGGGGCTGGTACTTCTGGCAGTGCTTGAGGCACTCCCGGGCCAAGGGCCCGCTTAACAAGCGATATAGCGGTTTCCCGCTAGGGGCCGGCCGTCGCCAGCTCGCAACAATTGGGCTACGAAAAGGGTACCAGTTCCAGCTACTGGGTGTTGGTTCTCTACCGACACGGGGCCATTCTGTACCGCCACCGTTGAAATTGCAAGCGCGTCTTCCTACCAGGAACTAGCTTTCAACCTAGCGCAGCACCGGCTGGTGCATAAGACAGCGCTTTCCCCAGCACACCCGCAAGAAAGACACCCTTGATAGATGACGATTCCGCGTTGATGCACCTAAAGGTGCCATTTACTCTAGGCTGACCCACTTCCTATGAGGAATCACCATGACAACTGCAGAAAACGTCAACCTGCTGCGCCCGACCGTTACCGAGTCGGCGGCCGAGTTTGCGCGTGAAACGTTCGGTCGCCAAATGCGGGGGGCTGTAGCACGAGAGCCCGTCGAGTTTGGCTCAACTATCGTGCAGTCCATCGTTCGGCGCGAGTTCCTGCTGCTGAACAAGAATATTTCGTTCACGATCGACGCACCGCGCACCCTCCCCCGGTTCGATACGTCTGCATGTGACGAAATCGACGACATGTTCAAGAAGAAGATCGGCGACGCAATCGTCTACGTTGACAACCTTACCAAGCAGCTGTGGGCAGTCTTCGAAAACGCCAGCGAGACGCCAGCAGCGGAGTTTCCGAACGTCCTGAAACAAGACCTGCCGTATGTCTCGCCGCGGGTCAAGGAGTACATCAAGCTCCTGCGCCGCGCAGACGAATACCTCAAGTTGATTTGGGGTGCGTACCTAGCTGGCCTCGTCACTGCACGTGATCGCCACAGCCAAGAGATCCTCGTTCGGAAGCGCCTTCGCGGGATTTCCAATCTCGCCCGAGACACGAAGTTCCGCATGTACAAGCAGTTCAACGCGTGGCAGTCCGCTGAAAAAGCCCGACTGCCTGCCGGCACCACGGCTGCCGCCGCTGGCCAGCCGGAAGGCGATAGCGGAGAGAACGAAACGACCGACCATGGCACGCCTGCACTGGCCACCGATGCCGAACACTCCGTCGAGCCGGCCGGCGCCGAGGCAAACTCGCACGCCGAGGCGGCCTAACTCGTGAGTCTCAATCCTTCCCAGCACCGCGTGGCATACGGCCACGGCAACATCCTTGCCGTGGCCGGCCCCGGCTCGGGAAAAACCAAAACGATCATCACCAAGATCGGGGTCACTCTTGATGCCGACCGGAAGAACCGAGTCGGCGCTGTGACCTTCACGAGCGATACGGCGTCTGAAATGCGCCACCGCCTGACTCGGGACATCGGGCCCGACGTGCTCAAACGCGTCGAGTTGGGAACATTTCACAAGCTCTCGATCGACCACCTTCGCCGGCACAAGATGCTCGGCAAGATCGCTACTCCGCCCGAGCAAAAGACCTTCCTCAGGCGTGCGATTGCGGTTACTAACACCGAAATCGACAACGAAACAGCCTTCAAGCTGTTTGAGAACTTCAAGTGCGCCATCGAACCAGACGAGTCGGAGATTCCACCGTTCATCGCGGCATACAGCGAGATGCTCAAGCGCAACCGTGTTGTCGACTTGTATGACGTCATGCGCGACTGCGCGCTGAAGATGACCAACGGAGAGCTTCCCCCTCTCCCGGTTACCCATCTTCTCGTAGACGAGTTCCAGGACAGTGATGAGATCCAGTTTGTCTGGATGATGGCCCATGCCAAAAGGGGCATTCCTGTCACCATCGTAGGCGATGACGATCAGTCCATCTATGCCTGGCGTCGAGCCTTAGGCTACAAGGGCATGATCGATTTCGTTGAGCAGACTGGCGCTGAGATCATCCCCCTGGGCGAAAACTACCGATCCCACTCGGAGATTCTCGGCCCGGCAGACCGCCTGATCCGTCACAACGCAGGCCAGCGGGTTGAGAAGGACCTTGTGGCCAAGCGCGGCCCGGGCGGATCGACTCATGTTTACGCCGTATCTGCAGCGAACCGGCAGGATGGGGAGGAGCACGATGCTGTGGCTCTTCAAACACAGTTTCTCGTTCCCTTCATCCTTGAATTTGCGCTACCCGAAGAGGAGCAACCCGGTGGAAGAACGGCTATTCAGCCAGAACAGTGGGCGATTCTCGCGCGCACCAACTTCATGCTCGACACGGTCGAAGCAGTCCTAGACGAGTTCAACATTCGCTCCCGGCGGAACGGAGCTTCGTTCTGGGACAAGGACTACATCAATACCTATCTGCAGCTCCTCGTGTCCGTGGAGACAATGAGCCGCAGCGGTATTGACCACGCACTGGCGTTCGTCGGGACGGGTGAAGACGCTCTCAGTCAGCTCCACAAGCGGATACCTGGCGCGACTATGGCTCCGTTCTTCGAGCGAGAGTTTGACGACTACGGCGACATTGCCAAGATCGACGCAGAACATATGCGTTCGCTGCAGCAGCTTCTTGTCACTTGGCGCCAAGATGCGCTGTATAGGAAGATTCCTGGTACGAACACGCCTATGCGAGCGGTCAACCAGGCCATCGATAGCGCTGCCACTTTCCTCACCATGGGAATGCGCCCGGGCCAGTACAAGGACCGTGTGTCCAAACATCTAACCAAGGCGGCAGATATTCTGAAGCGCCGAACCGGATCTTTGGTGTCCCGCGTCCAGAGTGTCCAGAAGCCCAAGGGGAAGGATGACCCTGCATCAGTTGGCCTGTTCACCATGCACAGCTGCAAGGGCCTAGAGTTTGGCAACACGGCAATTGTCGGCGCCGACAAGGACATCATCCCGTCTCTTGGCGAGGGTAGCTCCGAAGTCGACGAACGTCGGTTGATGTACGTGGCGATGACTCGAGCGAAGAACCGGCTCTTCATCCTCCACTCTCCAGCAAACGACACACCATACATCGCTGAGGCTGGCTTGGCTTCGAACCCCGCCACGGTCTACCCCGACTAAGACCCGAATCCAACGTTCAACCGCTAATGACGATCCACATGAACCGCGTTGCGCTGCCCACTGTCGCTGACTACAAGCGCCTGTACAGACAGGAAAAAGCCGAGCTGTATGCCGAAGACAAGTGGGCCGACACAGCCTGGCTATACGACTTCTGCGTGCTCGCTTGGCGAGGCTTGGTATACGCAATTGTCCTGGTTCCTGTAGCAGCGTTCTGGGTAGGAGCTTCAGACCTTCCCTACGTGCGCGAACTGCTCAATCAAAGCAACTTTGAAGATCTCAAGGACCTTCTGCTCCGATACTTCGTCGGCTTCTACTTCCTTAGCTTCTTTGGCCACGCGCTCTTCTACCGATGGACCCTACCGTCCAGAGTGAAACGCCGCATAACGGCGAAGGTCGTCGCCCAATACATCAAGGACGACATTCGAAGCGGTCGGTGAGGTTCTCGATGAGCTCCGAATACTTCGTTTGATGGCTTGGGATACAGGACGGTTCGATGACATTTCCCCGCCACCACCCACGCAAGGTCACATGATCTCTTTCTCTCTTCTCGAACTCTTTGGCGTCGACACCTCCAGCAGCTTCCTGGTTCCGTTTGAGCGGCCGGGTCTAGCGCTGCAGGCCTTGGCATGCAGCCTGCTCTACGTCAGCTTTTGGCTCTTTGTGCGATATCGCAAACGGATTGCGATCCGATTCAGATGGCCCACCTTCCTTGCTTGTCTGGCGGTCGGTTTGGTCCCCTACCTCGCTAACGAGGTAGCAGTTGCGGACGCGTACAGACAGCTCGGCCAGCTTCAGATTTTGACGCAAAGCATCACTGTCAATCGCGCCCACGATGTCATCTGCAGTTTTGACCAGGCTAAGCTGACCCCCGACAACCTGGACCATGCACGCCAGACGCTTGCAGAGAAGAGCCTGCGCTGGAGAAAAGTACACACGGCTGACGTCATTTCTGCCGACCAGTGGGCGGTTCAAACCGATCAGTGCAGTTTCATGCCACTTCCCGACACTCATCACGTGTCCGAGAGTATTTACGCGGCGGGGCGGGCTGCGAGCTGGCTGCAGGTCGGCGTCTACATCGCCGCGGCTTACGGGCTTTGGGTCCTTCTCACCTTCTCGGCGGCTAGTCTTGCCGTCGGCGGGACAGAAAACAAATCCGCCGGCGAAGTGGACTCAAACGGCATCAACGCCAGTAAGGCAGAATCAATCGCCATGGCGATTGTCGGCACCCTTCTGGGCTTGATCTACGCACTTCCGTTTGTGTGGCTGCTGATTTACCCCAAGCCGTCGGGTCGCAGAAGCAGTCTTCGCCGGCCCTAACCAGATCAACTCCGCTCACCTGCGTCGGCGCCTGCCGTTGCAGGTGACAAGACTCAGATGAGCTGATCAAAGCGCTTGGCCTGGTGTCACCTATTGGTAGCGACCACCAGCGGGAGCCCAAAGAGTTTTGCGTAGCCCTCAGTGTAGCGGTGTTGTAGAACGGGCTCTCCCGTGCCTTTTGTCCACCACAGATTGGACATCGCTACGATCAAATCCGGCTTTTCGCGGCCGATTGAGTAGAGCACCTCCCAGGGCAGAAACTCCTCGTAGCAGAAGAGAAAGAGCGCTCCCCTTCCACCGATGGGCATCACGCCACTGGAAAACCAGTGCGCGGGATAGTGATACCGAGAGAGCGGATTCCATTCGGCTATGGGCACGGTCTGACGCGCCTGAAACTGGAGTTCGTGCACGCCATCTGGGGTGTACTCGTACTCGCGTGCGATGTTGGCCATTCCCTCGTCAGTCATGGCATTTGCGCCAAATACGACGGAGACCTTGTTCTGCTCAGCGGCCTGCTTGAGCATGATCTCAAGCACGCCATCTTCGGACGGATCATACGTGCCAATGATGCTCTCGGGGAATACAACCACCTTCGCACCTCGGGCTGCTTGGTCACGGATGAGCTCGCGCATCTTCACGAGCGTCTCAGGAAGCGTCTCAGGCGTTTGAACACCCCAGTTCGTAGACACGCCAACCCAATCTCCCGATCGCTCGTGCGAGGCCTCTTGTAAGGGCGACAGTACCAACGCTGCAACCAGCGCAACCCCAACAGCCACTCGTCCGTAAAGTGTGTGCGCGTAAGCGCCGAGCAACGTGGTTATGCCCGCGCCCAGCGCCAGTCCGAGCCATTTGGTGCCGGGGAACCAGAATCCCCATGTGGCCACAAGCGAGCCGGCCAAGAAAGCGCCCAATGGGGGATAGGTCCACAAGACGGTCCAGGCCAAGATCGCGACTGCCTTTTTCTTTGGACTTTGCGTGTCATTCGGATACAGCGCGGCAACAGTTGCACTGAACACCAAGCCGTAGGTACACCCTGCAGCGAGGCCAAGTAACCATGACCCGCCGAAGAAGGTCCCGGCACCTCCAAAGCCCATTAAGCCAATGTCGAGACCATAGCCCAGTGCAAGAAACCAGGCTTGGACGCGAGATCTGCACATGACCATCACAACGGGAAGCAGTGCAGCCAGCAAAGGTGCGGCATGCTCTCGCCAGCTAATCGAGCAGATCGCGGCGCCTACCACCAGGGCAAATAAGCACTCTGCCACTTTGCTTTGGCCAAATGGCAAGGCGATCGCACGCCACTGGATAAAGCTTCCCCAAGTCTTGTCGGTCATAGTGAATGCCTTCCTCAAAAGCAAACCGCGGCGGTACCTGAGGTCCGCCGCGGCTAATTTGCGGTCGTTCAACCTACTGCCGCGACCTGCGGTGTATCCGAGATGACTACCCGTAGCGCGGGTGTCTGTTGAGCTTGTGCCGGCGGCTGAGTAAAGTTGGCCACCGGAGACGGATCGTGGGTCAGCGCGGGCGGCTGCGTGCTGGGAAGATCTTCAAGATGGAGGTCTTGCCCGGGTGCTCGCCACTCGGCAGCAGGAGGGAGGGCATGCGGCTGCGCCATATCGGCAATCCGTTGAATCTGCCCGCTCACATTTGTCGCCGAAATCCCATTGTGCTCAATGTTCGCGTGGATCTGAGCGGCGTGGCTGATCGTCAGACCATCGACCTTCTCACAGCGAATCGTGGTGCGGTGGGAGGACGTGCCAACCTGGCCGAGGACAATGCAGCGGCCCCTGGCCACCACATCGCCTTCCACAATGGCACTGGAATCGATCAGCAACGTTCCTGACTCACTGACGACGTTCCCCTTGACGACACCTCCAATTCGGCCACCTTCCTTCAGCCTTAGCGACCCCTCGATTGTGGCGCCGGCGGGAAGTACCGCAGTGATTTTTTCCTTGGCCGGATCGATGCTCAGCACGCACGATACCGTTTCCGGCTTCTGATCGTTCATCGGTGTGTTATTCATTTTGAATCCTTCCCTTTACTGAATTGGCCACCTACCAGGATCGGCGAGTTCTGTTCAGCTGCCGGCGCCTCATGCGGTTGTGGACGTGTCGGTGCCTCTTGACGGACTACGCGAGGTCTTGCGATCTTCGGCGCAGCGGGCAGAGGCAAAACAGGTGCTCGTTCAATGAGCGCCTGTGGAACCGGTTGAACCTCAACCTTCCTGATCGGCTGAGTCTCAACCACAACAGGAGCCGCTGCTGCTACCGGCGCAGATGCCTGTTGAAGCACTACAGGTGCTGCCACTACCGGCTGCGTAGGCGGTGTTTGGTTGTGAACCTCCACCGAGGCCGTCGGCTGTGTTGGTGCAACGACCGCGGCGGCTTGGGGGACAACTACGGCAGATGCAGGAGGAGCCACCGGTGCGGGCGAAACAGCGGTAGTTACCGGACCCGCCGCAACAGTATTTTGTGGAGCGCTCAAGCTCGCAGGAATCTTCTTCTCAACGTGAGCCGTTGGGAGAAAGCCCTTAAAGAAGCTCCAACCGTCTCGCACATAGATGCTGCCCGCCCCGAGCGCGATAGCACCGAAGCAGCCAACTGCCAAGGCCACACGCAGTCGCTCCGCGCTCAACGGCTTCATTACGAACAGACCACCACCCTTGCGCCGACCGGACTTGGCGGCCACGCTTCGCGTCTGACCGGAACCCTCTTCGGGCTTCACGAGCTTCGCCTCAGGCTTGGGTGCCGGCGGTAACGTACTAACACCGGGTGGTGTCGTCCTCGCAGGCGGCACCCTGGTTTGAGACGGCGGTCGCACAGGTGCACCGCCAACATACTCCTCGAGACGCACCGTAATGGATGAGCCGATCACCCTCGCGTCTAGTTCTTCAAAGGCCATAGTTCTCCTTTCGATGCATCAAAAGCCAGGCCCACCTGCTGATGCAAGCGGCATTTCAGGGATCCCAGCCAATGCAGCCGTGGTCACCCGTTCATTCGTTTCTGCCCGTACAGATGGAACCTTCAGAACAGGCTTCGGGACATCTGCATCGGCTGGCGCAACTGGATGCAGCTTTGACGATTGCAAGTCGGTTTCAGTGCTCTTCGCCGGCATCTCAGATTGAGGAGAAGCGCGCTCGCTTGGAGAGGAGTTGCTCGTCGCAGCTTGGACGGCTTTACGCATCCGATACCTTGCCCCTCCTTTGGGAGGGGGCAGCGGCGATGCTGCCTCAAGCACAGCAATTCCTTGCTCGCCGGCGGTAGCTCCCCCCAGAGAGGGCCCGTCACCATTAACGGCCACAAGCTGCAAACATTGAGACACACGTTCTCCGCGGGAAGCAGCGCCTCGCCGGCCATAGAAGTCCTGAACCTGGCCAAAGTCTTCTGGGGCAGCAAACTGTGACTTCGCCTTCAACTGTAGAAGGGCCTCTTCCATTGCGCTCTGGTCGAAGCCGGCATCTTTCTGCAAGCGTTCGTACTCCATCCCCACCTTCACTGCTTCATTCGGTGAGATATCCCGGAGAACGAGGTCGGCGTAGTACACAGACGAGTTGTCGGAGTCAGCAGATACTGTGTTGCGCATCTTTAGCATCATCGGGATGCCAGTCAGCCGATTCCCAAAAGCTGCGTGCATTGCTTGGACCTTCGTTACCAGTGTCTGCGCCGTGTTCTTGCCTGCTGAATGAAGCACAAAGACCGAGAAAGGATCGTCTTGCCCCTCGATTCGGAAAATGAGCGACGTGCGGCGTTGGCACTGCACTTCCTGGGAATTCCCAAACGGGCATCGTTCGCATCCCGGGCAATCCATCTCGACCGTTCGCTGATCGCTTGCAAGACGAACAGCGCTTTCCCCGTTGCCCACACAGACGCGCCGACCGTCCACCAAGCTGCGTGCTTCCAGTTGCTGTGTCAGCAGGAGCTTGGGGTTGTTGTACGGCAGCGTGATTGGGATCTCGCGCAGCTTCAGTTCATCATTCGAAGTGCCAGCGTGTCCGTCCAGCTTGAGTTTGTTGTGTAGCTTGTCGTGGATGGGATGCTTCGCCCAGGTACCGTCGACATTGCGCTCGCGGTTGTGCACCTCGAAGTAATCGAAATGCACTAGGTAGTCCTCCTCGCCGCCCAAGCCGGGACGAGTTTCGCCCATGCGTACAGTGCCAAGAATCGGGGTATCAAATTCGAGACCAGTGATCATTTCTTCCTCCTGTAGGTCGCTTGAGACAATTTCAACAGACCGAACACCAATTTCTAGCCCTGGCGCTCAATGCCGTGTCTCTAGCCCCCAAACAGCCGTCTTTCCGGTTAGGAATCGAATGTTCTCGTCAATGCCGGCAATCTCTGCCCCGATGTCCGCACCGTTTCGAGCCGGCACATCAATGACGCTAACGCCGCTGCTGTTGTGAAGATGGACTCGGAAGCCCTCTTCCATAGTCAAAACAGTGACGCCATCAATCGCAGTGCCGTCAGCCACAGATCCTTCAATACGACGCGTGCACGCGCCCATCAACATCCTGCGGGCATCGTCGATAGCCTTGTCGATCCATTGGATTTGCCCAATGACGGCCCCCTGGAATTCCTCCACATGAAAACCCAGGTAGCCCTGCAGCTTCACGAGCATGCTCTGCCAAACATCTGGTGCCGGCAGGCTAAAACGTGGCACGCCGTTAGTAGTCCTGGCTACGACTCCAATGGCCATAACGACCAAAGGCCAGTCGTCGCCAGGACCAACCGCATGTACGTACTTATCGATCTTTGCGGTCTTCCCCTTCATCGTCATAGCAACCATTTCCTGCTCGAAGCTGCGCATTGACGCAGGCGAGATCACGGTTGTGCCTTGAAGGGAAATAAAACGGTCCAGCGTCCTTACCTTGTAAGGAGTCGCCGCACGAACCAACTGCGTGAGTTCCTCCATGAACCGATACTGGCCCTTGGCTGACTCGGCGCGGCATTTGCGCGGGCGGGGTAGCAGAATTGGCACTCCGAACAGTGCCCCGCTGTATGTTTCCAAAGCAGTGCTTGTCATGTCAGAACCCCAGAACGTTCATTGGCTTGGAATGCGCAAGCATGTTCGGAACGCCCCGGAGCAGTCCAACCTTCCGGCAGATCGCCTCGATGTCCGATTTCGGAACAGAAGGAAACATCACGCAGATCTCGCGAAAGCCATTGGCTCCCGCGGTGACAACACTTCCCCGCTCGTCTTTCAGAGTGATCAGTGTCGGAAATTTCTCGGTGGCCGCGAGTAGAACGGCGAGCGCCTTTGACCGTAGAAGGGGTGGGTTTCCTAGATTGTTGTAGACAGCTCGCACCTCGCTGCAGAAGTCTGTCTGGGTGACAAAGCTGGCTTCTGCCAACTCGAGAAAGGTCTGTCTTACAAACGTCTGCAGAGCAGGCGATTTCGGGCGTGAGAGCGTGTTCAGTCGTTTCATGAGGCCCACGATACCGAACCGCATCCCGATTTCTATCCCTGACGTTCAAGTTGCTGCCCAACAGAGCGGGGCTTGAATCAGAGTGCTGACCCTGTACGCTCATCTCAGACTTTTGAGGTGTGACATGAATGCGTTCCCCAATGTTATGCAAGGTGCAGTTCAACCGGCTTGGCGCGGAAAGAAGAAGGCCGTCTTTGGCCTCGACCGGGAAAGCTACTCTGTGCCCGTCAGTGACGACGAGTACCACTCTGACCGCGAGTACGTGTCGTCGACGCAGTTGAAGTCGATCCTCAAGACTCCCAAACACTTTCTTGCTGCGGTTCAAGGAGCCGGCAAGGACAAGCAGGTGTTGGAATTCGGACGTCTTGCGCATATGGCGGTGTTTGAGCCCTGGCGCTTTGAGGACATGGTTCTCCCATACGATGGCGAGTTCGACCGGCGACTTCGCAATTGCAAGACGTTCATCGCGGATCATCCGAACCATATTGTGATTGGCCAGGACAAGTTCGACGCACTCCTGTCTATGCGCGAAGCAGTTCGAGCACACCATTTTCGCGGCCGAACACTTGGAGAGTGGTTCGACGAGGGAGAGCAGGAAAAGGCGATCTACTTTGTTGAGCGGGTGACGAATGTCAAATGCCGGATCAAGGTGGACAACCTGCACCCCGAGTTCATCTTTGATCTCAAGTCGACGGTTGACGTTCGACCTGCCGCATTCAACGGATCGGTTCACGCTTACCACTACGACTTGTCGGCCTTCATGTACCAGACAGGCGTGCAGTACTTCACCGGCGAAGAGAGGCCGTTTGTCTTCATCGCTGTGGAGAAGGAAGCGCCCTACAGCGTCATGACCTACACCGCCGGAGACTCGCTGCTCGACAATGGGGCCCAGAAGTTCGAGGACGGTCTGAATCGCTTGAACCATGCTCGCGCACACGATTCTTGGCCTGGGTACGCCGGGGACTACGTGCTCGAAGTGGACCGTTGGCATGAATACCAATCGAACCACGACATCCTGGCTTCGGCCTAGCCAGCCCATGTTCTGAGCCTCCCGCTGTCCACATGGACGAACTGCTTGGTCGCGTAGTAGCCAACGCCGCCACCGCGTAGGTACATCCCTAACCTGGCCAGATATTCGGTGGGGACATCGGGCACGCGAATGTCGGCGGCGCGGCCCACCAGGTGCATGGAATTCCGAGCTGCGCCTTCAGCTCGGCTGTTGGTTGCGGGTGTCCGATACCCCGATGTGACAACGATCGGGCGTTCTATTCCGGCCTGTGCGAACCACCCATAGACGCCGCACAGGATGTCCAAAAGAGTGGGGTTCATCTGAACCACCGCGCCGGCACGGACGTCCCGTAGCAGCGTGCAACATTGGACGTAGGCGTCGACGACAAGCTTGCCGTCTGCCCAATAGACGGTTCGGACTTCTTCACCTGTTTCCTTGCGCCTCAGCCACAGCGCTCGTGGACGTGACCAATAGTCGTCCCGCGCCTGCGCGAAAATCGCGGGAGCGTAGGCCGCCGCAGCCGCCAGAGTCGCGCTCTGGATGAAGCGCCGACGAGGCAAGCTTGCGATTGGCAATGGGACTGGGTGGCGGAAATCTTCCATTCCGCTATTTTTTGCCGACTAGCCGAAAGCATCCAGCGTGAAACGGTGCTCATCTGGGGGAGCTTTCGCGCATGTACTTCTGAGTACGCGGCGACCCGCAAACAAAAAAAGGGAGGAAGCACAAAGCTTCCTCCCCTTTTTTAGGCATGGTGATCATGCGGGTTGTGCTCGGCGTAGTAGGCCGCATCCTCCGCCGCATGATTTCGCCGCTCTGCCTCATCAGCCAGTTGGCCATCGCTCGATGCGTGCTTCCTCTTCGACGAAGAGTCGAGATCAAGGAAGCCCACAATGAAGCAAAACAGCACGAACAGACCGACCGTCCAATTGAACAACGTCTTCATAGCTACTCCTCCAAAAGTGGAGCAGCTCGACCGTGGGGTACGAGTGCCCCACGGGTCAATTTTCCGGTTACCCGGATTGGCTGGTTCCCCAGCTGGTCGTTTGAAACACGAATGGTCGGTTTCAGATAGAACAGCCATCGTAGCGGACCGATTGCGATCTGGCAACGAAACGCTTCCTAACGGGAAGTTATCAACAGAGCCGAATGGGCGTAGGTAACCAGTTCTATGGCCACCCTGAGCCGTTTGTTCTTTTAGTTTAGAAAGACATCCTTTGTTTACGTGTTTACGGGACGAGAACTGGCCTCCCGCGAGCATTGGCAGTTCGTAAGGTAACCTGGTTTATGGCCTTAGGCACCTTCCACACGGCACCTTTCGCTTGTTAGGTAACTGACTGCACAAGCGCCAGGTATCCACTTCTCGTAATTTGGGCCGGTGCAACGCCGGTAGAGCAGGTTACCTATGACCGCCGATGCCTATCCATTGTGCAACTCACCCACCTGCCCTTGATTCGGGCTGCCATACCTGTGCCCTCGCGTCTTCAGCAGCGCTTCAATCTGACCTGAGCGTGGATAGGTAACCAAATTTACAAGGGGCGGACAGATCTGAGATGAGCTGAGTGACGCATTCTGGCGGCTCTGTGGGACTCGCGCCACATCCGCTTCCTTTTGGCACAGCACATCATTGATTTGTCAGCTGAGATACGAGCTCTTCAGCAACTCGCCGGACAGGTAACCTCTTTCACAACCCATTGGAAGTTGGCCGCCCTTCCCGTGTCGCTCTGCCAGGAAGGGGTACAGGTGGTTACCAATGGCCTCCAGAGAGGCAAAGCGAGGAGGTTCTCCCTCCGAAAGGTAACCATTTCTACCCTTTACAGAACGCCCCTTGCCTTCTGCAGAAGAGGCACGTAGGCCATTCGGCGTTGGCCCGCTGTCCAGATCAAGTTCGAATTTGTGGGCGTATGGCGCTTCTTTTCGGCTTTTTCCAAGTCCTGTCAACGGGTATCTTCACAGTTTCCGCTTCCAGATGGGAAGTAGTTTCGAAACCAACCAAGCTTAGCCATCAGCTATCTCTCGTCGTCCGTCCTCTTTGAAGTCGGATCATCAACCGAGCGTTGCTATACGGTGGAATCCAGCATTGGGCACCGAGTTCGACAAGGGTATGAGCGTTCAAGGTAGTGGGTCGATCACACAGTTGCCAGTGCCACAGCAGGCGACTTTGCTTCCTATGGTGAAGCGCGGCAGTCCCGTCACTATGCGGAAAGCGCGTGAAGCAATTTTCGTTTTCCCAGACAGACCCCTGTCAGTCCTGCAGCAGCGTCTCTTCAACTCGTGCGTCTACTTTGCGCAGCGGCAGCCCGAATTCCATAGTTGGAAGGTCCTCATTTCTGAACTCGAACACGTCATTGGCTATAAGGACTCGAGCAACCGCCGCTATGTCATGGGCGAGTTACTAAGCCTCATGAAGGAGCATGTGGTCTGGGATGCGACCACGAACCCGTTGGACCGCAAGATTTCAGCGTCCACATTGCTCGCGGACGTGACGCACCTGGTCGACCAAAAAGCGTTCGAGTTTTCGTTCAGCCCGAAGCTTCGGGAAGCTCTTCTTGATCCAAAAATCTGGCAGCGGATCAATCTACTCATCTCGCAGCGCTTCCGGTCGATGGGTAGTGGGCCCCTATATGAGTGGTGCAAACGCTACGAGCGCACAGGCATCACTAGTCGATGGTCTTGGGAGGACTTCCGACATGCTGTTGTCGGAATCATCGACTCAGACTCGATTTACGCAGAATTTAAGCATTTCCGCGCGAAAGTGCTCAACCGCGCCATTGCGGAAGTGAATGAGCTCACTGACATCGAAGTTACCCTCATCCTTCATAAGGTGGGGCGCGTCGTCAGCCAGATTCAGTTCAAGGTGGATCGCAAAGGAGGCGACCTGGCGTTAGAGGCCGACTCTCTGAACCTTCCACAAGTCTCATCGACCACTGCCCTGCTGGAGGAGGTTCTGAAGCTTGGTGTGTCGCCAAACAAAGCCGCACAAGTCATGAGCGAGTTCACCGAAGAGCAGGTCAAGGCCGCGCTTCATCATACCCTGCTCCGCGACGCATCAAAGGACAAAGAGCCCCTGAAAAGTCGGGCCTCGTTTTTTGTCAGCAGCATTGAGAATGGATACTCACGACCGGGCGATTCGACGAAACGCAACGCTGGCCCCGCCCCTCGTCGCCCTATCTTGAACGACGCTGATCTCAGAGAATCGTTCATGTGCAGCCGTGACGCCAAAGCGGAGGAAGCGTTTCTGGGGATGGCCCTCGACGAGCAATCTGAAGTGCTCCTGCAATACAACTCCAGTGTGCGGAACGACAAGCTCTTGTACGACCCTGCCCGTAGTACGAAGCTGGCAAAAACTGCGTTTATCCGGTTCTTGAATCAGCATTTGTGGGGTGAACCCGAAGACGCCGAACTGTACGCCTTTCATTTTAAGAGCTAATCGGATCTGCGCATTCCGGCAGCATCTTTTCCCAGGGCTCGCGGCGGCTCCCTTCTGTTCGTGTCTCCGTGTGTCTCCTTGCTTGGCACCTTGAGCCAACGCCTATCTTCTCCCGCCCTCCCCTCCTCTTCTCTGCCTGAACTCATGCGCCCCCTGTTGTCCGGATAATGGCCGCTCGTGGGCCGTACGTGGCCATTGTCGCGTGCGGCTGCAGTTTCCTCCTTCATGTCTGGCCACTTATTGGCCACTGATCGACATATCGGGGCCGCATGGTTTCCGACACCACCTTCTCTTCTTTATATATTGTAACTTTGCGCTATTTTCCAATGAATGGCGTTCTGCCGCCATGCTCGAGGTTGCCCGTGGCTTGTTCTGCACGCAGCCAAGCTCGGCATGATCACCTCAGTTTCAACGTTGAAACTGGGCAGGCGCTATCCCGAATCCCTGTTTTTCCCTGGTTTGCGGCGACTGGATGGGGTTAGTGGCCGCTGTGACGGGCTTCTGTTGGCCGAGTCCAGTTTCAACGTTGAAACTGACCATTGCCTACAGAGGAGTCTCGCCGTCATGGATAGATTGAAGCAGTAACAAGTCGAGGGCTGCCACCAAGGCCTTGGCTGTGAACGGCAGTTTCAACGTTGAAACTGCTTCGACAGCCGACGGTGCCCCCAGGGGGAAAATCGACTGAGGGCGGATGACGCCAAGCTAGCGGGCACTTAAAACAGCGTCAGTTTCAACGTTGAAACTGGCAGAAGACCGAGGGGCTGGGTCGCTACAGAGGCAGAATCACTGGTGAGCCCCACGCCCCACTGGGGCCCAGTTTCAACGTTGAAACTGGCTGCGAAAGCACGATCACGCTCAAGCAATTGCACGTTCGTGCAACATCTCTGAAAGAGACTTTTCGTCGTCGGTTTCAACGTTGAAACTGGCAACCGGAACCAACGCCTCAACTCGCCAATCTCACCTGCCGCGAGCCTGCCTACGAAACAAATGGCTCAATAGCCAGCGTGGACCCTTGCCAGTTTCAACGTTGAAACTATCGACGGCATATCGTTCTTGTAGCAGATATGAGATGAACGCAGCACCACATTCCACACTTCATCCATTCGGCCGCTCCTTCCTGACACGGCCAGTTTCAACGTTGAAACTGGCCCCCTGATGGACGCACGTGGCCAGTGCCCCGTCCCGGTAGAGATGGACTTTTGTAAGGCTTAACGCAAGAGAGCCACAAGCCACTCGGCTCAATGCTTTCAGTTTCAACGTTGAAACTGCTGGCGCAGCGTTGCAGTCACAAACACCCACCGCGCTGATGCTTACGCCCCACAGTTTCAACGTTGAAACTGTGGAAGATCCTGCCAAAGTGACTTACAGGCTTGCGGCGAAGTATCTCACCGGCTATTGTTTCGACAATGACTTGGAGAACAGAATATGGGAAAAATATTTGCTATCGCCAACCAGAAGGGCGGAAGTGGAAAGACCACCATCACCCTGAACTTGGCTGGCGCGTATGCACACGATGATCCTGATCTGAAAATTCTCGTGATCGATGCCGACTCGCAGAACACATCAGTGCGGGCATCCGGGGCAGGGGAGGACCCATATCCCTTTACCGTCGCTAACCTTGCTGCAGCTGGAAAGGGATTGGGCCGAGAAATCCGGCGTATGGCGGAAGCCTTCGACCTCGTCCTCGTTGACTGCCCGCCGAGCGTGGACAATCTGAACACGGAAATTGTCGTCAGCGTTTCTGATTTTGTTCTTGTGCCGATGGACGCATCGATTGTGGATGCTTGGAGCACCCAGGGGATGCTTCAACTTGTTCGTCGCACGGTAGGCTCAGATCCAACTCGCTGCGCTATCGTCTTCAATCGAGTGAACACCAAGACGATTGCCTACGCTGAAATCAGCGAGGCGATGTCAGAAGATAACCCCTATCCAATTCTCAAGACGACTATTGCTCTCCGCGAGGTTTACAAGACCGCCATTGGCACGGGCTCAACGGTGTTCACCGTTAAAGGACAACGTGCGACCAAGCCCGCGCGAGAGGAAATGATGGGTGTCGCGATGGAAATGTTGGAAATTATGGGATTGGTGGAGAAAACCGCAAATGAGTGATAAATCTTCAAATCCAAACCGCAGTCGACTGGGTAGCGCTTTGCGAAAGGGGCTTGCGACCGAAAGAGGGGAGGTCGATGCACGCCTGAATGCCAACAGCAAGGTTTCTGAAGAGGGCACTTCCTCAAGTGCAAGCGCCAACGAGGCGCTGCACTATGGCGGGCGCGGGAACACGTCTTCCGTGAAGCTACGCCAGCAGATTCGTCTGGCAGATTGCGTCTCCAACCCTTTCAACCCGCGAGAGTTTTACAACCCAGAGGCGATCGACGCCCTTGCAGTGAAGCTCAAACGGGATGGCCAGTACGAAGCGATCAAGGTCACGAAGAACCATCGATTCCCTGGCAAGTACGTCATCATCGACGGGGAGTACCGCTCCCGCGCAAAGAAGAGCCTTGGCGACGAGTTTATCGACGGGGAAATCTTCCCGGAGCTCTCTGACGCTGATCTTTACTTGGTCGCAAACCGCATCAACAAAGATCGAACCGCTCAAACCGTCTTCGACGATGCAATCGCTTGGACCCGTTTGCTTGAGAACAAGGTCTTTCCTGACCAGGATGCATTGGCCGCTACCCTTGACTTGAGCAAAGCACAGGTCTCCAAGACGCTCAGCTTGACGGAACTTCCCAGCCATCTGCTGAGGAGCATGGCTGAAAACGAAGAAGGCGTCGGCTTGGCCACGGCCTACAACATCAAACTGATTTATAAGCGAAAAGGCGAAGAACTCGCCGAGCAAATCCTCGAAAGGGTCTTAGCCGGCGAGTTGACGGTCAAACAGCTGCAGGAGATGAACCGGCGGGCGGAAGGAGGCGAGCCTCTGCGCCGAACCAAGGCGCATTACAGAACGCGCGTTCAGTTCGCGGGGGAAGAGGGAATCGAACTGGGCGAGCTGAAGGGCTTCCAGGATGGCCGCACCGAACTCAAGCTCAAGAACCTGACCGAGCAGCAGCAGCATCTGCTTGCACCCCGTCTCGAGGCCTTGGTAAGGGAAGTGCTGGCACAGAACGCTGCACAGGCAAGCGGGAGCGTATAGGCGCACCCCGCGGTATTCCGCGCCCGCCGGTCGGTACAACCTTTGTACGAAGGACGGCGGCGTGGCCACGCGTGCTAACTACCTGTGCGTGGAAAACTAACCTCGCGCAGGATTGGGAAACGCGGTGCAGGTAAGTGTGGCGGAGAAGGGGAGGGGAGGATGCTGCGACTAGGAGAAGCACTGCGTCTGACAGCTGAGGAGACCGAGCGCTTTCAGACGATTTCTGGCCGGCGTGAAACGCCTAAGTCGGTGGAACAGTACAACAAGACTTTGCTCAAAACAGCCGAGCATTACCAACTGCTGGCCGCGCAAGAAGGATCCGCAGATGCGGAACTTCTTGCACGGCTGGCAGAAGGGGAACTGATCAAGACCGAACCGGAGTTCAAATCAAAGTCAGATCCATGCGAGCAGTAAAGCTATCCGGTAACACCTGTCACCAGGCGCTTTCCAAGAAAGCCTTTTTGCTCGTCCAAGCCCCACCAAGTCAGTAGGCGGGACGATAGGCCCGTGCGGACGGGACCGACTCGTTTGCTTTGGCGAAGAGCCACAGCAAGCCGATCACGATCATGGAGAACGCGAGTACGCCGAGCTGATGACGCAACACCGAGCTGCTGACCGGAATGGTCAAGAAGTAGATGGCGGCAAACAGCTGGACGATGACGGCCAGAATGGCAACTGCAGACGAACGGGATTCGATGTTCAACATGCTAGGCTCCAAAGATGTTCCGAAGCCTGCTCCCCAGCGGGGAGTAGGCCCCGATGGGTGAGAAACAAAATGTGCCGAATGGCACGGTGGACTCGCTTGTGGCGCATTACTGCGTCGAAAGCTTGCGACCACATGCCTATCAGACTGGAAGACTCCGCATAACGGAATCCCCGGCACTGATTGGCAAAGAGGAACTGCGCGCGATTAAGCCGAAGCTTTGGTCGCAAACAGAACCACGCGAGAGATGACGGTACTCGCGTAGCGCCCGATACCAGGCGCATCACATAGCAGCTCGAGCTGCTTACCAAATCCCTGTTCCACGAGAATCTCCACGACTTCTTCCAGGCATGCCAAGTCGCCCACGAGGGACGGATACATGCGGAAGTTTTCGAGGAGCGTCTTCGGTTGCTTTGCAGCTACCTCCAGGAGATGGCTGTGAGCTTCCGAAATGGCTTGGCGACGCAGGGCGCGTTCAGACAGGACGACGTTCGACATGACAATCTCCAAAGGAGGATGCGAAGACGTCGTCCCCACGAGGGAATCGAGTCCCCGCGTGGGTTGAAAGAAAAACGGAACGAGCAACGGCTCGATCGAATCGAGCAGCTACCAGAACCGAGGTACAACAAGACGACAAATCGCTGAAAAGGCGATGTCGAGACAGGAGAACAGTGAAGTTCTCGAGGCTACCGGAGTAGCAAGCCGTCCACAAAGGGACGAGCAAGATCACAAAGGATCTCGCGGGAAAAACGGGACACGCGAACGTGCTCGAAATCCTGCTGCTTGCAACCAAGGAGAGCAAGACAAGCCCAGAGGGACTTGGATGAAAACTTGGGGAATGTAAGCCACGGCATTTCCCAAATCTTCATCCGCGTAGAGGCTTGCGTAGAAGTGAGGCTCGAAATGGTGCGAGTTCCAGCTGCTCGATGCCGGCGTCCGGCACGTGAGTATTCTTTTTCAGTTCGACAGCAAAGTCAAGAACAACTTCCCACCAGGAATCGCTGGGGTGCAGACGCCGGGGGGATCTAAGCGATGCGCTTAGGAACCGAGGGGCGTGACGGAAGTAACAGAATGCCCGATTTGTCGTAGTCGAGCTTCGCATCCCGGTAGACCTCCTTCACATCCCTTAGGTTTTTGAGGAAGTTTTCCTTGAACTTGTGTGGTGACGACTCCGAGCCGAACTGCAGCATCAGAGCTTCCCATGGAATCTTGGTCGACTTGTCCATAATTGCGTATCGATAGGTCAACCAGCAGTAGATATCGATGGCCATCGCGGAGCGAGACAGTGCCTTCACAATCCGCAGGTCGACGGGCACAGGACTCTTCGACAGCGTTTCGTGGAACCGCTCAGTCAGGCGTAGGCGCGACTGCCAGAGAGATCCTTGATCGGGGTTGTGTGGATTCCACCAGATCTCAATATTCGCGTTGTCCACAATCCGAAAACCATCCGTCTGCCAGGCCACCGCATCCGGGTCGCTCGTCACCGCGATATTGGCGGCAAACAACCGTTGCATCTGGTTGCGCATCAAGGTGAGGTTACCTCGGCTTCCTCCCGACACAGTGTCTCTGCCGATGTTGCTCATGAACTCACTGAGCGAGTTGCCCAGTACCAGTTCGCGGTCACCCGTTTTAGCCACCTCGGTCGCTATCCAAGCCAGGATCAGTCGGGGATATGCCCCGTACGGATACCCAATAGACACGGCTTCCTGGGTGATCTTGGGCTTGCCACGAACGATCGTCTCCACCCGTTTCATGTAGTGGCCAGGCTGAATTAGCAGACTTACCTTGCCGCTGTTCCGCCCCCACGCTGGAGGATTATTCTTCGGCTGTACGTACGGAAGAGTGGCGTGGACCATCCACTTGGCCACAAACCCAATTTGGCCAGCCTTCTTTGCATCTTCCGCCTCAATAGCCAAGGCCTCTTCATACAAAGCGGTGAACCGTCGCTCCCGAGCGCGCTTGCTTTCCGCAGCGGAATCGCGAGGCACTATGACCAGTTGGGAGGGCTTCTTGGAGTCTTCGTCTTTCATGTGAGCTCCGGGACCGGAACGTTTGGGGAAATCTACACGCTCTTGGCGCCCGGTGTAACGCTGATTCAGGGTGAAATTGGGTCTTTCGCGGTCTTTTTTCTATTTCGTGGTTGCGGGAGCGCGGGCAGGGGGCAACTTTGGTTTTTCAAAGTTGTCCCCGGACCGGGCGACCTCTACTAGCTGAGAGATATAGAAAAGACTTAGATACAGAAGATAAATGCCAACATATATGGGGCGCCCGCAAACCGTTGTCCCGTCTAGCTTTGCGGGAGTCCTTAACCCTGAATCAGCGTCCTCTCTCCCTGATTCTGCGTACGCCCACCCTGAATCAGCTTGAACAAGGCTGCTCCCTGCACCCTGATTCTTCGCGGGCCCACCCTGAATCTTTGTGGGCAACTTGCGCAATGCACAGGTTTGTCCACAGAACTCCATGCGTCGATCTCGAGCTCGTGGCCACAGCGCCTTCCTCACCCTGAATCTGCGTCACGATTCACCCTGAATCTTCGCATGTCGCCTTCAAGGCGCGCCGGCACTGAGGTTCGCAGGCGTAGCGGAGGCCTGCAGGGGCGTGCAGGGTGAATCGAGGTACCGATCACCAGGAACGCTGCACGGAGCATTTTCACCCTGGATCTGCGTATGTGGCTCATTCGCACCGATTTGGCACTGCCTCCCCGTCTACATTGGCCTAGCAGGTAGCCGCAACGCAGATTCGGGGTGGATTATGGCGCAACTATCGGATTGTTAACGGGTTTTTCCCGGGCGGAGGTTTGCTTTGGCTTGAACCATTGTAAGGTCATAGACCAGGTCAAGCAGGCCGCTTCCATGCGACGAACGGCCTACTTGCCATCCCCACTGAGCGCAGATTCAGGGTGGGCAATGTCTGTAAAGGCCCTTGCGACAGGGACTCGTTGGTCGCCCATATATACAGTGTCCGACCCTGCGGGATATAGGTGGACAACGCTCAATTGCGCAGATTCAGGGTGGCACTTGCGCTTTCCTCTGCCGGCCGAAAGGGCACGAAGATTCAGGGTACGCAGAATCAGGGTGGACTGGGCGTTTAGCCGGCTCTCGCACTGTTCGAGCCCGTCATCGCGATCCGAAGCATCGCGCGAGCGCATGGTGCAGAGCCACGACCAGGGCAGATTTGCACCCTGATTCTTCGCGCTGCCCAACAGTTGGCAGCATCGATTCACCCCGAATCTTCGTTCGCCGCGGGATGCCACTGGCCGACCGATACCTGGGCAACCTTCAGCTGACCTTGTTCTTCGGCTGCATACCCTGAATCAGCGTGTCGCTTTCGGGCCATAGAGTGCGAGTGGGAGGCACGGAATTCCACCCTCAATCTGCGCGGGGTGGCCGGCCAGTAATGTTCGTTCTCACACTGCCGCAGAGGAGTCAGTGCACACTCGCCCACCCTAGTTCTGCGTGAGCCTGAGAGGGTTATATACGCTTTGGCTCCCATATGTTGGGCCAAAGGCGGATCTTCGATCCGCCCAGAAGAACGGTCTTCAACGGAAAACCCAGATAGGAACGCTTCTGGCCAGACCTGACCGCTGGACGGTCAAGAGAGAAGCGCGAGGGCGCAAGACTACTTTCGTGCTGGACTTGTCTTGATCCACGGGCGACAAGCACGCGAACTTGCACCCTGAATCAGCGCGGCACGATCCCCCGGGGCTGGGGGCTTTCGTCGACACGAATCGGCAATACCTAGCGCAATTGCTACGCAGAAGCAGGGTAAGGCGGCTACGCGCCGAACGACGCTTCGATGAACGCGTCGACCTCGCGGTACTGGCGCGCGATATCGGCCACGGAGTAGATGCCCGTCGTGCTGATCGACGCGTGTCCCAGGAACTGGCGCGCGGTCTCCAACGCCATGCCGCCAGCCACAGCGTGTGAGCCGAACGTATGGCGCAGCCAGTGCGTGGTTGCCCGCGAGAACGCGTCGGCGAATTCCGGGGCCTCAGAGTGCGCGGCGGCCGCGGCATTGTCGAAGAATCGCTTCACCGCGTTGTACAGCTTGGGCAACTTGATGGCTTTCTCGGCGCTGCCGACGGCCACCACTGCATCCGCGCCTGCTGGCACGGCACGCACCCGCTGCAGTTCGCGCTTGTCCTGCAGTGCCGGAATGAGTGGTGTGCCAGCTGGGCAGGCCTGCGGATCGGCGGGCAGCCCACGGTAGACCAGGTAGGCTGACAGCGCCTGCAGCAGACGCGGCGACAGTGGCACAAAGCGTTCCTTGCCGCCCTTGCCGATCACCTGCAGGACCGTGATGGTGCCCAGTTCGGGCCCCGCGTACGTGCGCGTAATGTGCCCCGTGCGCGCACCGGCCAGCTCTGCCCGGCGCAGCCCGGTCCCATAGGCGAAGATGAGGATGAAACGGATGCGTTCGGTGGCCGGGGTTTCAGGCGGCAGGCTGTTGAGAAAGCGTACGGCGAACTGCCATTCGTCATGCGTGAGACTGCGTTCCGTGTGGATGCGGCTCGTCACGGTTTCCGGTTCCGCCGGCGTGCCATCCTCGGTCAGTCGCATCTGGCGCGCGAGGCGGACCTCCGAAAACGGGTTGAAGTCGAGGTAGTGGGCTCGGGTTAGCGATTCGCACAGGCTCTTGAGGGCCTGCAGCGCCAAGTCGCGACTCTTGTAGCCCAGCCCCTTGCGGAAGGGCCGCCACAGCGGGTGCGATCGAGCCTCGACCCGCTCCATGATCCACATCGAGGCGGGCGCCGGAGCGGGCAGAAACGTGTTGATGTACTCGTTGCAGTCGGTGATGGACAGGCTGGAGAGCGCCTTGCCTTTCTGCAGGACGGCCCACAGGAGTAGACGTTCGGCCTCGGTGCGGTAGCGCGCCAGCGTGTTGGCATTGCCGGCGTACTTGCGCAGCCACCAATCGATCGCGGCCTTGTCGTCGCGCGCCTCGGTCTTGTTGCGTGAGTCCAGGTCGCGATTGGTGCCGAGACTGCCGTCCAGGCTGGGTGGTAGCACGAAGTACTCGAGGGGTGCGACCGACGTCGACGGCGTGCGCTCCAGCGCCACCGGCTGCCCCCAGCGCGGCGGACGGGCCAGGGCGGTCTGCGCCACCGGCATGCCCAGCGCCTTCCCGTTGGCCTCCAGCCAGGCGGTGATGCGGCCGGCGCCCTTTTCGCCGAGGCGCGGCACGTTGCGGTACCAGCGGTAGCCGGCCGCGTTCACAGCGCGCACCAGGTCGCGCAGGGTGTTCAGGCCGACGTCGGCGAGCTTCAGGGCGATCGACACGTCGAACCACCCCAGCACGTGGTGCTCGGGCTTGGGCACCTCCACCAGCAGGCGCTCCAGCTCTGCCAACGCCGCCAGTTGCTTGGCGCGCAGCCGGGCGTTGCGTTCCTGCCGACGGCGCACCGCCGCCTCGGCCGGATCCTCGCTGTCGCCGCCGGCGGGAAACTCGGCCGTGAAGAGCTCAAGCAGCTCGGCCTCGGTGTAGAAGCCGTCCGGGTCGCGTTCGGCGGCGAAGTCGTCCAGCGACGGCGCCTGCCGCTTGGGCTGGGCGCCGGGCACGGCCGGGCCCACCTCCAGCGGTGCGATCGCGGCCGGGCGGATCTTCAGCAGGCGGGCGGTGGCGAAATCCTTGTGCTTGCGGGCGGCAGCGACCAGCTCATCGAGCAGCCAGCGCTGGGTGCGGCGCGCGCGCGGCGTGTCGCGGCCGAAATCCAGGTACCGGTCGGCCGCGTCGGCCAGATCCAGTCCCTCCAGGTAGGTCCGGAAGAACGCGATGTGGTGCAGGCCGATGCGGCGGCGCTCGGTGGCCGGGCGGGCGCAGCCCGGTGCGGCGCTCTCGGCGGTGGCGGGCGCCTGGCCAGCGAGCGACGCGTCCGGTGCGGCCACCTCACGGAAAACCACATCTTCGATCGCCTGATCCGCGGGCAGGGCGCCCGGGCGGCTGGCGGCGGTCTCGTGGCGGTCGGGCGTCGGCATGCGGGCGCGTTCTCGGTGGGTGCGCCGGCGGTGGCCGTCGCGGTGGAGGGGGGGGAAATTCGGCGTCGCTCGTCACCCCCCGGGGTGGTCCACGGCACCGACCCTGGTCGGTCGGGCGGCGGTGTCGTGGGCGCGGCGCCTTATCTGGCAAGGGCTGGCGGCCGGGGAGGGTGAGGCGCGTTCGAAAACAGCCCTATTCTACAGATTTTATGAAGGGGTACATAGTAACACCTATGTACCCCTTTGTTTCGACCTAAAAAAGAGTGCGTCGTGCACTCGGGGCCCCGCTGCGCCAGCCGCGGCTGCAAGCCGGCTGCAGAAGCTCGCCAAATCAGTGTAGGCGCTGCGCGGCCGCGCGACCAAGATCAATCTGAGAGTCTGCGGAAGTCCGTCTGCATGACGGCGTGGTAGCAGGGCAGGGCAGAGGGGGGGCTGCCGGCGTACGCCCAAGACCCGTTTGGACTGGCGTACGTGCGGGCTATCATCGGGTAAGCCGACTTTCTCCGGAACCCATGAAAGCACGCACGCGCTGGCTCGCCTGCTCAACCTGTACGGTCTTGCGTGACCACGTTCTCGACACCAGTACCCTTACGCCCTTTGGCCATGCCCGCTCCACGGAGAGCTGGCTCTGTACCACCTGCGGGACAGCCCATCCGGTGGCGGCGGCGAACAGCGATCAAGCCGATCGCGAGCGCCTCGAGCGACTCGGCCAGTTGCGTTTGATCGACTGAGGTCATCGCTTCGCAACGGCCGCGGCGCCGGCGGCCTTTCGTGGACCAGATTAGGTGAAGAATGCGCAGTTGGCCAGAAACTTGAGGGAACGGGGCTAGCGCCAAAGGGCAATGCAGGAGACCTGACCCCTGCGACCAAGCCCCGCCAGCCACGACCTGAGGCGAGTATGCATCTGCTCAAGGCGGACTGCGCCAGACCTACCGGACTTACTCTGGCGCGCCGCGATGACTGACGCGCCATTGGCGGAGGTTGCGGCTGCGAGCCATGCTCGTTGCTTGGCGGCGATCGAGCCTAGGACCTAGGAGGTCTGGCCGAACCCGCAGGGGTACGTCCCCCAACGGCGTCGACGCAATCCTTGAGGACAAACCTTCCAACTGCTAGCGCACCGTGGCCGCCTAGCGCGGCCCTTTACGCCCCTTACGCCCGTTGACTTAAAGCTCGGAATAGCGCGGCAACAGATCTTGGTCGACTAAGCGCACTTCAATCTGGTTTGCGATCTTGACGTGCTCGGGGTTGTCGGACGAAAACGGCTCGTCGGCCACGCTGACGACCACCGTACCGCGTTGCTTCTTGCCGTCCATCACGGGGATCAACGCGCCGGCTTCCGGCACCTGCTGCACCGTGAGCACTTTGGGCAGATACAGCATCCACCCTACGCCTGGCCGGTCCGGAAACACCTGCTGCTGTGTACTGTACTTGTACGGGTGAACCTCAAGGGTCATTGCCGGCCAGATATCCAGAACGCCCAACACCAGTGGCAGGACCAACTCCTTTCGGCTGAATGCATCGACCCTCTTGGAACTCAGCTCGAAGCTACACCGGAAAGGCTTGGGCGTGACAGTAAGCGCCGATTTGAACAGCACTCCGCCGGCTCCCTCTATGCCGTTCCAGACACTGGCTTCGCGCCATCCCGGCAATTCCTTCTCCTGCTTTTCAGCGCGGAGGATCGACACGGCCGCCGACGTGGGCCCTGCATCATTGAACGCTTCATTGAGCAGCGAGTTCTCTGGCGTGTCGGCCGGGGGATGCCAAGCGTTGAGCGGATATCCCAGCGGGATGAGCAACTGGCCTACCCGCCATAGATCGCGCAACTGCGCATCCTCTGTTGGTAAAGTCTGCTGATCGAGTCGGAACGTTGAGGTGATGTTCATGGCTACGGCTGAAGAAGGGTCACTGCAGAGACGCCCTCGCGTGCAAAGCGCCTCGTGAAATAGCGATAGGACAGCGGCTGCATGAAGTACCAGGTCAAGCGCGCCGGCGAACTGGCGATGACAACCGCTGTCTGCGCCTGGGCCTGCCGGACGATTTTGCGATCCCCTCCACTCAGACGGAAGAAAATCTTCGGCTCACCATCCTCTGGATCGAAAAACTGATCGTACAGCGCCTTTGCCTCCTGAAGCAGGCATTCCGCTGACTTGAAGCCGTCGAAATCAAGGCCTCCGAAGTTCCATTCCGTATATGGAGCGAAGCCCGTGATGCGCGTTTGGTAGGCGCGAGATGCATCCGACATGTTCCAGTTGCGCGAGACCAGAGAACCCTTGTCTGGAGGGCACTCCTTGCACTTCTCTGTAGTTTTGGTTTGCGATTCGGCTCTTGCAATCGGCGCTGTCTTGGCGTCGTCTGCAGCCTCCTTGCGCTTGCGAAGCTGGTCAATCGTTGCCGCGCCGGTTGCGGTAACGCCCAGGGCAACCAGCAGACGCATGAGTGCAGCTTCAATGAGTGGTCCGGCAGCTGCGGCCATCAGAGTCCTCCGTCCAGTTTCTTCTGCAACACCCTCTCCAGGTCATCAAGCCGCTGCTCCGGCGTGGCACCCGGCTTGCGCAGGTACGTTTCGATGACCGGATCGGTCAAGAGCGTCGGTGCGTCAGCCGCCATGTACATCAGCCAGACGGTGTGGGGTACAGAGGTGAAACCGAGCCGATCGGCATGGTCGTACGCGGCCTGCATGCGCCCGAAAATCGCCTCACGGCCAGTTTCCTCCGCGAGGTCGGGTCGCTTGGCCAGGAACCGGTCACAGACCGTGGCCACAAACTGGCGAGCGTCGCAGGCCTGCAATGCCTGCCACTGGCGCTCATCAAGCCTGAGCATGCGTTCTCCGGATGTAGGCGCGCTGGCCATCGCGCAGTAGGTGCCATTCGTGGATGTGGGCGAAAAAAGCGTCGCGCTGGCGCGCATCGAGCACGTTGACCAGGCTGGCCAATACACGCGGATCCCAGAAGCGCAGCAGTGCGATACGGCCGTCGGGTAGCCGCACATCGAGGTGGAGCTGCAGCAGCTGGGCCAAGCCGGCCAGGTCCGCTTCTGCGATCAGCCACGTCACTGCCGGCGCCTCCTGTTCAAGGCGTGCCAAGTCGTGCAGCACGGCGTCACCTACTTCCTCCACATCCACCAGCCACGGGCCGGCATGGGCGAGGGGACCATCTGGCGTGCCACGGAACAGCGACGCGTGACCAGGCCGATCGCCCAGACGTTCACCGCGACTCTCCTCGTACTGGATGCCATCCACGAGCGCGTAGAGCCGTAGGGTAGGGAAGGTCGACCGCAACTGCGTCAGGCGCTCAACTACATCAAGCGGCATCGTCAGCCTCGCACCACGGTAGCGCCCCCGCTGGCGGCCGCCTTGACCAGGCACGACAGGCATACCCCCGACAGCGTGGGCGCCGCGATGGCAGCGGCGAGGCCGGCGGCAGGCGCCAGGCTGCCATCTCCGGTGCCCTTACCTTCGTCGGTGGATGTGGTCAATGATTGGCTGGCGAGCAGTTTGGCGCCACAGGCCGTGCCATCCAGATGGCGTGCGTAACCGCGCCCGCCGCTGTCGGAGACGATGCTGGTGGCTTCGGAAATGGGAAAAGTGCCTTTGCACTTTGGACAAACCGTCATGTCGCCAATGCGCGCCATGGCCTTGCCATGTGTCGTGCTTGTCATGTCGGCGGTGATGACGGTGCCACCGTGGGTGGTCTTGTCACCAAGAACAATGAGCGGGCGGGTCAAAAACGTCTCCTACGGGCCGGGGGGGGCACAACTACGGCTGTCGGATCGTAGGAAATCGGCTTCCCGAGTGCCAGTTAAGAAGTGTGAAAGGACTGAGAAATCTGCTTCGACACGAGGCAGTTTTTCCGGGGTCGAAAATAAAGTCAGTGAAACGTCAGAAAAACGCCAGATCGGGTACCCGCGCTTCCTTATACCGCTCAAGCACCCACAACCCGATGGGCGCACCCACTGGAGTTGCATTCATGCTTTTCATCGTTCTCTGCCTCACGGCTGTCCTGGTCGCACTTGCCTACGTTCGACGGCACACCCTCCCTCTCTGGATAGCGGCAGCCATAGCGCTGGGTTGGTCAGCCCGCTTGTGCGGGTCAGTTGCTTGGGACTTCGCTTGCCGGATATGGGAAGGGATGTACGGGGCGTAGCACGGACTCAGCGGAAGCCGGTCCGGCTTAGCGGTGCCAGAGGTCGGTTCAGTTGCCGAATGAGGAGGGGCTCGGCGGCGTATGATTGCTTGCCTATTCTCGCTTGGTTTCACAACTTTCCCGGGAAGCTCGTCCATGCTGAGTTATCACAATCGGTACTTCACCTTCGAGAACGAACCAACGCTGGCAAAAATCGACGCGCTCTTAAAGCCGCTCAGTGAGTCTGTTCTCTCGACCCACTTCCAACAAATCAGCGAGAAAATCGTGGCGCTTGCGCCGGGGCACGCGAGCGTTTTGCGCAAAGAACTGGAGGAGTGTGCCGCCGGCCTGGCCGAAACTATCGATAGCAGAATCGAAGAGTTAAAGCGCGCCAAGCAAATACTTCATGAGCTGCGACCGCAAGTTCAAGTGGAAAGAAGGGCCCATGCCATGATGATGTGTGGGCTCTATACATACTGGGCACATTCGAAAGATGTGGAGGCTCCAGCGGGCATTTCCGTGACCGCAATTGAACGACAGTTCGGCAGACTACCTACATGGCACGCTGAAGGTAGCCTGACGACCGATTTCCCCTGCCCTACGTGTGGGCAAGTAGCGCAACTTCACGCTGCTCCTAGCATCAAGAATAGAGGCGTACTTTTGCTCCAGTGTGCGGCATGTGGGCACCAGACAGAACGAACAATTTGGGACGAAAGAGAGACTTACCAGAAGCTGAAATGCACGTGTGAAGCATGCATGACAACAGTCGCCAAGACGGCTGAGAGCGTCGCCCCACTGGCTCGCCGACTGGGTGCAAATCTAGCGACATTTTGCTCTGACAGCGCCACTCGTGAGATAGCTCGCATGCAAGCCCTACCAGTCACAGCCGATAAACGCCGCACACCTGCCGGCGTTAGCGCGCAGGCGATGCTAGGGCGCACGGATTCACCGTATGACACCTGCCTGGCAATCTTCAACCAGGGCTGGATACATCCTATCGACTTCATAGAAAGGATGAGTGCGCTGCTAGATGAGTTGATTGGAGCAAGAGCCATTGGGTTTCAAACGCAATGGATGTGTGACCCGAATGACCCAGCAGCAGTTCTAGAGTATGTGGTCACGAACAGATTGGTCATGCCGGATCCCCAACAACGCGTGTCCGCAGCCCTGACCAAAGTGCTGTCCGGCTACACCGTAGCCGACAACGCGTCTTTTACCGCATGGGTTGGCGCATTAGATGACCTCTGCCTCTTGACGCACTATTTCCCTCTACCAGTAGGTTTCGCGTATTTCGAACAAGATGATCAGGGGAGCAGCGAAGAGTTCGATGAAGACGAGTGGGGGATTGATGGTGTTGCGGAAGTGCCTGGCTTCATCAACGTGACCATCTTGGTGGACAACGACATACAGGTCGACAGGCGCTTGGTTTCGCTTCGATATGATCAGGTCATCGAACTCACCCCGGTCGGTCCGGAATTTGGCTACACCGAAATTACCCTTGACCAGCCTGCTGATACGATCAATCGCACCTGCGCCCCTCCGGTCCTATTGCGCCGCTTGAGGAAAGTGGTGGTTGCAGAGAGTTTCAAAGAAGTCCAGGACGCCATGCTTGCAGCGCATGAGTCTCTGCGGGACGAATGACAGGTAGTCCTTCGCTATTCAAAGCAACAGGGAAAAATGATGAGGCCCGTTATCGCTGGGTTGCTTCTTTTGACGATCGTAATTGCTGGCTGCAATCAGCCGGCGCGCAACGAGGTCTCTACCGGCCGCTACCAGTTAGCGGTTGACGGCCAAGGAAACGCTTGGCAGCTCGACACGGTAACGGGAGATATGAAGCGCTGTTGGCAAGGGGCACCGGGCATTCGCTCGCCAATCTGTTACAAGGTGACACAGGAATAGCGCTGGTCACACTGGAAGATGAGAAGGATTCCGTGCTCGCAACTTCATAACGAACAATCTTCATGCAATGCTACTTGAAAGCGCCTTGACTCAAATGGCACACCGCCGCCGACCTGCTCCGCTCTAGATCAAAGTTGTTTAGCGACGGCATCGATCTTGAGTGAATACCGCAACGGTAGCTCGCCAGAATGGCTTTAGCTTTGCTATGCTTGTCCAGCGCGAACTCGCGCAGTCATTCGCCATCCTTGGATGGTTAACTTCTGAAATCCACGCATTCCATGGCGACGAAAACCAAGACCGCAGCAAAGAAAGCCGCGCCGGCAAAGAAGACCGCATCTGCAGCCAAACCTGCCGCCACAGCCACGGCGATCAAGCCGGTGAAGGACACCTTCACGAAGGCCAGCCTGGTGAGCCATCTGGCTGAACAGGCCGGTGTTGAAGCCAAGGCAGTGAAGGCTGTGCTCCAGCATCTGGAGAGCACTATCCTCGGCGCGCTCCACAAGAAAGGAGCAGGAGAGTTCTCGCTGCCAGGCCTGTTCAAAGTGACCTCCGTAAAGGTGCCGGCGACCAAGCGCCGCTTCGGCAAGAATCCGTTCACGGGCCAAGAGCAATGGTTCGAGGCCAAGCCGGCTAGCGTGCGCGTCAAGGTGCGGCCGTTGAAGAAGGTGAAGGACGCAGCGCTGTAACCAGTTGGGCTGCTGAAAATACGCAGGGGAAGCTTGGCTTCCCCTTTTTCTCGTCTTGTCTCCGGCCGCCTTACTTGCGGCCTTCTTGCAAGTTGGTTCGAGTTTGGTGCCGACTTTCCTGCACCGACTTTGCCAAACAACCGTTTGCCCTACGTCGCCGGCATGTAAGGCGAATTTGAATGGCTCAGATCGGCCAGGCTTCCAAACTGTGGCCCACCCCCGCAGCGTCGCGGCATGGACATGTCGCGAATACCCATCACAAGTTGTCGGCTGGAGCAGGGTGGGCGCGCTACATTGGTCACAACCGCCATCGCGCCGCTGGCCACAAAGCGCCGTCATCATTGAATTGGAGGGTAGGGGTGCCGCTCACGTGCTTGGATGCGGACGGAACCATCGTGTTCGCGCACCACCTCACACGAGATGAGTTGGAAGCCTTACGCAACAGTCAAAAGATGCTCTCGTCATTGCACTTCGCCTGTTGCACGGCACGAGTCGGTTTGCGCGTGTCGAAGAACGGTCTGAACCACTTCTATCATCTCTCCGACGCTCGCTCCTGCCCATACGCAGAGGAAACGGAAGCGCACCTTAGCCTGAAGGTGGCCGCTATGGAGGCAGCTCGTCGAGCGGGTTGGCAAGCGGATTGTGAGGTATCAGGCGGCTTCGACGATTCACAGCAGTGGAGGGCAGATGTTCTCGCGTGGAAAGGCGCAGTGAGGATCGCTTTTGAGGTTCAGATCTCGAACGCAACGTGGGCACAAGTTGTTGCCAGACAAGCGCGATATCGTGCCGCGGGAGTTCGCGGCCTTTGGCTGCTGGGACAGGACAGCTACCAAGTCTGCAAAGAAGTGCCGGCATTCCAAGTTCGCGATGACGGGGAGGGCGACTGGATGGTCAGGATCAGTCCGCCGAAGGAGCCCCACAATGTCTGCTTGCGCGCCTTCAAAGGCAACTGGCTCGCCCTCGAATCATTCATCCAAGCTGCACTGACCAAAAAACCTGGTCTGGGCCCCGGTGCTTGAAGTCAATCGTGTGGACGTCATTGTCCGAGCTTCACCCCACCCGCATTGTGCGTGCGGCGCGCGGTTGTTTCTGCCGACATCTTTAGCCGTGTCTCTGCCGTACCCTGGCTATCGCTCCCTTTTGTGGACCGTGACTCCATTGCAACCACTCAAGGCGAATCCGGGGCCGGTCTGGCTCAATGCGCTGATTCGCCTCATCAATAAGGCCCACCCGGAGAAGAACGGAGCGCTCATTGCGACCCGCGAAACGCGCGGGCGCGCTCTCCACTTCTATAAATGCCCTTCGTGCGGTGCCGAGATAGAGGGTGAACCTGGCCGGAACAATGAAACCACGATCAGCCGTACAGGCATTCCTGTTCATGGTGTCTTACCTGAGGCTCTGCCAGATAGCGCTGAATGGGATTTCATTCACCAATGGTGGTGTCGAGTTCAAGCGTCAGATCAACCTGCGGCACCAGGCTTGCAAATGCACCTTCAAATCTGACTTGGCGTGCCAACCTCTCAATGCTGCATCTCGAACGGTTCCACCCCTGACCGAACGAGTGTCTGCTAGACGCGTCGTGTGTTAGACGTGTTCAGCCCCGCGGCTATCGAACACGCGCCGACGATGACCTGTGACAGATAGTTGAATACGGAATCCCCTACATCGGCGGGCGAACTCTTGGTGTGAATGCAGCCGTCATTCACAACCGGAGCCCGGGACGAGCCGTGCTGCATCGGTGTCGCGCATGGCATGGCGAGGTGAGGACTATTCCTCTCGTGCAACACCAGCATGGGCATGGCGGACTTGGCACTCCACCGGCGAATATGAGACGCAACATCGGACCCCAGCATGTCCGGCAACTGCTCAGCGGCAACCAGCAGATCCGCGTCATAGCTCTCCAGGTGCACGAGCGCTTCGCGGCCACTGGCAAACGTGATCACTTCGTGCCCGTGATTCTGCAGGAACGTGCCCAGGTTTTGACGCACGTACGCCGTGCTGTCGACGATGATGATGTTCATGGTTGAATTTCCCCCGTACTGTGCTGCCGCCCTCGCTGGGATGGCAGTCGTTTTGCGCAGTGGCCCAGATCACAGGTCCGCGTTCAATGGTGCGCTGCAGTGTGCCGCAGTCAGTTGTGGCAAGCCCGGGGAGGCATCGCGATGCGCGTGCAGTGCGAATGCTTGCTCAATCGACAGTATGCATGCTTGCCTCGACCGAGGCGCAGGGATGCGATCGGTCTGATGCGTTCGCATTGGTCGAAAACCTTTGTGGTATTCAGCAGTCACTGCATTGGCGTTGCGTCAAAGCAAATTGACACATCCACAACAGGCAGGATGCGTGATTCTCGGCGCGCCGAGACGCCGGCTGGCGGCCACGGTCGAACCTTGCAAGGCGCGACGGCCGTGGATTGATGCGTTCCACTCTTGGTTGTTGTTTCCGGTTAAAGGGCGTTGCAGGTGATGACCTAGACTGCTTTGGACACACGGAGAAAGCGATGGAGCCGGACGAGGTGATTCTTGAATTCGAGCGCCTGGCGCTCGATGAGCAGGTCGAGCTGGACGTTGACGATGCCATCGCAGGGTTGGCGGCGCTGCTCTCGGATGACACGATCGGGGGTAAGGAACGTGCACTGTTGGAGCGGGTCGGTGCGACCTTGTACCGGATCGGACTGAATGAGCGCGTCGTCGCGGCCGTCCGCCGGCACTGAATTAACGTAGGATGGGGAGAGCCAGTCCGCTCCCAACAGCCGGCTTTGTAGACATGTGGGAGCCGTAAGGTGGCTGCGATGCACTGCCGTTGACGCTTCATGCGAGGCGCGATCGTGGTCAGCGCCGGATAGGCAACATAGTACGGTTTTTGATGGAACAGCTTCCCACCAAAGTGAACAGCATCCTGTCGTCACCTTCGCAACTTGGATGGAATTCTGGAGTGATGTATTGAACGAGAGCCTCTTATCTGCGGCTGAGCTGCGTCAGCGCGCGGAGGCGATCCTGTGGGTCCGCACGCAGATCGCCGTGTATGGGTTGACCTATGCGGAATTGAAGGCCGCCGGTTGCTTCCAGGTCGCGCCACCGCGTGAGCGGCCGGTACGGTACCGGAACGCGCAGGGTCAGGCTTGGGACGGACAGGGCAAGATGCCCGACTGGCTGCAGCGCGCCGTGCACGCGGGCCAATCCGTCGACTTCTTCCGCGTCGGCACATGAACGGCGGTCGCAACGCTTCTTGCCGGTCGGCGATGCAAACAGACGGTTTGATCGAGAGCGCCCGCCAGTACGGAATGACACGGATCGTGGACGGGCGTGAGCTATGGCATTCGTCCGTCTTCCTGCTGGTGGCGTCATTGGCTTCGTACAACGCGGACCATGCCGATGGCCGCCATCAAGGGCAAGCGCTCGTCACGTCGCTGCTATCGCTGGCTCAGCTATACGGATTCGTGCAGGTCCAGGCGCTGGTGGAGCACTTTGAACAGGGCGACTACGGCGAGCGCACGTTCATGCTTGCCCGAGCGGCGTTCGTGGATGTGCCACCCGCTGAATTGGGGGCGACCTTGGCCGCGGCGGGCATTCAGTTTGGCCGTTGACGAAAAAGGGGCGCGCTCTCCTTATGAAAAGCACACCCCCACACGCCCCATCACGACGATCTTAGCGCCGATTCAGCGATGGAGTTGGGCAACCTGCTCCATCATCTGTCCGGTCAGGAAAAGCGTGGTTTGTGCCACAGTGCGGATCAGGGCCTGGTCGTTGGGCGTGGTGGCATAGCGCTCGATGCACGCGTGCACTTGGGCGCTGTGTTTCTCATCGATGCTGGCGTGCGCAACGAAGAACGACATGTTCTTGTCCGTCAGCGACAGATCGCCCTTGATCTTGCGCAGCACGTCGTCGATGTGTTCGTAGGCGTCTTCGGCCCAGAAGCTGTAGCCGAGCCGGGCGATCGGGCCATACTTGAGCGCCACGAAATACAGGTAGCCGATCAGGGCTTCAGTGGCGGGCAGCGGCGCTCGGTTCAAGACTTGCCGGTCCAGCAGGCCAATGCTCTCCAAATCGTGCGTCACCATGCGCTCATGCCCCAATTCGTCGGCTGCGTGGTGGTAGGCGAATTTGAGCAGCCCTTCGGGGGCCGCGACAAACGCGGTTGCCGCCTGGTTCATGGAGTTGTGCCGTGTGTAGTGGTAAATCTCGACCATCAGGTCGTGATAGAACTCGCGTGTAACTGGGCGATTCAGCACGTGCTGCCAGAACTGGCCTTGCTTGATGGCCTCCCAACCTTGGTTGACCGTGGCGCTGAGCGAGTCGATGAATTCGTTCTTCATGGTGTTCTCCAGAGTTGTGAAACTTCAGGTCGAAAAAGAAGGTGGGTGTTATCGCTTCAAAGGGTCAAGGCCCGCGAGACTTGGCTGATATGCCCGTGAATTACCGTGTAGGTTTTCTCGGTGCCGGGCAACTGGATGTCGCGGGCGAGCACGGAAAAGCCGAATCTGCGGTACAAGCGGCTGAGCACGTGGGAGCAGGATGCATGCAGGTTCTCGACCTGCGCGTTGGCGCACAGGAACGCGAGCGCGAGCGACAGGCACTGCTTGAGGAAATCCGGCCCGCTGCGAAATTCCGGGGCCATCACCAGTCGGCCTACCTCCCATGCATCGGTTAGCAACGTGGCAGCCACGGGGATCTGGGCGTGTAGGGTTTCGGTGAGTGTGAGGCTGTGCCGCATTGGCACGAAGCGGATGGTGCCGATGATGTGATGGTCTTGTTCAATGAGCGCGACAATGCCTAATTCGTCTCTTTTTTTTCGTGCTCAAGGAATTGCGGATCGAGTCCGGCGTGCACGGCAAGATTAAGCTCTTGTCGCAGGTGGGCGATGGCCTGGAAGTCGGCCGCCCGCATTGGGTGGCGCAGAATGATGTCGCTGTCTGGCGTCGTTGGCCAGACAGGCTCGGCGCCTCTCGGCGGTGTAAAGCTTGTGCGGATTTGCATAGAACGCTCCCCCCTGTTGAGATTGTGGTGGGTGACGGTCTCACTCGAAGGGCGGGACCGTCAGGTCACTGACCGGCTTGGAACAGGAACCGAGCCGGTCAGTGGTCAGCCAATATGGCGCGCAGGGCGCGCACCGTTTGCGTGGTCAAGGTCTGGATTTGCGACAACCACGTTTCGTCGTCAGGCCAGCGTCCGGCGACGACCTGTTCGTAAGTGTGTCGGATCAGCCGGTGTAATGCCATCCCGCCCAGGTTGCCGCTGACGCCCAACAACGAATGCATGGCCTCTTCCACGAGCTCTAAGTCCCGCGCGGCCAAGCCCTGTTCGAGCTGCGCGAGCAGAGGATCGACGAGTCCGAGGTAGTCGTCTGCAAACTCTTCGAGCACGCCGTCCTGGCGCAATCCTTCGAGTCGGGCAAGGTTCAGCAAAGGCTCGTCGGGAAGGGCGGCCGCTGGCTGGCGATGGGGCGGATCGTTCGGATTCGATGCCACAACCGACTGGGCTGCGGCTTTCAGCCGGCGCACCAGCGTTTGCACCAGCACAGCAGCTTCCACCGGCTTGCTGATGAAATCGTCCATGCCGGCGGTGCGGGCAGATTCGATGGTGGCGTCGTCGATATGCCCTGTGAGCGCAACGATGGGCAACTGCTGGTATGCCGAGGATTGCGCACGAATCGCACGTGCTGTCTGCAAACCATTCAGGCCCGGCATGTTGATATCCAGGACCAACACGTCGCAAGGCGAACTTGTCGCGAGGTGATCAAGCACGGCCTGTCCGTGCGCGGCTTCGACGACCTGTACGTCGTGCTTCTGCAACCAGGTGCGTACGATGGCCCGCCCGTAAGGGTCGTCATCGGCCAACAACACCGTTTTGCCCGCCAGCATCGCCGGTTCGCTGCTGGCTGACGTGGGTTGCTCAAGCGCTTGCCGCAGAGTCTGCACCAGCTCCGACCGGCTGCAAGTCTTGCTGACAAAGCCAGACATGCCGACCTTGGCGGTCTTGAGCTTGGCGATGTTCGGCGATTCGTTCGTGCAGGCGATGACCGGCACGGTTTGGTGGCTCGGTACCTCGCCGGCGCGAATCTTCTCGCTGGCGGCATAGCCGTCGAGGACAGGCATGTTCAGATCCATCAGGACCACGTCATAGTGGTGCTGCCGCATCAGATGCAGCGCCTGCAGGCCATTCTCCGCCTCATCCACGTGCACGGGCAGGCCTTCCAGCTTGTGACGGAGCACACGTCGCTCTACTGCAATGTCATCAACCACCAAGAGACGCTTGTCGACGAAGGCCGACATGGCTTGCTGCCAGAGGACTTCATGATGTGCGTCCAGCTCGGATTGCAAAACAACCGGAAAGCGCAGGGAGAATTCGGTGTACTGCCCAAGGGCTGAATCACAGCGAATCTCGCCGCCCAGCGCCTGCATCGTGCGCCTGCAGTAGGCCAGTCCCAAGCCCGTACCACCGGTCTTGCCCATGCTCTGGAAGGGCTCAAAGACGCGCGGCAGCATCGCCTTCGAGATGCCGGGGCCGGTGTCCCGGACGCGAATCTCGGATTGATCGACGGTCAGTGTCAGCCTCGCGTCGGGGTGCGCCTTGAAGTAGTAGAGGGCATTCTTGATCAGGTTAAACAGCACGAACACGACGATTGTCTCGTCGCCCTTGAAGACAAAGTCGTGATGCACCACTACGCTGATCTTTCGGCGCTCTTCCTCGCTCTCGTAGCCGTAGTCCGCCAGCGCTTTTTCCACGATGCTGGCCGCGCCAATGTAGACGAACTCTTCGGCGTCGGACGCCTTGGCATGGACTTCGTTCAGGATCATCGAAATCACCTGCAAGCCGCTATGGATCGCCATCTGGCCCTTGTTCAGGTGGAAATAGAGTCGATCGATATGGTCAGCGCTCAGGGTCTGTGTCGCGTGCTGCGTCGTCGGAGCGGGCAGCATGGTGCCCATCGCATCCAAACCGAGCTGAATCTGAGTCAGCGGGTTGCGCATTTCATGTGCAATCGAGCCGGCCAGGGACGTCGCAATGCGCAGCTTCTCGTTTTGCAGTTGCTTCTCGGAGAATTTGAACAGGCTCCCGCCGACCACGATCAGCACAAAGGTGGGCAAGCGAGCAATGTAGTCGCCTGGCAGGGTCGGATGTTCAGTCGTTGTGACATAGAGCAGCACGCCGAGCCCGGTACCGATGAGCAACATCGCTACCGTGTTGCGCCAGTCCGTCAGCAGCACCAGCAGGAACACCGCCATGAGGCTGTCGGCGATGAAGATCAAGTTGCCATGGTTCTTCAGGGACATGAAGACGTGAAAGAACGGCAAGCAGTAGAGCAAGACTCCGTAGGAGTAGGCCAGGTACCAGCCCTTTAGGCGCGTTGGCCAGCGATCCCGTAATGCCAACAGGACGCAAGCGACGGTCGCAATCAAGCGGATGACTAAGCTCTCATAAGGCTGCGGCAGGATTTCCGTGTAGACCAAAAAGAACAGTGGATACCCGATGGCCCCTACCACGCCCGCGTACTTCAATGTGTTGCGGCCATGGCTGTGGTAATCCCGGTAGTGGCTATAGAGCGTTTGCAGGCATTTCATGGCACAGGTGGTGGAGGCGCTACGGAAGAGGGCATTCATAGCCTTCGCAACTGTTTTGGATTCCCTTTCGACAAAAGAAGGCTGAGTCCACGGGGCCGCAGCCGGCGGCACGAAGGAGCCAGCACACAGAACATGCAATGAGCCGAATGCGGGTAGGTGCGTGCATAAGGCGCGTGGCGACTCTCAACGTGGTTGCTACCAGTGATGCGTGGAGCCGGCGGGGGACAAGGATAGTGCCTAAAATTCGGCGCGCCCACGCATTTAAGAATTCATTGATTCTTTATTCTGATTTCGATGAAACCAGAAATGGTTGGAATTCTGCGCCATTCCGAGAATCTGTACGGCGATTCGTCGGCTTCCTGGTCGGGTATACGAGCATCAGCGCCGCAATGAATCCCCAGTTCTTATCGTCAATCGCGCATTGACACAAAAATTAACAATTTGCCTGACCACTGCGCTTCAGGTGAAGGCCGGATTCAGTCGTGCGACAGGTTTTCGTAGTGTTCTGACGATACAGCCCCAATGGTAGTGGTCGGACGCGCCTGTGCGTTTATCAAATTAAATGATTCTTCAGCATCGGTAAGGCATCGGTTGGGCGCATTGGCTGATGATCCTTCCGCAGCGCAGGATTGGATAGATTGGCGTGCGAAGCCTTTGATGTAGGGAGCGTGGCCACAGTGCTGGGAGTGAAATAAAAAACATTGAGATCTGATTTCAGAATAATCGCGCTTCAGTTTGGAATTGTTTGCAATGCTCTCGCCACTAATCGCTAATATCGAGCCGCAGAATTGCGGACAAGCGTCCGTGCCGAAGAAGGGCAAACGAATTGCCTGACGTCAAAAGTTTGGGGAGCGTAGATGCGTCTGCCTGGCCAGATGCAGATCGCTGGCGCGCATGCGTCGGGCGAGACTGCAGCACATCAAGAACAAAAGCAGGTCAATGAGACAGATGCTCATACGAGCCGTCATGATCGCGCACGTCATTCGCGGCTGATTCGCTCAATCGCGGCTGTCGTCGCATTGATCAGCTGGTTGGGGCCAGTGCAAATCACCTGGCAGGCCGCGCAACGCAGTGCCGCCATCTTCGCGGTGCGTACCGGGTCTCCCTTTGACGATTTCGGCAACCACGTTGCATCGTGGCGCACAACGGGTCGCTTGCTCGTACGCTGGGGAATACAGCAGGCCGAAGCTGCGCCGATTACCGACCCCACTGCGCCGATCCGCTTCACGCCCACCATCACGCAGACCACGGCGGGTGTCCCGACGATCAACGTGACAACTCCGAATGCTTCAGGGCTTTCGTACAACCTGCTGCAGTCGCTGACAGTGGATAGCGGTGTCGGTTTGGTGCTGAACAACTCGCTCACGGGCGGCGGCACTTTCCTGGGCGGGAATGTTTCGGGCAATCCGAACTTGGCTGCATCTGGGCCGGCTTCGACCATCCTCACGCAAATCACCAGCACGACGCCAATCAGGATAAACGGGGGCGTTGAGGTTTTTGGGGCGCCGGCATCCGTCATCTTTGCCGCCCCCGGGGGCGTCTACTTGGCGGGAGCTGGATTTACGAACACGCCCAGCGTCACGCTTGTCACCGGCACGCCGCAGTTTCTGAACGGCAGTGGTAGCCCGGTTGGCTTCGACCAAGCGACCGCCATAGGCTACACCGTTAACAGCGGCCGGGTCCAGATCGATTCGGCAGCCGGCACCACCAATGGCGCGGGCATCGAAGGTACGGTTGGAAGCCTGAACGTCATCGCGCAAAGCATCGGCGTCAATGCTGCCCTCTATACCGGGCAACAACTGAACCTCATCGCCGGTAACCAGGTGGTCACGCCGGTGGCCGCCGGTACCGGTCGCGCAGGTTCGGATTGGCAGGTCAGCAGCAATGGCCCCAACACCGCCGCCAACAGCCCGAGCGCACAGAACGGCCTCGCTATCGACGCCACCGCGTTCGGTGCAATGACGAGCGGACAGATCAAAATCGTCTCGACCGCACAGGGACTTGGGGTGCGCGCCGCCGGCGACATGGCTGCGAACACGTCGAACGTGAACATCGACAGTAACGGTAACGTTTCGGTCGGCAACGTCTACGGCCAGCAGAACGTTGGTATCACATCCGCGGGTTCCGTCTCCACCACGGGTACGGTCAAGGCACTGCAGGATGTTTCCGTTTCCGCAAACGGCGATGTCAACGTTGGTGGTGCCGCGCAGGCCGGCAACAACCTGAGCCTGAACGCCGGCGGCAATTTGACCGGCCCAGGCAATCTGTCTGCGGCCAAGACGCTGACCGCAACCGCCGGCAACAGCGTCAACCTCACGGGCGATCTGAACGCCGCCAACATTGCCGTCACCGCGCGGGGGCAGGATGGTACGGGCGATATCGCCCTGGGCGGCAAAGTGTCGTCGCCGAACACCATCGACCTGAATGCCGCGCGAGATCTCGCACTGGCAGGGCAGGTGACCACTAACGGTGACATCCAGGCGACGGCAGGCCGCGATGTGGCTATCTCCGGCACGACACAAAGCTCAGGCGCCACCACGCTCAAGGCCGGCCGCAACATCGGCGTGACCAATACCGGCGCGGTGACGGCCAGCACCACGACGACCGCCACAGCAGGCGAGAACATCAACGTCGCTGGCGCGATCGGGTCGCAAGGCAATCTGCAATTGGCCACGACCAATGGCGCCATCACGACCACCGGCAGTCTGGCGTCCAACGGAGCCATCACCGCCGACGCGGGCGGTGCCAACGGCGATATCGCCCTGGGCGGTACCGTCACGACGCCAAACGTATTGACATTGACGGCGGCGCGCAATGCGACAGTCGGTGGCCAGCTCACGACAGGAAACAACCTGCAGGCAAGTGCCGGTCTGGATCTCGTCGTCTCTGGAACCACGCAGAGCGTGGGGGCGACCACGCTCAGTGCGGCGCAGGATCTCACGGTTGCAGGTACTGGCTCAGCCACGGCTGGCACAACGCTGTCGGCCACAGCAGGCCGTAACCTCGCCGTGTCGGGCGGCACCGCCTCCGGTGGCGATACCACCTTGAACGCTACCAGCGGAACGCTTTCCACCTCGGGCACCGTGCTGGCGGGCGGCAATGTCGCGGCCACCGGCCAAGCCGGCACGACGCTGGGCGGGACCGTCTACGCGACCCAGAGCGTCACCGCCCATTCTGGCGTCGGCACCACCAGCGCGACCGGCAATGTGATTGCGCACAACGGTAGTGTCTCCCTCACGGGCACCAACGTCAGTGTTTCTGGCGGCACGCAATCAGCCACGGACACCACCCTCACTGCGACACAGGGCAACGCCACCGTCGACGGTCAGGTCGCCGCCCTGGGCAAGCTCGGGGTTTCCGCAACCCAGGACATCACCGGCAAGGGAAGCACAGCGAGCGTCGGCGACACCACGCTCGCCGCAGGCAACAACATTGTGCTAACCGGCAATAGCCAAACGGCTGGCAACCTGACCGCGACCGCAACCAATGGCGTCTCCATCGCGGCACTGCCTGTCGTGGGCGGAAACGCCAGCCTGAGCGGTGCCAATGTGTCGTTGGGCAGTAACGGCACGACCAGCCAGGTCAACGGCACGCTGACCGCAACCGGCACGCAGAGCGTTGTCACGGCCGGCACCATCGCCACCAGTTCAGCCAACCTGACCGGCGGAACCGTGACGAATGCCGGCACCGTGACCGCGTCCAATGCGCTCACGGCTACCGGCACCACGGTCACCAATACCGGCACACTCGGCGGCGCCACGACAACCGTGCACGGCACCGACGTGGCCAACTCCGGTCTGATCGGCGGCCAGACCGTCAACGTGACGGCCGACAACAGCCTCTCGAACCAGAACGGCACGCTGCTGGGTACGCAAGCGCTGAACGTCACCGCCAACGTGCTGACAAGCAACCAAAACGGCGTCATGTTTGCGGGTAGCCCGTCGGGTTCGACCACCAGCGGCGACTTGACCGCCACGGTCAAGGGCGGCAACGGCAGCTTCAACAACGCTGGCGGGCAAATCCTTGCCGCCAACAATGCCACCCTGAATCTGCAGAACCAAACTATTGATGGCGCTAGCAACCTGGGCACGGTCAATGCGGGAAATCAACTGACATACAACGTCGGGGCCGTAGCCAATACGGGTGCGTGGACACTGGGCGGCAAAAGCGCCACGATCAACGCGGCCAATGGCATCAGCAACACGGGTTCGATCCAGCATGCGGGCGACCTGACGCTGTCCACGCCGGGCGCTGTAACGAACAGTGGCCAGATCATTGCGGGCAAGAACCTCTCGGTTTCGGGCGGCACAGTGAGCAACGCCGCGGGCGCCACGCTGCATTCAGACAACGATCTGTCCGTGAGCGGTGCGACCACCAACCGTGGCACGGTCGAAGCGCTCAACGATGTGAACATCACTGGGGCTGGCTACGACAACGCAGGCGCGTTGACTCAGGCCAACCGCGACGTGAACGTCAACGTGTCGGGCAACGTCCTGAATCAAGCCGGCACGATTGGCGCCAAGCGCGACGTGAGCCTGACCGCGAATCAGATCATCAACGACGCGACCGCATCTACGGGCAGTGGCACCACCGTCGTCACCGGGCAGGAGGTTAATCCTACTTATCTGTCATCGGTGGTGATTGGCACCAAACAGGTTCAACTGCCGATCCCTGGAGCCGGTTCGGCAGACGGCGGTCCGGTGTTTGGACCGTATCGCTTCGCCGTCACGATCGGGGACTTGAAGCCGGACGCCAATGGGGTGATTTCGGCATATCAGGGTGTCGAGACCTATACCCCAGCCAATGGCGGCGGCCCCAACGGCAACATCACGCCATCGCTGAACCTGTGGCATTTCCTGAGCCCGGATACCACCAGTTTCCCGAGCGCCGACTATCAGCCTGCCCCTGGGACGCCAACGCCGTTCATCACCCTGCCTACCGTCACGCGCACAGAGACGACAACGCAGGACGGTGTCAGCGGGATCATTCAGGCGGGTCGCAATCTGGCTGTGACAGCCTCGTCCCTGTCCAATAACGGCGGACAGATCAGCGCAGCCAACGACATCAAGATGGCCGTCGGTACGCTCTCTAATGGAGCGTCGGCGGGTTCCTCCAAGACCATCACTGAGTCCATCAGCCAAGGCGCCCTCAACGCCTTCATGCAGCAATTGGCGACGCAGTTGGGTTACAACCCCCAGTCGGGGGGCGGCTATCCGCTCGCTGTACTCAACGATGGCTGCATGCCGGGTGAGTGCAACAACAGCGGCAACGGCAATGGCCCACCCCCAGGGCCGGAAGCGCCGCACTGGGTGTGGTTCGGTCCGTCTTCCAATATTGGGTTCAATGGCAACGTGAACATCCCCGGCCTGGCCGGCTTCACCGCCACGCCGCCCGCCCCGCAAACCACGGTGCAGCAGACCGCAGGCAAGCAGGGCGTCATTGCCGCTGGCGGAAACATTGACCTGGCCCAAGTCGGGACGCTGAACAATGGCGGCCAGATCGCCGCCGCCGGCAATATCACACTCGGCGGCTCGGTGAACAACGTTGGCCAACTGAACGTCAACCGCACGACGCTGCCCGGCTGCGTCGGCAACCCGGCAACGTGCACCGACCCAGGCGTCTCCGGTGGTGGCAGCCCGTACCACGAAGTCATCGATCCGAAGCAGCAGGTGGCGAGCATTGTGGCAGGCGGCACGCTCACGGCGAATCTGTCACAGCTAACCAACCAGACGGGGACCGTTGCAGCGGCTGGGGCAGTGCAGATTACCGCGCCCACGGTGACGAATACCGGTGGCACGATCCAGTCGACCACAGGGTCAGTGACAATCAATGCCGCCAACGGTCTTACGAACCAGGCGGCACCGACCACCACGGTCTACGCGAGCCACGGCTCGGACACGTCGGTTTGCGGCAAGGTCGGCGGTACCGCATGCGCCACGGCCACGCAGACGGCCACGGGCGATGCCGGCATGATCCTGGCGGCCACGGACCTCAACATCACCGCGGGGTCCGTGCGGAATAACGGTGGCGCCATTGTCGCCGGTGGGAACAACACGATTACGACCGGCAGTTTCGATAACAGCCCGGTTTTCCTGCGGCAGTATTACCACTGGTCGTACTACAACCAGAACTCAACAGCCAGCGACACCTGGGGCTGCGATGCAGCAGGCGATATCTCCGGTTGCCAGCGGGTGTTCGGCAGCAACCTGACCAATGGCTGGAACGGTACCGCTGAAAATGCCCCGACCATCGGGCAACTGAACTCCTATGTGAGCGGTGGCAACCTCGCCATCCGCTCGGGTGGCGCCCTGATCAACAGCGGCAACATTGAGGGTACGGCGATTTCGCTCTCGGGCGCCACGATCACGAACGGCATCACCAATCCGTCGATCCAGACCCCGCCGTCGACCAGCGGCCAGCAAGTGGTGAACTTGGGGCCGATCGGCACGCCCAATGCCCAGTTGCCCGCGACGGGCACGCCGGACACCTTTAGCGGCCCCACAACGGTGCTGCAGAAGGGCGTGCCGAACCCGACCAACCCAGGCACCTCGAACGGCCAGTGGCAGTTCAACCCTGTCGTGGTGACTGAGCAAAGCGGTCAGACGGTGACGTGGCACTTCAATGCGCCGCAGCTTGGCGGCGCGCTGACGTCGCCGACGGCGACGGGCTCGACTGCGCAATACCTGACCAGCAGCCCCGCGACAGCGGTGTTGGGTGGTGTGGGCCCGGCCACGCTCATCAATGCGCTGCCGGCCGACTTGCGCCCGGGCAGCACGCCGTTCTACTACGACCCGCAGGCGGAAAACGCGCGCCTTGATCAGCAGGCCTTGGCTACGACGGGGCGCACCAGCTTCGTCAATGGCCTCACGTATGACAATCAGAACCACCTGACGGTCGACGACCAGCAGAAGCTGATCCTGTATCAGAACGCGGTCGACTACGCGAAGGCCCACAACATTCAGCTTGGCCAGGCGCTCACGCCGGAACAGCTTGCCGCGCTGGACAAGCCGATGCTGTGGTACGTAAGCCAGTCGGTGCCGGACCCGAGTTGCATGAGCGGCGCGTGCCCGATGGTGACGGCGTTGGTGCCACAGGTGTACCTGCCGCAGGGCTACAGCGGCATTGAGCCGGGCGGCTCGATCGTGGCAACGAAGAGCCTGGACCTGAACGCCAACAGTCCAATCCAGAACACCGGCACGCTGGGCTCCTACGGCACGCTCACGAGCAACACGACGATCGTGAACGAGCAGCGCGCAGCCGATATGACGGCGGCGTGGCAGCCCATTGAGGACGGCTGGGCGCGCGTCACAGGCCAGCAAGGCCAGGCGAACAGCGGCTTCGTGTTCGCGGCCAACGCGGCGGACATCGCTGGCCAAGTGCAGAACATCAACGGCGTGCTGGCGCAGCTCAATGCTGACGGCAGCATGAGCGCAGCGGAATCGGCGCGCGTGGCGCAAGCTGTACAGGCTGGCATGGCGGCAGTCACCAGCACGCACACCGACACGTTTGTGCGTGCGCCGGACGTGATGGGGGAAATCTTCTCCAGCGTGGTGATGGTGGCCATCGGGATCATGACCGGTGGCGCGGCGATGGCGGCGTATGCCGGGGTGGGCGCGACGCTGACGGTGGGCGAAATGATGGCCCAGGCCGCGATTACGTCGATGACGACCAACGCCATGCAGCAGGCCAGCAGCGGCATGGGTTTCAGCTTCGGGGCACTGGTCAAGGCGGGTGCAACTTCAGCGCTGACTGCGGGGCTAACGCAAGGCATCACCATCAATGCAGACGGCTCGCTTGGCATGGTCGATGGCCTGGGCTCGCTACCGTCGGATCGCAGCATTGCGGCCTTGTCTGGTACGAAGGTAATCGGCGACGGCCTGACACAGGCGGGTGCCGCTACGGGGACACTCGGCCAACAAATCGCAGCGCTTGCTCTGGACGCCACCATCAAGGCGGGCGTCAACACGGGTATCAACGGTGGCAGTTTCCTGACGAATCTGCGGAACAGCGCGGTCAATGACCTTGCGGCCGTGGGTGCGTACAGCATCGGCAACCTGAATGAGAACGGCGCACTAGTCGGGCCGGCGTATTACGCCGCGCATGCTCTCCTTGGCTGCGCGAGTTCGGCTGCATTGGGTACAGGATGCGGTGGTGGTGCAATTGGAGGGGTTACCAGTGCGGCGTTGACGCCGTACTTCTTGGACGCAATCACTTCGAATGGTGCGCCTCTGCAGATGGATGCTGGTCTGCAAGCCATGATATCGACGGTTGCCGGCTTGGCCGGCGGCGGGCTAGCCGACGCCCTTGGGCAGAATGCTCAGGGTGGCATGGCGGCAGCACAGAACGAGGCGCTCAACAACACTACGCAGCACTATCAGAACGTCAATAATCCGCTCTTCAAGGCCAACGTGAAGGCCCTGGGAGACTGTGTCGATCTCGTGTCTTGCCGCTCCAACGCAGCTTTCTTGCAGAAGCAGATGGATGCGTTGAGCGATAGCAATATCGCCGGGATGTGTGGAACCAACTCGGCTTGCGTCTCCGCCCGACAGCAAGAGCGACAGCTGTACCAAGATGCCTATGGCCAAGCCGTCGCGCATATGAATCCTGATGTGGCTGCACGAGACTACCTGGCTGCACAGAATCAGGCCCAAGGAAATCGCTTCACTGCCAACGATCTAGCAAACGCGTTGCAGCGCTACCAATCTGGCACTAGCGATCCAGCCAATTCTGCCGACGCCTTTGTGACCAAGGCCATTGTCGGTAACGCTGCCCTGTTTGGAGCAATCAAGGGAATAACTGCAGTTGATAGCGATTCGGGTGGCGGCGGCAGGCTTCCAGGAACTGCGAAGATGTCCCTTGCAGATGCACAAGCCTATGCTAGTAATCGTGCGACCCAGCTTCAGTCGCAACTTCCTGAAGGGTCGCAAGGCCGAGTAACTATGGGCGTAGGTGTTGTACAAGATGTCAATGGAAACCAGATCGTCGTTGTATCAACCAGTGAGCCAAGAGGCTACTTGCGTCCAGGCGTAACACTGAAGCCCGGCGAGCTTGTAGTTCCCGGTACTGGCCATGCTGAAGCGGATATAGTCAATTGGGCTAGCCAGAACGGCTACACAGTCTTGACCGTCGGAGCGGGAAGGCCTATTTGTCCTTCCTGTGCCGCTGCACTGACCGGTGCGAACGCTACTCCAGCAACCACCTTGAAGCTGCCGAAATGAACAACTCCTCACGACTTAACAGCGTGGCTCCTGACCTAGTAGAGCTGGCCGTCCGAATGTCTCCCATTGATCGCCAATCAGTTGCGTTCTCGGTTGCAAAATGGGCCTGCAAGCAAACAGGTGCGCTCGAAGTTCTCGATGAAAGCCGAATTGATTTGTCCTCGGACGCAAGTCTGGAGGCTACCGACAATGTGCGCCAGATTTTGAGCAACCTCATCGAAGAACTTGACCAACGCTATTTTTCCATCACAGATGATAACGATGGTCTTGATGAGGCAGGGGAAGCACTGCGCTGGTTTTCGATGGCCCGCGCGATCACGGCGCTGCGATATGCAATCGATGCGTCCGATTCCGGTTGTTTCTGTGAATCCGTTTACGAAGCACATGCTGCTACTGACGATTTGAATGCATTGCGTGAGGCGATTCTCCGGCAGGTTTGAGGCTGAGGCATTTCGGCCAATGATTTGCACATCCAAGGATGTAGGTATTCATGGTCCAAGATGGTCAATGAACATTTGGGCAAGGCTCTTGTTGATATTGTAGTTTTCCTCGAATTTTCTGACGTGGAAGTCGTTGATGCCGATGCAGCTGTTTCCGCAATGGAACGGCTCGCATATGAGCTCAAATTTTTGCCAGAAGGGGATAAATCGGATCTGATCCAGTGTTGGGAAAGAGTGGCCGAGGCTTACGGTGAGAGGGCGCAGTTCGTCCGAACCTTGCCTGATGTCTTGGGCATACGCTGACCTCGCTCGTTCACAGTAGGTGTTGGAAAGAGGTAAGGGGCTGCATTGCCCTGCATGAAAAGCTAAAGAGGGGAGTTCTGTGTTGCCTACATATCGTCAGGCGAATCTGGATGTTCTGGTCGGCCTGTGCCTTGTCTCAATGCCCCTAATTGTTAGCGCCGCCGGTATCGTCACCGACGGCGGCACCGCTACTTCTGTCACGACCAGCGCATCGGGCCGCCAAACCGTCAACATCGCTCCGAGCGTTGCCGGCGTCTCGCACAACACCTATTCATCCTTCAACGTCGTCACAGCGGGCGCCGACCTGAACAACACCGCTGTCGCCGCCCGAACGATTGTCAACCAGGTCACGAGCACCAACCCGTCGCTGATACAGGGCAACATCGCTGTGCTGGGCCCGCGCGCCAACGTGATTCTGGCCAACCCCAACGGCATTACCGTGGACGGCGGCTCGTTCACCAACACCGGCAACGTGGCACTCACCACCGGCCAAGTGTCGTTCAACGATTTCACCAACGGCGCGGGGCAACTCCAGCGTAACGTGGTGCTCAATACCACTTCCGGCGCCATCAATATCGGCCCGGGTGGCCTAGCCGGCACGATGCTCAACCTCGAGCTTATCGCCAAGCAGGTGCGTGTGGCGGGTGCCGTGCAAAACAACTACTCGGACCCTAACAGTCGTGTGCGCATCGTCGCTGGAGACAGCCGTGCCGAAGTCGACACGAGCGTCTCGCCAACCGACAACCTGGACCCCTGGATCAGTTACAGCAGCACGGGCACCGGCACACCGCTCGGCTACGCGATCGACATTGCCTCGGGTGGCTCACTAGCGGGCGGCCGAATCGAACTGGTGGCCACCGATCAAGGCGCAGGGGTGCACCATGCCGGAGGCGCGTTCGCAACCGCAGGTGACTTCGTCGTCAGCGGCTCGGGCGACCTGCAGCTGGCCGGTGGTACCGCGCAGGCAGCGAACGACGTGTTGATCAACTCGGCCGGGTTGACCGGCAATGGCTCATTGTCGGCCAACCGCAATATCCAGATCGCGTCCGGCAAAGTCCACCTCGACAACAGCACCGTGTCTGCCGGCACTAGCAGCCAGACCGGCAGCATCATCGTCGGCAGTGCAGGGCAGGTTCACACCGAGCCCGTAACCATTGACCACACCACGCTGAAAGCCACAGGTGGGGTCGGGATCAACGATGCCGGCCCCGGCGTCTCGATGACGGGCTCTCAACTGACTGCTACCCAGAACGTCGTCGCGAATGTGGCTTCCCTGTCGCTCAACGCCGACGGCACAGGCCAGACGCAATGGACGTCGCAACAAGGCACCATCGCGGTGACAGCACCTGGCGTCGTCGAACTGACCGGCAGCAAGATCGATGGCGTGGGCGGCACCTCGATGCAGGCTGGCTCGATTGCACTCGCATCCAGTAACGGCAACGCCAGCACGGTGCAATCGTCGGGCGGTGACGTAGCACTGAACGCCGCCGGCACCTACAGCCAGACCGATTCGAGCGTCATCGCCGCCGGCAACACGACCTTGCACGGTAGCAGCGTCACCATTGCATCGTCAGCACAGCCCGCCACGGTCGCAGCGATCAATGGCGGAGTGTTGATCCAGAGCGACGCCGATCTGACCAACTCCGGCGGCCTGATCCAGGGCAAGACACGCAACGCGAGCCAAGCGGCGTCCGAAGGTGCCGTCACGCTGGCCGCAGGCGGCACGATCCGCAACGACGCCACTGCCACCACACAGGGCATCGTATTCGGCCAGAGAGACGACGTGGTGCTGCGCGCTGGTGGAGATATCGTCAACCACCAGAGCCGTATCCTCTCCAATGCCAAACTGACTCTGGCGGCCCAGGGCGACGTGCAGAACCTGCTCGACAAATCCACCGGAGCCAATGGCGAGCAGCCGACTGCCTGGACGAGCAGCGGCACGCGCTGGCTGATCCTGCGCAACCACAGTTCCGGCTTTGACGTCGACTACGGCAGCATCCCCACGACGGGTCAGGTGCCGTACCTCGTGTCGCAGACGGGCACCACGATCAGCGGGCGCAACGTCAGGAACATCGGCGGCCAAATTTTGGCGAACGGTACGGCGGACATCGCCATCACCGCCGCCAATACCTTCCACAACGAAACGCTGGCTACGGGCAGCGCGCACTTTTATCGTTCGTGCATGATCTTCTGCCGGGAGAGCGCATCCAGCACGGTGACGACTACGGGCGGGGCCATTTCTGCCGGCGGCAACCTGACGATCAACGCCGGGACACTCGCCGAGAACATCGGCGGGCAGGTTCTTTCGGTTGGCAACCTGACAGTCACCGCGCCTAAGGTCCGCGCGGTCGGCATCACGGGGTATACGGCGCTCGCGCGTGATCGCGGCTTCAAGGTATTCTTCGGCGATACGTGGGCACGCCTTTATGCGGCTGACGTCGGCGGCAGTTGGCTTGCCATGGGTGGAGCACTCACCATCAACGGGCTAGGCCAGATCGAAGGCGGCAGCTTTGACGGCCAAACTGTGGCCGCCAGCAATGGCATCACGACCGTGCGCGCTAAATCCCGAGAGCCGGTGTCGATCGAATCTCACGTCGGTCTGACCTCGTGGCTGTGGCATTGAGGCACATCGACATGACCTTGAAGCCACTCGCCATCGCGGCGTTGCTATTGGCCAGCGCTGCCCACGCCCAAACGCCACCCCTCGAAGACCCGGCTCAGCGCGCGCTGCGTGAGCGCCAGGAAGCCGAACGCCGCCGCGAGGCCACGCAACCGGCACCGCAAATTCAGGTCACGCCAGCGGCGACGGAGCCGACCAACGTTGAAGCGGTCACTGAAGAGGGCACCACATTTGCGATCCACCGCATCGAATTGACCGGCAATACCGTGCTGGACGCGGCCGCGGTCGAACAAATCACGCAGCCCTTCTTGGAACGGGAGCTAGGTACGAATCGCATCAATCTGCTGATTCGCCGGCTCACCGAGGCCTTCGTGCAGCAAGGTTACGTCACCACGCGTGCATATCTGCCCCCGCAGAACCTCAAAGAGGGCGTTCTCACCATCGCAGTGGTGCCCGGCAAGGTCGAGAGTCTGCAGATCAATGGGCAGACCATCAAGACGACAGTGCCGAACCAGCCGACCGCCAGCGGCCCGCAGAACGGCGGGTGGCTGACCGACGCTGGCACCGTGTGGTCCATGCCCGGCGTGGGCGATACCCTTATGCTCACGGATTTGGAGCAGGGCGTCGATCAGATCAACCGCCTGCGACGCAATCAGGCAGAGGTCCAGATTCTGCCTGGCCAGAGTCCGGGCGGCTCCGTCGTTGCACTGACCAACCAACCGGGTGACCGCTTTCGCTTCAACGCCGGGTTCGACAACTACGGCAGCCGCGCCACGGGAATCTCCCGCCTGCGCGCGGGCATCGATGCGGACAATGCCCTCGGCTTCCAGGAAGCCTTGTCGCTGTCCTATATCGGTACCACGGACACCAATGCTGCCATCGCCTCGGCCGCCGTGCCGTTCGGCTACAACACGTTCAGCTATACGGGCTCGATCTCCGAGTACAACAACCTGATAGGCGACACCGCGCTAATTTACGGCCGAACGTTCGCCCACACGTTCGGCTGGAATCGGGTCATCGAGCGCGATCCTGCAGGCCGCACGGCATTCGACGCGACGCTCACGCATCGACGCACCGAGCGGGAAGTCAACAACCTGTTGCTCGATCCACAGTACCTGACGGTGCTGCGCATGGCGATCAATGGCCTGCGCAAGTTCGCGATCGACCAACAAGGGGCCTATGCCACCTGGGAAGCCGGACTCTCACGCGGAATGCGCACGCTCGGCGCCAGCCAGGATGCACCGGATATCACGCGCGAGGAGGCGCACAGCCAGTTCTGGAAGCTGGATGCCAACACCAGCACCCAGTTGCCCCTGCCGAAGGTGGGTAACGCCGTGTTGGCCTACCGCGGACAGGCTCTGGCGCAATGGTCCAACGTCGCGCTATTTGGATCGGAGCAGATTTTCGCCGGCGGCATGAGTTCGGTGCGCGGCTTCCGCGAGGGACTGATCAGTGGCGACCGGGGCTTGACGCTGCGCAACGAAGTGGTATGGGCCAACGCTCCTGCGATCTGGGGCGTGCGCATCGAGCCCTATGCCTTCCTCGATGGCGGGCAGACGCAGCTCGTGGCGACCAAGCACTGGCAATACCTGGCCGGTGGCGGAGCCGGCGTGCGACTGTCAGCAAAACTTGGCAAGACGGCGCTCACGAGCGAGTTGCTGCTGGGTCGAGCACTGGTACAGCCGGCGGAACTCGGCAGCAAGGCAACGGTCTTGCTGGCCACCTTGAACCTCGTTTATTAGGAGCCTACGTTATGAATCGACCCTTCCCGCACACGCTGGCGACCGCTGCAGGCCTGATGTTGCTCGCTGCCTCCCACGCTTGGGCCGATGGCCTGCCGGCGAGCGTTGTGGCGACCGTCAACGGCACACCGATCACGCAGGCTCAGTTGGATCGGGCTGTCGCGCAGACAGGGGCGGGCGCCAATCCGAACGTAGTGCAAGCGCTCAAGCAGCAGTTGATCGCCCGTGAGTTGTTCCGCCAGCAGGCTGCCAAGAACCCCGCCTATGAGAAGCAACCGGCTGTCCAGCAGGCCGTGAAGGAAGCGCACGACGCGGCCATCACGCAACTTTGGTTGAAGGACAACATCAGACCGTCCCCGGTGACCGACGAGCAGGTCAAGGCACGCTATGACGCGATCGTGGCCAGCCTGGGTGACAAGGAATACAAGGCCCGTGTGATTCAGGTCGGCGACGACGTGACGGCTAGCCAGGTCATCGCACAACTGAAGCAGGGTGGCGACTTCGCCAAGCTGGCGCAGCAGTACAGCACAGCTCCGAACAAGGCGCGCGGTGGCGAAATGGACTGGGTGAGCTTCAAGGTGCCGGTGGAGGATGGCAAGACACAAAGCATGCCGTTGCCGCTTGCTCACGAGATCACCACGCTGCAACCGGGTGCGGTCAGTGCTGCGCCGGTGGATGCTGGCAACCAGCGATTCATCGTCAAGGTCGATTCGGTGCGCCCCACACAGGTGCCGGCTTTCGATGCCGTAAAACCGGCGATCAAGCAGGCGCTGGAGACCGCCGAGCTTGAGCGCGCGACGGTCCAGGTCGTCGGCGGTCTGCTCAAGACGGCGAAGGTTGTGCAGTAGGTCGCGCATAAGAGCTGCCATTTCTGCGTGGTGCTATCTGTGGCAGCAGGTATGGGGCACCGTATGGGACAATGCGCAGTGCCGGTGCAGTCTCTGGTGAATGGAAATTCGCAGTGCAGTACACGGCCGCTGTCACCGACGTTCGGGCGTCCTCAGGGTGGGGCGCCGGTGCCCCACCCATACAGAATCGAGAGCCTATTGGATGAAGGCGCAGAAACCAACAACACGCACATCTGCACGCAAAACCAAGCCGGATACGTCTGACACGCGCGTCACGGAGGACACGGTGCTGGAATTGCTTCGGCGCAACCCTTTGACCCACTACAGCCCCACCTTGGTTGCGCGGAAGTTGGGTTGCAGCACCGAGCACAGCATGGCCTTGCTGCGCGCATTGGCCCAGCGCCGAGCGGTGCAGACGAGCAAGAGCCCCATCGGAGAGCCGCTCTATGCTGCGTTGCTGGAGGTTCGCAGCACAGGCCTACAAGGCCTGCGTGAGCGTGGCGATCTGCGATTCGACCATAACGGCGCCTTGCGCCACTGGGACCTCTGTCTGGCGGCACGTAATCGCTGATGGCAAGGCGTTCTACAACGCGAACACGGCGCAACGCGCCCGTGGCGCGCCACTTCGACGTTACGGTCGGAGCAATCACTGCGCGCGAGCATGTCGACGACGAGCTGACCGAAGATCCGGCGCTCACAGAATTTCTCACGTCGGCGTGGCTTGATCTTATCAGTACTAGGTCGACGCCGGTTCCGCGCTGCCCGCGGTGCGACGGCGATCGAATTCGAGCCGAACGTGCGAGCGGACACGCATTGCCGCATTACTTCTGCCATACCTGCAAGAGCGGATTCAACCGTTTGACCGGAACACCGTTCGCACGATTGGTCGGCCGCGAAAAAGGGACGGCGATGATCCCGTTGCTCTCGCGGCAAATGTCGTTGTTGCAGGCTCGCAAGCGACTCGGGCGTACCCAGAAGGCCATGCTCACGTGGTTGCTCGCGTTTCGCAAGTATCTGCTGGAGCTTGATCCGACCGGACGCTGGGAGGCGAAGGTGCGGCTGGGAGTGCGAATCGCTCCGCAGGCCCAATGTCTGCGCTGCGGCTTCGAGGGCGGATTCCTCTCGGGCGGGTTCGATCCGCAACGGCGACGGCGCATCCGCTGTCCGCAATGCGGACGTAGCCGGTTGCTGGACGTGCTTCAGGAGGAAGGGCAGGCCTATAAGGGCGTGGTCATGCACGACGCCATCGACACGGCGGTGCGGCAGCGGCGCAAATATTTTCCAAAGGCGAAATCTCCACCTGTTGCGCGCGCGGCCCAGGTTGCGGAGGCCATGCCCACGGTCCAACCGCGACGGCTCTTGCATGACGTTGCATTGCCAAAGCGCACGCTGGTATACGGTCCGCCGGATTGCCATGAAGACGGTGAGTTGACCGCGTACCTTCTGGAGAAGGTTGACACTGCCTTGAGCCAGGATTCGATAGCCGGTCCGTGCCCCTGGTGCGAGAGTGCGCAGACCGAACACCACTTAATAAAACGCCCGAGCGGCTTGCCTGGCTTTAAGTGCCGGGGATGCCTGGGCTATTTCATGCGGGTGACCAACACACCGCTGGTACAGCCAGCCATGCGCGAACTCGCCCGTCGATTTGTGCCGATGCTGGGCTGGCGCAATACGGTAGACGTTGCCGCGCAGGCGCTCGGTGTCGATGCGTCCGTGGTGCGTGAGTGGGTGCCGACCTGGCGGAAATGGCTCTTGCTGCTGGACCCGAGCGGAACGATGGAGCCGCGCGTGCGACTCGACATGCCGGTCGCGGAACCCGCTGCACTACGCCGGCGCGCCGTGAAGCGCAGAGGCTGGCTTTCTCGAGCATGGCTTAAGCGTGCAGACGGTTTTTCCTATTTGTCGGCCGACGGCTATGTCGTCCGTGTCGGCCAGCGTGAGACGGACTGGTGCTTCGAGATCCGTCCGACCAGTGCGGCCGAACTGATATGTGCGGGTGATGGTTTTGCAATCAGCCAAGACGCACGTCTTGCCGCATTCGACGCGATCACCGATCTGCTCGCGGCTGAGTTCCTGTCCACCTGAGTAGCCGCGCGCGGAAGCGCCAACGCTATCCTTTGCTACGCGGAACAGCTTTGCTCGATGTTGGAGCGGCCCGCTCGCGGGGCGCCGGCTCCGGTGTGGGCTTGAGAGCTTCGACTTGCTCACGCACCATTCGCAACTCAGCCCGTGCCCCGGCTTCAAGACCGACGACTTCGGTCAGTTTTTCCCGGGTAAGTTCGTGGGCGGCCTGAGCCTCCGACAATTGCGTGCGCACCTGGCTTTCGCGCGATTCGGCTTGCGTCAAACGTTCGTCGGCTTGCATGCGCGCGGTATCGGCAGCGTCACGCTGTGCTTCTGCGACGGCGGCCGCGCGATCGGCGGCGACCCGGGCGGACTGCTCTGTAGCCAGTAGCGTACGTTGCTCGCTGAGGTCCCGCTCCAAGAGGGGCACAGCTTCCAAACGCAGCTCCACCTGTGTGAGCGCGCGTCGCACAGATGCAAGCTCCGCGCGTTCCCGTTCTGCTTCCGCGTTCAGGCGGTCAATTTCAGCGGCCTGTTCGGCGGCCTTTCCGGCGAGTTTGTCGCGTTCTGTGGCCACCTGTTGCAACTCCTGCGTCAAGGCATCGCGTTCGGCTTCGAGCGCCTCACCGATGCTGGCAAGCATGGCGTTCTCCGCCATAGCCTGCGCTAGGGCAGCCTCCGCATCGGCCACAGCATCATCGGCCGCCCTCGATATCTCGGCTCCCAACGCGGCCAGCACGCGCGGGTTTACCTCTCCAAGCTTGCGCGCTGCCGGCTTCTGCTGACCCTGCCAGGTGCTCAGATGGCGGTGGATCGTGTTCATGCTTCCGCTGCCCAGGCGCTCCCGCAGTGCGCTCAGCGTTGGCTTCAGCTGCTCGGAGACAAGTGCGTCGGCGGCGGCAGCTACCTGCTCGTAGGAAATCCCTTGGCGTGCCATTTCGTATCGTATGAACGTCAAAAATTGATATCGTATTGCAGTCTATACGATACGATACGAAACACCAGCGAGCGTTGCGTCAGCCCGCGTTGTGAACTAGGATGTAGGCCATGCGCGGCGTCCGGCCCGCGTGTGGTCGGTTCCACGCCTCTTTGAGGGCTGCGAAGCTGAGCAGCCGGATGCAGTGCCTGTAGGTGGTCACCTGCAATGTGGAGAGCGAACTGACATCTGGGATGAGCCCGCCGTGTGCGGGCTTTTTTCCGGCCCATGTAATTTGTCATAATTATAATTATGCACGCGAGGTGTTAGAGTCACATTTCGTCGGGGCGCCGAATCTGGCGTGGCCGTCCTTCTGGTAGCCTGGCAACTCCAATGGTGGCCAAGTAAGTCATGAGCCTGTTCGAGCTAGCGCACGTCGCCGATCTCCCTTCGTTGCTCAATGAGGAAACCCGCGCAATGTCGCTGTACGTCATGCAGAACATGCACGGCTTGATCAAGATCGGGCGCAGCGCCAATCCAGTTCAGCGCCAGCAGCAACTCCGATCGGACGGACAGTGCGCTGTCGGTCTTGTCGCTGCCTTTGCCAATGCCGGGCACATGGAGGAACTTGCCCACACGCACCTGGAGAATCACCGCGTCGCGTTCGAATGGTTCAGCGGCGACCATTTTTCTCGACGGGCCATCGAAGATCTGTTCAAGGAACAGTTTGTTTGGCCTTACGAATACCAGCAGGCTGCCGCTGCAGCCTGGATTGAACGCCAGCTCGACACAGGTGCGAATCGCTACTGGCGCCGACGGGAGCGACGAGTCATCAAGCTACTGAAGTCTGCTGCTTTGGGCATTGGCATATGCGCGCAGTGTGGTGATGGGCACTATCAGCTCGACGCCGACATTGGCTTGATGCTGGGCTACCCAACCGTTTGCATCGACTCGCGCAAGGGAGAGACGATCGTTACCGGAATACGGGACGGTGATCGCAAAAGGAGTGAGGTACCCCGATACACCCGGTCGATGGATGCCGCGCTGACCTTGTGGCTACCTGATGTGGCAGTTGAACATCGGGTTACCCATTTGCGGCCTGTCGATTGTTGCCTTGCCGCGCTTTGTGATCGATGGGCGTTTGAAGTTGAACGCTTGGAGGCTGCACGGGCTTGGAAATAGGCTGCTTGGCATTCCAAAAACTCACGACAGGCATGTGCGGAGTGCCCCCATATTTGGATGCAATGATGTTTCGCCGCAGAGCGGCGCATGGTGTTTGGTTTATCTCGCTATCCGTTAATTGCAATTTCACCCCAGGCAAGCCCAAACATGCCCACGGTGCCAATGCTTGGGGCCTCTCTTGTGAACCTCAAAGGGAACGAGTGGGAACGGCCACTGCCGAGCTGGCCACTAGGCCTTATGCGGGGCGGTGATCGTCTGTGCTCCACAACCCACGGCGCCTGGCGATCCGAAACAACTGATAGTCGGACGCGAGGCCCATCCAAGAGCGCAGGTCGTTCTGACTAGTGTTCGCAACAAGGTTCCTGAGCGCGAACGTGTTCCGCAATATGGCTGCACCTTTCTCAGCGCCGGCGAAGCCGATGGTGTCGAGCGCGTTGCTAATCAATGAGTACACGCTGTTCTCCGCGAGAGGCTCGTCAGTCGGATCCGGATTCAGGCCTCCAGTGCTCGAAGGGAACAGGTATTCCCAGTCGCCACGGCGAAGCAGCAGGCACTTGATCCACTCTGCCAAAGGTTCCTCGCACCATTTAGCCAGGGGAACGTCGTGCGCTTTTCGCGAGCCGCTAGGAGTAGCAGGAGTGACAAGACGGTGTTTGGCCAGGTCGACATCCTTCATCTGCATATGAATGCCTTCATAAAGCGTCAGGCCAGCGCCGGCATACAAGGCCAGCATCGCCCGATTCCGGCTAGCGGTCCAAGTGTCGGTCGGCATCCGAAGGATCAGTTCACGGAGGCGGGCATCCTGTGCGGCGTCTAGGCACTCCGGGAGCTTGTCCGCCGACCGACCACCGCCGCGCTCACTGAACTGTTTGAGCAGTTCCGACGACGGGTTCGAATCTCGCAAGCCTAGCGACACCAGATGATCGACCACATCACTGATCAAGCGCACATAGCGCTGACACGTGCTTATATTCGGCTCACCGGTCCCTGCACTACTTGTGAGCGAAGCCAAGAACCGTTCAATTTCGGCGCTCCCAACGCCGAGTATCGAGAGCGGAACCTCGCGCGCATACAGAAACTTCAGGAACTTGCCATACATGGCCAGCCGCTGCTTACGCGTTTGTTCGCTCAACGCTTTGCCATTGGCATTGGTGGCGCCGCTCTGCCACTGTTCGAAAGCGGCAGTGCTTGCTGAATCCCAGTTCACGGTCTGATCGTCCATTGCGCTTGGTTTCCGTCAGTGTTCAAGGCAGCTCGAAATGAGGCTGTTGGACTAGGCTCGACGCAGCAGTAGTTGCTCGAGCCTTCTAGGAGCGGTGGCCTTGTCGACGCCCTTGGGAAGGAAGACGTGAGGATCAGTCGCAGCCTGTCGCAGGCAGGTGACAACCTCGCCGACTTGGGCAGGCCGATCCTCCAGTTTGCATGTCATCGCGAGTCCAACCAGCAGCGCCCGATCGTCGTCGGGCAGGCTGTCAAATGACGGCAAAACCAGTAGCAAACGCGCCTTGGCCCTCTCCCCTGCACTGCTACCGGCCTGGTGGCCCAAGAACACCCCTGCAACAGTCAGGAGGACAGCCAACGCCAGAAGCCCTCGCCATTTCGATCGAATGCTCTTCCACATAGTGAGTCACCATCTGAGAGCCACCGGCCGTACGCCAGCAGCGGAGTTAAATTTCCTGTTAGGAAAACACGTACACGTCGAAGAACTGGCCAACTCTCCGGGCGTCACGCTCGACAACCGCCTTTCTCAACATTTCGAGATGTTTGGCCATTGTCTCCAGCGAATGGACCGAGAGACCAGGTTGCGCTTCAGCAAGCCGATCTTGATGCAGTTCGCGAAGATAACCCGCGTCGTGCTCGGTTTCCTCAAACGGTTGGGCAAGCTCGTTCAACGCGCGCGCAGCTATAGTCAATACGCCCGGGGCGCTGATCACCATGCCCCCTTCCCTGCGCGGAAGCCCCGCAGCTTTCAGCAAGAGCTCACCCAGGGCGCGCAAGTCTATGTGATAGCTACCCAAAGTGGCCAGAGAATCTGCGGCCCCATCCTTTGCCAAAGGTGGCTGCTCAACCCCAGCAAATACGCCAAGCGGCGCGTCAGGCCACTCCTGCCGGATTGCAGCGAAATCACCTTCCTGCCAGCAGCGTAAGAACGCAATCCCATCGTTCGTCTGCACAGCAAACTGAATCGCCGCCGTAGCGGCGCTGGCGTTCTCAGACATGCTTTTACCCTTCCCTTGTCCGGCATCCGGCCGTGCGGGGCGCGACGTGCGCCTGGCCCCCATTGTTGGGAGCGGATTGTGGGCGAATCTCCGATTCGCCTAAGGCTGGGGTTATGGAAGCTATAGCGTATATAACCCACTTCCTACCGGCTCCCCACCGACCGCTGAATTCACCACGCAGGTCGGTAGCGTTAGCCTTCGAACAGCGGTGCATCGCTAGAAATTCTGCCTGTCAGCATCGCGGATTCAACCCTCGGCGATGCTCCACCAACATCCGTTTTTCGTTCGCGTCAGGAATCAATAGCGTTTGCGGCGAAACCATGTGAGCGGCCTATTCTTTCGTGACCTGGTGCCCTACACTTCCTCCCCGACTGCGTTGATTCCGTTGAGGAGCGTATGAACAGGAAGGATCTGGCCAAGGCAATCGCAGACCGCAGTAACACCTCCTCAGCGCAGGTCATGCGATGGTTGGACGCGTTCGAAAAAGTGGTCACCGACGCGGTGGCCAGTGGCGATGTCGTACAGATCATGGGCTTCGGCACGTTTTCTACGTCTCGAAGGCGCGCTCGGAATGGCCATAATCCAGGCACCGGAGAGGAGATCCAGGTTCCGGCCGTGACAACCGTTAGATTCTCCGCCGGCAGCCGGTTGAGGCAGGCGGTGAACCGAGAGCGGACATAGGCTTCTCAATCGCGGCGCGCGTTCACGCAGCCCATCCCGGGCGAACATACCTGCGTGCTGATTCCTCGCTTCCATGAACAACGACTGCCTCGTCGTTCAGCATGCCTGGGATGTCGTAGTGCTCGACGAAATCCGCCAAGCTCTCGCAGAGTTCTCGGTAGTTCACGCGCCTGGTGTCCAGAACGTCGAACTTAAGAAATTCGCCAACGTTGCCCCCCTCTGAGAGCTCCGCGCCCGCACGTTCGATATCTGCAAACTTCGCCTCAATGACTCTTCCGACCGCGAATTGAATGGCTTCCGCATCAAACTCAGAAGTGAGTCTGCGGGCACTGTCAGCCGCGGCAACCGCATTAAGCGATTTAAGTACGAAGACGAGAGAAAACGAAGGCGGTGAGTCGGCCTCGTCGTGACGGGCTATGATGCGCCCCCAATCCATTGCGACAGTTGCTGCAGGCTGCCCGAGTTCGACCAGGAGTCCCTGGCGACGAGCGGGATAGGAACGGTGGCCCTTCCGAATTCCCTGACACTCAAGTTCCTGGTCGACGATGTCGTCTAGCATGAACTGAGGGAGCGCGATCTGCGGCCAACGGCTTATGTCTTCGGGCCTGAGGCCCTTGCGAATGAGTTGTGCAGCCTGCTCCCGCGATTGAAGACGGTTCGCCATGTCTCTCCTGGGCCTTTAGCCTTGTACTAGTCACTGTCCTCCTCCCCACCCGAGGGAGGCCACAGGTATCTTCTCACCGGCGTCGTCCGCCTGCCATCTCGAAACGCGTCGCATTGGCGGCCTTTTTCCACCTTCCGTTGTGCCTGTTAGCCGGCTGGGCCCTAGAAAGAAAAAAGGCCATCCCCGTAGGAATGGCCTTCTTCACGCTAATACATCCCAGGATGCGATGTGGATCAAACGCCTGGGCACTTAGGCCGTCGACGGCCAGTGCTTCTTCCTACATGACTGCCAGCCCCACAAATGAGGCCGCCCGCAGGAGATCAGGCAGCATTTCGTTCCGCCTTGGTAGCGCCAAGTCGTTGGCGTGCCTGCACGCAGGCGTCTGCAAGCAGATCGCGAGATAGTGCCTGGAAGTCGGACTGACCGACGAGGTCTTCCCACCGGCCGCTTGCGGAATAACCCCCGCAACTGGCTGTGCCCACTTCCACACCGTCATGCTCGACAACCACCGACACAGCAACTGCACTGGATCGGCCATTTGCAAAGTCGAACAAATCAACGACGTCGAATAGCGCTTCTCCGCTTTCTGGCGCGGGAAAGCACTCGTCGTGCTCGACCATCACCTTCGCTGTGATCTCGCCGATTTCCCGGCGCACCAACACCTCGGTGCCATACGGAGAGGAATCGCATATTGCGTACCCTTTGTTCCGCAGGTTCATCGAGACGTTGACGATATCTTCCTCAACCAGCGAGAGCAAAAGCGTCATCGCTTTGTCCTCCGCTAGCGTAAGTTCAGTATCAAAGTTGAGCTCAGCTTCCATCGTGTTCTCGTGCACATCGTTGCTACTACGAAGTGCAGAGATAGTGATCTTCGCGCCCTTATCGATCGCCGACAGTGCAAGTCCAAGAAAGACCGGGCGATCGCACAACAACCGTTTCGCGACCACACGATCGTCGAGCCTTCCAGTGAACCGCATGCCATCCCCCTGGCAGTGCGAAAGGCTCCAACGGATGTCATCGATCGGGTACCCCAAGCTTGCCAAGACGAACTCGAAGTACTGCTTGATGATTTCACTCATGATTCCGATTCTCCAAAGCAATAGGGGCCGACAGTCGTCGGCCCCTAATATGCAAACGGGTTACTTCACGTTGACAGCATCACCGAACATCGCAGCTGCTGCGAGCAATGCCGGAAATGCGAAAACGACCAGTACCCCACCAAACACATGCATGTTCATACTCTTCTCCTAGAGAAGGCAAAGACACGCTCCCCGATGCTGGGGAACATGTCCCCGCATCGGGTTGAAAAACTGTCATCAGAGCAGCCAGTTCACGGCACCTTGAAGTGAGGTGAAGGTGAAAACTAGCTGCATCGCTAGCAGGCCGAACGCCCGCTTCTTCAGTGCAAACACGATCCAAAGCACGTTGGAAACGAGCCAGATTACCCAGCCGTAGGCCGAGTACGCTGACTTTTGCGCCAACACCTCTGCACCGAGCACACCTAGGCCGGCACCACACCACTCAACCAGCATCAGTGGCCGCGCCTTTACTTCCGACTTCCACATCCGAAGCCGTTCACCGATCGACCGCATCAACTGCGCGGTCATCGAGCTGCAAGCCCCATGACCTCTTCATCGGAGAGCAGAGGAACGTCGTCATACGCCTCGATCGGGATGAAAGCATGGATCTCTGCGGTAGTCTGCTGGGGAATCGGCTCCATCGACATGACCGTCGTGAGTTCCGATACCTTGGCAGGCCGGCGCGCCTTAGCCGCGCCTTTAAGCGCGCGCTGTTCAGCACGCTTGGCACGCTCGATTCGGCGTTGCTCCTTGACGTACTCTTTCTCGAACGTCTTGCTGACCGTCGCATAGAACGGCGCAGGGTCGTAGTTCGGTACATCCATCGCAACCGTCGAAACTGTAAAGAAGTCGCGCCGGTTTGAAGGATTGCGCCGCGCCATTTCAGCTTCGAACGCGGACTCCTTCAACTTGCCCTTGGGGGGAGTTTGGGAAACAGGCATTACGCCTCCACGAAGTACTCGTCAAAAGGAAACGTCGGGACCATCTTGGTGAAGCCCTGGCTGGAGAATTTGGTCTCATCCAGCAGAAGCGACTCATCAACATGTGCCTCCAGGTCCTCCAGGTAGTGGAACCGAAGGAAGTCGCCTTCCGGCTGCACGATCCCCTTGTCACCGATGACCTTACCGAACTTAAAGCCCATAACGAGGGTTTCGCCCACGGCGTAGGCCCTCATTGCTGCTTTATGGACATCCTGAAACTGCATGATCTTGATCCTCCTGTGTACGCCACAGGCAGACCCACTTCCCGCACGGGAAATGTGTCTCCCGTGGGGATTGACTGAATGCGTCAGCTCGCATCTGGACAGTACGTCCAAAATTCCTTTCCGGTATCTCGCGCCTGTTGCCAGCCCGGTTGGCCAATGGCCCTCGATCGAAGGCGATTGGCGAACCCGGGCGGGTTCGCGGCATGTCTTTGCACCGTAATTGCGTCAGATTGACTGGATCAAATCGCTACCTGGTCGTGTTTCCACGAAGTGCGTCGCAGATCCGTCTCCATTGAAAGCGCGCATGAACGCCGGCGCCGGCCCATAGAACGCCTCCATGTGGGCTAGCTCCGCGGCGAAGCCTTCGACAGTCGGGCAACTGACGAGGATGCAGTCACCTTCTGCGTAGGTGAATACCTTCCGCTGAATGACGTCGACCCAAACACCAAACCACTCGGCGTCCTGATCGGTTGAGTAGCGTTGGTACTCACGCAGCTTCGTGTCGAACATGTAGCTCGAGCATGGCCTGAACCAACGCTCCACCGCGTTACCGCGCTGGTTGGTTTCAAGCGGTGCGGTCTTCAGCGCACGCTTTAGATGTCGCAGGCGTCGCTGGCCACTCGCGTAACTCAACCGAGTTTTTGGTACACCTGGAAACCAGGGATAGTCGGCGCGCTTGCGGTACAGCTCCTGTCTGGCCGAAAGGTCGTCAATCAATCCCTGAAGCTCGGTCTTGTCGAGACGCCGTGAACGGCCTAACAACCGCTTTGGCTTGCTGCTGATGGGGTTATGAAAAGAAGGCATGGTTTCTCACAAGAAAATTCCGAGAAAGCCATGCCCCGAGCGGGATGGCTTCCCCGCTGGGTGAAATAGATGCGATGCCAGAAAACGAAAACTCAGTTTTTGACATGCGACGTGAATACTGCAGTAACTTACGGTCGGGATGCGACCTCAAGTTTTAGGCTAGTGGCCCTAGCTGGCATCAAGAGAGTCAACGACTCTCGCAATGAGGGAAGCATACCCCACCCTATTGCTGAGCGTCAACGAACCGCAATCTGACTCGGCCACCCTGTGCTTGGCGTCAGCACGCAGCCTCTGCTATTCAACCGCCGCGGCTCGAAGAAGTTCAGGTCGTCCTCGATACCTGTGGCAGTAGCACCATCGCCGTTCCGACCACAAGGATGAGAAGACTATACCCTCCTTTAGTTGGGTAATTTTCTCCTAAACTGAGTTATTCAAAAATTCCGCTTATTACTGTATTAAGCGCCTTTTATTTCTACTCAAGATAGGGGGTAGATAACTTATTGTAACCCCTCCACCGGGGTATTAAGTTCCCCTCAAAAAGTTCGATATTTCGATCTATTAACATTTGGCTTAAAGCCTATGGCTAGACCAAACCCTACTTCGGAGGGGTGCAGAGCGTTGAAGTAGCTGAAAGGCGGAACCCGAACACAAAGTACAGCATTCGTCGAATCCCGCAACGTGGTTACGACCCTATAGCGGTCGGAATCCCCCCCGGTTTGGGAAGCGATTCGATGTTTCTCCTTGAATGGCAGGCTGACAAAATCAGCCCATGATCGCAACTGAACTGTTCTTCATGGGCTTGATGGATGTCGCCTCAGATTCCCGGGAGGGATATCGATCGATCTTCCATTACTGGGAAAGCGAGAAGTACCGCGGCGTCGACGAGCGTGTTCGGCAAGAAGTGATCACCGCTCCGACGCTGCGCGAACTCAGGAAGATGCTCCGGCGCCTACCTGAAACTTGGCGAACTGACTGGAAGCAAGTGCGTGGGCGGGTGTTTAGGAATGCTCTCTTGTATGCCATCGAGAGTCATCCCGATCTGCAGAACGACTTGGCCGATCCGAAAGGCCTGATCGAGGCGTGCAGCAATTGGGGCATTCCGGATGCTTTCGTGACAACCGAGCTGAAAGCCGTTCGGCAAGAGATCGAAAGCCCCTTCAGATTGCTGGCGATAGGGTCAGTCGACGCGCCGCCCGAGCACGTTCAAGGGACGCTTGATCGGCTGATTGGAAAACGCAACGACTGCCAGTACGTGACCTTTGCAGGGCGACGGATGGATGTGGGACTACATCTGTGGGCTGCCCAGAAGATGTACCCCATTCATTACGTCAGAACGAAGTTGAACAGTGGAATCGATGGACATGTTGTACAGCAACTCATTGCCAAAAGCACTCACGTTGTCTTCTTCACTCGCGAAGGCACCGCTCCTCAGCCGGATTACGTCGAACGAGCTCGCCAACAAGGCTGCTCGATCCGACTCTCCCAGTACTCCCCGCCTAACCCTGGTCGATCCGCTGCCGCAACGGGTGCCCGCCCTGGACGCACAGCTTCAGCCTCTGCGCCCAGCACTGCCTCGCAGCGACGACCACTTCGAGTCGTTCAAAACCCGGGGGTTTAGCGTATTGCGCGAAAGCGACAGCGCTATCGGTCTGATCAAGCACGTCCGCTCGCGGGGCCGGATCGCGTACGCGATTGACCTGACCGTCAGCCTCGACGGCAGCGTGAAAACGATTGCCGCTGAGGGCGCCTACAGCTTGGCTCTCGAAGATGATATGCAGTTCATCTGCCGGACCTTCCCCAACGGGACGTCGGTTCGGGAGATCGAGGCATATTTCGCCCGCGAATACGACCCGCAAAAACACGCGCCGCTGGATTGATCCGCCTGGGCGGCAGAATCGCCCTCTCCCGTCGGTGCATTGAGGAGCAGCCGCTTGGCCAAACCGATGAGGGAACACCATGACTGCCGACCCTGACGTTCGAATAGGCTCACTTCGCGTAAAGCTTTCCGCACTGCGCGAGGCGCCTGCTCGCTACTCTCGCTATTTCGAAGAGGCCAAAGTCAATCCTGGCCACGGCTGGTGCCTGTGTGGCCCCGCCCCCCAACGATTGGTGATTCGGCGCAAGTCTCAGAGCGGCTCTGCTGCGGTCTTCTTCTTGGCCGGGTGGCCAGATGAGGGCGAGGCCCACGATCCCCAGATGTGCCCGTTCCACAAGGAACCGGAACACGAATCTGGCCAGACGTCTGAAAGCAAATCCTGCTTCGCGGAAGCGGCCGACGGCACATTCCGCATCACGCCCGCATACTCGGTGTCGCTGAAAATCAGCGCAGCTACCCGCACCCTCGATCCGATCGAACAGTCAGACAAACCCTCGAAGTCCACGCGTGGGGCCACTCTACTAGCGACGCTGCAGTACCTCTGGAACGAGGCAGGACTGCACCGATGGCGCGCCGGTTGGCAACGCGATTGGGGGCGTGTCCGCTATGAACTCGAAGCGACTGCGCAAAATGGGAAGATCGGGAAGCGCGCTCTCGCGGACTTGCTCTATGTGCCGCCACGCTACTCGCCGACGACGGCAAATAAGGCCAAGGAAGAGCTCGGCGCCCGCTTGGCCCCCCTTATCTCTTCCGCCAAATCCTTTCTGGAGGCACAGAAGCGAGTCTCGGCCGGCAAATCAGCCTCTGCGGAGCGTGAAACTCTCTTCATCATTGCCCCTCTTCGCTCGCTCGAACTGGGGCAGTACGACAGCTATATGCTCCACCTCCGGCATATTGGCCAACCTGTGTACTGCAAGTCGTCCCTCATGGAGCGCCTGAAGCATCGGTTCGGTCGATCGTTGGACACACTGTCCGTGGGCGAAGGTCACGTTGTTGGAATCTTCCACGTCGAAGGCACCCCGCGCGGCCACCTCCAGCTGATTGATGCGGGGTTCATGCGCGTCTCAAGTCGGTTCATTCCGGTGGAGTCCTCCTACGAAGAATTGGTCGCTGATGCGCTTGTTGCAGCTGACCGCGCTTTCACGAAGCCGATCCGCCTGGAGATGGGTGACGACACGCTTTCTGGCAAGGTGCTTCCCGACTTCATCCTCTATGACACGACAGCACCTCGGTGCTACATGGAGGTCTTCGGCGTCCGAGGGCGGGAAGACTACGATGCGCGCAAGCAGGAGAAACGCCAGGTCTACGATCGGGCCGGTGTGTTGCTATGGGACTGGGATCTCTCGGTGTCCCAAGCGATGCCACCGCTACCAATTCGGGTCGTCCGAAAAGGAGGTCTCACCTAGGCACAGACGGCCGCCCCACAGATGCGCGCGCGTAGAATGTCTGTCGACCACGCACTAACCGGTCAACCAACGCGCACGGATGGGCTCATGGGTGAAGCAAAGAGACGCAAGTTGCGGGCTGCCGAAGGCCAGCAGGGAGATGTATCGCTGGCAATCGATGGGAACTGGCCACTGAGCAATTCGGACCAGCAGCGGGAGCTCGAATCCTGGTTCACTCAGCGAGGGATTGACCCGTCAAAGCCTAGGCTACAGGACACTCCTGAATTTCTGCATGCCGAAGCACAGGATCCGGCAGCAATGAACCAAGTCGCGCGTCTCGTCGAAGCCAGAAGTTACTCCCCCGAGGAGTTGAAGCAGGCTGAGCACAAGATCCAGGTCGCATCACACGCAATAGCAGCGCGCGTCGCCCGTGATGGGCGCCACGGACTCTGCGTCGTCGCATCGGGAGTCTTATCTCGAATCCTCGATGAACTTGGCGTGTGGAACTACACCGCAAAGAGCAACCTGACCATTCACTTCCCGAGATCGGTATCGCTCGAGCCGCAATATTTTTATTCGTTCGATGAGGGCAACTTCACCGCTCCGCACGCTATTGTGGTGGCGCCTCCATTCGCAGTTGTCGATGTCACAGTGAAGTACCAACCGTACGACAAGGTTTCGATGGCCCAATTCTTACCGCATGTTGCGGCCACGAAAGAATTCCGACCGTACCGGGTGACTACCACCGAATTGGCCTCACCTGACGTCAGGGCGTATCTAAGACACATCGGTATGACAGTCGAGACCTTCTTGGCGCTCGAAAGGGCCGACATGCTGGAGCTTATGAAGCAGTTGCCATCTAGAGAGATTTCTCTCGATGGTGGACGCCTCGGTTACGGCATCGTAGGCGTTGGTGGGTACCAGGAACAACTACGAGAACTACTGTACGAGAACAACAGAATCGACGGGATGTTGCCAATCGAGATCTTTGAGCAGGACGTGCTCCCAAATATCTGAGTTCCAACCTCTAGTATGGAGCTGACAGAGGCGGCCACGGAAGGCTGCACAGCGTGCAGATCTGGGCCCCTACTTGCTGCTGGCCCAGTCTCGATACCTGCCATAAAGCTCATCTTTCACGCCGGCCACCTGCTCCTTTACTGAGCGGACGTCAGTTCTCGCAGCAGCCACAAGGCGAGCTGAATTGATGACTTGCCACGCCGCATAGTCGTGGAATGGGTTCAAGCCAATCAGATTTCCGTCAAGACCATTTGGCAAGGGTGGAAGAACCTTGAGTCGACAGTAGAGTGCACTTGCGCGCTGCAGATCCCATCCCGATTTGTAGAGGAGCAACGCGCTAAGTGCTAGTAGTGCGTGTCCTGTCGGCCCCCAGTCGCTGGGATGCTTGTGAACAATCGGTGGCGGCGGAGTCCCCGGTAGAAAGAGGAAGGTTGCGGCGAAACTGGCTAGCTTACAGGCCGCCTCGTACTTGTCTTGTAGACAAGTCGGGTCCAGCACGATCTCACCGGCATGCTGTGCCAACAAGCGTAACGGACGCTCGATCGATTGGTGTCGGTAGAACGCCCAGCGCTCACCGAGGTCGATCAGACGCGAGTTGCGACGAGCCCATTCAAGCTTTGCAGCCAATTCCCAGTCAAACCCTGGCAATGAGCCATGCTCTGGTTCAAACGGCAAGTTTCCCCGGCTCCACGGCCCGCGCGCCGCATGCATATCCACACACCACTCAAGCAGTTCAGCCGTGACATCAAGCGGTGCGGCATGAGCCACCTTCTCCTGCAGGAACCACAGCCGCATCTCGCGCATATCTGCCTGGCTGAAGAGCCCAGCAGTGATGCCTCGGCAAACTAGATCACGAATCGCGCGGGTGAGAGCTGACTTGTCGCTTGCGAAATTGGTCAGGTACTCCGCGCCTCGGACCTTATGCTCGTCGAAGTAGTCGCACAATGGGCTGTGCGGGTTCGAGCCATCAGCCGTTCGGAAGCGAAAATGTCCTTGCGCGATCGCCTTTCCAGTACTTTTCGAGCGTGCGCCTCTGACTAGGGTCGCACCTTGCGCGCCACAGCAGCTGCACTCAATGTCACTTGCCGCTTTCGCGCGAACCTCAGACGGCATCATGGCCAGTTCAGGATCATCTTTGGCTTGGTATGCATTGAGCGCGAGCCATTGCTCTAGATCGAGCTCTCGCCGCGCCTCCCTTGAATACGCGGTGATGGGCATGGTCTCTCCTGGTCATTGATGGGCAGTGTGTCGTCCGACGCCCCGTGGCCAGGGATTCCTAGCTAGGCGGGCCTCAGGTGCAATTTTCCCACGAACAGCTACACGTTGAGTCAGCCGGCCCTCTCGTGTCCACCGGACGACAGCAAAGTGCTGCCCGGCTAGTCGCCCCGATGCTCCCCTCCCTGTTACAGCAGACGGTATGTACGGCTCTGGCTGACTCGAACATGGAACGCGGACCACCCTGTTTCAGCGAGGAGGGTCAGCAGATCAGCCTCAGTGCCATCGAAATACACGCTGACGGTCCCCGACACCACGCGATTGAGTTGCACGCCGGGCAGTGTCCTCAACTGATCTATTAGGTCGTCCGGAACAGAAGTCTGAAGACTGGAACACAACACGCAGAACTTTTTCATCGTCATCTCCTGCAGGCACCATGCCCACACTGAGAAATGGCAACGACTTCGAAAAACCGGCAACGCTGTAACACAATATCTTTCGCCAGCATGCGACGCCCGCGCTTGCCGGTAACCCACAAAAAAAAAGCCCCAGCTCCCCCTTGGGGGGAAGCTGGGGCTTGTAGCCAATTTAGACTCGATTGGACTACGCCGCTTTCGGCATTGGCGAGTACCCCATCCGTGACCAGACTTCTTCGTCAACCGGAATCGGAGCAACGCGCCCCGACTGCAAGTTGACAAAGTTGCCGTGGAAGGACAACTTGCCATAGCGAAACATCTGCCAAAGGAGCTCTGAGGCCCAACCTGCAATCATCCGGTTGATGAACAGGTTCTGCCTTTCAAGCGCCTCGGCCATCGAGCACGACGGCTGATCGTCTTCAGGAATGGTTGTATCGGCGATCTCGGGGAACAGATCAACTGCGTGAGGCAGTCGCTCCTGACGGCCGTGGCCATTCCCGAACTCTCCTACAACCACCTGACCGGTAGCTGCATTGTTACCGAGGTCCATGTAGTACCCCTGCTTGAACGTCTTAGCGATCAAGTTCCGCGCTCGCCGAGAGTCCACACAGGAAATCACCATGTCGGTCTTGTAGACATCGACGTTGTAGCCGTCGAACATTTCCGGCACCGACCGCCACTGAGTACCAAACCCCATGTTGATTCGCTGAATCAGAACGTCGGTCTTGAACTGCCCGACGTCACAGGGGTAGAACCCCTGTCTGCCGATATTCGACGGCGACACCGTGTCGCCATCGATCGCAGTGACTTCGAGCCCCGGATGTCCGAGTTCCACAATTGCATAGTTCAACGTGGCCAGCGCAGCGAGAATCGCACTACCATTCCCGCCGGCGCCAATCACAGCAAGCCGAACCTTTCTCGATAGGAACTCAGAACGCACCATGTGATCACGCTGCATGACGCACCTCCTCGAGAGAAAACTGTTCACTCACGGGGATGGTTATGCCGATGGCACACAGGCGCGCTGCAACGTCGAACTCGGAAAGGTCTGGCCGGTGGCAAAAACCATACACCACCGAGAACTTCACCTCTCCTCGATCGTCCTTGTCATCCGTCGAACTGAAGTACGCCGGCGCACTACCGTGGCTGTGAAGATCCACGATCAGGTGCTCACCAGGTGCAAGCTCCGGGCGGTCTACAACAACCTCCACCGATGAAGCCCGCCGCTCGACCAACGGGAGATACCGAAACTGTCGGGTGTGCTCACTCCACGTGATCCACCCGGCTGTCTCAATGTCTCCTGCCTTTCTTGCTTGCTCCCCAAACTGCCAAAGCAGACTGCGAGGCACCGGACCACACAGCAAATCGAAAGCCTCCGACACTTCCCCGTAGGGAAGCGCCAAACCGCCCTCGTTCTTCAAGGCCAGCTTGCGCATGTACAGCCAAGGGCGCCGAACTTCAAGCGCCAGGCCGTTACTGCCCACCAGGAAGCGGTGTCCAACGCTTTCGAGCCGCTCAAGCGGTGCGAACTTTGGTGCGGGCAATGTCGGAAACTGCGACTGGAGGTACGTGTCACGGAAATCCATCACTCGTCCCCTCCAATCAGCTTCTCAAACATCTCCCCCAGCGTTGCACCGGCCGGCTTCAGGATTGAAGACGGGAAGGCTTGATGCTTACCTCGCATCAGTTCCTTCCAGAGGCTAAACGGGTTGGCCCCCTTCTTCAGGAGTTGGTCCTGCGGCACGTTCGGATGCGTGAACCACGTCCCGAAAAACGCGTCTTCCCACTGCTCGACCGGAGCCTCGACCCGCTGTTTAGGCAGATCGATGTTCCCGACGCAGATACGCCCCGCCTCCCAAACGTTGAAGAACGGACTGCGCAGCAGCCGTGTCTTCTCCGTTGGCCTACGCTTCCCCGCATAAGCGAAGACGTACCAGCCCTCACTTCTGACCATGAAAACGAGGCCAGGTAGCGGGCAGCTCGCTGCCTTCTCGCCACCAAAGCTCGTGTGCCGAAAAGCCACGTGCCGAATTCCCGGCGGGGTGTACCAGACCAGATAGTCCGGCCCCTTACCGAGGACACGCGGATGAATCAGCGAGCGCGAGCTCGAACGATCGGCCAGATGGTCGAGCGCGTGGACAAGGGCGGCCTTGCTGGCCGGTTGGCCTGGCGCAATAACTGCATCGTCACCAACGATCCGTACAGGATTGATCGTGACAAGGCCGTCCCGGCCGCCCTCGGTCCTGCCCGAGTACAAAAGAATGGCGTGCTCCAAACGAAGCGATCCGCCAACACCCCCAACTTGGGTACAGATCATGTCAATCACCATAAACAACGGGATCCGTCATCGACTGCAGCAGGCGATCAGTCGCGCGCAGCAGTTTCAGATTCGTATCCCAACGTTTCAAAGTCCCCCGAAGTTGCTCGGGGGTCGAACAGGCCAGCACTTCCGACCCGAGACCATACGTCCAACCTTCGGCGCCCCCTCGGAGCATGTTGGTGTAGTCGTCCCAGACGCGATAGATGCCGTCCTGTTTCCCGTTGTATTGCGCCTCTGCCTGATCCCAGGCCAGCGAGAACACGGGGAACATAGACGTCATGTCACTTCCAGCCATGCTCGGCCAGATTGCAGTCTTCGGCCGACATGCCTGGACCAAAGCGACAAGGTTAGAGAGCAGCGGCGACACTTGCTGCCGCTTTGCCACGTCCAAGACGAAGCGCTGCATCTCCTTGATATCGGGCAGGTTCAGAAGATTCGCCCTCGGACAATCCTTGCGGAATGCCCGTGGCGTGTAACTGAAGAACGCGTTTGAACCATCCTCGTTCTCCTGTTCGTCTTCCTCTTCGTCCGAGTCATCGTCCGAGTAACACTCATCCCATCCATACGTGCACGGGCCCGTATCCGACAAAACGTGCCTGTAATCGAACGTCCAGCCGATCCTGTTGCCTGCGGCTGAAAGAATCGTGATCGCTGCAAGCCCAAGGCCATCAGCAATCGCGTTCATCTCTTCAAACCCACGTCGCAGACTGCGAAAGTTGGGATTGCACCGGCCAGTCTCCACGAAAATGGCGAGGTCTTCCGATTCATCCTCCATAGGCTCTGCGATCGCACCACTGTCAAAGAGATCACTGACAGTGGTAAAGACCAGATCGAGTTGGATGACTTCAACCCCTGCGGTACGCGCTGCGAACCATCGGGACATGGCCTTTTCGAACACCTTCCCCGGCGAGTACCAGCTACGCAGGTCAGATGGTTGAATCAGCTTGCAAGCATTCAGCGATTTGACCGCCTCCAGCCACTGCGGCTCTTTGTGCCCCCCAAACTCGACTGGGATACCGCTATCAAGCCGCGGTAGTCTCAACCAAGAATGGGAAGATCCAGGGAGCCTGGACGGAATCGGCCGGCGGGCTGATCCCGCGTGGACTGGGCGATCATCGCCATCAAAATGCACGCGCATTGGGATACCTCCTCAGGTGGTACGGGCACAGGTGCGGCAGACCCCGAAGGTCCTGCCACACCCGTCACCTTTTCCACCGATGAGCCTTCGGCCAGGACGAGCCAGGCGTCAAACGTCATCGGCTTCATGGTTCAGCCCTTTTGCCCCACCTTGCGGCGGACGTTGTACACAACGGTGCCATCCTGCCGCACCTCCCCTTGCTCAATTTCCGCTGTTGCAATGTCCGGATGCGCCATGGAAAGCACATCACGAACCTGCTCGACGGAGAGCGAGGGACCCGGGTCGGCGAACTGCGTGCCGTGGTACATGAAGACGCGCTTGAGCGTTTGCACTACGAGTGCCATGGTCGATCCTCCTTAGCCCACCAACGGCGTACCGCCGAACAGTCCGCCGGTAGCGTTGGACTGGTCGCTAGCCGCGTCAGCGGACTGGACACCTGTGGCAGATGTGCCAGCCGACTCTTCAGCATCCGTGTCGTCATCTTCACCCCCCATCAACTCACTGGCGGAGACGACGCCCGAGGTGGCTGCAGACGCCGGTTTGGTGGCGCCCTTTGCCTTACTGGCAGCCTTTTCCGTCGCTGCATTCAGCACAGCTTTGGATTGGGCGAGCTGGTCGACGAGCGATTGACGTTGCCCCGTGAACTCCGTGAGACAGCGAACAAACTCGAGGTCGAGCTCCTCCGGCGTACCGGTCAGCACCAACGGCGTCAGCAGCCCGCTTTCGCTGGCGTCCTTCTGATCCGACTTCGGCATTGCAGCCACCGTCAGTTTTCCGGATTTGTCAGCGACGATCGTGAACATCAACGTGCCACCCGATTGCTGGGCGAGCGCGTGCAGCTGTTTGAACAGCGTGGACATAGAAACTCCTTAGGAAGCATGTGCGAATTCCGCCTCCAGGTAGAGGGGAAACCCGCGAACGGAAATAGAAAATGCTGACCACCAGAACGGTGGCCAGCGACAGGAAACAACGGCTGCTTACTTCAGCAGCATGACGGCAGGAACCTTGCCGTGGAAATCGAAATCCGACGTCGCCAGCAGCCCCTTGATCATCTCGTCGCGCTTGCCAGAGATGATCTTGGAGAACTGCTTGTCGAGGTGCTGCTTCAGGCCGATCTCTTGGCACACAGCTTCGATCTCGGCCTTCGTCATCACGTCGAACAGACCGGAGCAGACCTTCCAGTGACTGGCAAAGTCCACTTCCAGGAACGACGCGAGCGCTTTGACCTCAGACATCTGGATCTTGTCGACAACCGACCACGCGATCATGTCCAGCAGGCGGCTGCGTGGCGTCTCATCAAGGCCGTGGACGACGTTCAGGCTGTCTTTCAACTGAACACCGGAGCCAACCTTGCCCCCGCTCGCCTTGCGGACTTGCTCGGCGAGCGAATGGTCGTCGATGTGACGCAGCAACCCTTGTGCGGCAAGAGTGATGATCAGCACGTCGGTTTTGGCCGAACTGCGCAGGATCACGGTGCGCACCACTTCCCGCCAGGTCTTCTCGCGATAGTCCTTCACGCGAGGCGACTCTGCCGAGATGGTTGGCTTGGCACCCGTCTTGCCTTTCTGGGTAGATCCGCTGGCCGCACCCGTCTTACCGGATGTCGTTGCAGAACCCTTGCCCGATCCAGTCGAAGGCGGAGTGAGGGTGGCGAGATAAGCGGTGTTCTTTTCCTTGTTGCACGCAACATCCATGCAATAGTTCCGGAACGCTTGGCCAACCTTGCCGGGCACCGCGGAGATGAGCGCACCAAAGTTCGCACACCCCTTGCAGGCCTCCGCCTGTTCAGCACCAACACCCGTGTCGCCGTCCGCCTTGAGGGCGATCACCGTGTGGTTGTCGCCGGGCCGGACCACCTGGATGCGTTGATACTGGCCTTCCAGGCTTTTCTTCACGGATTCGATCAGCGCTTCGTTCTTCTCGTCGAAGCACGATTTCTTCGTGCAGCGACCATCGTCGATGGCCTCTGCAAAAAGAGCACGCTGATTGGACGAATTGTGATGGCAGGAAAGGCACTCGCTTTTGTCAAAGCGGGCGTTGTCGAGCCGCAAAGCCTGCGAGGCCAGTTCATTCTTCAGATCGTGGACCGAGATCTTCTTCTCGATGATGAGCGGAAGGATCTGAGTTTGCACGTTCTTCGGAACGGCTGCGAGCAGCTCGGCATGACCGAGCGAGATCTTGCGCTCGTTCAGCGCTTCCTGAACTGTGGGAGTGCAGTTCTGCAGTGCAAGGCGGCTTTCCAGCTTTGGCATTGACCAACCCAGCCGCTTTGCCACCTCATTGCGATCACCACCGTAGAGGCCCATTGCCGTAACTGCAGCACCCGATTCCTCGGTTGCCGACATGCCTTCGCGCTGGATGTTCTCAGCGGCGGCAGCGGCAGCGGCTTCGGCATCGGTCATCTCCCGAGAGTAGACAGGGATGACACCGTCCGGGCCGTAGGCTTCAAGCGCACCACGCAGACGGCGTTCTCCGGCGATCAGTTCGAATCGCCCATCCTTCGGGCGAACAAGGAGGGGTTGCAGAATGCCCTGTGCCCGGATGGAAATGACCAGCTCTGCCATCGCTTTCGGCTCGAAATACTGTCGCGGGTTGTAGACCACGAGTATGTCGCCGATGCGGGCATAGATCAGATTCCCATTATCGGGAGCAAGCTCCCATTTGGCCTCTTGTGCCTTGTCTTCGGGCACCAGGACGCCAGCGGCCGGCAGAGCGGACGTGGGAACGACAGCGGTCTCGGTAGAGAGTTGCATGGATTCTCCTGTAGTGCAGAGGCAGAATCCATGCCCCAAGTGGGATCATGAATCCCACCGGGGTTAAGAGTGACGACAATTCGTCGATTGGCTAGTTGCGCCCAGCTGCGCATTCTGACGAGAACACTGCTGCTTCCCGTCAAGAAATTAGGACGATTTTAGGGCAAAAAACTCGGTTACGGCAACAGATTGGGGAAAAGCCTGGCGCTGTCGCCCAACACCAGCACGACCACCCCAGCGACGGCCAGATATGGCCCGAAAGGGGTCTCTCGATGTCCATCCGACCTGGCCAGCATACGAATGCCAGTCACAACAGAGAAAAGCAACAATGCCCCAGACAAGACTGTCACGAGTGTTTGCGAACCGCCCCACGCCCCAATGGCGGCAAACATCTTAAAGTCGCCCTTGTACATCCCGGACTGCCCAGCAGCAAGCTGGAAGAGGAAGTTCAAGCCCCCGAGCGCGCAGTAGCCGGTCACTGCGCCGATCACGGCGGACTGCAAAGGCGCAAAAGTTCCCGCACAGTTGATGAGTAAGCCGCCCCACAGCAGCGGGAACACGATGACGTCGGGAATGATTTGATGCTCGGCATCGACCAGCGCGGCAGTCGTGAGCATTGAGGCATACAGGACAAACAATCCGACACTTGTCGGCGAGTCCCAGCGCAATGCGCCAAGGAGGCCCGCCCCAGCGAGGAACGCGCAACAGGCGATCACGGTTGCCGGTGACACCCGCGTGCTGCCCGGCTTCATGCGGGAAAGTGTTGCCAGAAACGTACCCAGGCCTTCCCCAACACGTTCTTCGTCGACGCTCCATTGCGCTTCGAGGAATCGAGGAAGCCAACCCGCCAGAACGATGCTGCAGCCGCCTGCTACCAGACCAAACAGCACGGCCCCCACTACGACTGCATGTTCCATCGGAAACCCTTGCCCTCTCTATCAACACTCGGCGAGCACAAACCCTTCCGGCATGCTCTCAAAGAAGTCAGTGACTTCCGCATCTTCAGCTTCGATGTGGCATCGGTACATGCCGGCATCGTCCTGAAGGGTGATTTGCCCGCGCCTGCAGCGCAAACGGCTGGCCATCTCGCCCTGCCGAATGCGCAGCGCATAGCTTTCGCGACCGCCCTTCTCGATCACTCGCAGCGCCAGCTCGCCCTCGACAGATTCCGCCATGAGGATTTTGTCATCTGCCAGCAGTAGGTGACCGGGCATTGTGGGTCGGATTGGCGTCGAACCGACCTTGAATCGCTTCTGGATCTGCATCTAGCTCCCTTGGTTTTGGAACAGCTTACGCCGCCGACACCAAGATACCAGTCCTACTGGTGCCCCCAGGCCAGACGCCCACGCAGTCCCGACCACCAGCGGCCGATCCGCCGTGAAAGGTCATTGGCGGCGATGATGGCAACTGTGGCGATGGTCAACAAGCCAGTGAAAAGAAACAGGCCACTTGTCAGGGCATTGGGTACGAGTTGCAAAGCAGCAAGGGCGAATGCAAGTGTCGCCAGGCATGCCCAAACCATCAGCGTGAATAGCCCGTCGCGCTGCGTCTCGAGTATGTCTTCCAACACAACCCGGTCAAGAGCAGCGATGCGTCCAGCAGGCTGCTCCGGAAACGCCTTCCTGACTTCGCGCGCCAGAAAGTCTGCGCTTGGGTTAGCGCCTTCCTCCCACGAGAGGCGCGCTTTGATGGCCTCGACGGCGGCGCGGGCGTCTGCAATCGCATTCGCCCGGCGCTCTTCCCGAACGTACTTTGGCCAGTCTTCGCGGACCGTCGCCTCAATCACGTCCGGGATATCCCCTTCCCAGTAGAACTCGTAGAAGAGTTGCAGGAGCGCGAGGAATGGCGCGCCATGGTAGCCACGGTAGCCTCCATAGCTCAGGCATGCCCAATGCGCGAGTTCATGCAGGAAAAACTCGTCGGTCGGCTGCTCCTTGAAAGCGGCCACCCGGAATCGGTCGCGGCTGCGCCAGTCGCCAAGCACGATCTTGCTCAAGAGGGAAACTTTCTTGGCCAAGCGCAGTTCCGGCGCCCTCTTGATACCGAGTTCGAGGCAAATGGCCTCGTAGCGCTCGCGCGCCGCGGCAAAGTTGTCTGGCTCGACGGCACCGGACGCTACGGCGCCCCACTCAACAAGTCGTCCGAATAGCATGTCAGCTCCTCGCAGGCTTGTAAGAGGAAATGAAAACGTTCATCAGTGCGAAACCTTCGGCGTCGCAATCCAGGTACACCTGGCCTCCACTGATGCTGCGAACGGTGACCTCACCGCCCAACTCCGGATCTGTGCACTCGTATGTACGATCCACGACTACGTCTGCTGCCTTCATAACCATTTGATCCCGTCCACCACCGATTGAACTCCAAGAACCGCCCCGCTAAGCGTTGATCTTGTGCCCGATTACTGGTTAGCGACCGCCGGCCGACGCACCGCTACCCTGTTGGGTTGATAGCGTGCGGAGTTCCTCAGCGACGCTCTCGCACGATTTCGGCGTAATGCGCCGCCCTTTGGCGACAATTTCCGCGTACTCGGCAGAGAAACGGATGTCGTCAGAAACGTTACCGCTAACGGTAAGGCTGAACGCCGAATCACCGATGGGGGTGTACGTAATTGGCATGTTCATGACCGTGGCCACCTTGCGGCTCACAAGCTGCGGCGACATCTCGACTGCAGCCAGTGTCTTCCCCGCTTTAGCGTTGATCTGGCAGGTGGCCATATACGCTGAATAGAACTGCTGGCGCAGGAGGTTGCTCGCTTGCGCAGGGAGAGTCGACTTCGAGCCGATCTTTACTTCCGGTTGAGCTGCATCTCCGCCGGGGCTGGCCGTCATTGAAGACGAGTCACTCTTGATGTCAACGGGCACCCCAGACGGGAACTCGACGTCTGGATGGGTACCGATGTATGTAGTCCAGACCACCAGAAGCGTCACCGCAACCATGAACAGGCGCAACGGGAGATTCACGTCGAATGAACGGCCGAACAGGGTCATCCTTGTCGGGTCCGAAGCTGGGAGATCGTCTTCCAGGTTCATCATGTTGGTTTGCGAGCCGCGAAGATTCAGGGTGAGGTCAGATTTGTGGGCGCTGCCTCCGCTCGTGCGCAGGCAAGCCAACCCAATCTGGGATCGTTCGATTATCTGGTCGAACTCGTCCGCAAACCACTCATAAAGAGCCCGCATCCCGACCCCCTTTCGGCCCCCAACCGGCGATTTCCGCTCCTCGCGCCGCACCCAAAACTCGGTTTCCTTTCAGGAAATTTGGTATACTTGGCCCCGATCTTCGATCCGGTAGCTGGACCGTACCTAGCCCGTATCACCTCTAGGCGCACCTCGCGCCGCATTCCCTTCGGGGGGACATCGTGCTCCCCTCCAGGGGCAAGGTGTCTCCCATCAATCAGGAGACATCAATGAACCATTTCATCTACTGCATGGAGCAGTACTGGGCGTCCTACAAGGAACTCATGCTGCAGCAGGCTCGCGAGCGTCTGGAGCTGAACCATTCCTACAAAGTAGAACTGGCAATGGGTGGCGAAGCTGCTCCGGTGGCCCCCTCCAGCGAGAGCGCTGCCCGTATGGCACAAGATGCAATCGAGACCGCCGCTGGGTGGTTGATCCAAGAGTTGCTCGCGCACGCAGTCAGCGTGTTTTCCCCGAACCCTGTAACACCTCTCGACCTGGACTTCCAGGAGGTGGTCGATCGACTTGGGTATCAGGTTAGGTCAGTTTCTTTTCAACCAGCCGACCTGTGGCGTGCACTCGAGGCGAAGTACGGGAATGGCATTGGTCACTCGCTTGCTTACCAGAGGCGCGCTGAATCAATCGGGAAGTACTTTTCCCTCTCTGAGGGCACCGAAGTACCCACTAAGAACGGCTGCATGCACCTGACTCGCAGCATTCACTACGTGGAAAAGTCCTACAGCCCGCCGCGGCTGGGTCATTCCGAGAGTGAAACCCTCAGTCTGCAAGTACTCCCAGCGCTAGCCAGCTTTGCAACGTGGGCTGGCATGCCAGGATTAGCCGGGGACATCGCAGGTTTGGTACCGCATTTCAGCCACCCCACTGGCGTCAAGTCCCGTGAGGCGTTTAACCTCGGCTCTGTGCATGAAGGACGAATCAAGCTTGTGACATACCAAACGTCATTCGAGTGGACGTTCGAGCCTGCTGTTGCAGAACCGCTTGCCATCTTTCTGGGCGAGTTCTATTTCGCGCCGCTGCAAGCGGCAGCTTGAGTCTAGGTAGGCTGCACTACCAGACACTGCTAGGTGCTTCGCACCGTAACCCTAGAGGGACACATGCGCCCTCGGGGGACGTGTGTTTCTCCAGAACTGTTGGAGGAAAACATGGAAATTCGTGAAGTTGTCGATGGCACCCAGAAGTACTGGGAAGAAGTCGTTCAGGCAATCCGAGCGCACGCTAGCGAAATCAATCGCCTGCGTCGCATTGAGAGCGACCTGTTCGGAAACGAACGCTACGGGAATGCGTTGTCTGCTTATGAAGACTATGAACAACGTGCTCATCTGTGGCAGGCAGCGTCCGTACTGATGTCCAAGCTTGTCCGCGTTGCGATCAAGGAGTTCTCTCCGAGCTCATCGTCTCCGATTGAAATTGACTGGAACGATATCGCAAAGGCGGTAGGCTTTGCGAATGAACGTCGCCCCGAATTCAACGCCCACGTCTTCTGGAAGGAGTTGGAGAATCGCTACGGAGGCAGCAAGGGTGCGACAAACGCGTATCAGCAGGCCGCTGGCATGTTGATCAACGAGTTCCGCATCAAACCCGAGGCGGGAATCCAGCGTCGCAGAGACGGCATCGTTCTAAACCTTGGCATTCGTGCGGAGCATTTGAAGTACTCCAACCGCTACCGCATTGATGGCGATGACGAACGACAAATTGGTCGTACGGCAGCAGCCTTAAAATCATTCGCATCGTGGGCGGGGTTGCCCATGCTCGAACAAGGTATGACGGCGTTCGTCAAAGTCTGGGTCGGCCGCGATCAGGTTAATTCCCGCGAGTCATTCGTCTACGGCGATGGGGGAACTGGCCAGATCAAGATCACGACGTACTACAACCGCTTTGAGTTCGTGTTCGACGCCAGAACTTCCGAGAAGCTGCAGTTGTTTCTCGGCGAGTACGGTTTCACACCGGTAGCGGAGGCAGCATGAGCTGGGCCAATGGCTTGCTGGGGATCCGATCAAAAGGATCTACAACGGCTAAGGCTGGTTCGCTTGCCGGGCTTCATGAAGCCCGGCAGGTCCACCAAAGCCAGTTCTTCACCACGGTGGCGCTGTCGCAGTTCTGTTGGCGCCTTGTGGAACCGATGATGAATCGGATCGCGGAGGAAGAAGGCATCGCTGAGGGAAAGGCGCGGAAGTTGAGCGTGCTGGATAACAGCGTGGGCAGCGGTCGGTTGCTGCACTGGGCTAACCCTGAAATCCACTCCCTGTATGGGGTGGACGTCGACGAGGGGTGCATTGCCGCGCTTGGTGAAGCGGCAAGGGAGGCAGGGTTCACGTATGAGTTCATCCATACGGGAATGGAGTCGATTCGGCCGAAGGATTTTGACTTCTGTCTGATCAACCCGCCCTTCTCCATCAACCTCCAGAGCCCATTCCTGGCGCCCTACCCGTGCACATCGTACGGGGCCTTTGGTCCCAGCACGAGCGCGCGGAGCGACGAATATGCGCTTTACCAAGCGCTGAACGCAGCGAAGTGGGTGGTGGCGATACTGCCGTCGACTCTCGCCGACGAGGTTTATCTGAAGTCGGTAGATGCGCATTTCCAGCATCCGTTCCGAAGGCTGCGGGCGATGTACGACATGCCAGTGGATGTTTTCCGGGAGGAAAACGCCACGGTGCGCGTAACGGTGGCACTGTTCGACCTTGCATTTCAAGCCGAGGCAGCACCGCGGCAACGCGTGACCGACCTTTGCGCTGAAGTGGAAGTCCCGACCTTGACGGGAGGCATGCGCCGCGAGCCGCGTCTGAAGCATTTGGAATCGGACAAGTCGGGGCCCGCCATCACCACACCGGTATCAGGCGATCCCGCTGTTCGGGTGTGCCATGACGGACGGTGGATCAAGCTCAAGTTCCAGTGTGGTTTGACAGAGGCAATGGTGCTCAACGCAATCTACCGCGACCGCATCGCTGCCCATCGCCCACATGACGAACACCGGTACCCGCGCGACGTGAAGTACGTTGGGCAAGGTGCCCTTGACCTGCAGATCCATCTGGCGCAGCCAGACCCGATGAGGAGCTTTTGGGACTTCATCGCGGTCATCGGCCGTGCCGGCGGAACTCCGGTTGTCGAAGCTGGGCTACTCCGCTACCTGCGGAGCCAGACAAAGGCTACGGCAAGGCAGAAGACGCCATTCCGGCACACCGTTTTGATGCCCGGCACGGGGTCCGGAACAGAGGGGTCGATGCAGGGGACCGCCAAGAAGGATCATCTGGTAGATCCGACGAAATGGGGGTCTGCTGTGATCAAAGCAGGCACCACAGTCAGCTTCGTGGAGATCGAACACGGCCGGCATCGTTTCGAGCACCTAGGGAAGCAATACGTCCTGCCGTACGAGGACATCCTGGCGCGCTTCGATCTGATCCAAAAGGAGGCGGAGTCTGAATGGAAAGTGGTCTACCCAGGCCTCGCCGTTCAGAATCCGAAGCTTGCAGAAATCTGGCGGGCTCGGATTCGCTCCCTTGGGATCGATGCTTGGCTGAATCGCGGATACCAAATCGACGATCTCGTGGAATTGGCGATCAAGCGCGGTGGTGTTGTGGCCTGGGCTATGGCTCTAGGCAAAGCGCGAGCGGCGCTGGCAATTGCCCTGCTTCTTGGGGGCAAGCATTCGCTGGTGGTACTCAAAGCGGCCCTTGTCGACGAGATGCTGATCGAGATCCGCAAGATTAGTCTTGATGGCGAACTCTGGCAGGTGATCGAGACACCCACGCAACTGCAGTCGCTGCGTCGGATCAACATCATTTCGGTGGATCGCCTTAAAGCTCCAGTCGCACCAGAGCATCCACGCATGACATACGCCAAGAAGTTGCGCCGGCGCGTCGGCACGATCATTCCCGATGAGGCTCACTTCCTTGGGAACATCGATACCGATCAGACCAGCGCTGTTTGGCAGGTGTCGGCCAAACGCCGATTCCCGCTCACCGGTACGCCGGCGGGCAACTATCCGCGTGACTGCCACGGTCTATTGGCATTCGCCGGGGGAGATGGCACGGCGTCACAGCCGTACGGGTACCGCCGCTACTACCTTGACCCCAGTCTGCGCCACTCCATGGCACTGGCTGAACGAGGCATCGATCGGGTGCTGAACACGTTCTGTGAATTTGTGTGGGTCACTCGTGAGTTCGAAGATGAACTCAAGGGAGCCAAGCGAGAAGTGCCACGAATCGCCAACCTTGCTGAATACCGCAGGATGCTGGCACCGTGGATCAAACGTCGCGTGGTGAAGGAACCGGACGTCGCTTCGTGCGTGTCCATTCCGGATCCGACACATGAGACGCACCTGATCGAATTCGATACGGACCATCTGCTGCACTACCTGGTCGTGTCGGAGGACTTCTCGAAGTGGTACCTGGAGGGGCTCGATGAAGGGAAGCGAAACAACCTCGTTACCATACTGGCTCGCATCAAGGCTGTGGAGATTGCCAACAATTTTCCGCAGCATCCGAAGGCGACCAAGGGTTATGCACCACTGACGAGTAAGCAACGCTTCTGCATCGACAAGCTCGAGGAGCTCGTGGATCTGCGCAGGCGACCGATCATGTTCACCGGCTACCCGGGGAATGCTGAGCTGGTTGCCCGTCATCTGGCCAAGCGCCACATCGATTCAGTGGTGATCCACGGCGGGAAGACGATCAAACGTCGAAACGCTGAGTTCGAGGCGCGATTCCGGAAAGGAACGGTTCCAGTTGCGCTTGTGACGTACGGCAGCATTGGGGAAGGTACCAACATCCCGCAATGCAGCGACGTGCTTCTGGCTGACAAGAGCTGGTCCGCACGCAAGGAAAGTCAGGCGATTGCCCGGGCGCTGCGCGATGAGAACGAGTGGGACGAAGTGAAGGTACATCACGCCCTCACCGAACACTCAATCGATTCGTATATGCAGCAAGTAGTGTCCTATAAGGCCGACAGCTTCAACGCCGGCTTCGACTGGGGCACACCGACCACGTTCAATCAGGAATTCCTGCACATGGACGTGATCTTCCGGCGATTCTGCAGTGACCTATCCAAGCTGGCAGGCGTTCACGCCCATGACCTGCGCAAGTATCTCGAAAAGGAGGTGTCGCATGCTAAGCAGCGCATCGCAGCTTAAACCGATTCTTCCCACTGTCTCAATCGGGAGTGAATCAGTTGTGATCCGGAGACCCGGTCAGTCCCAGCCTGTCGTCGCCAATATTCTCGGCACGTTCAAGGACGGGAACGACCAGGTGACTCGGGTTGTGCTCGATCGGCTGGTCCACCGGCTGGCCGAGAGTGAGTATGAAGGTTGGCGGTGCTCCGGTGCAGTGGTAACAGAGCTGCACCGACAGCAGGAAGCCAACGAAGAGTAACAACAGCAGTGCAACGCCCCGGGCAATCCCTGGGGCGTTTTTTTTGGGCGCGGCTCCCTGACAGAGTTACCTCTTGACCAAACAGCAGCAGGACTTCCGTTCCGATACAAGCGAACGTCGCCAGATTATTTTGTCGACGTAGACCATCGAGACTCGTAGAATATTTCGTGCGGCCCGCCGAGAGGCCGGTGACACCGGACGAGTCCCAGACTCGATGTTCACAACGCTGGGGGTTCCAGCGTCTCGTGCAGTTCAACCAGTAGCACAGTCGCCCTTGCGGATAACTCGCAGCGCACTTGCCACCCAAATCGGCACCCCGGCAATCCGGAACCGGCCGCTCGACTTGTGGTGTGCAGGCATGCTGCTTTTTGTCGGCAGGAAAAGATATGCCTACTGCGTCGCCTGAACAACAGGGACTGCCCTTTCGTCCTTCCTCGTTCGAAGATTTCTCCGCATATGTCCGCACGCTTCGACTGGTGTTCAACGCACCGTTGCAGCACTGCCAGACATTGCTCGCGCAGATATATGGATACTCTGGACTCCATGAACTCAAAGCGCTCCTGAAAACCCCGGAGTTGCTGGCCCATTTGATGAAGACCTGAATTTTGCGGCCGGCGGTGAAGAAGCATATTTCCGAAGGCGTGCGCGAGCAGCGGAGCTCTTGGGTAGTGCTGCAAGATTTCCACTCAAACTGCCTCTTGAGATCGACAACCGCGAAGAGTTGGTGCTGCAGCTAGGCCTCTTCCAAAGACCCGCCCACCACAAGAGAACCGCCAAGCAAGTTGCTGAAGCGGTTGCGCTGACCATGATTGATGGGTGGGCATTTCCCAGCGCACTAAAGTTTGTCACATGCTTCACTCCTTTTCCAAAGCTCGATCTGTCGAAGTTGAGTGACTTCAAATTCAATAGCAAGCTCTTCTCCCCTCTCGCACAGATGGAGAGTGCGCGGGCATACCGAGAACCCTATCTCTACTTGCGAGACCTCAAACAGAACTTCGACATCGAAGCGTTAGACGAGGCCGGGTGGCCCGGTTTTTTTCCACTGGACGATGTTTCCCCTGGAACACGACTCGCAGATTGGAAGCGCTATTACAGTTGGTCGGAGCACTTTTGGGAAGATATTCCCCATGATTGCTTCGACGAATCCAACGACACTGAGAGCGAGATTACTTCCGGTGATGCAGGCGATGCAAACGAAGACGAAACCGACGCAATCGAAGTGGAGAACTTCGTCAACAATCCTGACCCGGAGGTGGCGGGACGAAACCGCTACCTTAAACAGCTCCCCTATATCACAGAGCTGGCGAGTAACTTCGATGCAATCGCTCGCACTTCGTTTGCAAAGGAAATCATCTCGCGCCAACAGCGACGTCTTGTCCTCGCAGACACGTTCTATCTACCTGAAGACCTGGACATTGCCGAGAGAGGCCGAGCGGTACTTTGTAGTATTCACCTGGGCGAATCCGACAACGTCGACAAATTCGACGATCTTGTTTTTTGGGACTACCACGCGACATTGTGCATTGAGTGCAGTGCTGGCCAATGGTCCCCAATTGCGGTGTTGAATGGAGTGCTAATCGAGCCGTATCGAAGCCTTTATCAGGTCAGCGAGAACAACTTTCAGTTCGCAATGGACGCTCACTCGGCCATGCTCAACGATGTCTGGAAAGTTCTCACATTTGAGTTCTTTGCGAAATCTCGTTACCGGAATTTGTCGGGCTACTTGCAACAGCGGCCTGCTTCAAGTTTTGCAGTTGTGTCCATCGAGATCCATCCTAACTACCGGGGAAAGGGCCTTTTGCCCAGCCTGATGGAAGGCTTTTTGTCTGTGTTTAACGGACAACCTGACTCCAATGTCGAGCATTTTTGGTCAATGTCAGGATTGGAGCGAGAAAATTGGCTCGCGGCGAGCGACGACCTGGGCGAGGACGAATTAGCGATCGAAGTCTGCCCTCCATCAGTTCTGATCTTTCCCGTTGCCGGGACTCCACCAGAGGAAATAGTTGCCGGTCCTCAAAACTTTCGGCTGGTCACTTCGCCAGCAAAGTTGCGCAACCGCAAGGTGGATCAGAATGCCGAGAGCCGACGCGCGAAACTGGAATCCCACTTTCTTTCGTTGCGAGGGCGTCTCATCGATCCATTCGACGAGCAGGCTATCGAAATACTTGTGTACGACCCCTGGGGATATCCGACGACTTGACGGGCTGGTACTTCGATCAAGGCCGCTGTACTGCATGCATTCGACCGCCTGGTGGATTTGCTCTCACATCTCGGCTCGAGAACAAGGCACACCTTGCCTCGACTGAGCTAACGTCAAGGCAGCGGTAAAGCGAGAACATCTTGGGGGGGATTGGTAACTGCAGGAAGGTACTGATTCTGGGCCTAGCCTAGATTAGAGTAGGACACCACCACCCCGCGAGCGGGATGGTGGCTACCTGGACAGCACTGGGCAACAGATCAGGTCACGGAAACGGTCACCCATTTGCCATTGACCTTGATATCCGTCAGCACAGAGCCATTGAGCCGGTAGACGCGGCGCGAATCCGTTGTCGAAATCACGTGCGAGCGGCTTTGAGCCTCGATCGAGGTGTACATGGTGGAACTCCTTTCGGTTGAAGGGAGCGCCACTGCCCCACCCGGGACAATGGAGCCCCGGATGGGAACGACGTACATCAGCGCAAAGCGAGTGTTGCAACCTGCGTCGCCTTGGTCAGAATCCTCTTGTAGAAGGGTTCGGACTTCAAGAACGGCGCGGTGTAGACCCACTTGCCAGTTTCAGCCAGTTGAAGATAGCGGTCGCGCGCTTCAACAATCGGATCTCGGAACATCTGTTCGGCCATCTTCGGCGCCACGATGACTTTCGTCTTCGTCGCAGTCGTTGGAGCCGGCTGGAAGCCGAGGAAACGGATCCACGAAAAACGCAATTGCTTGCGATCCTCAATGGAATCCACAAAGGCAACGACGGTCGCGCCTTTGATCGTGGTGTGGAAGACCTGCAGTCGACGGATCAGATCCGAGTCATGCGTGGATTCCAGGCACCACTCGATGATCACCCCCGCCCGCTCATCCGAGCTGACGAAATTGCGGTACCCATAGGGAGCACCGCTGGATGTCATCGTCCATACGCGCTTTTCGCCGGATTCCAGTGCCTGACGAACGACAAAGGAAACCAAGCGGGTGCGGAGCAATTTCTGAAACATGTGGTTCTCCAAAGGAAATTTGGAGCAACCACGTCTCCCCAGGGGAAAAGTGGCGCCCCGGGGGTGACAGACACACAGAAGTTGTGTGAGAAGACGATGCCAAATCGCGCAAATGCGATCGGCCATCAAACAGGTGAAGATGGCAGATTGACGTGCTCCCGAAAAAGGGAAAGGCAAGTCGCAACTACCAAATGGCTAGATCGCGGCCCAGCTACCGGACGCCGTGACACAAAGGTCAAGGTACGTCGGGGTGAAACAAGAACGTAGCAATTTTACCCGGTGCGCTTCCAGTTGGGAAGCGTGAAGGCTCTTATCGCATCTCGGCCAGATTGGCTGGCCAGAAAAGAAAAAACCGCTCGACGTGGGGACGTCGAACGGTTCTAAAACGAAAACTAGGTACTACTCCACTACCGGTGCAGTGATCAGACCGAGGTCAATACCCTCCTTGATGATGGTAATGATGGCTTGATCTTCCCCACCGCCCTCCTTGCGCCAGTCGGCCCACTGACGCTGCCATTCTGCCTTCTGCTCGTCGGTTGCCGTTGCGAACTCGGGGTTGCAGTCAGCCGCCAGAAAAGGCGGATGCTTCTCGAGCAGAGCCACGCCCGGCACCTCCAAATATCGAACATCGAAATGTTCCTCATCGGTGGTGTTGTTGGTCGTGTACGAGTACTTACACGCACCCTGTGCGATGTCATCGGCCTCATAGGCATGATAGACGGTCACGTCGCGGTAGGTCAGGAACACCTGGGGCTCGACCCAAACGGTACTTGTTGGCATAGCAGACTCCTTGATGAAGAAAAAAGCTCGCGGAGCTGCCCCTTGCGGGAGTGCAGCGTTCCCGCGAAGGATTCGGATTGAAAATCGGGCGCGCTGCACCCGTCTAACAAGCACGGCACTTGCGAAGTACCGCGCTTCAGTCGGTTAGGAAAGCAACTTCGCCACAGCGAGTTTGATTTCCGGCTCACTCAGGTCGAGGCCGAGGATGTCACAGGATTCGCCAAGAACTTCCAGCGCTTGCTCTTCCCCCGTGACAGAGAACTCATACTGCTTGCTGCGGCTTCTGACGTCTTCAACGGCAGAATCCACATCCTCGAGCGATATGCCATCTTCCAGATCCGAGTAACCCGTCAGAACGTACAAATCGGACCAACTCGCTTCGCAAACATTGCAACCCATTTCTTGTGAAGCAGTACCTCCGTCCGCGTTGAACGAGTCGCCGCTGAGATCTTCGGAATTCCCGCACGACGGGCACCGACAGCCGCGGTGGGCAACATACTGCTTGTCAGTCATTGCCCCTTCGATCGGTGACCAGGCATCCACTTTCACGTTGGCCGCCGGCAAGATGCTTTGCACCTGCTCCTTGAACTTAGCCAGCGTGGCGATGACCTGGTCGACGTCGGCAAGCAGATGGTCAGAACTGACGTCGGCTACCGCTGTGATCCAGTTCTCCACCAGCTCCTTTGCTGCGGCGTGCGCCGCGTAGCCAGAGAGGTCCGCACCAAACAACGTCTCGCCTTCAGCACTACCGTCGCGGATGCGCACTGCTGCGTTGAGGCGAGCCGCAATGCTTTCCGCCAGGTTGACTGCTTGATTCATATTGCTTCTCCAGATTGTTTGCGAGAAGCGTCCCCACCGGGGAGCACGTCCCCGCATGGGTTGAACTTGGGGAAGTACGCAATGCTGACTGCCTGCATAGCCTCCCCCTTCTTTCAAATCGGTCCGGTTGCCTCACCGAACGCGCCGGCAGGAAGCTCCCACTGGCCATCGATTAGGATCAACTCAGTGTAGTCGGTCCTTCCAGCGATCTCGAAGTAGCACTCATCTGCCTCGTAAGGCGTACCTTGAGCCGCGCGAATCCGAACCGAATCTCGGCGATGGATCGTGATGCCGAATTGCTCCTCGTACTGGGCGATCCGCTCAAACGCAGCCGGGTAGTACTTCGCAATCGTCGCCCACTGGTCAGGAGACCCGAAGATGCAACTCCTGCACGAGCATCGTCCGAACCCACAGTAGTAGGCTGGATGTGCACGCACCCTATGCCGCTCGAAGATCTCCCATACCTGCCGCTCGGCCCAGCGATGAACCGGACGCCAGCGATCAACGTGACGCTTCACACGCTGACCGTCGCGATTGTCCGTGCGGTCAGGCTCGAACATGCTGTAGCGCGCCCGGGAAGCCGACTCTTCAGCACGCTCGCCGGTGACTACCAACGTCTTTCCCGACTGGAATCGGGATTCCGTTGTCATCACGCGAGCGAGTACATCGATCTTCGTGTAGGCGCTGCACCAGCGAGTTGTCAGTGATGCCGAAACCTGGGGAAACTTCCTTCTGGTTCCGAGCTTTCCGCCATCGCCGCCGCAGACCACTACCTGGCCAGACTCACTATCGAATGCCACCGGCGCGGTCCGCTGCTCCAAGCGCAACATCTCGCGCTCAAAGCCGCCGACCTTCCAACTGAAGTAGAGCTTCAGCCCGAACGCTCGCGCGAACGCTGCGCAGTAGGCTTCGGTTACCGGCCAATCCATCAGTTCGGAGCCTTCTCGGCCGTCGACTAGATGGTGATGGAGTTCGATCCGGTTTGGATCTACACCCATCTCGAGCAGGTGGAGCACACAAGCAACGCTGTCCTTGCCCCCGCTGAATCCAACCACGAATCTGTCGTACGACGCGAGGTCCGGTTCAACCGGTTCGGGCAAAGGCGTGACCACTTCCGTGATCGGCCAGAAGCCCATCTGTAAGTCGATGGACATGTCTTTCTCCGTCTGACGCGGAGGCACCGTCCCCAGCAGGGAAGATGTCCCCGCATGGGTTAAAAATTGAGAGTCCGCGGCTAGGCGCCGGCGAAACTCTCAGTCTAGTGCGCAGTGACCGTGCCGGCCGCCAGCGCACCGGCTTTCGGCAGCCAGGTGCGAACCTCCATCAGGACTTCACCGAGCAGGTTCAGGCCCTGCCACTGGCTCACGTCCCGGATCCTCGGGTCATTCCAGGCGAGACCCACACCATAGATCCGGTCGTAGGGACTGGCTTCCACCAGCAGGGTATCGTCCGTCCCGAGCAAAACCTCGCCAAGAGGTTGGTTCTGCCAGAACTTCTCACGGCAGCCAACGGTCACGATCGGCTTACGCTTGATGATCCAGACTGCTTCGTCAAATCCCCGGACCTCGCGGCCGAGTCGCTTTTGTTCACGCGGTTCGGAAGCAGACAGAATCTTCCTCGCGGTCTGGTCGTCGTTGAACAGTCGCGCCTTCGAGTACATCATGAACTGCTCGACTGACGAGAATTCGACGCCACGGTACGTGAACCGTGCCGGATGCCAGTTGCTCAAGGCATCTTCGGCACCGAAGAACAGTGTCATTCCTAGGATCTCATGCATTGCACACCTGGTTAGCTTTGAAGCCATTGCCAGAGCGGCGACGGCAGAGTTGAAGGAAGTCCGGCCACTCCAGCCATCGGTGCGTCACCACGCGACCATCCATGACAATGACCCGCCGGCTACCGCGATAGCCGGTTGCGAGCACGTAATCGGTCAGGTCCGAAGCGCTGCCCGCACGGAGCATGTTGGAAATGTTCTCCCGCGACATGAAGCGGCCGATCTCCCCCTTTCGCGAGGGACGTATTGCCGTGGGACGTTTGGATTGTTCATTCATAGCTACCTCCATCTGGAAACAGAGAGGCAACTCCCGCCAAGGAGCAAGGTTGCCCCGAACGGGTTGAAGAACTGAAGACAGGCTGTAGAACAGCCTCATGACACCACCCTCGGAGGGTGGCAGGGTTGAAAGCGTACGCTAGATGCGGCCCAGCTGCCGGGCACCGTCACAAGGACGATTGCCGATGAAGATCGGCCAAATTCTACGCCCTTCTCTTCTTGATGAGAAGTTTGGTGGATTCAGTCGGTTGGAATTGGGCGCACGGCGGACGGTTCAGATGAACTGCCGACTGTATGCAAACTAGATTGGTTTACGGGAGAGAGATGTGCCCGGCTTGCGAGATCTGCAGCCGGCCTTTGGGATGCCCTGCATGGGGCAGCCTGGATTACTTGGCCTTTTCCAGGGCCTGGATTGCATCTTGGAAGAGTCGCTTGCGCCAACCCCGCCTACTGTACTTACCATACGACATCACCATTCGTTCTCCCAGAACGAAGTTCCGCATGGTGATGTCAATCGTGACACTGCCATGCGGTGCCGTGATGACAACGCCATACTGAGTGTCCGGCCGCAGCTTCCACCCTTTTGGTAGTTCAATATCCTCGATCACGCAATCTTCCTGACCACGCCATACGGCGTGTTGGACACCGTGGTCCGCCTCATTTTCAGTGCCGAAGCCAGATAACCGGGCTCCGCACCCAGACAAAAAACTGAGTTTTTACGCATCGCCCATTATATGTTGGCCTTGCCGGCAACTGCCAGCGAATGATGCCCCCGCTAAGAAGGGGTGCGTAGTTCAAAAAAAAAAAAAGCGGTCCCTGGAGTGGGACCGCTTCTGCCACAGTGACATTGTCACAAGTGTTGAACGCGCAGACGTCCGCTGACCTGGACGATTGCGACCACCTGACCAGCTTGGAAGACGTTGCCATCACCCACCTCCTGAACAACCGGGATCATCCGGCCGTCTTCGGTGCGGACTATGAGCTCGACGCCTGGCGTCTTGCTGATCGCGCTACCTGCAGCATAGCCCACCAGCGTACCAACACCGCCTGCAATCAACGGCGCAGCGTTGGAATTGCCGTGATGCATGCCGAGGACGACACCCAGAATGCCGCCAACGGTTGCCGAGATCTGTCGCGCGGTGCCCGAGTCAAGCTCGACCGGCCGCGCGTTGATGACAATTCCCAGGATTGCGGAACCGCCACCACGCAGAGCATCCCCCGAGTTGTACGTCGAGTTCGATCGCGAGATCGGCTCGCCAACTTGGTTGACTGCCCCATACCATTGAGCATGTGCGAAAAACGGAACCAGAGCGAGAGCGACGAAAGCTGCCCGGACGATTTTTGCGAACGATTTCATGTCTATTCCTTTTCAGAAAAGATGGCCCACCACCGACAGCCAATGGCCATCGGAAGCAATGCCGTTACGGAGCAAGTGACGCAGAACAGCGTCGAACGAGTTAGTACTGCCGCCTGCCACCTCGAAGGCTACGGCCAACAGCGTTGGCCATCCCTCCAAAGCAGCGGATGAGCAGAACACCTACACACACCACAGCGAGCAGGATGCCGATCAAGGCAAGTCCTGACATGCCATGACCACGCATCGCGTTACCCACCATGTTGTAGACAACCGAACGAATTACGGCGTCGACGATCATTGATCCGATGCCGTAGTGGCCACCGAACAACGTATAGAAGTGAAGCATGCGAACCTCCTGGTAGCGAAATACCTCGGAGGCTTACTTCCGTGCGGGAGCAAACACCCCGCAGGAAATGAAGGTAGGAAGAGCCAATTCAGAACGAACCGGCCGGTCGGTCCTCAACACCAGAACAGGTGCGAGGGAAGCACTCACCAGAAAATACTGGCAAGGCCAAATGGCTAGAAAGGCCCAGCTGCCGGTACAAAGTCGCAAGGGACTTCGTAGAAACGAGGTCGATTTTATACCTATTGCTTCCTGTTGGGAAGCGATGGAGCTCTAGTGCTCCAACAAGCCCCCCAGGTCTCTCAATCGCTGGATCGCCATATTCGGTCGAACCTGTATAGCTCACGCCAAGAAACAAAAAAGCCGCGCCCCAATTGCGGTAGCGCGGCCAAGAGCCATTCGACGAAATCAGGCGGGAAGGTACCACCCGCTTCGCCCTACGGCACTTCAGATCAAGCGAAGGGATGAAAGACAACCCCAATCACCTGTGCAGCGATCGGGATCCCCGCCACACCGGCCAGAACGGCCCAGGCGCGAATCGCGTCCTGCTTGGATTTCCCTCTCTTCATTCCATACTTGGCTACGAACACAAGACATACGAGCACGACAACGTAAATGGCAAGGTTGCTTCCCATAGATCGCTCCCGGTCGAACTTGCATCGGATGCCTCGCCGGCGGCAGTGTTTTGTGCCGGCGCGACAGTTCGCTGCTGAACCCATCAAGCAGCGATGCCTATTGTCGCGCAAATTGGTCAGGCTTTCCTGTCAGCCACTTAGCCTACGGCCGGCGTCCTCAGTCCGTCATTGCTCAAACCTCTTGCCGACTTGGATCTGCGCGATGGCACGGATGTACCAGGACTTGCGTCGGGCAACCGGGTGGGACGCCGCGCCCACTCGGCTGCTTTCTTGCTCCACCCAAGCCCGCATGCCCTCCCAGGCCGGTGAAGACAGGAAGTACTCTTCACGAACGTCGGGTGAGTCGAACTGGTCGCCTGCAGGTGGGATTCCGAACTCATCGCCCAGCCGCACCGAGTCTTCCAAGGTGAATCCGGTCAGGAACACTACAGGCTCGTTCTCACCGCGGACTAACCACCAACCTTCACGCTCTTGGCGATCATGGGTGGGAGGTGCTTTTGTCCACTGCAGGGATGCCGAGTACAACGGCACCCCCTCCCCTGAAGCTTTGCAGCAGATGAACAGCGATCCCGTCAGTGCGATAACGCCCTGGTATTCCTGCCCGCCCACTGTCGATCGAAAAAATACGTCAGTCTCATTCATTGGTTCAGTTGCCACTTGGACGCTCTCCACAACTGCTCTGGACAGGTCTGTGGACAAGTCGGTCGCGCAGGCCCAAGTTGCCCGTTGATAGCGGGCAACTCCTTATCCTGCCTAAATATTGAGCACGCGTTGTGCGCGCTTGATCTGGCCAATTCCGCCGGCGCAGTCGACCGCCTGCGCTAACCCACACGGGGGATGCCAGGACGGTCTACTTGTCGACCGAATCTTCTTTTTCAGCCTCGCGAACCTTTTCGAGCAGATCGCTGATCGATTCACGCGTTTCGGGCAGGAGGTGCTCGAACCCCGGATCGGCCTCAATATCCTTGATCGTCAGCAAAAGTCTGGCGCCCACCTTCCGCATGACTCGTTTCAGTCGCTCCCCAGGTAGATCTCGTGGTCGGACCTTGCCTTTCCCGGCAGTCACCTCCACGAGGCGCTCGGGCGCTCCGTCTTTGTACATGCGGATCGCCTTGATGGCGGTAGTGGCCTTGGTCTTGTCTTCGATAACCAGGTCCTGGATCCGTCGGTCCGCTTGCGCCAGCAAAAGCAATCCTTTGATGTGCGTCTCGGACAGCTTGAACTCAGCGGCGATCTCCTTTGTGGACATCCCCAGCTTCACATGACTTCGAAACGCAACGATCGCGGTCTCAAAGACGGTCAGTGGGACCAGATCGTCACGCTTCATCAAGCTCAGAGTAAGCGAACGCGAATCGGCCCACTCTTCGACGATTACCGGCAGACGCTCGATAAGAGTCTTCTCTTCTTGTGCCAGATAGCGATTCGCAAGCCTGACTGCCTCCAGACGTCGATGTCCGTCCCGCAACGCAAGGACAGTATTCAAGCCATCACGGATTGGGAACACGAGGAGCGGTTGGCTCTCATCGAAACCGTTCTCAGCGATCGAGCGAGCGAGCCGCTCGATTCCCGCTTTGAAGGCTACCGTTTCGATCCTGGGATTGAAGCCTCGAATCACCCGGATCTCGTCAACGGCAGGCATGTATTGGCCGGCATCCGAACTGACGTTCAGTGCCTGCCGCTCCCCAAATTCCAAATGGGAGTCCATCTCAAATGGAATAGTCGGAGCAGCGCCGTCAATGACAAGCTGAGGCTGCGTCTTTGCTCGCACACCCTGACCCCGTTTTGTTGCCACCACTTGCATACTCCTGAACATAGCTATGGCACAAGTGCCCGCGCGCTGATCGCGCGGGCAACCCATTCCTTCTGGCAGAAACTCAGTTTCGCTTCACCGATCTGGAGATGACTCAGTGGTCTCTCCATCTGCCACCAGTTGCCAGACAACCAGGCCGCCTTCGCCGGTAAACCAGTCGACAAACTTACGGTCCCGAAGAGCGACTAGTACCCTTGACGCTCTCATCAACCGTTCGCTTTGGCTGATGGACTGGCCTGCAAAAGCTGCGCGGGCAACTTTCTCTGTTCCTTCTATGGCTCCTCGAGCAGCCAGCACTTCCATAACGGCCAGCTCGTCCCCGCTGAGGCGAGCTTTAGTCCGCCAGTAGACTGGCAGTCGTGCCAGGCTTCCCGAACCTGTCCCTACGGTCATCAAATAATCCCAATACCCACAGATTCCACGCGTTGCTGCAAATACAACGAGGTGTCATTTCGTTGCCTAGCCTGCAACTGAACAAACTTCGAAGCGTGTCGCCCCTCAGACAAGCCAGCTTTCGCACACACCCCACGAAATGAAAGATACCGACGGCGAGAGCCATTTCTAGTCTCCCAAATCGGGCAGGTGTCTTACTGATTCGCAAGCTCCTCTGCTTCCGGAATAATTTCCGCTCGGGAAATTTTCATCGGGATGAACGTCACCGGCCCGGCGTGCGGAGAAACCTGGAGAACCCCTTTGTTGCACGCGAGCCAAAGCACACTGTCCACGGTGGCAATACTGTCGCCAGAAGCCTCTGAGAGCGTGCGGCAGAATTGCATACAGGCATCGAACCTTTCCGTCACACGCAGACGTGGCTTGTCAGGAATCCCAGTAAGACGGCACAACCAGATATCTGGCTTGCAGACGTCTTCGCCAAAATTTTTCGACAACTGGTACTTGGTGTCGTCCCCGACCCAGGGTAGGGAGCCGCACCATTCAACCAATCGAGCCGGGTCGTTCTTGCTGAGCACGTCCTGAAGTGAGAGAAAGTCGGCTGCACGATCTCGCCACGCCCTTTCGATCGCCGCGGCCTTGGCCCGGAATCCGAAAGCGCTGACAACTGGGCGCCCCTCTTCTATTGCCTCCCAAACGCGCTTCTCGATAGTGCGTGCAGCCTGCGCTGAGCGCCCTGCGCAAAGGACAATCCAAATAATGTCGGCCGCCATGCGCTCAGGCGATTCTGGTCGGGTGCGGCTTTGGTTCGACCACTCGATAATCCGCCGAGCGTCGGGATCATTCTTGAGCAGCCAGTCTCTCAACTCGAGATACAGCTTGCTTGGTATCCGGCTCGCAGGGGTCGGGATTTCACATGTGGCCAAGATGCCCTCCGGCACTAAGTAGCCGCTCTGCACCAGCTTGCATACACGGCCAATCTCATCAGGAAAAGGAAAAAATCTGTAGTTCCTGATGCGAAGCATAAACCGGAATGATACTCCGTTGGCCACCCTCATGAGGCGTTCCGTACACTGCGAAAACTTCCCTACCCAAATGTCCTAAACCGGCCTCAAGAAAGCAAAAGGGCCGCGTCGCGGCCCTTTCCTTGGATTATGTTGCCCTACTCAGTGCGGCTACATCTGGCGTCCAGGATCGCCCAGCCTGCACCGATCTTGTCAGCACCTTTCGTTGGCTGCAGTCGCAATCGGCATTGTTCATGCCCTGCTTTCGCAACCGTAGTGGCTTGCCCATTCTTTTCGAGAGCAGCCGCAGTTACCTCAATCTGATCGCGCGGCGGCACAACGTTGGCTTGAAACAGGAACGGGGATGCAGCCAGGTAGCCGGCAGTAAGTTGCGCGGCGGCGGCGAGCGTACCAGGCTCCAATGTCTGAACCACGACGCGCTTCACCCTGCTGTCAGTATCTTCAGCCGATGCAACCAAAGTGCCGATGCCCTGCCGGACCTTCTGGAATCCACGCCCTTGATCATCGATCCATTGGGCGAACGCCGCCTCGTTGCCTGCAATAACCTTCAATCCAGCACACGAGACGATGCCCAGGACAATCAGTATGCTGCCCACTTGCGCGGCAATCTCTCTACGCGTTCGGAACATCTACAGCCTCCCTCTTCCTCCGAAACAATTCGCCATCAATCCTTGAGCCTTCCTTGAGTGCTCCCGCCTGCGAGCGGCCTAACAACCCACGCCGCCATTTGTGTAGCCCACCACACTACCGCGGCAACTCCACCACTAACTCCAACAATGAACAAGGCACTGTCGGCGACCGCCTGGGGCAGTACGAAGGTGGAAGCGAGGCCCACGTAACCGCTCAGACCAAAAATTGCCGCGCAGGCAGGACCAAACACCGGACTATCCGAGCCGGTGATACCGGACACGATCGACAGAACAACCAGCATGCAGAACGTCACACCGACGACACTGGCCGACCCAATACCAACCGTCGCACCCAATGCGAGCGAACTGGCTAGGCAGCTCACAGTCTGAATGCGCTGTCCCGTTGTGTTGAAACATTCACGGCGGATCGTGTTTGCAATAATCAAGAATCGATTGTTCATTGCATCTGGTCAGGCAGCAGGGATGGAATAGCGCCACGGCACGGGGCGCAGATCGGCAGGCAAGTACAAAGGGTGTTCGGGGTATCCGGAGGAGGTAATTCGCAAGGCGTGCAACGGCAAATTGAGCCGGAGAATGTGGTTGAACCTCGCGTCCATCAGGCGCCGTGTGCTCGCCTTACCTTTCGGGGCACCCCATGCTGCAATTAGGACGCCACCACGTGACAGACAGAACTCGGCAGCAACCTGCAGCGCCTCATCGGCCATTGGTCCGATTGGATCCTCCATTTGTGCAAGCTCGTTCGCGTCAGTCGCTACTCCGGTAGCGGCGTTCACGATGACTAGGTCGCTGGCACCGAGCGCGTTAGCAAACCCGACTCCCCGCCGGGCCGTCGGATCGTTGTCTATCGCATCAGCCGTGCTGGGGTTGTGCAGAATGAACGCGACTGGAACGCCGAACATGCTCAGTTGACGTCGCAGCCATACTCGATGCCGTTCGCCGGAAAAGTAGGCGTTTTGCTCGGTCCATGCTGGAATTGATGCGTTCACAGGCTCCCTCATTGGCATTGCTCTCGCGTGCATCCCTCTGCGCCGGCCCTTCACTTCTCAACAGGAAGCATTCTACCCACCGGCTGCCCAGCTTATGGGCAACTTCGCGCCCTGGAAAGAAAAATCCCCGCTGAAGCGGGGATGTATGGCGTAGGAATCCCACAACAGTGGGTTCTCCATCGATCCTTACGAACCGGCGCCGACCACCGGCACCGTTTGCGGCACATAGCCCGGCGAAGTGACGAGCACGTGACTGCGGTTGTTGGTGCCAACCTTTCCATCAATAGTGTTGACGTAGTTCTTGTAGGTCGGGCACTGGCCGGAGGTGAACAGATCCGGCTGACCAGCTTGCAGCGGGAAGCGGGCGTAGTATGGCGCGCTGTTACCGCTGTTGCAGTCTGCATTCACGTATTCCCACACCATAAACTGATGCATCTGAGCGTACGGCGGCGGCGCGCCTGTCGCTTCCAACTGACCGAGGGTGTAGGGCGCAGCCGGATTGAACACGCCGCCCTGCCATTGGCCGAGATTGATCGCGTTCCCGTTGGGCAGCGTGCTCGATGCCGTACCGGTCAGTTGGCTTTGAGCCAGCACCTGCACCGATACCGAGGACGGCAGATCGTACTGGACACCGTACGCCTCGACCGCATTGAGCGCATCGGCGTAAGCGGACAGTGCGTCACCGGCCGAACCCGGCACCAGTGCGAGGTAGCTCACGCCCGCACTCTGGTCGCTCGGAAGGATTGCGTTGGTGAAGCCGATCAGCGACAGAACCATGCCAGCACCAGTCGTATAGGCAGTTGCAATCGACCCGCCGCCCGACGCGACTTGTGCCATACGTTGCGACGCCACATGCGTCAGGGACGTGATGACGAAGTTGTTGAACTGCGTCGTAATGTACGGGGTGACGAGTTCCAGCGTACCGTTGGTCTGAACCGTATGGTCAGCAGAGGACGTGTAAGTGCCCCCCGTTGCCACGAAGCGCACGAAGCTGGCAGTGTCATACGGCGCTTGGCTCAGGGTCATGCTGAACGTACCGTCCGCAGCCGAGGTAGCCGTACCGATCACGGTCCCGTTCCTGCCATCCGCATTCAGCACGTAGGCCGTCACCGTTGCGCCAGCCGTCGCGCCGCTGTTGAATACTTGGCCGGTAACGGCGGTCGTTTTTGCGCCGGGTGCCGCTTGGCCCGTGTACGGGTTCACCGGCGTCTTCTGCGTACCCACCGGCCCGGTGCCAGTGCCGTCGGAACCACCGTTGCCCGATGCCGAGCCGTCGCCACCACCACCGCACGCCGACAGCAGTGCAACAACAGCCAGCGACGCCAAAGTCAGTTTCTTCATAGTTTCTCCGTGTGAAGTGTTCGAGTGAGTTCAGTATCTCAACTCGAACGCGTATTTCTAGCCCCTTTATGCATGCCCCCAAGCAAGGCGGATATGGCGAACTGGGTCGCCCCTACTTCCTATTCAACATGCGGCACCCTTCCGCCTGGGCTGCCTTGCAATAGCGAATCAAATCGACGCGTGTTGTTCGCCGGATAACGCCACTGTGTCCATCAGTGCTCTGATAGACAGCTCGATACAGGTAGCCGCCTGCTGCCGACCGGGCAAACCAGACCCGCTCAATCTGACCAAGGTGACCGTCTGCGCCCTCGATGAGACCAAGGGATTCCGCAAACGTGGCCGTCATTACCCCATCGGCTTGTTGTTCAAACTGAACCTTGTGGAACACCCACAAGGCAATCGCTACACCGATGGAAAGCGAAATGGAGAGCCACACCAGTGATGCAAGGGGATTTGGCTTCCCATCAGGAGGGGCTGGGCCTTCGATACCCCCGCCCTTCCCGTCTGAGCGTTCGACGCCTTCCGTAGTCAATCCTGCTGCTGTCATCTCCGCTTCCTATCGTGCTAGATGTTTTTCTATCTGGAGGTCGTTACCCTTTACGCCACTGCAAGCTGGATGACTTTAGCCGTGGGCGCCGGCGAGTCAGCCTCAACTGCCAGCATCCTCCCTTCCGGGAATTCTTGGCGCTGCAGGGCAGCCGGCCACTCAGCCACTACTGCACCCTTACCGGTCAACGAAACCTTGACTCCGTCCTTGGTTGGGAAATGCCCCGCCTGCTTCATAAAAAACGGCACGTCATATCGGCTTGCCTGCTCCGCAAGGCTTTCCGCCCACTCCAGCTTGTACTCTCGCGCCACCCAACTCCCCTGCCGGCTTTCCCCTTCGGAAATGATCCAGTCCAACTTCTCGATGGCCGCTGTTCCAGCATGCCGCCCGGATTTCAGTTGGGATGTCAGATCCAGCGGCCCAAGCCCTGGCCCATGGCTGATGCCTTTAACGCTGGCATCGATTTCCACGAGCTTGGGGATATCCCGCTCCGCCTCTTCCTGATTGACCACAGTTGCGATCAGCCAGACGTTCGGATAACCCGATTCCCAGTCGGGCGGCAGCATTCGCTTCGCGTTCCCAATGCGCTTCGTGACTATCAGCCACGTCAGGTATGGCGTTTGAGCCATAAGGTGCCAGGCGTCGGCCCGCCATTGGTGTTCAATCTCGTTGTCGAACATGTCCGATTGGGTGTTCCAGAACACCGGCCAGAATTCACCGCTTTTGGCTGCACGGCGATTCCAGGTGAATGCCTTGTTCCAGTTCGATGCGGCAGTCCGCTGGCGTGGCGCACCTGGCCCCCAGTGCTTTCCACCGTGAAACCGCATATCGCCCGCTAACGCATAGCACCCGTCGCAGCCACGGCCGATCTGAGTGCAGCCAATCCATCCGTTGATGGTGGACTTCGCATAGGAGATGCCGGTTTCGATTGCCATGCTTGCCTCTTCACTCAATTGCCCGACTGCAGCTAGACCCGTATCACGTGGTCGCCACAGGTGGCCTCACATCAGGGAATCCTCTCGGGAACCGATAATCCCGGCATCCGCGAGCATGGCTTTCAACTGCCCCTGGATGGCGTAGATGTCCAACCACTCGCGCGCCCGGGTCAGCGTCACGTAGAGCAGCCTCGTTTCCTCCGGCGTCATCTCAACCTTTCCGGTCTCTTCGTCCGTATAGAACCGAAAATCGCCTTCCACCCTCACCGACTTGAATTCAAGCCCCTTCGCTTTGTGCGCCGTGCTAATGACCATGTCGGCATAAAGAAGGGGAACGGAAGCACCCACCATCTCTTCGAGCATGTCGGGCCCGATATCGTTGATGAGCTTTACGTAGGGCTTGATCTCTCTCCCCGCGAACGTCTCCGCGTAATCGCACACTTCCAACCAATCCTGGAACAACGTGAGGGCTGAAGGTGAGGCTGGAGACATCCCGCACATCAGTTGGCGAGAGGCACCGCAGAAGTTCAGGATCTCGGAAGTGTTCGCTCGCAATGCCACACGCTTCCCTGCACGCAGCTCGTCGGCCATTTGTGCCACTGCTGTCGCATTGGTCCGGCACAGGACGGCCTTGAACGGATAGACGAAGTTCTCTGCTTCTTCGTCGATCACCACCGACGAGATCGAATCTTGGCCGCGTATGGGCGTCGATTCGCCCAGCTTGCGGAGCACCAGCGACGCGAGATCCGCGATGCTCCGGCCGAACCGAAATGACTGCGTTAGATACACCTCTGGTGCCTCAATGCGCTGCATCGCATCGACACTGCCGCGGAACTCCATGATCTGCTGATACGGATCACCGACGTAGATCACCTGCGCGTGGTACTGACCCTGCAGAATCGAGAGCATGACGTCATCGCTGTCCTGGCCCTCGTCAAGCATGATGTATCGCCCCTCGATTTCTGGAGAGGAAAGCTGCCAAATCTTGAGGTAGACGTCATGCCCGATACGGTACGGACTCTTGGGGCTGCAGAACTCCTCCCACAGCACCTCGACATACGGCAGCAGCTCGCCTCGCAGCTGCTCCATCGCGCGTCGCTCAATGATAGGGTTCACCTCGATATGGTCGACGGATGGTGCATCGTCGGCGGATTTGCAGAAACGCACTGCGGCGTCGTTGACCATTTGCGCCAGGTCCGAACCTCGCAGCTCGACGGTGCGGCCAAGCACGCTCGGAACCGCGATCGACTTGAGGCCCATCCGCCCGCTAAGCAGATCAGTGGTCTCCATAGCGTTGTTGACCTTGCCCGTGATTCCCGCTGGCAGAGAGCGGTGGGCCAGCGAATGGAACGTGCTCGCGGATACTGATTTCGGAAGCTTTCGCTTTGCCTCGGCGGCGTTGTCTCTGCCGAAAACGAGATAGACCCCGCGCGTATTGCCCTTGGTGTGCGCGATCATGTCTAGCAATGAGGTCTTGCCGGAGCCTGCCCGCGCGATCACCTTGAAGGACGCGCCGGTCATGGAAAGATCGATGGCCGCGTTCTGCTCGGCTGTCGGCTTCAATCTCATGTGGCGGTTGGTGCGCGCGGGCGGCTTGTGTTCACCGCTGCAGGCCGTGAGAACCAGACCTATGCGGATGTGACCTAGGATCTAGTTCTTCGTCTCGGCAAGCGAACGTGGTTCGCCGGCGCCGGAGAGTATCGCCGACACTTGGAAGGCCTTCTTACCCGCATCGTGCGCAACCAGTACGGGTACCTCTTCGCCATCTTTGATGACCAGGGTCGTCTCACTCGTAACCCGGGAGATATCGGGAAGCTGGAAGGCCTGGCCACTGAGGGTCACATTCCTCAATGCATCGAGGTGGGAATTGTCCAGAGCCAGACGCAGCACCAATGCGCCGTTTGGCGTGACCGCGACCGGCACCGCATCCACGCTGAGTCCCACCGATTCCTGCATCGGCTCGACTCGACCACTATTCGACACCCCCATGTATCCAAACACCTCTTTGGACTCGAGGTGCGAGGGGTTGGCGGTCAGCGGGAGCGTGACATGCGAGGTTTTTCCGAGGCTCTGCACAGTGAGACTCAGGGCTTTCGGATTCTTCTCCAAGGCATCCAGGCCGGCCTGATGGGACTTCAACGGGGACGCTGCAACGTCGGCATGCGCTGCGGCGCTTGCCGCCAAGATGACTGCGCCTGCAATTGCTCGAACGATCTTCATGGCGTGCTCACTTGAATAGGGTTGAAAAGCCTTCCAGCAAGGACCAGCCAACGGATTCCTCGCCTACCCGATGAGTACACCACTCGACGTGAACGGGAACAATCTATAAACGAGCGCCATCCATGGGGGGATTCAAACTGGCTCTAGGTCCGGCTGGCTCGCCTGCTCCAGAACAAAGGCTGCGAAATCTTCAGCGCCCATGGGCTTCCCGAGCAGAAATCCCTGTACTTGGTCGCAACTCATGTCACGAAGCTTCTGCAGTTGAGACTGCGTCTCCACACCCTCCGCTACAACCTGCATTCGAAGGGAGTGGGCGAGGCCAATGATCGCCGAAACTATGGCGTATCCCTCGTCACCATGCTCATCGAGGCCCCTCGTAAAGAACCGATCGATCTTGAGTTGCTTGGCCCTAAAACGCTGCAGGTAAGCCAGACTCGAGTAGCCAGTTCCGAAATCGTCGATCGCGATGTCGAATCCCGATGTTTGGAACTCTCGGATGTTGGCGGTTGTCTGCTCGGCAACCTCCATCGCTACTGTCTCCGTAATCTCAAACATCAGGCGGCGCGGATCCACGCCGTGCTGGCCGACAATCTCGTTGACCGTCCGGATGTACCCTGGCTGCTGAAGCTGTTGCGGCGAGAGATTCACCGCAATTCGCAATGGCGGCAGTCCCGCACGATCCCACTCCAGAATATGCCGGCAGGTTTGGCCAATCACCCAGTTACCAATCTGAGAGATCAGACCCGTGCGCTCTGCCAACGGAATGAAGTCGAGGGGGGGGACGACGCCGAGGTCCGGATGCGTCCATCGAATCAGTGCCTCTGCACCTTCGATCGACTGGCCATCACATCCAAATTTTGGCTGGAAATGGAGTTTGAAGCCGCCCTTCTCGACTGTATCTTGCAGGGCCTGCATAATCTGCAGGCGCCTGGTTGAGTTCTCGCTGATGTCCGGCCCGTAGAATCGGAAGCCATTTCCGCCAGCAGCCTTGGCTGCCGACATCGCTCCATCAGCATTCTTCAGCAGTGATTCAGCCGCCTCCCCATCCTTCGGGTACGAGGCAATGCCGATGGACAGCGTCACCCTCACGGTGGTTGCGTTGTCCACCGAGATTCCGCCTCGCATGCTTTCCACAAGGTTGCTGGCAAGGTCCAGCACCTGTTCCATGTTCGCGTCGCGAACGACCAAGACGAACTCATCGCCACCAAGGCGGCCAACAACTGCGCTTCGCCCCGCAGCCTCGACAAGTTTCACCGCAACAATCCGCAGCAAACTGTCGCCGATTGCCATGCCGTATGAGTCATTGAAGACCTTGAAGGAATCGAGGTTGACATGCAGGACATGGAAGCCGGTGCCGGAACCAGTCGCGCCGGCGATCTCCTCCTGAATGCTCCGGTAGATAGCCTCACGATTCGGCAATGACGTCAGATGGTCGATAGAGGCAAGCATCGTCAACCGCTGCCTCGCTTCTCGGAGGGAAGATGTCAGACAGATGCGTTCGCGCTCATGCCGGAACCCCAGTACCGACAGCAGCAGTGCAAAAGAGACGATGAAGACGGAACTCACCACAACGGCGATCAACGCTTCTCCACCCGCAGTGGCGCTGGTCACTACGAGGGATCGGCTTTTCGGCGCTACCACAACCGCGAGGAGCGATAGGTAGTGGCCGCCGCCAATGGATGCTCCGATCAACCCACTCGCAGCGACTCGGTCGACCATGATCTGGTGGGCGTCTGATTGTCCCAGCCGAATGCGAACAAGCAATGCCGCGGTAGTGGCCGCGATGGCCAGGATCATGGAGCTGCCGAATACGCCAGGGGAGTACGTCACTCCCGGGTCGATGCGAACCGCCTGCACCGCGGTAAAGCTCATCAGCGACAGGCCCACGCCGGTAACGATACCGGTGAGTACGACAATCTGACGCGTCGGATTCGGCCTAGTCGCGGCATCCAGCGTCAGATACGACACTAGCAATGCAAGGCCGAACGACTTGAGAGTGATCCAAGTGCCGTGCCCAACTGGGAACGGTAACGTAAAAGCTAGCATCCCCAGGATATGGGTGGCCCAAAGTCCCGTGGCAATCGCAAACGTGCCGCCTAGTAGCCAGGAGAAACGCTTTGCAAGATCGGTCGAGAGACGGATGCGGGCACTGATATCCAGCGCCGTGTAGGACGTGAAGGCGGCAACGAGGACCGAAACCGCGACCAGTGCGTAGTTTTGCGAACCTGTCACCACCACTCCTTATGCTGCGTACTTGACCGAATCGAAAACGGGGTTGAGGGAGTACCCGTCAAACTGCTCGAAATGTGTTGCTGCCCCTCGGATGTACTGCAGCATCTTCTCTGCCATTGCCCACCGTCGGCCGAGACGCTCAGCAGCAAGCGCGGTCTTTCCGGTGCCGCCAAACGGATCGACGACCAGGTCACCCGGCTCAGTGAGGAATTTGATGAAGAACTCCGGAATGCGCGTCGGCATCATTGCTCCATGCAATGGCAGCCCTAGTTCTGCAGCACGACGGCGGTACGCCCGGGTATCCGCGCAAGACGTTCCAACTTCAAGCACGTTCGATGGCAAACGGCCTTCAGTCACGGTACCAAACTGACCCAGGCGGTGCACCTGTGAGCCATCGCCGTAGGACGCGGCCTTCTTGACGCCCCCCTCCTCCATGAACTTGAGGTGGCGCTCGGTGTGGGGCAGCAAAATCTTCCGATTGTTGGAGCGCACGCAAGACGGGTCATTGGTGAACCAGTAGCAGTACTCGTATGCGGTCTTAAGTTGAATCGGCCGCAGACAGGCCCACTGCGTCGGCCCAGGCGCTTTTGAGGACTTCCAGACGATCCGATCCATCAGGTGAAGGCCCAACCGGTCTTCGAGTGCAAGTACCAGGCGTTCAAGATAGGTAGAGCGTGCGGGCGAGCCTTTGACGTGGCAATCGTTGCTAAGGTTGATCACGATGCTTGCTCCGGGTGCTAGATGGCGGCACACCGGCTCGATCGCACCGCAGACGAAGTCGATGTAATCCTGCATCGTCGGCGGATTCCCGTATGCGCGAGGCTTTGCCAAGAGGAAGGGAGGTGATGTAACTACCAACTGGATAGGTTCGTTCAGCCCCGCAAACACCTGCTTGCAATTGCCAAAGACCGCAATGCCCAGCTTTGTCGAGAACGCAATCAGTTGAACTTCATTCCCAGCCTCGTCCAATTTCTTGCCGGCCGACTCCGTCAGCTGCCAGATGCCCCGCTCGCCTGCAACCCGCTCGAGAATGCCCATGCGTCGGAGCGACTGTTGCCCCCAACGCAGCTTCCGGTGTACAAGTGAGTAGAGCTTCCCATCGTTTCCGATGGGAGTCTTTTCGTGGAGTTCCTGGATGGAGATGCCGGCACGTACGGCGACAGCCTGGTAGAACTGAGCGTTCGTCAGGCGACCGCGCGGTGCATCCGCGTAGGCGCTGGCGACGTGCGAGAAAAGGTCCAATTGCATAGCTGGAAGTTCTATAAAAAGGACGCACATCGGCGTCGACCCTTCCAGCTTGTCAGAGACGGTGCCTGTTTCTAGCCCTGCGGGTAATTGACACCCGCTGCAGACCCTATTGGGCCAGAAAGCCCTGCGCCCTTCCATGCCGAATTAGCACGCATCCGGGCCATCTTTCTGGAGAACTTGGCAAACTGAGGCCGCGACATCAGGCCAGCGCAAGCAAACCCTCCTCCAAGCAGCCTGCCACTGGCCTGCACGGCCGTTAGCCACCCACGAGTGCGCCAGCCGCCGGATTGGAGTTCAGAATACCGCTCGCAGCCATCAACACCCGGACTGCTATCTCCGGCGAAACGATCCCTGGGCCCAGGGTGGCCTCCAGAGTGGCGATCATCGTCCCGATTTGCGATTCCGTTGGTTTGATGAAGCGTGGATCCCGCAGGACGTCTCCCTCGATGCCAATCACTGGCTGGAGAGCGTCTCTGGGGTACACCAGGCTGCTGGACTGGGCGCCGGCCAGAGGATCCAGCCACACCTCAAAGTCGGAATCTTCGCGAATGGATGCGACTGTTCCTAGGCGACCTCGCGTGGAGGCTCGATCTGGATTCTGCCCGGGCGCCGTATCAGCTATCACTCGGACGCGGCACCCAGGATCGAGGTAAATCACAGTCGAAAGAAGATCAGGCAGCAGGACTCGCTCTACTGCAGCCACAGCCGCGGCGTAGGCTAGCTTGTCTCCTCGCCTCGCTCTCCTCGCGTTGTCCGAGCGGACTTCCTCGTAGAGGTGCAGCAGCGCCGCTGTAAGCGCGTCGTAGGGACTAAACTGGACCTGCACTGAAGCCACATTGGAAGTTCCACGCGAAGGCCGCGCCGCCCCTCTCCGCTCTGTCCTCGCATTGGAGTGAGAATGCGGACTGAATTCAGTAGTGGCAGCGCAGCAACCGTCAAGCACCATGCCAGATTGGCTCCTCAAATGTTTCGCAACAGGACCGGACGAGCCGACGCAAACATGCTCGCTGCGCAGGCGGCGAATCGCAACTCGGTAGTGCTCCGATTCGCAAGCCTTACACGGAACCGCCAGTCGGCCTCAGACACAGTTCAGCGCCAGGGATGCCCGTTTGCCCACATGCCGTTGAAGTCGGCTTGGTACTGCTGAGCCAATGCGCGATTACGCCAGTCGGCACGGAAGTTTTCGTGATTTTGCTTGTCAGCCCTGAGGGTGAAGTTTGCCGAACCTGAACCAACGGTCTCCCCATCGCTGATGAGGTATTTGTTGTGCATCAGGGGTGCATCATCGACGTATCGGACTTGTGCGCCTGCGGCTGCCAGGCGGCCAGCGATTGATGCCGCCTTGTCAACGTTCTCCTTCGCATCAACAACGATGCGCACCTGCACACCACGGCGCATGGCCGCAACGACAGCCTTCTCGAAGCGCCTGTTGGTGAACTCGTATGCGGCAATGTCAAGCGATCGCGTGGAAGCCTTGACGACGTGTAGCGCCACATTCATCGCTGATCGATTGGGTGAGAATCCGACTTCGATGGTTCCCGTAGCAGGCACCGTCACAGCGTTCTCGACCGAACCACTACCGCCGTCGTCCTGATCGTCGTTGTAGCTGCGAGATCCGTGATACCCCTTGCGCCCTTGGTATGACGTGTTCTGGTAGCCGGCAGCTCGACTGCCCTGCGACGTGGCAGCGGCAATCTGAGCCAGCACATCCGACGACGAGTGTGAAGTAGGTTGCTCGGCACGACTCCCATGCCAGATGCCGATGCTGTCGAGTGCCGAATCGACAATCCCAGCATTGGCGAACGCTGGGGCAATCACGAGTGCTGCGCAAATCAGTAGCTTCTTCATGGTCCTATCCTTTTCTGTTCCAATGGCATCGATACTACGTACCGCGATTGCGATTTCTACTAGTGACGCTGTATGCGATGCGGATTCATTGTAATTTCCTGTCAGGAAGCGATGGTCTCACCGTTATCGATTTGCTGCCATCTCCCTCTCTGGATGACAGGCGAAAAAAAACCCGCGCAGCGCGCGGGTGTGGGATAAATGACTCAGAGCTATGCCGGCACAGGTGTCAGCTGTTCAACTACGTTCAGGTAACCGTGCTCATTCACTTCCAGAACAAACCGCGTGTTGCGTGCGGTATCTGTGTCCACGGTGATAGTCGACAGAAGATCGTTCAGCAGATCCTGAGGTTGCACGTTCCTTGCCTGCATGATCCACCGCCCGTATTTGGCTAAGCACTCGCGTTCGTACTGCTCATCGTGACTATCGTCGGAAGAGAAGACTGTGAACTGAAGGACCCCCTCACCTCTTGCAGCACTTGGCGGGCTGTAGATTGTGACGTTGTCCAACCAGTCTTCGCCGCTCCCGATTGCGATCTCCTGATCCGTCACGACGACGTCACCCCAGAGACCCTTGAGAGCAACACCCTCACAGATCTGAATATCGAATGAGTGGGTTTCGTAGCACGAACCGGCTACAACACCAGGACTCACAACGTCGAAGCTGACATCCAGTTCATCGACTGCGGGAGCATTCATAAGCCAATGCCCCTTGGGAAGATTGCCTGCGACGATATACGCGTTCATCTTCATGACATAGGCCAGCTTAACGGCACTGTAGAAATCCACTTCGAGGTCAACTCTTCCCGAGCCGCGCACTACGCGAACCTTTCCTTGCTCAAAATCGGACCGATGTAGCGCCTGTACATCCTTACCGGAATACGCGAACGGTTCGTGCCATTCCGAGAAGCAAACCAAGTTAGCGAGAACATTGACCTCACTCGCTGGAACAACAGGGTGATTCCGAAGAATATCCGGAGCGCAACGGGCAGCAACGTCCCAATATGAGGTGGCAAAGTCGATGGGGTCCATCTTGCTCTGCAGATCAGAGAGCATGGAGTGAGCCACGGCCCTCACCTGCGCTTCAATCTCTTTTGCTCTGTCATTGGAATCGATTAGGCAGTTGCGGTCTGGAAGCTTTGCCTTGAACTGCGCGCTATCAAGATGAACAACACCATCGGGCTGAGAGCGGCCGTGCCCGATAACGCGAATCCCCTGCAGGTAGACCACGATGCCGCCACCGATTCCCATCCCCTTCAGGTTTCGAATCGAGACAGCACCGATTGGCGTTGCCACAAATGATTGGTCATCCTGACAGTCTGGGCGTTCCAGCTCAACGCCATTGAATTGAATCGGGATCGGATAGCCTCGGGCAATCTCCTTCAATGCATCGCCAATTCGCTTCTCGTCGAAAGTCAGGTTGCTAAGGGTCAGGCGAGTCCCAGTCACCACTTCGCCAGGCTCCACCATCAGATCGCGCATCTCGAGCAAGGCGCTAGTACGTGCCTCCAGACGTTGCCCACAGGACTCGACCTTCAGCGTCTCGCACGCGAACAGCGCGCTCGTGAAGCCCATGCCGAACGGATTTTCCAGCGACTGTGTCTGAGCATCCCAACCGCTCTCGGCAATCGTGAACAGCTTCTGGAAATCCTGGATTCCCTGACCGTCGTCGAAGACGATCAGTGTTTTCCCCTCGAGCCGAATGTCGACCATGCTGGCGTCGGCTCGACGGCTGTTCTGAATCAGTTCGGCCAAGAAAGTCGAAAAATTCGAGAACGCAAACTTCAGGTTCTTGACCAGGTTGCCCTGGTTGACTGCAATGCGTACGGAAGTGGAAGACATGTTTGCTCCAAAAAATATGCGGAGCAAACGACCCTGCGAGGTCGAAAGCCCCGCGAGGGTGAGATTGGAATTCGCGCCCATCAAAAGGACGGCGATTCCCTAAAGTTGAACTGCGGCTGTGTGCAAGCTGACAGCAGCGCCTGGCTGGTTGCGGTCCAGCTACCGTGATCGAAAATCGGGGTCGATTGTAACTCAGTTTCCCAGCAGGAACCAAAGGCGCCCCCTAGCGCAAGTCCCCAAAAAAAAAATGCCCCGCCCTTTGTGGGGCGAGGCTTAGTTGCACTTCAACGTCGCGCTAAGGCGAGCGGCTTGCTTACGCTGCTTCCTGGAACAGATCCATCTGCTGATCGTCACGGTGTAGCAGCTTCTCGTGCTCGGTATCGTTGATTGCGTGCTCGATCAGATGCTCGTCCAGTTCCGCCGGCGTGAGGTTGGGGTCATGCCAAGATGAGGCCAGTTCGCTATCATAAGCCTTCAAGTAATGAAGG